>Ga0081540_1001378_pt1 | contig 21068 bp, 20 predicted proteins | sample TabmetS2T1R1_FD_71024 | JGI IMG/M metagenome (GOLD analysis project Ga0081540, IMG submission 71024) | Tabebuia heterophylla rhizosphere microbial communities from the University of Puerto Rico - S2T1R1 | ecosystem: Host-associated > Plants > Roots > Rhizosphere ... | reverse complement strand
GCACTGCGCCCAGCCCGTTATGCCGGGCTTGACGTGATGGCGAAAGGCATAGTCGCTCAACATGACTTCAAAGTAGTTGTCGTGGGCCAGGGCGTGAGGACGCGGCCCAATCAGGGACATGTCACCGGCCAGAACATTCCAAAGCTGCGGCAGTTCGTCGATACTGGTGGACCGAAGCAGCCGGCCAATACCTGTTACTCGCGAGTCGTCACGCGTCGCCTGCACAACGTTGGGACCGTTTTCCTGGACGGTCATGGTTCGAAACTTCAATATAGTGAAATGCTTCCCGTTAAAGCCTTTTCGGACCTGTCGGAAAATGACAGGACCCGGGCTGTCCAGTTTGATAGCAATGGCCGCAAGGGCCATGATAGGCAGGAAGAATATCAGCACGAGTGACGCCACGAGGACATCTGCCGCGCGCTTCACAAAACGCTGTCCTCCGCTAAGGGGTGCTCGCTGGAGCTCGACCGTCGGCGCAGGGTTGCGCGCCGACCAGGTAAGATCAGACAACGTTCGAACGCTCTTGTCCGGTACCAATCGAACGGCAACTGGGAGGGTTTTGACTTGGTCTCTCACGAACTCAATGCGACCGCTATCACCCCACGGCAACGCGATCAGTACTTGTCGGCAATTGTGAAGGCGCACAAAGCTGGCTGCCGCACTGATAATCCGAGCGTCTTCCGAAGGGCGTCCTAACTCATCGTCTTCTTGACTCAATGCGAAACGCCTGACTTCAAGTGCGCCAAAAAGTGTCAGCAAATCACTCCTTTGGAGCGCGGCCATCTCGTTCGCGTCACCAATCAGAACGGTGTCTCCTCGTCCAAGCGCGCCCTCGGCCACGGCTCGGGCCAGAGCAATTTTTGTGGCCTTGCGTGCCCCCAACAATGCCACCGGCGCGAGAATGTAGAAGATAACAAATGCGCCCCGAGAATAGGCTGCGCTGATTTTGAGAAGGAATGCGACAAGGGCAAGCAACAGACCCGTCGTGAACCAGCATAGCAATATCTCGCGTACTTCCAGCCGCGGCTTCGCGCTTTCCTGAAGCCCGTAGTAACCGTTGCTGTTCATGCGCAGGATGTAGATAAAGCTGGCCAGCGCCCCGACGGCGCACGTCGGCAAAATTTCCAATGGACCGCCGATTAACACATGGTAGCCAATCCCGCCGACCAAGCAGGAAACCAGGACTAGAAACGCGTCCAAAGCCGGCAAGATGTACGGAATGACTTCAGTAAAATTCGCCGCTGATCGACTGATTGAGTACTGAATCTCGCCCAACTTGCCGCGAATACCGGACTCGATCGACATTAACGCCTCGGCACTATTTAATTTCTACAAGAAGCCAAGCAATTTCAATGGTTAAACTGCAGATTTAACGATGTATTAATATAAACTCGAAAGACACGCAGTGCAACATTAATTTGCCGGTCGAAATGATTAAATGCGAATTGCAACAGGGGAGCCCGCTCAAGACGGGTAATGCAGCGGCGATACGCCGCCGCCCCTCGATCAGCGCGTGCGAGTCGGGTTTCCAGCAGCCTTGGAGCCGGTTAGGGTATCAAAGCAGTAGCTTGACGGGTCCGGATCAGGGCAAAAAGCGATTGAGCTTGTCTTCCCCCACCTCGCAAATTGCAGCGCCTCAAGGCAGTGTGCCCGAGGGCACTCGAATTTATGCAATTGGGGATGTGCATGGGCGTCTGGACCTTTTGGAATCGGTTCTCGCAAGGATCGATATGGATATGTGCAGGCATCCTGCATCGAACGCGATTCGCATTTTCCTCGGGGACTACATCGACCGTGGTCCCGATTCCAAGCGCGTGCTTGATCGGCTCGTCGATTATTGCGTGGCCCAGCCGACCGTCTGTCTTATGGGAAACCACGAGGCCTTCCTGCGCGAATTCTTGAAGGATCCGGACGTTCTTGATGTTTGGAGACATTGCGGCGGACTGGATACGCTCCAGTCATATGGGCTTACGCCGAAGATCGAAACTGATGCACAAGATCAGCGCGAACTGGCCGCTGAACTTGCACGGATTCTTCCATCCAGCCACCGCCAGTTCTTGAGCGGCCTGAAGCAATGGTTCACCTGCGGCGATTTTTTCTTTGTACATGCAGGAATTCGCCCGGGAATCTGCCTTACCGAGCAGTCAGAAGACGACCTCCTCTGGATCCGGGAGGATTTTCTGTCGAGCGAGGACCATTTCGGCAAAATTGTCGTGCATGGACATACGCCTGTCATGGAGCCTGACGTGCGGCCTAACCGAATAAATATCGATACGGGTGCTTACGCGACCGGACGACTGTCGTGTCTTGTCCTGGAAAGCGATAGGATCAGATTCATCTAGAAGGCGATTGCATCTGACGGCGAGCCACGTTTCTTCGATCTTTTGTCCGGTAGGGCGACCGACCACCGCGGATGCTTCCTCTGATGGAACGACCAGAAATCATCCACTGACAGCAATTCCAATTTCTCGACCTGGATGCTCCCTGCCGCCCTGTCGCTCCATCTTGCCGAGTAGCTCTGATGACTGGTTTCGTTACCTGTTCAGTAGAACAACGGCAAAACATCAAGAAATTGTCGCGGTCAAACTATAGAGTGTGCAAGGTATTTGGCGTAATCTCCACTCATTCAGTTTTTCTCTTGCTGTTTTCATTCGAAATGTGCCTCGCACGCGCCCTTTAGACTTTTGAAGTCGCAGAGGCGATCAAAAGAACCCGATTGCTGGATTCAAACTGACCGGCAGGCAGGTCCGTTAGCGGGGCGAGGCTGACTTACACGGCAGTGCCTACGGCAGCACCTGGCTTCTTTTGAAGTCGCCTCAATAATGAAGCCTGAGCTTTGATAAATGCCAGCCAGCTCTTGGCGGCTGTGAATCCATTGAATAATTTCCAAACCCTTTTCTTCCATTTTATGCGGGAACCCATTAAGCTTAGGCTTGACATGCAAATGTCAAACAAAGTCAAAGGGCGCCTCCCATTTGAGATTTGATCTCGGTTGACTATTTTCCTCGTCTAGTCCGACTGCGTCGTTGCGCACGAAAGCCGCCCCCGATTGATCAAACAGCAATTCGATGGAAGTCACGAGAGTGAGATGCGCAAACTAGATCTAGCCGCCATGGATTTCGATGAACTCTGGCTTTTGCACGAGGAGTTGACGAAGATCCTTGCGGAGAAAATCAGTGCGGAAAAGCGCAAGCTGGAGAAGCGTCTCGCGCAGCTGAGTCGCCAGATTGATGATGTGCCAGGCCTTCCGAATCAACAGAAAGCCGATCGGCCACGACGCAAATATCCAAAAGTCTTGCCGAAATATTTTAACCCGTCCGCTCCATTGGAGACCTGGTCGGGCCGCGGCAAGCAGCCGCGGTGGTTCGCTGCAGCGATCCGGTCCGGACACAAGCTCGATGACCTTCTGATCCCTTCCGGAAAGAACGCAACTGGCACAAGGGGACGCCGAGACCAGCGCTCCTAAGGTATCCCGATTACAAGCCGTCCTCAGCCACTCAAGCCGGTACGTCCGGATTCTTGCGAGGTCAGGAGGGTGGTTTGGAGGTCTCTGGCAAGACTGGTGTGGATGCCAGAGATTTCGTCTAGCAGCACATCGTAGAGATCGATCTTGGACGCGAGCAGAGCCGTCGACGCACGCGTGCCGTTCAGCCGCTGCAGCCGAACATGAGTCGCCCTGATCGTGCTCAGGGAATCGCGAACGGCGCAATCAACGGACTGGCTGGAATGATCGGCAAGTTTTCGCATTTTCAGCCTCACCTACTCAACAAAGACACACTACGCTTTTGATTAGGAATGCCACGTCGGTATTAGGTTCAAACGTGTTGGCGTTATTTTCGCTTTTGGCGACGTTGACGACTGGCGAGCCCGGCGAGCTGCTCATTTTGGTCGCCAGAAACCACCATTGTCAGGCAAAATAAAATGCAAGCAACTTCAGCTGGTTAAATCCAGCCATGGATTTTCCAGTTTGGAAATTTAACGGCGACGGGCAGCCCGGGCGTACTTGGCTCCCTCCGAAGTCTGTAAGGCGGCCTGCCTCATCAGTTCAGAGCGTTCACACCTGGGTCGGGATCCAGTGTTCCTTGTTTGCGTGACCGGGCTTCTTCGGAGAATCGGCCTGGCAACGCTGAAGGAACCGACCGAGGGGCCCCGATCGCGGTCGACGCGCCCACTGCCAGTCCCCGAAAAACGGTAAATATTTGCATCCATCGCGACATCCTGTCCCCACTATTGTGGCCGGTCCGCAACACCTCTCCCTTAATCGACCCTCATGGTGCTCCAACTTTACGACGTTTCCATCAGCTTCGCATAAACTAGCGCGAGGATGCACATCGTATGAATCGGGGCCTTCTTGTGGGCATTTTTCGCGTACTCTTTGGCGTGCCACTACTGACCTTGACGGCGGCGCTTGGCGGCTGCGGGTGGATGTCTGTGAACGGCCCCGCCGCCTCGGATATTTTGGCGGGCCAGCGCGACCCGGTCAGCCTCAACTACGCGGTCGTCAAGGTCACCCCGAAAGTCATCGAGGTCCAAGCCAAAAACCTGCCGCGCTTGACCGGCGCCTTCAAGGACAATCGGCGCCCGCGCGACGTCACATTCGGCGTCGGCGATATCCTTGGCGTAACCGTCTTCGAAGCTGCTTCCGGAGGCCTCTTCATTCCGGCCGAAGGCGGCGTGCGGCCGGGCAATTTCGTCACCATTCCGAACCAGGCCGTCGACATCCACGGCAACATCTCGATCCCCTATGCGGGTTCAATCCGCGCGCTTGGACGCACGCAGGTGGACGTGCAGAACGCCATTGTGGCTGCCCTGAAAAACCGCGCCATCGAGCCGCAGGTCGTGGTGTCATTGATCGAACAGAAGACGTCCATGATCACCATCCTGGGCGAGGGACGCTCGGCGCGGGTTCCCGCGACGGCCGCGCCTGAGCGTTTGCTCGACGTCATCGCCCGAGCCAGCTTTTCGACGACGGTGGCGGTCGGCGGGGGCGGACTCGGGACCGCCGGAGCGGGAACCTGGGTGATTTTGGAGCGCAACGGCCGGCGCGCGATCGCCCCCTTTGGAGCGCTTATTTATGAGTCGGCCAACAATGTCTACGCGCATCCCAACGATACGATCTACTTGTATTCCGAGCCGCAGACCTTCCTATCGTTCGGTGCGGTCGGCGCGCAGCAGCAGATTCCGTTCGGGACCTGGCGGCTGTCGCTGGCGGAAGCGATCAGCAGGGCTGGCGGTCTGCTGGATCTTCAGGCTGATCCCGCCTCGGTGTTCCTCTATCGCGGTGAGGCGCGCGACATCGCCGAAGCGATGGGGATCGATGTCAGGCCTTACGAAGGCCCGATCATCCCCGTGATTTACACGATCAACCTGCGCGATCCCGCCGGCTATTTCCTGGCGAGCTCATTCGAGATGCGCAACAAGGACATCCTTTATGCCTCGAACTCGTTCTCGGTCGAATCCACCAAGTTCATGAACTATCTCAGTACGGTCAACAACGCCATTACGACCCCCATGAACACCGTTACCACCGCCTATGGCTTGCGCAATATCATCCGTGGCACTGGCGCGGTCCCCAGTATCGTAACGACCGGGGGCACTACAGTTGTCGCGGCCCCGGGCACACCCTAAGATTCGCGGCGTATCAACCGTTGACGCTCGGAAGTCTGCAGCAAGCCAAGTCTTCCTGAACTAGTACGTGCGAACGTCTCTTGTGGGTCAAAGCGGAAGTTCAGCCGCTCGGCTCTCCAACCACACGGTGGTGAGCGCGATGGAGTGCAGGCCGCTCCTGGCTCAATTGGCCTAATCGAATGACACGCCGATCCGCCGCTCTTTTCGCCACACGCTGCGGCAATAGAAACGTTGGCCTTCAAGCGGTATTACCAAAGTGAAGTCGTGAGGAATCCCGGCCAGACTTGGAACATCCAAGGCTGCTCCTCTTTCAGACATATTTCTAATCATGCAGCTGAAGGCGCCCCCAGGGAATTCTATCATGCCGGCCTTCAGTACCCGATTGCGGTGCGCAGCCCGTTTTTCCATGGGCGCCGAGTATGAACCCTGAATCTAAGGAATCCTTGACCAGCGCTCCAGAAACTTCGGCTTCCGTGTAAATAGACTGCTTACGAAGAATGAGCCGGCCCCTCCCAATCGTAAGCCAAAGCGGGTCATCCGGCAGCCTTGCGGGCAAGTCGGATCGCCCGGATGTCGGCCTCACACCCAACGGCGCACATCTGTGAGGGTTATCGAGACGTCCGCTAAGGGCCAAAGCAGACATCGCGTCCTCACTCTGGCGACGTGGATGCCCCGCGGCTGGACAACAAGTTTCGGTGGCAACCTCTCATGCTCCGCCAGTCAAGGGCGTGGGATCGGGCGCCTTCTTGGTAACGGGACTTTGCCACCGATCGGCAGGTCACCAGTAGCGACAGACGCTTGCAAATTTGCTGCTCTCTTCAGGATCTCATCGGCCGCTCGTTGGAAGGCCGCGACTGCGTTCTCTTCATCATTCGTAGGTCGACCAATTCTCATCGGTACGGCCGTATCGCGCACGCTAGAGCTGAATGCGGTTGGTGGCGCACGGTGGTCGGCTTCGACCGGCGACGGCGGCGCGACAAGAGCAACAAGATAGGTGAACCCTGCTGCCACGACAGCAGCGAAAAGCATTATAGGGATCGCAAGGCGCAAACTGACCAATTTCGTTTGGCCCATCTGTCCTAACCCGATTGATTGAGGCCGGAGCAGGCCTAGCCAGAACGTTGCCAAGAATCATCAACGACAAGAGAACAAGTGGCCCCACAGTCGAATCATTTTGACTGTGCAACGAGCCACTATCTTACTGTACCGGCTTGAGGGATCCTCTATGTTTGAAGCCATTGCAGCGTTTCTCATAGTTCTCAGCGTTGGCATACTTGCTGCACACGCCTTCGACGCTTTTCGGTCGTAAATAGGCGCGCTTGTTGCGTCTGAATTGTGTCCTCCGCGGAGCCCGTTGCGTAGTCGGCTCGTTCGCCTCGCGCAGCTATGCGCGCGTTGGCATACAAGACGACGGAACTAGAGCCTTCTGCAAGCGTTTTTTTGCCGGGAGGCGCTAATGGAAAGCCTGACCAAGAGAGAGCAGCCGGACCGCTCAAAGATCAATGTGCACAAGCCGGACGAGCTGAAGGCTTGGACTCGTGCGCTCAATGTGACGAGCGAGGAACTGTTGGCTGCGGTCGACAAGGTCGGTGACTCTGCTGCGGGCGTTCGGAAAGAGCTCGAACGGATGGCGGCCCGCCAACGAGCAAGCAAGAAAGATCAGGAATTCGTCAAAATGGCCGCAGAATGCGCGAGAGAAGCACGCCATCAAGCGGCGCTTCTGCCGGCGGGCCCGATAAGAGACGCGCTCCTGGAAAAGGCCAAGGGGTACGAAACAGAGGTTCCCGAAGATAAGTCTTACAAGTAGAACCTCGACTTAGTCTGAAATTATTCTTGAGGAACATGCCAGGCAGGCGCAGCAGCCTGGGCACGGTGAGGCATTGGTTGGATATATAACTAGACACGTGCTCGACAGTCGCGCGGTTCCCGGGCCCAAGTGTAATCAAGATTCCTCCGCTTTTGGACCTCGATAGCAGGCTAGCAATCGACGACACCATTGAGGAGGCATCACCCAATGCCAATGAAAGCCGGTTTTGATCCGACCCATCCTTTGCCTCAGTTTCTCGCTGATCGAGCTGAGCAGGATATTGGCAATGCCACTGACGGAGCCGTTACCGCGTCGCGCGCCTTCAAGGCGAGTATCTTGATTGCAACCGCCACTGCGACCGGTATCGCGGTGCTGGCGATGGGAAATCCAGTGGGCCTCCTTGCAGAGATGTCGGCTTCGCTGGTTGGCAATTCGACGCCTCAGCCGACACCAGCAATTCAATCTGCTGCCGATGCGCCGGCTTTAGTTGCATCTGCCGATGATGCCCAGGACTTGCCGCCGACCACAAACGAAGTGGCGACCCGCGCCGAAGTTGCCGCATCAGAGCCGGCCGGTAAGGATCAGACGGAAAAAAGTGAGCCGCCGTCAGAAGCCCTGTTTAGGCAATTCCAGGCCTGGGCGGCGGAGCAAGATGCGCAGGCGCATGGCGGGCCCGTACAGCCCGTTCAAGACGCCCCGGCACAAGTTGTGCAAAATGATCCAGCACCGACTGCGAAGAATATTGGAGTACCGTATCGACAAATGCAAAAGCGCCGGCAAGCCCGCGCGGCCGTCCGGAACGCACGAGCAGAGGTGCGCGCGCAAAACCTCCGAAAACAAATCTCGCGAGAGCAAGGTGCGCGCGCAGAACGTCCGCCCGTACAAGATGTCCGCGCACAGGACCAGTCCGTGCAAAATGCCCCGGGACTGTCGTTCCTGCCAATCTTCGGCCAGCGAAACTAGACTTTGCACTCGCCCAAACTCATCGGCGCTAGCTGTGTCGTAGTCGAGCTGCAGCTGATGAGGCGAAGGGGGATGTTTCCTGAGACATCGTCGCTCTCGAAGGTCCGCCTGGGCGCGCGCAGGGCGCCTCTCGCGATTTGCCGCGATGCCCAGTCTAGTCCGGTTTGAAGGATCGATAGATGCCGTGCTCGAACTGCCGATAGACGTTTAGCGCGCGTTCGTCCGCGAACGGCAGCACCTGCATCATGACCACTCCGGCGATGCCGGAGGCCGGATCCATCCAGTAATGCGTATTGTACAGCCCAGGTCAGGCTTCCCGCCTTGCGGCCGTTCTCCACGGGATCGAGGTTGATCATGTGACCCAAACCCCATCGCAGCCGCACGCCGGGAAAGAAGTCGACGCTCAACCACAAGAGGCCCGTGGTCCCGTTCCCGACGCATACGCGCATCTCTCACGTCATGTAAAGCCGGGGGCCGTGGCTCGCGCCGCCGCAATGGGGCTATAGTGTTGACGGAGTTGCCGTGGCCGGCGATCAACCGGTCGCAAGGCAGCAAATGGGAGGAAGCCATGCCTAAGGGATCGGACCTGATGGTTGCCGCGCTGGAGAATGAAGGCGTCGACCGCATCTTCGGTGTTCCCGGCGAGGAAAATCTCGACATGGTCGAGAGCCTGCGCAACTCCTCGATCAAGCTCGTTCTGACCCGGCATGAGCAGAGTGCGGCGTTCATGGCCGCGACCTATGGCCGGCTTACCGGCAAGCCGGGGGTTTGCCTGACGACGCTGGGGCCCGGCGCGCTCAATCTCACTACGGGCGCGGCCTACGCACTGCTCGGCGCCATGCCGATGGTGATGATCACAGGGCAGAAGGGGATCATGAAAAGCCGCCAGGCCGGATTCCAGATCGTCGATGTCGTGACTGCGTTCAAGCCGCTGACCAAGATGGCGCGGCAGATCGTCAGCACCGCAACGATCCCGACGCTCGTGCGCGATGCCTTCCGCATTGCCATGGAAGAGCGGCCCGGTCCGGTGCTGCTCGAGCTGCCGGAGGATATCGCGGGCGAGCAGGCGGAAGCGATCGCGATGGTGCCGGTGCACCCGATCGAAATTCCGGTCGCGCACCGCGCCTCGCTCGATCGTGCGGCCGACATGATCATGAAGGCAAAGCGGCCGCTGATCATGCTGGGCGCGGCCGCCTCCCGGCCGCGCAGCACCGCTGGTATCAACGGCTTCGTTCGCCGCACCAAGATTCCCTTCTTCACAACCCAGATGGGGAAGGGGACGGCGGCGGGCGGCAGCAACCTCTATATGGGAACGGCGGCGCTAAGCGAGCGCGACTATGTACATGAGGCGGTCGACCGTGCCGACCTCATCATTGCTGTTGGCCACGACACCATCGAGAAACCGCCCTTCATCATGGGGCCGAAGGGCCCGCAGGTGATCCATGTCAGCTATACGCCTGCCACTGTCGAACAGGTCTATTTCCCGCAATGCGAGGTCGTCGGCGATGTCGGTCCGAGCCTGGAGCTGCTTGCCGACCGCATCGAGTCGCGCCTGCCCAACGCCGGCGCCTTGCTGCCGCTGCGCGAAGGCATTTTGCGGAGCATCAGCGATCGCAACACTGAAAACCGATTTCCGCTGACGCCGCAGCGTATCGTGCATGATGTCCGGCAGGTCATTCCCGAGGACGGAATCATCGCGCTCGACAACGGCATGTACAAGATCTGGTTCGCGCGCAATTACCGCACCTATGTCGCCAACACCGTGCTGCTCGACAACGCGCTGGCCACCATGGGCGCAGGGCTACCCTCGGCGATGATGGCCGCAATCCTTTATCCGCAGCGGCGCGTGATGGCGGTGTGCGGCGACGGCGGCTTCATGATGAATTCGCAGGAGATGGAGACGGCGGTTCGCCTGAAACTCAATCTTGTCATCCTGATCCTGGAGGACTCCGCCTACGGCATGATCCGCTGGAAGCAGGCGGTTGATGAGTTTGCCGATTTCGGTCTCACCTTCGGCAATCCGGATTTCGTGAAATACGCGGAGAGCTATGGCGCGAAGGGATCAAGGGTGACGGCGGCGGACGGCCTGATCCCTGCTCTTGAAGCTGCGTTCAAGGGCGGCGGGGTGCATCTCGTCGTTGTGCCGGTGGATTATTCGGAGAACATCCGCGTGCTGGTCGATGAGTTGCGCGCCAAGGTGAAGCCGGTGGTGGAACCTGCGGAATAGGGTGCTATGCTCGGCTCGGAGCTGGCCGCGTTCGCCTGCACGATGTTTCCGAGAATGAACTTTGTGCTGATTTCCGGCAACGCTCCGTCCGGTCTCCCCAAGGCCGCGCGATTCCTGCGCAAGCCTTTCACGCCACAAGATTTGCTGACTGCAGTGCGCACGGGATAAGCGGCCGGCGCGCTATTGCTCCAGCACCGACGGCTGCTCGCTCGGCGTCACCGTTGCACCCGCTCTGTTGGCGGCGTGATAGGTCGTGCCAGGCGGCGCGCCGCTCTTTGGGCCTGTGCCGCTGACGAGCTCGACCACGTTCCAGAGAAGCAGGAAGATGGCAATGCCGACCATGCCGGCGGTGCCAACTTCAATCGGTTTGTGTTTTCGCGTAGCCATGGTTCGGTGTCCTCAGGGGACTAACCTGAACCGCCGGCCTGTGTTCCCAGGAGATCAGCGCTGGACGAGACGCAACACGGGTGTCTGCGGCGACTGGCCGTCAGCCACCACCGGGTTGGTTGCGAGAACGGCGGCCACGAGCAAGGCCGCGCTGACGCACATGATACTCAGAAAAAACCGCTCCATCGGAGCAAAACGAGGCAAGTAAAGCTTCGTTCCGGCCCCCGTTCACATCTCCGAGAAATTGCCGGTAAAGTTTCATAGGTTAAGGACAGCGGTTCCATCGGTTCCGTAGTCTGTCTGCATGGCAGGCGATCGGGTGGTCATCAGGCGCAAGCGGGTCAAGCACGAAACCTCGTTCAAGGAGCGCCTTCTCAACAGCGCACGCGAGGCGCGCGAGGCGGCCGAGCCGTTGCCGCCCGGTCTCGATCGCGAGCTGTTGTTGCGCAAGGCCTCCGCCTCCGAGACCGCGGTGGAAATCCACGCCTGGATATCGCCGCCGCGGGCCGCGCCGCCGCCAGAATTGATGCACGGACTGGTGCGGAAGTCGCCGCCTCACGGTGGCGGCTGACGGGGCATGGGGCGGGGATACGGCCATGCTGGATATGAAGGCGCACCTGGAAAAACTCCGCTCGGACGCAGAGGATTGCGCTCTCATCAGCAAGCGCGCAACCGATCGGCAGAAGTGCGAGCTGTTTGCGACGTTGTCAGAGCATTTGAATCGACTGGCGCTGGAAGTGGAGCGCGCGCTGGCTGAAAGGGAAAAAGCGAAAGCTGTTCTTGATCCCTGAGGTGATGGCGCGTCGCCTGCGATTGCAGTAGCTGCGTCACCGCCCCCAACACGAAGAACGCAGGTATCCGGATGAACCGATCCATCGTCGTTTTCCTCGTTACCACTGATGACAACGACAGGAGAGCTGTCTGGTTTCCGCGCGGGAAAACGTCGCGTTCTTAACAATTGTTGTTGACTAATGCGCGCGGTGGGGACGAAATCGCGGCTAAACAAAAGCGCCGAATTTCCGCAGCGGTGGCGGCGCAGGGGAGTGAGACAATCGTGAAAACATTGGAGTGGCCGACGGCGTCTGAGGACGTCCGGCACTACCGCGCGCTCGGCTCGATCTGCCGGCAACAGGCGGTACTGCATCCTGAAGCGAGCTGGACCTGGTTGAGCCAAGCCGAAAAATGGGAAGATCTTGCTGAAGCCGCGACGTCGGCGCTCTCGGGCAGTCGCTGCGATGAGCTTGCCGTGCCTGCGCAGAAGGCTGCGTAGATCGCCGCGCGCAAACCAGCCTCAGCGAGAGACGTCGCACCCGCCTTAGCCGATCAGCCTGCCGAGTGAGCGCGTCAACGTCGGTCGGCTTTTCGTACAGCTCGATGTCCTTGAAGCGGACATCGATCAAGCTCCTGTCGTAACCCGTCGTGAAAGCGAAAGAGATGTTGCGCGCAGGCGGTCGGCCACCGGCAATATCGAGACATCCTTCAGGTTCACATCGAGTACAGCTGCATCGATGACTTCACCTGATTTCACGATCCCGATGGCGTCGCCGGCTTCTCCAGCCGGCTCTCAGGACCGAGCAAATATCCTCGGCCAAGGATCCGGCGCCCATTCAATGCGGTCTGCCTGCTCTGCCCGCCAAACTCGGATACGCCCATTGCCTACCTGGAAGCGTGCTTCGATTGGTCACCCGATAGGAACATGAGGCCCAGTCCGGCCATCCATCCGGCGTAACCACCAACCACGTGACAAGGGCATCGGCGGCGGTCTGAACGGCCGGCCAGCGGCAATGGGCAGTCAATCTGGGAGGCCGGATTGCGCTGGAGCGGGGTCGCCCATCTGCTCTGCGAGATTTTCAAGCGCTTGCGGCCGGTCGGGCTTCTGGAGGGAAATAGCTACGCCTTTCCGATCATCCAGATGGACCTGGCCGATGCGACCGGCCCTTCGGTCGTTCACGTCGACCGCACCATTCGGGAGCTGCGCGCCGGCAACCTCATTATGCTGCGCAAAGGACGCTCGCCATCAACGTCTCGAGGCACCGAAGAACCTTGCGCAGTTCTCGCCGAGCTATGTGCACGCGTGCGGAGTAGGGGGAAGGGTTCCCCGAAGGAATCCGTCTTGGCTCTGGGGAATCAGTCTTGGCTCTGTCGAAGTGATGCATTCAACGCACAGTACGCAGCATTCGTGCGACAATGGTGGATTCAATTCACACGAGAATTGAACGGCTGTGGCGCTTCTTCATAATTCGTGAGGGGGCAACGCAGTTACTTTCGATTCGCAATCGCATCGAACGTTAACATCGGAAGCGAGCTTCGCATGTTAGTCGGCAAGTGCGGCACTTCAAACCGCCAACAGCGCCCCCAAGAAGCGGAAAACAGCAACCTGCGGGACGCACCAGATGAAACCGTTCACGACACGCCAACTAACTCTCACTTGCGCCATCGCCATTGGCGCCATCGGACTCTCGGCATCGCCGGGCTTGGCCTTCTCCTCTGAAGCCCAATACATGTGCACGGGCGACGCCATGCGGCTTTGCTCGAGCGAGATCCCTGACGTCAGCCGGATCACCGCCTGCATGATCCGCAAGCGCTCCCAAGTCAGCGCCGGCTGCCGTGCCGTGATGGAACGGGAAGCCGCCGCGCGCCGTGGCCGGCGTGCCGCCTACGACGATTAAGCCGCGATAAGGGGGCGTCCGCTGCGGGCATCCGGGCTGGGATGCGAAGTGCCGGGTTGGGTGCGCTCAATAGCGGCGATAGCGATGGTGGAAGCGGCGCGGATAATAGCCGTGCCAGGCATAGGCGCGCCGCCAGCCATAGCTGTTGCCATAGCTCGTGTAGGGATTGCCCGGTCCGTAGTTCTGGCAATTGGCATTGGGATAGAACTGGGCACACCAGCCCGGATTGTAGATGACGTGCTGGGCCGATGCCGGCGCGGCTAGCGCGAGCAGCAGGGCGGCGGAAATGGCTGCGAGCTTGGCCATGGTGAACACCTCGATCTGAATCCTCGGTAGTTTCGTTTCCAAGACAAGAGCGAGGCCCGCGTCCTGGTTCCATCGCGGCGGCCGTGGCTCGGACGCCACACCGGGAACGTTGCCGCCGGATGATCGAATCACTTAACGTTGTGCCGGGGTAGGAAGCGAAGGGTGGCGTTATGAGACTGGCTTCCATTGAAAGTGCGTTGCTACTGGCATCCGTGACGATGCTGACCTTGGTCGTGGTGTGGGGGGTGAAAATCCTGGCATCATGAGACCATCGGGACCGGATGCCCCGACAAGAATTGAGCTGGGGAACATCTGACCAGGCGGCTTGCATCGCGCCGGCCCGCTCCGGTCATGCGCCTGACCTTCAATAGTTGGTGGTGCGCTTCTTGCTGCGCTTGGCCTTCGGCCCGGCGTAGTAGGGATTGATCACGCATGAAGCAGCGCGGCCGGAGGCCGACATCTGGCATTGCGGCATCGAGGTGTAGGCACACTCGAAATAGTAGTCTACGAAGCCTTGGTAGACCTGCAGGCAGACCGGATATCTGGGATCGTACGTCTGCGCCTGCGCCGGTGTGGCCAGCGAAAGCATCGCAGCGAGAACCGTCGAAGCCGTTGCTGCGGCGAGCGGGCGATGCAGCCTCATGCTCATGTCCTCCTGATACTCACCGCCGCGAAAAGTTCCTGCGTCCGGAGGGCGGCCGCGGCCATTCTACCAACTCCGCAAAGGTTGATCGATGGCCCGTGGCCGGCCCCGTGCCGTCAAATGATCGAATCAACTACAGTCCCGCGCGGGGTGGAAGCGGAGGGCATCATGAAACTCGCTTCCTTTGAAACCATGCTCGTCCTGGCATCCCTGACGATGCTCGCTTTGGTCGTGATGGGCGGATGAAGGTTTTGCAACGCCCCTGCCAAGCCGCGGGCGTCAGGACAAATCGTCTGCGGCCACGGTGCGTGCAGGCAGGTCAGACCCGGCCGTTGGAAGCAAGGTCAGGCAACGGCGTCACTGCAGCTGACGGACAAATGGAAGCGTTGGTCTGGCCAGATCACCCGCCATTGCTTCGCGCGGGCGCGGCTGTCGGGCGGCCTCCGTCATGCGAAACCCTTCATTTCCAGGGTTGCGTTCCGCTTGATGAACACCCCGTTCAATTATTGAGAGCTTACGAAATCGTCTTGCGGCTGATAGCGGTGGTGTAAGGCAAGCGCGAGAAGAGAGCTGCCGTGCCAAAGCAGCCCCGGACGGTGGCTCTCTCATCCCTCGCGATCCGATTGCACTCGTATCGGAATGAAAAGGGGCCGCCAACCGCGACCCCTGCCGGTAAATTCGTGATGAAAAGCAGCCCCGGCCCGAGTGGTTTTACGAAGTTCGGCAGCTGCTGAGGAATCCGTAAAACTACGGTGTTCCAATGCCGGCCGACATATTCGCGACATGCGATCGGCCATTCCAGCCGGCTTTCTCGGCAACTTTTTCTGCTGCCTCTGCCGTCTGGAGCGCATTGCCCGATCCAAAATTGATAACGCATCCAGCCCCATGCGTCCCGGGGGAAATGTGTTGGATTAAGTCCGCGTTCACGAAAGCCTTTCCTACTGAAAGCGCAATTTGAATCATTCGTGCCATGCTTCCAGCCCTCCCGGTGGGAACTCAATCGCAGCGGGCCCGTAAAGGCAATTCACCAGAGGTAGCAAGTCAGGGTGTGATGTCCGTGGGCTAGAAGCCCGGACCGAGAATGTCGCCGCTCAAGCTAGGTCAGCAGGTCCCCGATTGGCGTCGGGGGTACGCGGTTGAGCGTAGGCAGCGCACCCCAGTTCGCCTGCCGCATGTCAGGCCCAGCCAAACGGAACAGAACAATCCACAGGCTTTCCGATTTAGTCGGGCGGGGCTGGCACATAGCTAAGAAGTCAGGGGCGAGGGCCGTCGCGGCTACCGGCGGAATCACGCTTGATCCTAATCTGCAGGAACAGCTCCTTCACGTCGTTATCCGCAGCTTCGTCTCGCGCGGCAGCTGTTGCTTGAAGAACGACTGAGCCGAGAACAGTCCCAACCTATCTTTCTCTCTCTATGTGATCTGGCATACAGATCGTCGTCACGGAGCTCCGATATGCTCGCGGTGTTTGGCATTTCGTTGCGCAAGGGGCTCAAACATGCACAAGGCAGAATATCTCGCGCAGACCGTGGCAAGTCTCATGATGCAAAGAGCCGAACTCCTGCGGCTTAGAGAAGCAGTAGAAACGGCCGAGGGTTCATCTCTCCAAGGGTCAAGTGAGAAAGTCCAGGTTGGGCGAAGGCGTGCTCGGCCTACGGTTATGGGTGATCCCTCATCCGCAGAATTAACTGCTTCACGTCTGTAATTCGCAGCGCCCCATTGTCTTGACGAAAAGGGCGATGCGGTTCGCTCCGCAAGAACAAGGGCCGAAGACGAACGTCAGCCCATCGAGTTTCGCCACGGTGGCATCGGAGCGAGGGCGGCCAAGCTGCGGGCGCGGGCCGCGCCGTATTGCGTCGGCAGTAGTGAGGAAGTCGTATCGTCGAACCCCGCTCCGAAAACTCTTCGCGCATTGCTACCGGCTTTGCTGCGGTGCACGCATCATTTAATGTCACAAAAAATCAAAATCAGTCCAAAATAACGACACGGCGGAACCAAAATGATTTTAAATGCTTTCAGCTGAAGCTCGGGGCAGATCAAAAAATCGGGGATTAAATGAAAGCCCACCTTTCCAAAAAGTCAGTCGATGAACTCTGGGCTCTTCATGAGCAAGTCGTCGATATCTTGTCCTCAAAAATAGCGGAAGAGAAGGCGCGGTTGGAAAAGAGACTGGGCGAACTGCGCTCGCGGACTGCCGCGACTTTAGGTGCGCCAGCAAAGCGTCCCTATCCGCCCGTGCTTCCCAAGTATCGCAATCCGGTCCGAGCTTCGGAGACATGGGCTGGTCGCGGTAGGCAGCCGCGCTGGCTTGTGGCCGCGCTGAAGAAGGGCAAGCACCTGGAGGATTTCAGGATAACGGCATAGCCCGCGAGCACCGCTGTCTATTGAGATAGGTTCGCTCCGCTTCGGCGACTGCTTCACGCAGTTGCTGTAGCTCGCCATAATCGCGCTTCAAATGTTCGACTGCTGAGGCGAGAGCGTGGAGCGCGTTGCTCCGGATAGCCCCGAGCCGAGCCACAGGCATTTTCGTCTCCTCGAACATCAAAGGAGCCGCAATCGAACGAAACACCGGACGTTCCCGACCATAGCGAAAAAGCCGCGATCGACGGCTACCGCCCGGAAATGGTCGGTCAGTTTTTTTGCGCATTCCCCAATCATGGAGGGCGTCCGTGAATAGCTCCTTAGCGAAGCGTGTTCGATTTCAGGCATTCGGAAGGTCTCAAAGAGGCATCTTCCTTGTCCGACTGGCAGTGGCTTCTGCAGCGCCTTCGCCTCATCCGACGCGACGCGGCCAAAGTGTTGGGGGCCGGGCGCGGAAGCAGCAGGACACTCAGGCGTGACACCTGCAAGGCGCGCCTCGCTTCACGCGTGATCCTTCGCCTCCGTGAACATCTGCTTCACGTCCGATAGTCGAAGGTCTCGCTCTTGCGGCAGACGGAAGTTTTCGAGGACATGCAGCTGTCGAGCAGCGATTTCATTGCGCTTGAGGACATCCGGCTCGGCAAAGAAAGCACGCATGTCGCGAACGAAGCTTGCCACTACGCTTGGCGGCAAGATTACTCGGCACGGCTTAAAGACGGGCAATCGGCGCACCACTGCAAATCTCCATCAAAAAGGTCCGGCCAAAGCCGAACAGTTGGCAATAAACTTGAAAATAGATAGTCATTAACCCGAGCTGCGGGTGGATTGAAAGGGATATCCGGTTAAACGTCTGTGCAAAAGGTAACGCTCAGCCGCCCATTTCCGGCTCGAAGCCCTTCCGGGCGCGCGTCCGATCAAAACGAAAACATCGCATGACTAACCGTTTTCGGCTTGGTGACTAACCGGCCGCCAACCCATTGAAGTTGAAGGCGCGGCCGGTAGTGGCGATCCCGGCAGGATTCGAACCTGCAACCCTCAGAGTAGAAATCTGATGCTCTATCCAGTTGAGCTACGGGACCGGACCGTTTGCGGCGGTGCAACAGCCTTTGTAACACTGCCAATATGAAAAATCCGCTGCGCCGCCAAGCCGGTGTTCGAACCAGTCTACCCTGCGGCGCGACCAAGGCGGGCGGCGGATTGCCCTCGGCGGCCGTCCGCCCGCCAAGTCATGCCGCACCGGAGGCACTCCGGACCGGCGCAGGGACCCCGTTTGGCAATGCTTTGCGACCTTTTTGCTAGCCCGTCAGCCCGCCATCAGCCTGTCACCTTTTCGCTGCCTTTTATCCCTCACGCGGCCTTTGTCCGCGGCCCAAGGAGTTTCCCCATGATCGGTTTGGTACGCGCCGCAGCTGTTTGCGCCACGCTGGCGCTTGGCCTTAGTTCGGCGCTGGCCGCGGACAAGAGCTTCAAACGCGACGATCTCGCCGATTCCGCGATCAAGCTGGAGGCCGAGATCAGAAAGGAGGCCGGGCCCGTCGCCAAGACCACGGCGACCCTGAAGACCGACGCCGACACCGCCTTCAGGCGCAACGATTTCCGCACCGGCCTCGACCTCCTTGGCAAGATCGCCGCCACCGCACCGGAGGATAGCGGCAACTGGCTCCGGCTCGCGCGCACCATCTTCCAAATCCGCCCCGTCAACTCGACCGAACAGACCTTCCTGCTCGAGCGCGCCTCGACCGCGGCCTACATCGCCTATCAGCGCGCTGGGAACGCGGGCGAGGAGGCGGATGCGCTGGCCGTGCTCGGCCGCGCCATGGCCGACCGCAAACTGTGGCGGCCGGCGCTGGATGCGCTGCGACTGTCGCTCGACATGCGCGAGGTCGCCGCCATCAGAGGCCAATATGAGAAGATGCGCGACGAGCACGGTTTTCGGCTGCTCGACTACACCGTGGATTCCGACGGCGCGACGCCACGCGCCTGCTTCCAGTTCTCGGAGGAGCTCGCCAAACGCGTCGACTTCTCGCCCTTCGTGGCACAGGCCGGCACCGACAAGCCGGCGCTGTCCTCGGAAGGCAAGCAGCTGTGCGTCGAAGGCCTGAAGCACGGCGAGCGCTACAACATCAACCTGCGCGCCGGCATGCCGTCTTCCGTGAAGGAGAGCCTGCCGAAGTCTGCGGAGTTCAACATCTATGTTCGCGATCGCAAACCGTTGGTGCGCTTTACGGGCCGCGCCTATGTGCTGCCGCGCACCGGCCAGCGCGGCATCCCGCTGGTCAGCGTCAATACGCCGGCGGTTGCCGTCAACGTGTTCCGGATCGGCGACCGCAACCTGATCAACACGGTGATCGGCGGCGATTTCCAGAACACGCTGTCCCGCTACGAGCTGAACGACCTCGGCGGCGAGCGTGGTGTCAAGGTGTGGTCCGGTGAACTGGCCACCGCGACTACGCTGAACCAGGACGTCACCACGGCTTTCCCGGTGGACCAGGCGATCGGCGATTTGCAGCCGGGCGTCTATGTCATGACCGCGGCGCCGAAGAACCCGGGCAGCCAGGACGACTCTTCGCTGGCGACGCAATGGTTCATCGTCTCCGACATGGGGCTGACAGCGTTCTCCGGCAATGACGGCGTCCATGTCTTCGTCAACTCGCTGGCCTCGACCGAGGCGGTCGCCAAGGCCGAAGTGCGCCTGATCGCGCGCAACAACGAAATTTTGGCCACCCGCAAGACCGACGACGCAGGTCACGTGCTGTTCGAGGCGGGTCTGGCCCGCGGCGAGGGCGGGCTGTCGCCCGCGATGGTGACGGTCGCGAGCGAGAAGGCGGACTATGCCTTCCTAAGCCTGAAGACCAACGCCTTCGATCTGACTGACCGCGGCGTCGCGGGACGCGTCGTGCCTGTTGGCGCGGACGCCTTTGTCTATGCCGAGCGCGGCGTCTATCGCTCCAACGAGACCGTTCATCTCACCGCCTTGCTGCGCAACGGGCAGGGCGATGCCGTCACTGGCACGCCGCTGACGCTGGTGATCGAGCGGCCGGATGGCGTCGAATATCGCCGCGCCGTGTTGCCCGACCAGGGAGCGGGCGGCAGGACGCTGTCGATTGCGCTCAATTCCGCGGTCCCGACCGGGACCTGGCGGGCGCGCGCTTTCACCGACCCCAAGGGGACTTCCGTCGGTGAGACCACCTTCATGGTCGAGGACTACCTGCCGGAGCGGATCGAGTTCGTCATTACTTCCAGGGAGAAGGTCATCAAGGCGGAAGTTCCCGTGGAGCTGAAGGTCGACGGGCGCTTCCTTTACGGCGCGCCAGCTTCAGGCCTGCAGCTCGAGGGCGACATGCTGGTGACCACGGCCGCCTCCGGCCGGCCCGGCTATCCCGGCTACCAGTTCGGCGTGGCGGACGAGGAGAGCTCCAGCAACGAGCGCACCCCGATCGAGAATTTGCCGGTCGCCGACGCCAATGGCGTTGCGACTTTCCCGGTGAGCCTCGCGAAGGCGCCGACTTCTACCCGGCCGCAGGAAGCGCAGATCTTCATCCGCTTGGCGGAGGCCGGCGGCCGCGCGGTAGAGCGCAAGCTGGTGCTGCCGGTGGCGCCCGCGGCCAACCTGATCGGCGTGAAGCCGCTGTTCGGTGACAAGAGTGTGGCCGAAGGCGACAAGGCGGAATTCGATGTCGTGTTCGTCGCGCCCGACGGCAAGCAGGTCGCCCGTTCCGGGCTGCGCTACGAGCTGATGAAGATCGAGTCGCGCTACCAGTGGTATCGCCACAACTCGTACTGGGAATACGAGCCGGTCAAATCGACCAAGCGCGTCGCCGACGGCGATCTCAACCTTGTCGCCGATCAGGCGGCGCGGGTGAGTTTTGTGCCGCAACCCGGCCGCTATCGCCTCGATGTGAAGTCGACGGAGGCCGACGGGCCGCTCACCTCGGTGCAGTTCGATGTCGGCTGGTACTCCGAGGGCGGCGCAGACACGCCGGATCTGCTGGAAACCTCGATCGACAAGCCGGAATACCTTTCCGGCGACACCATGACGGTGTCGGTCAATGCGCGTACCGCCGGCAAGCTCACCGTCA
>Ga0081540_1001377_pt1 | contig 21068 bp, 17 predicted proteins | sample TabmetS2T1R1_FD_71024 | JGI IMG/M metagenome (GOLD analysis project Ga0081540, IMG submission 71024) | Tabebuia heterophylla rhizosphere microbial communities from the University of Puerto Rico - S2T1R1 | ecosystem: Host-associated > Plants > Roots > Rhizosphere ... | reverse complement strand
GACGGGCGGGACGGGAGGGGGTGCCGGGGGCGGGAGTGCCGGGGCGGGGGACGCCGGGCCGGACGGCGCGGCTGCGACCTGAACCGGCGGGTAGCGGCTGGATCAGGCGGTAACCTCCGCCAGCGAAGATCCTTAGGCCTGAACGTTGAGCTGCTCGATGGGATCGGTAGGCAGGCTCATCGCCTCCAGCAACTCCCGCAGCTCATCCCTCTCCCCAGCCGTGACCGGAGTGCGGTGCTTGGCGAGCGACGCGGCGATTTCTATGGTCAGCAAGCCGTATTCGCCGCCTCCGCGCATCTGTTTGACACTCCACAGAGCACTCTCGGTCAAGCGGTCAGCGAAGCGTTCCGGTAGTGCCTCAGCCTTATCGATGATCTCGTCTTCGGTCATGACTTGCCTCTCCTCGGATTGCGTACCACACCTGGGCCACCCTCTTCAGGCCAGCCAGTCACAATGCCTCCACTGGGTTCGACCACGGCCCAGACCTTTACGTCGTCGCGGGTACCGGTACACAGCCAGGTGTCATTCCTATCCTGATGAGTAGGTGGATTGTCGGGCCTGCGCGCGACGTCGAGAATGCTGGCGACGACTCGTTCATCGGTCCAGCTTGCCGGGAACTCGGTCTTGCCTGGTTTGCCGACCCCGTGCCGGTGACCGCCACCAGTCTTATCGCCGTCGAGTATGTGGGTGGTCCGTTCCGGGGTGACGTGAATATCCTCGGCCTTCGGCCGGTCCTCGGCATCAACCGAATCCCAACCCGAACGTTCCGCATCGACCGCCTCACCGCCATCATCAGCCGCCTCGCCGCCAGAAGCGACCCGGAGCGCCTCGTAGTACTCTTCGCGGCTACGCGACTCGGCCGGCTCCGGCTGCCTCGCGGGAACATCACCACCCGGCAGCTGCCGATCGGGCCGGTCGAAGTCGTCAAAGTCGTCGTCAGGCCGATCCAATGCCATCAGCCCGCCCGCACATTACGTATTCCCATCATCGCAATGCGTTGATATTACGACCTGTCACCAACTAGGCGACGTCATCGCCGCGGCCGTTTCCAGAGCCGTAATATCTCCCGGACCCCGAGCCGCCGCACCGCGAACGGCAGCGGGAAGATAGCGGGATGCTCGCCGTCAGCTGGGACACCATCCGCCTCTTCCTGCACGTCCTGGCCGCCACCATCTGGGTCGGCGGCCAGCTGGTGCTGGCCGCGCTCGTCCCGGTCCTGCGCCGGGCAGGCGTCGTCACCGAGGCCGCCCGCCGGTTCAACCAGGTCGCGTGGGCCGCCTTCGCGGTGCTGGTCGCCACCGGGATCTGGAACATCGCGGCCACCCCCACGCAGGTCAGCCACAACGCGAGCTACCGCACCACGCTGATCGTCAAGCTGGTGGTCGTGCTGATCTCCGGCGTCACCGCCGCGCTGCACATCCGCTCCCGGACGCCGCGGGGCCGCGCGGTCATGGGCGCGCTCACCGGGCTCAGCGCCCTGGCGGCCCTCTTCCTCGGCGTCCTCCTAGCCGGATAAGCATAGGTACCGAACGGGCCGGGCTCATCGCCCACGCACAGGACTACCGCAGCATCTCCCGGGCGATGACGAGCTGCTGGATCTGGCTGGTGCCCTCGTAGATCCGGAACAAGCGCACGTCGCGGTACAGCCGCTCTACCGGGACCCCGCGCATGTACCCCGAACCTCCATGGATCTGCACCGCCCGGTCGGCGATCCGGCCCACCGCCTCGCTGGCGAAGTACTTGGCCGCCGACGGGGCGAGCCGCTGGTCGGTGCCTGCGTCGTACCGGGCCGCGGCGTCGAGCACCAGGGCCCGGGCCGCCATGTACTCGGTCTGCGAGTCCGCCAGCATGGCCTGGACCAGCTGATAGTCGGCGATCGGGTGGCCGCCCTGGGAGCGTTCCCTGGCGTAGGTCACGCTCTCGTCGATCAGGCGCGCCGCCACGCCCGCGCACAGGGCCGCGATGATCAGCCGCCCGTGCGCCAGGCTGCGCATCGCGGTGGAGTAGCCGGCCGCGGCCGCCTCGCCGACCAGCGCGTCGCGGGGAACCCGCACGCCGGAAAACGAGACGTCGGCGGTCCACGCGCCGGCCTGGCCCATCTTGTGGTCCTTGGCCGCCACCGAAACCCCGTCCAGCCCGGCCGGCACGATGAACACGCCGATGCCCTTGCCCGGCGGCGCCGCCGGGTCGGTGCGGGCGAACACCATGAAGACGTCCGCCGCCGGGGCGTTGGTGATGTACCGCTTGAGGCCGTCGATGACCCAGCCGCCATCCGGTCCGGCGACCGGCGCAGCGGAGGTGACCAGGCGACTCGGGTCGGATCCCGCGTCCGGCTCGGTAAGCGCGAACGACGCGACCACTTCGCCGGAGGCCAGCCGCGGTAGCCACTGCTTGCGCTGCTCCTCGGTCCCGGCCAGGACCAGGACCTGGCCGGCGATGCCGTTGTTCGTGCCGAACAGCGACCGGAACGCCGGGCTGGTGTAGCCGAGTTCCATGGTCACCAGCACCTGCTGCCGTACCGACAGGCCCAGGCCGCCGAACTCGGCGGGTAGCGCGTACCCGTACAGCCCCATCTCCTTGGCCTGCGCGATCAGCCGGCCCGGTATCTCGTCGGACTCGTCGATGCCGGCCTCGGCGGGCATCACCTCGCGCCGGACGAAGTCCCGGAGCACCTCGATCAGCTCGTCGAACTCGGTCGTGCTCACCATGAGCCCATGATAAGGAGAGAACCGTGTCCGCTTCAGGCCCGCGCCGCCGCGCGATCATCGCCGCCCTCCCCGTCGCGGCCGGGCTCGCCGCCTGCACATCCTCACCGAAGCGCCCACCCCAGCCCGCCACGCTCGGCTTCTTCACCGAGCACCAGGCCGCGGTGGTCGAGGCCGCGACCGCGCGGATCGCCCCCGGCCCGGAGGACGACCCGGCCGAGGCGGGTCACCCCGGCGCCCGCGAGGCCGGCGTCACCGGCTACATCGACACCCTGCTCGGCGCCCTGGACGACCAGAACATCTTCGCCGGCGGCCCGTGGAGCAACCGGCACACGTCGGGTCCGGACCTGATGGCTCGGTTCACCCCGCTCGACCCGGTGGCCAGGATCGCCTGGCGCAGGCGCATCATCGCCTGGCAGGACCAGTACACCAACGGAATCAGCCAGCTCGACAGGCTGGCCGGCGGCGACTTCACCCGAGCGAGCCACCAAAACCAGGACAAGATCCTGGCCGCGCCGTCGGTCGGCGAGTTCAGGAGCCTGCTGTTCGAGCACACCATCGAGGGCCTGTACGCCAGCCCCGAGTACGGCGGCAACCGGGACCTGACCGGCTGGAAGGAGATCGGTTTCCCGGGCGACATCCAGCCGCGCGGCTACTTCGCCGACGAGGTGGAGCGGTCCGACGGCCACGATCCGGTCGGCACAGGCAACACAGGCAAAACAGGCAACACGGGCAACACAGGCGTCGTCGCCGACGTCATCAAGCTCCTCGGCGCCCTGTAAAGCCCCCATGACCAAGGCCATCGTGATCGGCAGCGGCGCCGGCGGGTCGTTCGCAGCGATGGAACTGGCGAAAGCCGGCTGGGACATCGTCATCTTCGAGAAGGGCCCCAATCACTTCACCAACCTTGCCGGCCCAGGCCCGTTCGGCACCGTGTTCGCCAACGACAGCCTGGCCATGTTGCAGCGCTACTTCGCCGAGCCCGACCCCGAGGTCTTCCCGCGCACCTGGCGGCCGAACCCTTCCGCCCCCGCCCAGACCGGCAGCGTCGACGAGCTACCCCAGGTCGTCGGCGGCGGCACCGTGCACTGGGACGCCAAGGTGCCCAGGTTCTGGGACATCGACTTCCAGCAGCGCTCGGCCCTGGGCCCGTACCCGGGCGCCGACGTGGCCGACTGGCCGTTCACCTACCACGACCTCGCCCCGTACTACGACGAGGTCGAGCGGCTCATCGGCGTCCAGGGCGACACGACCGCGTTCCCCGGCCTGGTACATAAGCACGCACCGAGAAACGGCCAGTACCCGATGCCGCCCGGGCCGCAGATGCGCTCTTCCACCGCCATCGCGCACGGCGCCGCGGCCGTCGGGCTGCACCCGTTCCCGTTCCCGATGGCGGCCAACTCGGTCAGCGGCTACAACGGCCAGCACGCCTGCAACAACTGCGGGTTCTGCAGCGGCTTCGGCTGCCCGGTGGTGGCCCGCCCGTCCGCGCTCGTCCCGCTGCGCCAGGCGCTGCGTACCGGCCGGGTCGAGCTGAGACCCGAGACCATGGTCACGAAGATCGAACTCAAGGGAAACAAGGCCACGGGCGTCAGCTGGGTCACGATGACCGACCAAGGGCCAAGGACCGGCACCGAGACGGCGGACGTCGTCGTCATGGCCGCGTCCGCCATCGAGACCGTCCGCCTCGCCCTGCTCTCCGGCTTCCCCGATCGCAGCGGCAAGCTCGGCCGCCGGCTGATGCTGCACGCGTTCATCGACGGCAGCGCGATCTTCCTCGACGAGCGGATGCACGCCCACCGCGGCCGGTCGGTGACCCAGTGCGCGGAGGACGCCGCCGACCCGGACTACCCGGGCGCCCGGGCGTTCGCGAAACAGCACGGGCTGCCCTATATCCGCGGCGGCCTGATGGAGCTGGGCGGCAGCCAGGACCCGATCGCCGAGGCGCAGTCCTACCAGACCCTGCTCAGCTTCGTCCGCGCGTCCAGGCCCTTCGGCACCGAGTTCAAGCAGCTCATGCGCGCCTCGATCCTGCGCGACCGGCTGGCGGGCTGCTCGCTCATCGGCCACGACCTGCCCTACCTGAGCCACACGGTGACCCTCGATCCGCAGGTCAGAGACGTCTTCGGGCTGCCGGTGGCCCGCATCACCTGGAGCGCGGGCCAGCACGAGCAGGTGGCCCGGCAGTTCTGGATCCCGCGGCTGAAGGCGATGATGACCAAGGCCGGCGCGGGCGTGGCGCTGGCCGTGCCCGCCACCGTCAACAGCGGCGGCCTGCCCACCGGCAACCACGTCATGGGCGGCATGATGATGGGGACCGACCCGGCCGCCAGCGTGACCGACGCCCACGGCCGGGTTCACGGCCTGGACAACGTGTACGCGGCCGACGGGTCGGTGTTCGTCACCTCGGGGGCGCACAACCCGACGAACACGATCATGGCCGTGGCCCTGCGTAACATGCGCCACCTATCCACAAGGACGGCTTTTCCGTAGAGTCAGGATCCGGGGGTGGTATGAGCAAGGTTTCCCCGGGCATCCTGGCCCCGCCGCACGAGGTGTTCACGCCTGATGAGTGGCGGGCCAAGGGCCGCGAGCGGCGCAGTTCGGTGTCCCGGTCAAGCCATGCCCAGTGGGCGCCGCCCGCGGACCGGCCCGACCCAGTTGCCGTTCTGCAGGAGCAGGCCAGGACCCGGGTGCCGGATCTGATACCGATCCGCTACGGGCGCATGATCGCCTCGCCGTTTTCCTACTTCCGCGGTGCCGCGGCTCCGATGGCATGGGATCTGGCGCATACGCCCACCACCGATATCCGGGTGCAGGCCTGCGGTGACGCGCACCTGCTGAATTTCGGCATGTACGCCGCACCCGACCGGCGGCTGGTCTTTGACGTCAACGACTTCGACGAGACGCTTCCCGCGCCGTTCGAATGGGATGTCAAGCGGCTGGCGGCCAGCTTCGCCGTCGCTGCGCGGGACCATGGCTATAAGGACCGCGATGCCCATACCGCCGCACGGCTGGCCGTGCGCAGCTATCGCACCAAGATGGCGAGGTACGCTGCGATGCGTTTCTTCGACGTCTGGTATTCCAGGATCGATATCGACGAAGTGAGCAGGCTGTTCGACGTGCTGCAGCCGAAGGCGGCCGTCCGCCGCCGCCACCGGGATATAGCCCAGGCGCGCCGGCGCACGAGTCAGCGCGCCTTCCTGAAGATGTGCGCCCAGGTCCGGGGGCACTACCGCATCCGTTCGGCTCCTCCGGTGATCACCCGCTTCCCGGTGGAGCGCTACCCGGACGTCCTGGAGGAGCTGCGCAGCGCGATCGCGGAGTACCGGCAGACGCTGGAGGCGGACCGGCGGGAGGTGCTGCGGCGCTACCACTTCGGCGACTTCGCGCGCAAGGTCGTCGGCGTCGGGTCGGTCGGCACCGAGTCGTTCGTCATGCTGCTGATCGGCGACCGAGCTGACGAGCCCTTGTTCCTGCAGGTCAAGGAGGCCCAGGAGTCGGTGCTGGCGCCGTTCGCCGGCCCGGGCGAATACCAGCACCAGGGCGAGCGGGTGGTCATCGGCCAGCGGCTGACGCAGGCCGCCACCGACCCGTTTCTCGGCTGGACGACCGGCGTCGGAACGAGCGGCACGACCCTTAAGCACTACTACGTACGCCAGTTGCGCGACATGAAGGGCAGCATGAGCGTCCCCTTGATGGACCCGCTCCAGCTCGACTACTACGGCAGGCTCTGCGGCTGGGCGCTCGCCCGTGCGCACGCCCGGACCGGTCGGGCCACGATGATCTCCGGCTACCTGGGCAGGAGCGAGAACTTCGACCACGCCATCGCGGACTTCGCCATCGCCTACGCCGACCAGAACGAGCGGGATTACCAGCGGCTACGCCAGGCTGTCTCCGCGGGGCGGGTACAAGCGGCGGGCTAGGAAGGGTCCGGTTCGGCGGGCAGGGCCGGCGACACCTGGCGACTGACGGCGCTCTTCAGCATCCGCAACGCGACCGGCGGGTAGATGACCACTGACAACAGGCCGGCCACCACCAGGGCGGCGGCGGTGGACGTCCGCTGGTGACCGGTCTGGACCCCGATGACGGTAGCCACCACGATGAACGTGAGCGACGTGGCCTGCATGAAACCGGCGGCTATGGCGCGAGTACGCCCGGCGACCCGCACGTACAGCAGAGCCGGAAGTCCCCGTACCACCAGCAGCGCGACCAGGAACACCGGCACCAGGATGATCGCCCGGGTGCTGTGGAACAACGCGGTGATGTCGAGGCCGACGCCGGTGCTCACGAAGAACACCGGGATCAGGAACCCGAAGCCGATCGATTCCAGCTTGGCCTGGAACTCCTGCTGGGAGGCCGGCGTCTCGTCCGTCCGGCGCACGATGACCCCGGCCAGGAAGGCCCCCAGGATGGTGGCCAGCCCGAAGTGCTCGGCCACCGCCGAGAAGGCCAGGGCGAACGTGATGGCCAGCCGCACCCTCAGCTGGGCGCTCGTGTTCTCCAGCCGCTGCACGACCTCTCGCATCGGGCTCCATACCCGGATGCGCTGGGTCACCACCACGATGGCCGCGGTGAGCCCGACGAAGCCGGCGAGCAGTCCCAGCTCCGCCGCCGGGTTCTTCGACGAAGCCGAGAAGAACACCGACAACAGCACCAGCGGAGCGAGTTCGGCCAGTGAACCCGCGGCCATGATCATGCGGCCGAACGTTGTCTCGACCTCGCCCGCATCATGGAGAATGGGCACCAGCACCCCGAGCGACGTCGCCACCAGAGTGATCCCCACGAGCAGGCCGTCCCTGACCTGGCCGCCCAGTTGAAGCCCGTAGGCGACCAGGAGAGCCAGCGCCAGGGAAAGTACGAAAGCCCGGCTGACGAGGATGAGGATCCGGCGGTCGAACCGCCGCAGGTCGATCTCGAAGCCGGCCATGAACAACAGGAAACCCAGGCCCAGGTCCGCTATCACCCGGACAGCCACGTCGAGATGCACCCACCCGAGAACCGTGGGCCCGACCAGGATCCCGCCGAGGATCTCCAGTACCACCGCCGGCACCTTCACCGCCGGGACGAGCCCGAGGAACAGCGGCACCGCGACGGCAACCGCGCCGACGATCAGGAGACTGCTGAAAGAGATCATCCCCACGGAGACTACGCTCAGCGCCTCGCCTGGTCACGGCAGGGCCCCGGCCAGCCCAGCTTCGGACAGCCCAGCCTCAGCCAGCCGGACGCCGAGCACGTCCTTGCGGATCTTGCCGGTCGCGGTGAGCGGGAAGGCGTCGGTGAACAGCCAGCGGACCGGGGTCTTGTAGGCGGCCAGCCGCTCCCGGCAGTGCTCGGCCAGCTCGGCCTTTGCCACGTCGGACGCGGGCCGGATCACCGCGCCCACCACCTCACCCCAGAACCGGTCCGGCACCCCGACCACCACGGCCTCGGCCACACCCGGGTGGCTGGCCAGCACGGCCTCGATCTCCCGCGGGTAGATGTTCTCCCCGCCCCGGATGATCATCTCCTTGAGCCGGCCCGTGATCCGGCAGTAGCCGCGCTCGTCCATCGAACCCAGGTCACCGGTGTGCAGCCAGCCGTCGGCATCGATGGCCGCGGAGGTCGCCTCCGGGTCGCCCAGGTAGCCGTCCATCACCAGGTAGCCGCGGGTGCAGATCTCGCCCACGGTCCCGCACGGCACGGTCGCTCCGGTGGTCACGTCGACGATCTTGACCTCGGTCTGCGGCAGCGGCCGCCCGAGGGTCTCGGCCCGGTCGTCGGCCGTGTCGGACGGCCGCGTCATCGTGATCGAGCAGCTCGACTCGGTCTGGGCGAACGTGAGCGTGAACGCCACCCCGAACTCCGCCTCGACCTGCCGGACCAGTTCGGGCGGCACGATCGCGCCGCCGGACAGCGCGAGCCGCAGGCTGGACAGGTCGCGCGGCGCCCGGCCGACCGCCGCGAGCAGCGCGGTCAGCATCGTCGGCACGCCCCCGATGACGGTGCCGCCGTGCTTCTCGGTGAGCTCCAGCATCCGCCCCGGGTCGAAGCGCGGCAGGACCACCTGGGTGCCCAGCGTCTGGACCAGGCCGAGCGTGATCAGCCCGCCGCCCGCCACGTGGAAGTACGGCATCGGGTTGACCATGACGTCCCCGGCCCGCAGGCCGATGGCCTCGGCGGCCAGCCGCGCGTTGTTGGTCAGCCCCCGGTGGGTCAGCACGGCCGCCTTGGGCCGGCCGGTGGTGCCCGAGGTGTACAGGATCTGCGCCGGGCTGGCCGGGTCGACCTCAGGCAGCCGGCCGCCATCGGCCGACGGCCACGAACCGAGCGTGAGCACCTCCCGCAGCCGCGGCAGCCGGTCGCGCACCTGGGCCAGGATCCCGGCCTGCGCACCGCTGCGGAGGAACACCCCGGCCGCGCCGGAGTGCCCGAGCACGTGCGCCAGCTCCTCGCACCTGTACGCCGGGTTGACCGTGACCAGCGTCAGCCCGGCCAGCCCGGCGGCGAACTCGAGCAGCACCCAGTCCGGGCCGTTCCCGGCCCAGACCGCGACCGGCTCGCCCGGTGAGAACCGGGTGAGCAGCCCGCGCGCGACCTGTTCGGCCTCGTCCCGCAGCTCGCCAAAGGTCCACTCCCGCCCGTCCGGATCGATCAGCGCAACCCGGTCCGGCGCCCGCCAGGCGGCGGCGCGCAGCACCCCGCCCACGGTGGTCGCCAGCAGGGGGGTCAGGGCGCGGGCGGGCCAGTGCGACACGGTCACGGTGGTCATGGTGGTTCCCTCCTCATAGGTCCCGAACGGGCCGGGCGCGTGCCACCGCGCCCGCCTCTACGCTGCCCCGTCCCGGACGCCGGGGCATCCGTGCCGCCACCCTGAGGTTTCGGCGGCCCTACCCGGAGAAAACGCCAGGGCTTACGCTGACCTGAGATGGAGCAGCAGGTCATACTCGAACGCGACGCGGAGCTGGCGGCGCTGGCCGCCGCCATCGCGGCGGCCGAGGCCGGGCACGGCACCCTGGCGCTGCTGGAGGGCCCGGCCGGGATCGGCAAGACCACGCTGCTCCGGGCGGCCTGCCGAGGCCCGGACCCGCGGGGCGCGTGGGGCGCGCGGGTCCTGACCGCCCGCGGGCTCGCGCTGGAGCAGGGCTTCCCTTACGGCATCGTCCGCCAGCTGCTCGAGGAGGTCCGCGGCGAGGACGGGCTGATGGACGGGGCGGCCGCCCTGGCCGCCCGGGTGTTCGACTGGGCCGAAGCAGGCCCGGTCGAGGACGACGTCCGCTACGCGACCATGCACGGGCTGTACTGGATGGTCGCTAACCTCGGTGGGCCGCTGGTGCTCGCGGTGGACGACGCGCACTGGGCCGACGCGCCGTCGTTGCGCTGGCTCGCCCACCTGGCCGTCCGCGTGGAGCACCTGCCGGTCGCGCTGCTGCTGGCGGTGCGCGACGGCCCGGACGAGCCCGAGCTGCTCGGCGAGCTGCGCGCGGCCGGGACCCGGATCCGGCTGGGGCCGCTCGGCCCGGACGCCACCGCCGCGCTGGTCCGCCGGAAGGTCCAGGCCGATGCGGACCAGTGCCGCGAGTGCTACGACAGCACCGGCGGGAACCCGTTCCTGCTCGAGGCGCTGGCCACCGCGCTGCGGGACGGCGACCAGAAGGCGGAGCCGATCGCGCAGGCGGTGCTGCGGCGGATCGGGCCCGAGGGTCCCGGGGCCGGGCGGCTGACCCGCGCGCTGGCGGTCCTCGGCGGGCCCGCGCCGCTGCGTCAGGCCGGCGCGCTGGCCGGCCTGGACCTGCCCGCCGCCGCGCGGCTGGCCGACCGGCTGCGCGCCGCCGACGTGCTGGCGCCCGGCTCGGTGCTCGAGTTCGCCCATCCCATCGTGCGGACCGCCGTCTACGAGTCGATCCCGCCGGGCGAGCGCGCCCTGGCCCACGCCGAAGCGGCCCGGCTGCTGGAACGCGAGGGGGCCCAGGCCGAACGCCTCGCGCTGCACCTGCTGCGCAGCGAGCCGGGCGGTGACCCGCGGGTGGCGGCGCTGCTGCGCGCGGCCGCCACCGCCGCCACCGGACGCGGCGATCCGGGCGCGGCCGCGGCCTGCCTGCGCCGCGCGCTGGACGAGCCGCCGCCCGCCGCGGACCGGCCGGGCCTGCTGCTCGAGCTGGGCATCGCGCTGGCCCGCGAGCGCAGCCCCGCGGCCGTGCCAGCCCTGCGGGAGGCGGTCGAGCTGGCCGGCCCGGCCGCCGCCCTGCTGGCCGCGCGGGTGCTCGGCATCTGGGCCTACCACGCCGAAGCGGCCGCCATCTGCCGGGACGCGCTGGCCGACGCGGCGGCAGAACCGGTGCCGGACGACCTGGCGGACAGCCTCCAGGCCGAGCTGTTCCAGAACGCCGTGATCAGCCCCGACCACGTGGGGGAGGCGCTGGCGCTGAAGCGCCGGACCGGCCGGTCGGCCGCGTGGGGGGTCAACGACGCGCTGCTGGCCGCGACGTCCGCGGACGGCGGCGCCATCAGCCTGCCCGCCCTGGACCGCATCTCGCCCGATTCCATGGGCGCCGTGTACGCGCTGCTGGTGCTCATCTGGGTCGGCGAATTGGAGGCGGCCGGGCGGATCTGCGACACGGTGCTCGCGGACGCCAGGCGGCGCGGCTCGATGAGCATGGTCGCGCACGCCAGCTGCCTGCACTCGATGATCATGCGGCGGCTCGGGCGGCTGGAGGAGGCGGCCGACGCCGCCCGGCTGGCGCTGGACTTCAAGCTCGCGACCTCCCCGCCCCTCGCTGTGGCCTGGGCCGCCGGGTTGTGTATCGACCCGCTCACCCGCATGGGCCGCCTGGACGACGCAGACGCCGTGGCCGGCGTGGCCGCCGGAAGGGAGCCACCGGAAGGCTGGATCCACACGCTCACGTTCCGCCAAAGCCGCGGCGCGCTGCGGGTGGCGCAGCACCGCCCGGACGAGGCCCTGGCCGACCTGCTCGCGGTCGGCGAGGGCTGGCAGGCCCTGGGCGTCACGAACCCGGCCGTCGCGTCGTGGCGCACCGCCGCGGTCGCCGCGTACCGCGCCCTGGGCCAGCACGACGAAGCCGCCGCATTGGCCGCAGAGCAGCTCGCGCTGGCGCGTAAGGCGGGCCGCTCGATGACGATCGGCATCGCGCTGCGCGTGCACGGGGACCTGGCCGAGGCGATCGGCGTACTCGAAGCCACCCCGGCCCGCTACGAGCTGGCCCTGGCCCTGGCCGACCACGGCGCCAGCCTGCGCCGCTCCGGCCAGCGGACGCAGGCCAGGGCGCCGCTGCTCCGCGCGCTCGATCTCGCCGAGCGCACCGGCGCCGCCGGGCTGGCCGCCGAGGTGAAGCGGGAGCTGCTCGCGGCCGGAGCCCGCCCCCGGCGGGCCGCCCTGACCGGCCCGGACGCGCTGACCGCGGGCGAGCGCCGGGTCGCCGCCCTGGCGGCCGACGGCCTGTCCAACCGGCAGATCGCCGAGCACCTGTTCGTCACGCAGGCCACGGTCGAGACCCACCTGCGCCACGCCTTCCGCAAGCTCGACATCACCTCCCGCGCCGAACTGACCCTGGACCGGTCCTAGTACGCGGTGACCTCGGTGGCCTCGGCGACCTCGGCGGTGCGGGCGGTCCGGGTGATCGCGCCGGCCCCGGCTACCCGGGCCGCCAGGATCACCGGGATCAGCGTGAGCACGATGACGACCGAGACGACCGCGTTCACCTCGGGCAGCTGCTGGCCCAGCCGGATCGCGCCGAAGATCCACAGCGGCAGCGTGTTCTGCGCGCCCGCGGTGAACACGGTCACGATGACCTCGTCGAAGGACAGGGCGAAGGCCAGCAGCGCGCCGGAGACCAGCGCGGTCGCGCTCAGCGGCAGCGTGATGTAGCGCAGCGTCTGCCAGCCCCGGGCGCCGAGATCCTGCGACGCCTCGGCCAGCGAGCCCGGGGTCCGGCGCAGCCGGGCGATCAGGTTGTTGTACACGACCACGATGCAGAACGTGGTGTGCCCGATGACGATCGTGGTCGTGCCGAGCTGCACCCCGGTGAACGAGAAGAACGAGTTCAGCGCGATCCCGGTGATGATGCCGGGCAGCGCCAGCGGCAGCACCAGCAGGAACGAGATGGCCTCGCGGCCGAAGAACCTGAACGTGTGCAGCGCGTACGCCACCGCCGAGCCGAGCAGCAGGGCCAGCGCGGTCGCCACCAGCCCGACCCGGACCGACAGCAGGAAGGCGCTGCGCACCTGGGAATCGTGCCACGCCACCGAGAACCAGTGCAGCGTGAAGCCGGAGATCGGCCAGCTCTCGATGTTCGAGGAGTTGAACGCGTACAGCACGATGAGCACGATCGGGATGAACAAGAACGCCAGCACCAGCACGACCCAGATCCGCAGCACCGCCCGCAGCCAGGAGGACTCCATCGGTCAGACCTCCTCGAACGCGCCGAGCGCCCGCGCGCCGACCAGGTAGACGGCCATGATCGCCATCGGCACGAGCGCCATCGCGGCGGCGAACGGCACGTTGTTCGCGATCCCGATGTTGGAGTAGATGACGCTGCCGATGAACGTCGCGCTCGTCCCGCCGACCAGCAGCGGCGTGATGTAGTCGCCCAGGGTCAGCGAGAAGGTGAAGATCGACCCGGCCACGATGCCGGGCAGGGCCAGCGGCAGCAGCACGCTCCGGATGGTCCGCCAGGTCCGCGCGCCCAGGTCCTGCGACGCCTCGATCTGCGAGGGCGGGATCCGCTCCAGTGCCGCGTACACCGGGATGATCATGAACGGCAGCCACAGGTAGCAGAACACCACGAACACGGCCCAGTTGGTGTAGATCAGGTGCACGTTCAGGACCGAGTCGAGTACCCCGCCCTTGGTGAAGATCAGCAGCCAGGAGTACACCTTGGCCAGGTAGCTCGCCCACAGCGGGAGCAGGATCGCCACGAACAGGGCGGTCCTGGTCCGTGGTGACGCGATCCTGGCCATGTAGTAGGCGAACGGGAAGGCGACCACCGCGTCGGTCACCGTGACCGCCGCCGCCATCGCCACCGTCCGGCCGATGATGCGCAGGTAGGCCGGGCTGGTAAAGATCGTGGTGAGGTTGTTCAGGCTCCAGACCCGCTCGATGTTGGTGGTGAACGGGTTGATCTGCCAGAACGCCGTGATCAGCAGGACGACCAGGGCGGCCAGGTAGATCAGCACGAACCAGGCCAGCGGCGGGGTGAGCAGGATGGTGGCCCGCGCCCACGGCCGACGCCACAGTGCTGATGACAACCGTGCCGCCGAGACGCGGGCCCGGCCCGTCACACCTGGTTCTACTTTACTTGCGTGGTCCACGCGGACACCCACTGCGCGTAGGGCACGCAATCCGGCTTGCCGTTGTCACAGGTCGCGAGCGGCGTCTTCCACAGCTTGATCGAGTCGAGGTAGCTGGCCGGCGCGTTGGCGTGGTATTCGGCGCACGACCCTGCCTGCAGCTTGTTCATGTAGGGGCAGGCGAGCTTGTTGTCCGGCGTCTCGCCGTAGGTCACCGCCTGCAGCGCCTGGACCTGCGGCGTGCTGATGTACTGCATCCACTTGTAGGCGCAGTTCATGTGGGGCGCCTTGGCCGCGAGCATCCAGGTGTCCGCCCAGCCGGTCGCCCCCTCGCTCGGCACCACGGAACCGATCGCGAACTTGTCCGCCTTCAGCGTGCTGACCTGGTAGGGCCAGCCCGCGCCGACGGTCGCGTTGCCGTTCTTGAAGTCGAAGATCTCCTGGGAGGCCAGGCCCCAGTACTTCTCGATCAGCGGCTTCTGGTCGGCCAGCAGCTTCACCGCCGCCTGGAACTGCGGCTGGGTCAGCTCGTACGGGTCGGTGATGCCCAGCGATGGCTGGTGGGTCTTCAGGTACAGCGCCGCGTCGGCGATCTGGATCGGGTTGTCCGGCACCGTCACCTGTCCCTTGTACTTGGGGTCGTAGATGACGCTCCAGGACGTCGGCGCGGTCGGGAAATTCTTGGTGCTGTACATCAGCACGTTCGGGCCCCACTGCAGCGAGACCCCGTAGTGCACGCCGTTGATCGTGTTGAACGGCGGCGACTGGAAGGCGGGATAGAAGTCCTTCCAGCTCGGGATCAGCTTGATGTTCACCGGGTGCGCGTCGCCGGCGTACAGGATGCGCAGGTCGGCGTCGCCCGAGGAGGACACCATGTCGTACTGGCCGCCGCCGCCACCCTTCATCAGCGCGACCATCTCGTCCGAACTGCCCGCGTACTTCGCGTTCACCTGGCAGCCGGTCTGCTGCTCGAACGGCTTGACCCACTTGGGATCGAGGTAGCCCTCCCATGCGATGAGGTTGAGCTGGCCCTCGCCCGGGCCGACCTTCTGCAGCACCGGCAGGTTCGCGGTGGGCACGGTCTGGCCCGCCACCGCGCCCCCTCCGTTCTGGGTCGCGGCGTTCGAAGTAGCACCCCCGCCGCCGCTCGAACTGCCGCCGCTGCTGCCGCACCCGGCCGCGATCACCGACACGACCGCGAGCCCGATCGCTATCGTCATCGGGCGTCTGTGCCCGCGAACTCTCTTCATTTGCCCTCCCCTGAAGGGATCGTGAATGCCTGCTCCGGCCGCCACGCGAGCCGCACCCGGCGGCCCTCGCTCAGCCCGTCGCCGGAGGACGGTGCCTCGGTGTTCTGCCTGCTCACCACGAGTTCGCCGCCGCCGTCCAGGTCCACGACGTAGCGGGTGAGCACGCCGGCGTAGATGACGCCGGAGATCGTGCCGGGTTCGACGTGCGTGCCGGGCGGGTCCGGCTCGTCGCCGGCTAGCAGGGTGATCTTCTCCGGCCGCACGGTGATCGTGTGGCCGTCCCGCTCGATCAGGTTGGAGACGCCGATGAACCCGGCCACGAACGGGGTCCGCGGCCGCTCGTACACCTCGGCGGGCCCGCCGATCTGCTCGATCCGGCCGCCGCTGAGTACCGCGATGCGGTCGCTCATCGTCAGCGCCTCTTCCTGATCGTGCGTGACGTAGACGAACGTGATGCCCACCTCGCGCTGCAGCCGCTGCAGCTCGAGCTGTAGCTCCTGGCGCAGCTTGAGGTCCAGCGCGCCGAGCGGCTCGTCCAGCAGCAGGACGTCCGGCTCGTTCACGAGGGCCCGGGCCAGCGCGACCCGCTGGCGCTGGCCGCCGGACAGCTGGGCCGGCTTGCGGCCGCCCAGCCCGGGCAGCCGGACCATCGCCAGCGTCCGCTCGACCTTGGTCCGCCGCTCCGCCTTGGCCACCCGGCGCACCCGCAGCCCGTACTCGATGTTCTCCGCCACGGTCATGTGCGGGAACAGCGCGTAGTCCTGGAACACGGTGTTGACGTCCCGGGCGTACGGCGGCACCTGGGTGACGTCGCGGCCGCCGAGCTCGATCCGCCCGGCGTCCGGCCGCTCGAACCCGGCGATCAGCCGCAGCAGGGTGGTCTTGCCCGACCCGGACGGCCCGAGCAGGGTGAAGAACTCCCCGGCCCGCACCACCAGGTCGACGTCCGCGAGCGCGGTCACGTCGCCGTACCGCTTGCGCAGGCTGGTGACGTGGATCGCCGCGCCCGCATCACCTGCCGCGGCGGCGGGCTGGGCTTGGGCCGTGATCACCCGGCTCGTTGTACCACGGTTCAGCCGGGACCCGCAATGAGGCTCTAACCTGGACTTCATGGAGTGGACGGGACAGGTGTACGCCGACAGCCCGGTGGTGGCGGTCCAGATCCTCATCGCCGCGCCGCCCGCACGGGTGTGGGACCTGGTCAGCGAGATCGCGCTGATGGCCGAGCTGAGCTCCGAACTGCAGGAGGTGACCTGGCTGGACGGGGGCCCGGAGATGACCGGCCCGGCCGTCGGCCGCCGGTTCACCGGCCGCAACGCCCACCCGGCCATGGGGGAGTGGGAGACGGTCAGCACGGTGACCGAGTGCGACCCGCCGCACCGCTTCGCGTGGGCCGTCGGCGACCCCGCCAACCCGTCCGCGACCTGGCGTTTCACCCTGGAGCCCGACGGGGAGGGCACGCTGCTCGAGCAGTGGTACCAGATGGGCCCGGCCCGTTCCGGCCTGAATATCGCCATCGACGCGATGCCGGACAAGGAGGCCAAGATCGTCTTCGTCCGGATGCGCGAGCACGAGACCGGCATGAAGCACAACCTCGAGATCATTAAAGACAGGGCCGAACGGGCCGGGTAGATGCGCACCGCCACCACCATCGAAGCGTCGGCCGGGAAAGATGCGGTCGAGTTCGCCGTCGAAGCCGAACGGCTCGGCCTGGACGTCTGCTGGGTCGCCGAGGCCTGGGGCGCGGACGCGCCCTCCCCGCTCGGCTATCTGGCCGCCCGCACCGAGCGGATGCTGCTCGGCTCGGGCGTGATCCAGATCGGCACCCGCTCCCCGGTGACGATCGCGCAGACCGCGATGACGCTGGCCCACCTGTCCGGTGGCCGGTTCCTGCTGGGTCTGGGCGTATCGGGGCCCCAGGTGATGGAGGGGCTGCACGGCGTCCCGTTCGGCCATCCACTGGGCCGCATGCGTGAGACGGTCGAGATCGTCCGGCGCGTCTTCACCGGGGAGAAGGTCACCTACGCCGGCCGGCACTACGACCTCCCCTTGCCCGGCGGCTACGGTTCGAAGCCCATGCGGGTCAGCCTGCCGCCGGTGTCGGTCCCGGTGTACCTGGCCGCGCTGTCGCCGAAGATGCTGGCGCTGACCGGCGAGATCGCCGACGGCTGGCTCGGCACCAGCTTCATCCCCGAACGCGCCGACGCGTATTTCGAGCACCTGGACGAGGGCCTGGCCCGGTCCGGTACCGGAGCCCGGACCCGCGCCAGCCTGGACATCTGCCAGGGCGCCGAGATCAGCCTGGTCTCCGAGGCCGATCTCGCCCGCACCCTCGCCAGCCGCAAGAAAGAGCTCGCGTTCTCCCTCGGTGGTATGGGCACGGCCACGGCCAACTTCTACAACGACGCCTACAGCCGCCAGGGCTGGGCCGAGGTCGCCGCCGCGGTCCGCGAGCGCTGGCAGGCCGGCGACCGCGACGGCGCGGCCGCCCTGGTCACCGACGAGATGGTGCTGGCCACCACGCTGATCGGCACCGAGGACATGGTCCGCGCCCGGCTGCGGGCCTGGCGAGACGCCGGCGTGGACACCGTCCGCCTCTACCCAGCCGGCGACACCGTGACCGCCCGCCTCGACACCCTGGCCCGCGGCATCGCCCTGGCCCGGACGGTCTTACCGGACCCACATCTGGTCGACCAGCAGTCCGTACTCCGGGGACATCTGGTAGTTCCCGAGCCGGGACGAGACGAATCCGGCAAGGGTTTTGTTGTCGATCGGGACGTAGGGGGCCTGGTCGGTGACGATGCGGCCGGCCTGAGCCCACAGCCTCCGGGCGGCGCCGGGGTCGGTAGCTTGCGCTGCCAGCGCCTGGCTGGCCAGCGCGTCGACCTGAGGATGGCAAAACCTGGCCATGTTCTGGGTGCCGGGCTCGTCGGCCGACTGGCAGCTCAGCATGGGGTCGAAGAAAGTCGACGGGGCGGGGAAGTCGGCGCCCCATCCCCAGATACCGACCTGGATGTTGAGGCGAGGGTTGTAGATGGCGTCGTGGTACTGGTCCCAGGGGACCGCGTGCAGCCTGGCCCGGTATCCCAGATCATTGAGGAGCCCGACGAGGTAGGAGCCTGCCGCCTTATACGTGGGGGGATCGTCGGAGATCCAAACGGTCACCGGCACCTTCGTGGTCCCGGATTCCGTGACAAGCCGTTGCGCCTCCTCCAGGTCCGGGCCGTGCCAGGCCCCGTCCCCGGCACCAGTTGTGTAGGGGCAATAGCCCTGGTGGCCGGGGAAGTCGGGCGGGAGCATCTGGCACGCCGCGGTGGCCTGACCGGAGGCATAGTGGAAGAACTGCAGGATCCGGGCGCGATCGATGGCGTAGTTGACGGCCTGCCGGGCCTTGAGGTTCGTGAACGGCGGCAGGCGGGTGTTGAGAAAGGCATATTCAGTGCCCAGCTTGAGGCCGAAATGGACGCGGGCCGGATACTGGACGGGAAGGGACCGAAGGTCGGGGGACTCTAGGTCCGCCAGGTCGCCCCGGCCGGCGATGACCGCCGATACCTGCGCGCTCTGGTCTTTCACCTGCTCGTACCGGATGACAGACGGGTAGCCCGCTGGCTGCGCGGCGTATGACCATTGCCGGAAGTACGGGTTGCGCACGAGGGTCATGAATTTGTTCGGCCTGACCTGCGAGATCATGTAGGGGCCGGTGCCGGGCAGGAAAGGCGCGCGGTCGATGATGTGGCTGGGCGTGCCGGGTGGTGCGGGCACGGCGAGCAGCAGCGCGAGCTTGTAGAGGAAGTCGGGGTCCGCCTGGACTAGGCGGAAGGTGACCGTGCCCGCCGCGTCATCGGTGAGGATCCCGGCGGACAGATCGCACCGTCTCGGGTGCTGGCGGCACGCGGATCCCCCGCGGATGACTTCGTAATATCCGGGAGTGGCGCCGAAGCTGAGCTGGCGCTGGATGCCGCGCCGGAAGTCGGACGCCCGCAGCAGTTTGCCGTTGGAATAACGGATGCCCCGGCGGAGCGTGAACGTGTACGTCGTGCCGCCGTCGGCCGGGCGCGGCAGCCTAATGGCCAGGTCGGGGACTAGTGTGAGCCCCGCCGCACCACCGGACCGGCGGAAAGCGGTGAGGCCGTCATAGGCGGTGTTATGGGCACCGTCGACGGGATAGCCCAGCGCCGGGTCCAGGTCAGGCAGAAAGGTATCCACCACGGTCAAGGTGCCGCCGCGATGGCTGGCCGACGGGAACGGGCGCGCGGCGACCCATACGCCGGATCCGGCCGCCGCCATGCCTCGAGGCGAGCTTCCCAGGTGAACCGTGTGGACGACCCGGCCCGCCTGCGGGTCGATGCGGCGGAGCGTGGCGTCGAACTCGTCGCTCACCCATAGCGAATCTCCGGCCGCGACGAGCGTGCTCGGCCCGTCGCCAACGCGGATAGTGTCGGTTATCCTCTCGGTCGCCGGGTCGATCTTCATGACGGTGAGATCCAGCGAATTGGCGACCCACACCCCTCCTTTCGTGACCGCGATGCCCGCAGGCCCGGAACCCACGTATACCGGGCTGCCCGCCTGGCTGGTGGCCGGCGCCCGCCGCCTCGGCCTATGTCTCCCCGGTCAAGGCGCTTCCGATCACCAATGGCGCGGCGAGCGGCACGGACGACTGGACGGCCTTCTGAGCCTGAAGTGACGTGACGAAAAGGGCGTCGGAGCTGCGGCTCCGGCGCCTTTTCCTTGGTCGAAGGCTCATTTCAGGCGGATCGGCAGCGAGACCAATAGCTGATAATCGGGCGCGTCAGTGGTGAGCCCGATGCCGAGCGACACGTCGAGCAGCACCCGCGCGCTCAGCGCCTGGTCGACCCCGAACTGCGCGACCGCGGCGATGCCGTCGCTGCCGGCGATCGGCACGTCGTCGACGCTGGTGCGGAACTTGAACTGCTGGCTCACGCCGAAGCTGAGCGACGTCTCGGGGCTGACCGCGAGCAGGCCGCCCAGCTCCCAGCTGATCGCATCGCCCTGCCGCACGCGCCCGAAGCTCTCGGCACGGCTGAGATTATAGCCATAGGCCAGCGTGGTGAAGAGCACGAGCGGGTCGATGCTCTTGAGCGCGGTCGCGCGCACTGCGACCTGGTTGGTGCCTCCCCCGCTCGCGATCGCCGCGATCGGTGTGCGATAGGGGTCGCTGCCGGTCGGGAAGCGCCAGGAAACCGCGCCGATCAGCGCCGGCCGCGCGCCCTTTTCGACCAGGAACTGGTGCGCAAGCTCGAGCTCGATGTCGCCGAGCTGCGTGTCTTGGTGGCTCACCTCGGTGCCGTCGCCGAGCACCGAGGTCTGGCGCCGCCACGCAAAGGGCACGCGCACCTGAACCTGGCTGCGCCACGGCAGCCCGTACCGCGCGGTGGCGGCGAATTCGAGATTGTCGCTGCGCAGCCGCTGGTCTCCGACCGTGGAAATGCCCTCGGGCGTGTCGACCAGCACCAGCCCCTGCTTCTGGCTGTGATTGAACGAAAGCCCCGCCGCGACTTCGAGGCTGCCCTTGGGCAGCAGCAGCACGCCGCGATCGACCAGCCCGCGCGACAGCGCCTGCAGCGCGACCTCGTCCTCGTCCGGGGCGGTAGCTGTCGTGGCGACAGGCGTGGTCGGCGCGGCCGTGGCGACGGGGGCGGCAGTGGTGCTCGCGGCCTGTTGCGCTTCGAGCGCGGCGATGCGCTTTTCCAGCGCGGCGATGGTCGCATCGCGCTGCCGCAACGCGTCCTGCAGCTCCTGGCTCGTCACCGATTGCGCCTGCGCAGGAAGCACGGGCACGGCAGCCGCGCCGAAGGCGAGCAGGAGC
>Ga0081540_1001376_pt1 | contig 21079 bp, 24 predicted proteins | sample TabmetS2T1R1_FD_71024 | JGI IMG/M metagenome (GOLD analysis project Ga0081540, IMG submission 71024) | Tabebuia heterophylla rhizosphere microbial communities from the University of Puerto Rico - S2T1R1 | ecosystem: Host-associated > Plants > Roots > Rhizosphere ... | reverse complement strand
GGCGGCGCTGCACTCGGCGGGCGGTGCGGTCGGCGTCGTCGACGCGCTGCTCGGCGACGGGCGCCGCGTCGCGGCCTCGGTGCACCGGCCGCCGGGTCACCACGCGCTGACCTCGCGGGCGATGGGCTTCTGCCTCTTCGACAACGTCGCGGTCGCGGCGCGCAGGGCGCTCGATCGGTGGGGCGCCGAGCGCGTGCTCATCGTCGACTGGGACGTGCACCACGGCAACGGGACCAACGACATCTTCCACGCCGATCCCGACGTGCTCTTCGTGAGCATCCACGAGTCGCCGCTGTACCCGGGGACCGGGCCGGCGAGCGATCGCGGCTCGGGTCCGGGGGAGGGCTTCACCGTCAACCTCCCGGTGCCGGGCGGCTCGGGTGACGCCGTGTGGTGCTCGCTGATCGAGCACGTCGTGGTGCCGATGGGGCTGGAGTACCGGCCCGGGATCGTGCTGGTGTCCGCCGGCTTCGACGCCCACGTCCGCGACCCGCTGGCCACCTGCGAGGTCACCCGCGACGGCTTCGAGCGGATGGCGGCGAGCCTGCGCTCGCTGGCCGACGACCTCGGCGTGCCGATGGGGATCGTCCTCGAGGGCGGCTACGACCTCGTCGCGCTGACCGAGTCGCTCGTGGGGACCCTCGAGGTCGCCGGCTCGGAGTCGGCGAGCGAGCGTCCGCCGGTGGCGCTCCACCCGCTGGCCGGCCAGGCCGCGGCGCGCCTCGGCGACCGCTGGCCGCTGGTCGGCGCGGTCGCCGGGTAGACGCTACGGGCCCGGCTGCGCCGGCTGCGCGGGCGCGGGCTGCGACGTCGTCGGCGTCGGGGGCTGGTCGTCGTGCGTGAGCTCGGCGAAGGCGACGGCCAGCGCAACCGCGGCGAGGACGGCGATGAGCGCGAGGACGAGGAGCGGTGCGCGCCAGTTCGGGGTTGGGACCAGGCGCGTGCGGGCGGCCGACCCGCAGTGCAGGCACCACTGCTGCTCGGGGCCGACGGTGGCCTGGCAGCGCGGGCACGCGATGGTGCCCGGCTCGGGCGGCGCGGCGACGCTCACGGCTGGGAGCGCTCGCCGCCGGAATGGCTGAAGCGGGTCGGCGGGTCGCCGGAGCTGTCGTTGCCCACCGGCCGCATGATCTGCGTCGGCTGCGGGTCGGGGTGCACCTTCGCCGCCTCGGCCTCCGCGACGTGGGTCGACGCCGGCTGCGGCTCGGGCTCGGCCGGCGGCTCGGGGGTCGGCAGGCTGACCGCCTCGCCGACCTCGGCGATCGCGAGCGGCCCGTGGAACGCGACCCCGCAGGACGGGCAGTAGCGGGCCTCGCTGCCGTGCAGGGCACCGCAGCGGGGACAGACGGAGATGCCCGGCTCGCGCAGCTCGGTGATGGGGCGGTGGTCGTCGAGGGCGTGCTCGAGCGTGCGCAGCTCCTGATCGACCGCGGCAAGGGCGTTGACCTTGCCCCGGACGAGCTCCTCGTTGGCCTGTGAGAAGCGGTGCTGGTCGAAGACCAGGCCGCCGAGGTCGCGGAAGCCGAGCTCGCGCACGCGGCGCAGGTAGCGCAGGCGACGGCGCATGCGCCCGCGATGGCGGAAGCTGGTGCTGCCGGGCGCGGCGTCCTGGCCGGCGGGGGCGTCGCTTGCCGGGGTCTCCTCGGTGGCCGGCTGATCGGGCGCAGCGGCGTTGGCGCCGGCAGCCGCGGTTGGTTGCACCTCGGTCGGCGCTTCCGTCGCGGGGTCCCCGGCGTCGAGGTCGGCGGCCGGGGGCTCGGCGCGCCGGCGTCGGATGACTTGCAGCGGGCCCTTCATGCGCAAACGGCGCCAGTTCGCGGCGCCTCGACGGGCAACCGTAGCACCTCGCCCCACGCGCGCAGCACCCGTCGCGCCATCCTCCGGGCCGACCACAGCTCGGCGCGCGCACGACCGGCGACGCGCGGGTCGGCGGCCTGCAGAAGGGGCTCGAGGGCGGCGCGCCACGCGGCGCGGTCGTAGGGCGCGCACAGGCTGCCCTCGATGCCGTCCAGGGCGGTGGGGTGGATGCCCAAGGGCGTGGCGAGAACGGGCACGTCGCAGGCCAGCGCCTCGAGCGCGGCGAGGCCGAAGCCCTCCTGCTCGGAGGGGACGAGGACGGCGTTGGCGGCGTTGACGTAGAGCGGCACCTCGAAGGGATGAACGGCTCCGAGGGTCAGAAGTCGCGTTGCGTCCGCGACCTCCTGCGCGCGGTCGAAGCGCTTGGACGGGCGCGCGGGGTCGGCGGGGAAGAGGACGCACGGCTCGTCCGGGGGCAGGCCGAGGCGCTGGCGGGCCTCGGCGCGCGAGATCGGCGCGAAGCGGTCGAGGTCGACGCCGCAGGGCAGGACGGCGACGCGGCGGCGGGTCCCTGCGCCCGGTACCTCGCGCGCGAGCTGAGGACTGACGGCGGCGACGAGGTCGAGGAAGGGCAGAGCGGCGCGCGTGATGCGCTTCGAGCGCGGGTGGCGCAGGTCGGTGCCGTGGAGGGTCACGACGTGCTTGGTGCCGCGGACGGCGAGCGCCGGCCACGCGGAGAGGCCGAAATGGGCGTGGACGATGTCGAACTCGCCGCGGCGGTGGCGGCGGCGCAGCTCGCGGGCGGCGCGCGCGTAGCCGCCGGGCGGGAACGCGAAGACCTCGATGTCGACGCCGTCGAGCTCGCGCAGCGCGTCGACCTGGTCGCGCACGAAGCTGCCCAGGGCGGGCGCGGATGGCGACGGCCACATGTTCGTGACGATCAGGGCACGCATGTGCGCGTGATTCTCCACAGTTGCCGTCTTTCCCCGTTGCAGCGCCCCGTCCAGACTCGGTCGCGTTCGCAGGCACGAGTCGAGGAGGCGGTTCGGATGGGCTATCGGATGATGGGGCGGTTGCACGCGACGGCGGTGTGGGCGCGGTCCCGGCTGGCGGCATCGGTGGGGCAGGGGACGGTGGAGTACGTCGCGCTCATCCTGCTCGTCGCCGGGTTGTTCGCGACCGTGGTCGTCGCCGCCGGAGGCGTCAAGGGCAAGGGCATCGCCGACGCGGTGACCGACAAGATCAAGGCGACGATCGAGGGCGTGGGTGCCAAACGGTGAGCGGCGGGCGGGCGGCGCGCTGCGGCGGGCGGCGTCGCGTCGCGGGCGGCGCGGTACGGGGGCGCGGGCTACGCGCTGCACCGGCCGCGTGCGGCCTACCATGGCCTCGTGCCCACCCAGCATGGCCTCGCGTCCTCGCAGCACGCCGACCCGCGCATGCGCCCGATCGCCGTCTACGACTCCGGCGTCGGCGGGCTGACCGTGCTGCACGAGCTCCTGGTCCAGCTCCCGCACGAGGACTTCGTGTACCTCGCTGACGCCGCCCGGATGCCGTACGGGCTTCGGGCGCCGGCCGAGCTCGAGCGCTTCGCGCTCGAGTGCGCCGAGGAGCTGCTCGCGCGCCTGGCCAAGCTGCTCGTGGTCGCGTGCAACGCGGCCACGTCGGCGGCGCTCCCGGCGCTGCGCGAGCGGATGGCGCAGACGACGCTCGGCATCGATGTGCTCGGGGTGGTGCAGCCGGGCGCGGTGGGCGCGGTCGCGGCGACCGCCAACGGGCGCGTCGGGCTGCTCGCGACCCCCGCGACGGTGGCCAGCGGGGCGTACGCCGAGGCGATCGCGTCGGCCGACCCGTTCGTCGACCTGACCTCGGTCGCCTGCCCCGACCTCGCCACCATCATCGAGGGCGGCTTCCCGTTCGACGAGCGCGTCGTCGAGACGGTGCGCGAGTACGTGGCGCCGCTGCGCGAGGCGGGCGTCGACACGGTCATCCTCGGCTGCACGCACTACCCGCTGATCGCGCCGATGCTCCAGCGGATGCTCGGCCGCGGCGTGCGGATCGTGACCTCGAGCACCGCGGTCGCCCATCAGGTCGAGCACGTGCTCGGCGCGCGCGGGCTGGCCAACCCGCGCGGTGCGGCGCCGGAGCCCGACGCGGCTCGCCCTTCTGTCGCGACCGAGGGCGAGTACCGCTTCCTCACCACCGGCGACGTCGAGGCCTTCCGCGCGCTCGGCTCCACCTTCCTTCAGCTGCCGCTCGGCGACGTCGAGCACGTCGCCCTTCGCGCGACGGAGGCGGTGGCATGAGCGTGGCGGTCCGCGAGCGCTCCTACGGCCGCCCGCACGACGGGCTGCGGCCGGTGACCATCACCCCCGGCTTCGTCGCGACGGCGACCGGCTCGGCGCTCATCAGCGCCGGCGAGACGCGCGTCATCTGCACCGCGTCGCACACCGAGGGCGTGCCGCGCTGGCTGGTCGGCAGCGGCCGCGGGTGGGTCACCGCCGAGTACGGCATGCTGCCGGCATCGACCGGCGAGCGGCGCCAGCGCGACGTGTCGAAGGGCCGGCCCGACGGGCGGACCGTCGAGATCCAGCGGCTCATCGGCCGGTCGTTGCGTGGCGTCGTGGACTTCGCGGCGCTGGGCGAGAACACGATCTACCTCGACTGCGACGTGCTCACCGCCGACGGCGGAACGCGCTGCGCCTCGATCACCGGCGCTTACGTCGCGCTCGCGCTGGCGTGCGATGCCCTCCGCGAGCGCGGCGTGCTGTCGCGCTCGCCGCTCAGCGGCTCGGTCGCCGCGGTGTCGTGCGGCATCGTCGGCGGCGCGGCGCTGCTCGATCTCGACTACGCCGAGGACTCCACCGCCGAGGTCGACGCGAACGTCGTGATGACGGGCGACGGCGGGCTCGTCGAGGTTCAGGCCACCGCGGAGCGCACGCCGCTGTCGCGGGCCAACCTCGACGCGCTGCTCGCGCTGGCCGCCAAGGGCATCGCCGAGCTGCGGACCGTGCAGGACGCGGCGATCGGCGCGCCGGCTGCGTGACGTGAGCCTCGTCCTCGCCAGCCGCAATCCGCACAAGGCGCGCGAGTTCGGCGCGCTGCTCGACGGCGTCGAGGTGCTGCCGCTTCCCGAGGATGTGCAGCTGCCACCCGAGACCGGCGAGACGTTCGAAGCCAACGCGCTGCCGAAGGCGCGTACCGCGGCCGAGGCCACGGGTCGGCTCGCGTTCGCCGACGACTCCGGTATCGAGTCCGCCGCGCTCGCGGGAGCCCCGGGCGTGCGCTCGGCGCGCTTCGCCGGCGAGGACGCGTCGGATGCCGACAACCTGGCCAAGCTGGTCGCCGAGGCGCCGCCGGGCAGCGCCTTGGCCTACGTCTGCGTCATCGCGCTCGTCGATCCGGCCACCGGCGAGGAGCGCACCTTCGAGGGCCGCTGCGCAGGCACGATGGCCGGCGTGCCGCGTGGCAGCGGCGGCTTCGGCTACGACCCGATCTTCGTCCCCGACGACCTCCACGACGGCCGCACGATGGCCGAGCTCAGCCAGGCCGAGAAGGACGCGATCAGCCACCGCGGCCGCGCGGCGCGCGCGCTGCTCGAGCACCTGCGCGGGGGCTCGCGGTGAGCGCCTCGCCGGTCTCGGTGCCGTCGAAGAGCCGCGCTGCGGCGCTCTCGATCGCCTCCAACAGCGCGCTCATCCTGCTCAAGGCGATCGCCGGCACGGTCACGGGGTCGGTCGCGCTGCTCACCGAGGCGCTGCATTCCGCCACCGACCTCATCGCCTCCGTCGTCGCCTTCTTCTCCGTGCGCGCGGCCGATGCGCCGGCCGACGAGTCGCACCCCTACGGCCACGAGAAGATCGAGCACATGGCCGCGGCCATCGAGGGGATCCTCATCCTCGTCGGCTGCGGCGTCATCGCGTTCGAGGCCATCCGCAGCCTCATCCGCGGTCCGCACGTCGACCGCCTCGGTATCGGCGTCGCCGTCCTGACGGTCTCGATCGTCGTCAACTTCCTCGTCTCCCGGACGCTGCGCCGCCGCGCGGAGCGGACGCGGTCACCGGCGCTGGCCGCCGACGCCGCCCATCTCACCACCGACATGGCGACGTCGGCCGGCGTGCTGATCGCGCTCGTCATCGCGATGGTCACCGGGTGGGACTGGATCGACCCGGTCATCGCCCTGGTCGTCGCCGCGGTCATCGCGGTGGCGGGCATCCGCATCCTCACCAGCTCGTCGCGCGTGCTGGTCGACGAGGCGCTGCCGGACACCGAGCTCGACGAGATCCGCGAGGTGGTGTCGAGCTTCGCCGAGCGCGGGATCGTCGGCTTCCACGAGCTGCGCGGCCGCCAGGCGGGCGCGCGGCGCCACATCGACCTGCACGTCCAGTTCCGCGCGGGCACGACGCTCGAGGACGCGCATCGAACCGCCCACGAGCTGCAGGACGCGATCGGCGACCGGCTGGGCGGCGACGCCGACGTCCTCATCCACCTCGAGCCCCACCACCGGGTGCGGCCCGGTGAGGAGGTCCCCGACCACGCGCCTACAGCAGGTTGATCGCCGCCGACGCGCCGACGACGACGACCACCGCCGCGTAGCCCTGGTAGCCGGAGAGCAGCAGGGCGAGGCCCGCCACGAGGCACACGAGCGCGGTGACGAGCCAGGCGATCCGACCGATGGTCACGGCGCCTATCCTGCCAAGTCGCCATGACGAGCACTGCGCTGACACCCGAGGCGGCGCTGGGCTGGCTGCGCTCGCTGTCGGTCGACATCCGCGAGGCGGCGGTCCTCGACGCGTCCGGCGCCGTGCTCGCGGGCGACGCCTCGCTCGCCGGCGCGGCGCGCGACGGCCGCGTCGTGATCGCCCGCTCGGACCGCCACGCGGTGGTCGTCCGCCACGGCCGCAAGGCGCTCGTGGGCCTGCTGCGCGCGGACGTCGAAGCGGCCCTCGCGGCGCTCGACGCGGGGTAGGAGGCGGGCCCTGGCGGGGCGCGACGCGGATGGCAGGCTGCGCGCCGCGGCTGCACTGAAGGGCCGCTCTGACCCCTCAGACATGCTGTCTGAGCGCCGACGCGCCAGCGGGGGCTACTCGGCCCGCAAATGCTCCGCAAAGCGGTTCGTCCGATGTTCACGGGAGACTCGGCCGGTCGGGAACGGCCACGCAAACCGCGCAAGAAGCGGTGTTTGAGCGCTCGATAGCTAGGAAAACGGCATAGACAAGCGGTTTTTGGACGTACGCCGTCCGTAACCGTTGATAGCGTCGAAACACCACGACCTCACCAGGAGGGATCGAAGCGTGACGAAGTCAGAGTTCGTCGATCAGGTCGCCAGTCGTGCGGACCTGGGCAAGGCCGAGGCCGGCAAGGCGGTTGATGCCGTTCTCGACACGATCCAGGAGACGCTGCAGCGCGGCAGCGATGTGACGTTCTCCGGGTTCGGCAAGTTCCATGTCGCCGAGCGCGGCGCTCGTCAGGGCGTCCACCCCAGGACGGGGGAGCCGATCCAGATCGCGGCCTCCAAGGTGCCGCGGTTCACGGCCGGTTCGGGCCTCAAGAAGGCCGTCAACGGCTAGCGCCGGCGGTACGCAGGAGCATCGGGTCCCGGCCGGTTCGCACTTCGGCGACCGGCTGGGCGCCCTCGTGGCGCAGCGCGAGTCCCAGATCGTCCTGGGGCTCGACCCCGACCCGAGCCGCCTGTGGCCGGAGGCCGTTGCCTCCGCGCCGTCCACCGGGTCGCCGGCCGAGCGCGCCGCCGCAGCGGTCCAACGCCACTGCGCCGCCGCCATCGACGCCGCCGGCCCCGCCTGCGTCGCGGTCAAGCCGCAGCTGGCGTGCTTCGAGCGCGTCGGCGCTGCCGGCTGGGCCGCGCTCCAGGCCACGGTCGACCACGGACGCGCGAGCGGCCTGGTCGTCCTTGCGGACGCAAAGCGCGGCGACATCGACGTCAGTGCTGCGGCCTACGCCCAGGCGCTGGCCGGCTCGACGCCCACGCCGTACGGCGAGGTCGGCGGCCTCGGCGCCGATGCCTACACCGTCAACCCGTACATGGGCCTCGACACGCTGCGGGCGCTCAGGACGCCCGGCGCGGGCATGTTCGTTCTCGTGCGCACGTCCAACCCGGGCGCCGTCGACGTCGAGGACCTTGCGACCGACACCGGCGAGCGCATCTGGGAGCGCGTCGCGCGGATGGTCGACGGTCTCGGCGAGCCCGGCCCGGAGAGCGCTCTGAACGACGTCGGGGCCGTTGTCGGCGCCACCGCTCCGCAACACATCGCGCGCGTGCGCGAGCTCATGCCGCACACGCCGCTCCTGCTGCCGGGCATCGGCGCGCAGGGCGGCAGGGTCGAGGACCTGGCGCCCGCGTTCGCCCCCGCGCGCGCCGCCGGGCTGGTGAGCGCGTCGCGATCGATCGTCGCCGCCTACGAGCAGCACGGCGGCACGCCGGCGGATGCCGCCAGGCGCGAGGCCGAGCGTCTGCGCGAGCTCGCCTGGTCGCTGCGCTGATCGCGCCCTGACGCCCACCGCCGGCCCTATGCTCCGGACACCCCATGGCGTACCGTCGACGTCGCAGTCCCGCCCGTTGGCTTGCTCCGGTGGCGCTCGTGATCTGCGCCGTCGCCGTGTACGCCGTCGTCGAGAACAACCTCAAGGACGACTCGACCACCAAGGGCACCGACACCGCGCAGCGCGCGACGCCGACCAAGCCGACGTCACAGAAGCGCTCGGGCTCCAAGCGCAAGCGCACCTACATCGTCAAATCGGGCGACACGCTCTCCGCGATCTCCGTGAAGACCGGGGTCCCGCTGGCGACGCTCGAGCGCCTGAACCCCAAGCTCGACGCCGACACCCTGCACGCTGGGCAGAAGGTCCGGCTCGCACCGTGACCCGGCCGCGCCTCATCCTCGCCGCGCTCGTCGCGGCGTCGATCGCCTTCGTTCTCGCGCGCGCGGCGCCGGCGACCGCTGCGCCGCCGTCGATCCGCGCCCCAGCGGCGATCCTCGTCGAGCCGGCCACCGGCGACGTCGTCTTCCAGCGCCAGGCCGCGAAGGAGCGCCCGGTCGCCTCGACGACGAAGCTCATGACCGCCCTCGTCACGCTCGAGAACGCCAAGCTCTCGCGCGTCCTGATCACCGTGCCCTACCACGGGGCTCCAGCCGAATCGGTGATCGGCCTGCGCGGAGGCGAGCGGATGACGGTTGCCGACCTCCTGCGCGGCCTGCTCATGGCCAGCGCCAACGACGCCGCGGCCACGCTGGCCGCGCGCATCGGCGGCTCGCAGCGCCGGTTCGTGGCCATGATGAACAGCCGCGCGCGCGAGCTCGGGCTGACGCACACCCATTACGCCAACGCGATCGGTCTCGACGACCCCGGCAACTACTCAAGCGCCGCGGACCTCGTGAAGCTCACGCTGATCCTGCGGCGCAACGAGTTCTTCCGCCAGGTCACCGACCTGCCGCGCACGACCCTGCACAGCGGCGCGCGCCCGCGCACGATCGTCAACCGCAACGCGCTCGTTCGCTCGGTCGCCGAGGTCAACGGCGTCAAGACCGGGCACACGTCGACGGCGGGCTACATCCTCGTCGGCTCGGCGTCGAAGAACGACGTCACCGTGATCTCGGTCGTCCTCGACGAGCCGACCGAGGGCTCCCGCGACTCCGACTCGCTCGCGCTGCTGCGCTACGGGCTGCGCCGCTACCACCGCGTCGAGGCGGTCCGCAAGGGGGAGGGCTTCGCCAACGTCAAGCTCGCCCACCGCGACCAGCACGTGCAGCTCGTCGCCGCCCGCACCGTCGTCCGCACCGCCCGGCGCGACGAGCGCATCTACACGCGGACGCTCGACGTGCCCTCCGAGCTCGACGGGCCGCTGCCCGCCGGATCGCGCGTCGGGACGATCGAGGTGCGCTGGCGCAAGCGCACGGTCGCGCGCGTCCCGCTGATCACGCGATCGGCCATCAGCCAGGCGTCCATATGGCAGCGCGGCGACGACCTGCTGGGGCGAACGCTGACCGTCGTCCTCCTGGCCGTGGTCGCACTCGCTAGCCTCCAGTTGGTCCTCCTGCGCCGCCGAGCGGTCCGGCGAAGGCGGCGGCAGGCGGGGTCCAGCGGGATCGCATGATCATCACCGTCACCCTCAACGCGGCGATCGACAAGTCCCTCTCGGTGCCCAACTTCCGGCTCGGGCGCCGTCACCGAACCGTCGAGCAGACCACCATGCCGGGCGGCAAGGGCGTCAACGTCGCGCGCACGCTGAAGTCGCTCGGCCAGCCCGTGATCGCCACCGGGTTCGCGGGCGGGGCGACCGGCACGCGGATCGTCGAGCAGCTCACCGAGGAGTCGATCCTCAACGACTTCGTGCGCATCCGCGAGGAGTCGCGGACGAACACTGCTGTGCACGACCCGACCAACGGCGAGACCACCGAGATCAACGAGCGCGGGCCGGCGGTGAGCGCCAAGGAGGTCGAGCTCTTCCGCGACAAGCTCATCTACCTCGCCCGCGGGGCCGACGTGGTCGTCTTCGCCGGCTCGCTGCCGCGCGGGGTCGAGACCGACCTCTACGCCCAGCTCATCAAGGAGCTGCGCAAGGTCGGCGTGCAGACCGTGGTCGACGCCGACGGCGATCCGATGCGCCTGGCCGTGCGCGCCGAGCCCGACGTCGTCTCGCCGAACGTGCTCGAGGCCGAGGAGCTCGTCGGCCATGAGTTCAACGACGAGGAGGACCGCGTCATCGCGGTGCGCGAGATGATCGCCCTGGGCGCCCACGAGGCGATCATGACCCTGCCCGACGGCTGCGTGGCCTCGGTGCGGATCGACGGGGCGCCGGTGCTGCACCGCGTGTGGATCCAGCCGCGCGAGGCGGTGGCCGCGGTCGGCGCCGGCGATGCCTTCCTCGCCGGGTTCGTGGCCGCCCGCTACATGGGCTCGCGTCCCGACGAGTGCCTGCGCTTCGGCGTGGCGTGCGGAGCCGAGTCGACCCAGCGGCTCGGAGCGGGGCTCATCGACCCCCGCGAGGTCGAGCGCCTCCTCGGCGAGATCGACGTGCAGCGCCTCGAGGCCCCGGCCGAGGTGCCCTGAGCCGGCGGCCGATCCCGCACCCTGCGCACACCGGCTGCGTCGCCCGCCGACCGGCGCAGGCCCCGCTGCTAAGGTGGATCCCACGTGGTCTGCCGCCGCCACAGGCCCGCTGATTCGTCGTCCCTGGACCCCGCCTGCGCGGGGTCTTTCTCGTCCGCACGCGACCCTAGGATGCACTGATGGAGATCGAGATCGGCCGCGGGAAGAAGGCCCGCCGCGCATATGGCTTCGACGACGTCGCGATCGTGCCCTCGCGACGGACCCGCGATCCCGACGACGTGGACATCTCCTGGAAGCTCGGCGACTACCGCTTCGAGCTTCCACTGCTGGCCTCCGCGATGGACGGCGTCGTCTCGCCGGACACCGCGAAGATCGTCGGCAAGCTCGGCGGCCTGGCCGTCCTGAACCTCGAGGGCGTCTGGACGCGCTACGAGGACGCCGACGAGCAGCTCGCCCGGGTCGCGGAGCTGCCCAAGGAGGCGGCCACGCGCGAGATGCAGGCGATCTACCAGGAACCGATCAAGCCCGAGCTCATCTCCCAGCGCATCGAGGAGATCAAGGCCGAGCCCGGCGTCGTCGCCGCGGCGTCGCTGACTCCGCAGCGGGTCGCCCGCCACTACGAGCTCGCGCTCGAGGCCGGCCTGGACATCCTCGTCATCCAGGGCACCGTCGTGTCGGCCGAGCACGTGTCGCAGACGACGACGCCGCTGAACCTCAAGGAGTTCATCCGCGAGGTCGGCGTCCCGGTCGTCGTGGGGGGCTGCGCCTCCTACCACACCGGTCTTCACCTCATGCGCACCGGCGCGGCCGGCGTGCTCGTCGGCGTCGGGCCCGGCGCGGCGTGCACCACGCGCGGCGTCCTGGGCCTCGGCGTCCCGCAGGCGACGGCGATCGCCGACGTCGCCGGCGCCCGCTCGACGCACATGCTCGAGACGGGCGAGTACGTCCAGGTCATCGCCGACGGCGGCATGCGGACGGGCGGCGACGTGTCCAAGGCGATCGCCTGCGGCGCCGACGCCGTGATGATCGGCTCGCCGCTCGCGCGCGCTTACGAGGCGCCCGGCCGCGGGTTCCACTGGGGCATGGCGACCTTCCATCCGTCGCTCCCGCGCGGCGCGCGCGTGCAGACCGTGCAGAACGGCACGCTCGAGGAGATCCTCGTCGGTCCTGCGCACGAGAACGACGGCACCTTCAACCTCATGGGCGCCCTGCGGACGTCGATGGCGACCTGCGGCTACAAGGACCTCGCCGAGTTCAACCGAGCCGAGCTCATGATCGCCCCGTCGCTGCAGACCGAGGGCAAGGCGCTGCAGACCTCGCAGGGCGTCGGGATGGGAGCGCGCGGTGCGGCCGCCTCGGCGCCGAAGGGCAACGGCAACGGCGCCCGCGCCGAGGACAAGACGCCGGCGCTGACGGGGAGCCGCGATTGACCCTCCCGGGGAGCGATGGTCGTTCCTGGCAAGGAGCAGGAGCCGGGACAGTGCTCGAGCACGGACCGGCTCCCGGCGACGCCGCCAGGGACGACGAGCGCCCCCGGGCTGTTGACGAGGTCGTCGTCTTGGACTATGGCGGCCAGTACTCGCAGCTCATCGCCCGGCGCGTGCGCGAGTGCGGCGTCTTCAGCGAGCTGCTGCCCCACCACGTCGGCGCCGAGGAGGTCGCGCGGCGCAAGCCGAAGGGCCTGATCCTCTCCGGCGGCCCCGCCTCGGTGTACGCCGAGGGCGCGCCGAAGCTCGATCCCGAGCTGCTCGAGCTCGGGATCCCGGTCCTGGGCATCTGCTACGGCATGCAGCTGCTGGCACTCAAGCTCGGAGGACGCGTCGAGGGCGCCGAGGTGGGCGAGTTCGGCCGCTCGACGCTGACGGTCAGCGACCCGGGACGGCTTCTCGCCGGCCTGCCGGCCGAGCAGAGCTGCTGGATGTCGCATCGCGACACCGTCTTTGCCGCCCCGCCCGGCTTCCGCGCGCTCGCCTCGTCGACCGAGTCCCCGGTCGCGGCGTTCGAGTCCGAGGAGCGCGGCGTCTACGGCATCCAGTTCCACCCCGAGGTCGTCCACACGCCGTACGGCCAGGACGTCCTCAAGCGCTTCCTCGGCGACGTCTGCGGCTGCGAGATGACGTGGTCGGCAGCCTCGATCGTCGAGGAGCAGATCGAGCGCATCCGCCGGCAGGTCGGCGACGGCAAGGTCATCTGCGGGCTGAGCGGCGGGGTCGACTCGTCGGTCGCCGCGCTGCTCGTTCACCGCGCGGTCGGCGATCAGCTCACGTGCGTCTTCGTCGACCACGGCCTGATGCGCAAGAACGAGGGCGAGCAGGTGATCTCCGCGTTCCGCGACACCTTCAAGGTGCCGCTCGTCGCCGTCGACGCCGAGCGCCGCTTCCTCGACAAGCTCGCCGGCGTCACCGAGCCCGAGCGCAAGCGCAAGATCATCGGCGCCGAGTTCATCCGCGTCTTCGAGGAGGAGGCGGCGAAGATCGGCGACGCGCACTACCTCGTGCAGGGCACGCTGTACTCGGACGTCATCGAGTCCGGCGGCGGCACGGGGGCGGCGACGATCAAGTCCCACCACAACGTCGGCGGGCTGCCCGAGGACCTCGAGTTCGAGCTTGTCGAGCCGCTGCGCGCGCTGTTCAAGGACGAGGTCCGGGCTGTCGGCGCCGAGCTCGGGCTGCCCGAGCGCCTGGTCTGGCGCCAGCCGTTCCCCGGCCCGGGACTGGCCATCCGCGTCGTCGGCGGCGAGGCGACCAAGGAGCGCCTCGACGTGCTGCGCGACGCGGACTTCATCCTGCAGGACGAGATCCGCAAGGCCGGCCTGTACCGCGAGCTGTGGCAGTCCTTCTGCGTCCTGCCCGACATCCGCACGGTCGGCGTGCAGGGCGACGAGCGCACGTACGGCTACGTCGTCGTCATCCGCGCGGTCACGAGCGACGACGCGATGACCGCCGACTGGGCGCGCCTGCCGTACGACCTGCTCGAGCAGATCGCGGCGCGGATGATCGGGGAGCTACGCGAGGTCAACCGGGTGGTCCTGGACATCACCTCCAAGCCCCCCGGAACAATCGAATGGGAGTGATCTGAGGGGCGTCTCGCCGTCCCTGGCGGCGTCGCCGCGAACGGGTCCGTGCTAGCGCACTGTCCCCGTTCGCGCTCCTTGCCAGGAACAACGATCCGCACCTCAGATAGCGCGGGTGGTAGACCTCCCTTATGGGCTTCGTTCGCCATCGGCAGTCCGACCGCGCCTGGGACGACGTCGAGCCCGCGACCTACGACCATCCGGACCTCGACGGCGTCGAGCGCCACGATCTCATCGCAGGCGGCGACGGCGCTCCCAACTACCACGTGCGCTACTTCCACGTGGAGCCGGGCAAGCGCACCGCGCGAGAGCATCATCCCCACGATCACGGCGTCGTCATCCAGCGCGGCCGCGCCCGGGTGACGCTCGGCGACGAGACCCACGAGGTCGGCCCTGGCGACGTCGTCTATGTCGCCGGCGAGGAGCTTCACTGCTTCGAGGCCATCGGCGACGAGCCGCTCGGCTTCATCTGCGTGATCCCGCCGCTGCAGCGCTAGCGGGCGAGCCGCTCGCGGCAGCGCTGGCGGGCGAGCAGCTCACGGTCGCTCAGCGGGCGAGCAGCTCGCGCTCGCGCTCCGCGGTCAGGCCGCGCGGCCGCATCTCCGCGCGCCACGCGGACAGCTCCGCCTCACCGCCGTCGCGCAGCCACGCCCACGTGTCGCTCACCGTCTCGGCCACCGGCCGGCAGCGCAGTCCGGCGGCCTGCGCGCGCTCGGTGCCGACCTCCCACGTGCCCGCCGCGCTCGACTGCGGGATCCACAGGGGAAGCTCGTCCCACGGCTCGACCTCGTGCGCCTCGAGGACGTCGTCGGGGATCCAGTGCAGGCGCGCGTCGCTGCCGCTGGCTTCGATCGCGGCCTCGAGCACCTCGCGGAACGTCACGCGGCCGGCCGGGGCGGTGCCGTTGAACGCCCCGGCGAGGCCGCGCTCGGCAAGGTCGAGCATCCACGCGGCCAGATCGCGGGCGTCGATGAGCTGGACCGTGAGCTGCGGGTCGCCCGGCGCGACCACGTCGCCGCCGGCCGCCACGCGGCGCACCCACCACGGCAGCCGGAAGATGTTGTCGTTGGGCCCGCAGATGAGCCCGGCGCGCACGCTGGCGACGCGTCCGGGCATCGCGGCCTCGGCGACACGCTCGCACGCCGCCTTGTTGGGGCCGTAATCGTCGCCCTCTGCCCACACGGCGCTGTCCTCGCCGACCGGCTCGGTGGGCCACGCCGGGTAGACGTTGCACGTCGACACGAACACGAGGTGGCCGATGTCGAGGGCGACCGAGCGCGCGACGTCGTCGGGCTCGTAGCCGCTGGTGTCGATCGCGATGTCCCACGAGCGGCCCTGCAGCGAGGTCAGATCGCCGGACCGGTCGCCGAGGACGTGCTCGGCGCCGGCGAAGAGGTCCGTGCCGTGAACCCCGCGATGGAACAGGGTCACCTCGTGCCCGCGGCGCAGCGCCTCCGCGGTCACATGGCGGCCCAGGAAGACCGTTCCTCCGAGCACGAGCAGACGCATGAGACGCAACCTAGCAGTTGCACATACGTGGCCGGCTTGAGCCGGAGAGTAATCTCGGTTGGGACATGCGCCGCCGTCGCCGGCCCGAGCTCTTCAGACCCGACCGCGGGCTGCAAGCCCGGATGGTCCTCGCCGCCGTCGGCACGCCGGCCCTCGTGCTGGCGTGCGTCGCCGGCATCGTGCTCCTGGCTCCGGTGAAGGTCATCGGCGGCGTCGCGCTGGCCGCTGCGATCGGCATCGGCGCCGCCCTGCGCGACCGCCGCGAGCGGCCCGCGGCCGAGCCGGTCACGGCGGAGCAGGAGCCCGAGCTGCACGCGATCGTCGATCGCCTCTGCGTCGTGGCCGACCTGCCCAAGCCGGAGATCGTCGTCGAGCCCGAGAAGCAGGCCAACTCGTGGCTGGTCGGCCTCTCGCGCGGGCGCGCGCGCCTGCACGTGACGCGTGGGCTGCTCGACCTGCTCACTGCGTCCGAGCTCGAGGCGGTCGTCGGGCACGAGCTCGCGCACCTCGTCAACCGCGACGCGCTCGTGATGACCGCGGTCGGCGGCCCCGGCGCCGTGCTGGAAGGCGGCGGCCGGCGCCTCATGCGGGGCGGCTGGTTCCTCATGATCGGCGGCTTCGTGTCGCTGGCCATCGGCTGGCTCTCGCGCCTGGGGACGCAGGCCCTGTCGCGCCACCGCGAGCTGGCGGCCGACGCCGGCTCGGCTGCGCTGACCGGCCATCCCGCCGCGCTGGCATCGGCGCTGCGGCGGATCTCCGGCGAGCTGCGGCTGGTGCCCGAGGAGGACCTGCGCGTCGCCGCCTACCGGGACGTCTTCCACCTGCTTCCGGTCGGCGAGAACGGGACCCATCCGCCGCTGGCCAAGCGCATCGAGCGCCTGGAGCGGATGGAGCAGCGCATGCACGCCGCGCGCCTGGCGCGCTAGCTAGGCGCCGGTGTCCCAGGCCTTGAGGCTCGGCAGCGGATCGGTCGCCTGCCCGCCCGTGTACCAGCCGGGCGCGGGCCACAGCTCGAAGTGCAGGTGGCACGCGGTGGCGTCGCCGGTCTTGCCGACGTAGCCGATCGTCTGCCCGGTGGTGACCGTGTCGCCCTTGGACACGAGCGCCCGGTCGCGCAGGTGCATGTAGACGTAGTCGGCGGTGCCGTCGTCGCTGGCGATGACGACGTAGTTGCCGGCGAGCGACTGGCGGCCGACGAACTTGACCTTCGCGGAGTGGACCGCCACCAGCGGCGTGCCGCACGCGGCCATGATGTCCTGGCCCTCGTGCACGTGCCCGGGGCGCTGGGCGCCGAACGGGTCGCCGTAGGTGTGCGGGCCGGCGATGGGGAACACCGCGTGGACGAGCCAGAAGCTCTCGCGGCGCGGCGCCGGCGGGGCCTGCGCGGCGCGCGCCGCGCCGCCGCCGATCGCGGCGGCGACCTGGAAGACGTAGCGCCCCTCGGGCTGCTCGATGCCGGCGATCGTGCCGTCCCAGTCGACGCTCTGGACCTGCCCGGGCTGCGCGGCGGGGATCGCGAAGTGCGCCACGGCGACCTGGTCGCTGGCGCGGACGACGTCGACCGCGACGTTGGCGGGCGTGGTGCCGCGGACGTAGAAGTCGACGGTCGCCTTGCGCCCGCCCTCGAAGACCAGACGGCGCGTCTCGGCCTTGGCCTCGACGAGCGGGCCGCCGGGATCGCGCGAGCCGCGCGGCCGGATCACCAGGCGAGCGCTGGAGACGAGCGAGCGCACGCCGCCGGCGCCGATCGCGCGCGCCGCGCCGGTGTGTGCGCCGCGCGGCAGCGTTGCCTCGACCGCGGTGGGGGAGACCGGCGTGGCCGGGACGGTGACGTCGTCGCGGCTGCCCTTGCGCCCGAGCAGGACGACGCTCGTCGCCGTGCCCATGCCGTCGCCGCTGACGCGGATCGTGCTGCCGATCGCGGCGCGGGCGATGCCCTGGCACGCGGTGCGGCAGGTGATCGCGTCGATCGCCGGGCGCTGCGTGGAGGCGGCGGCGGTCTTGACCGCCGGCGGCGCGATCGGGTCCGGAGAGGTGCCGCCCGTCGGCGCAGGAGTCTGGGCGAGTGCGGCGCCCGGAACGATCGCCGCGCACACGAGTGCGGCAACGATCGACCGCATGGCAGCGGCCGCGAGGGCGGGGGGGCGCGCGGGAAGGTCCACTGTTCGGTTGACGGCCTACGGGGTGAGCTGACGGGCTCGCGCGGCCGACCCGCGCTACCGGGCATCCCTCCCGGATTCGCCCCAGGCGTGCAAGCACGCCCAGTGGTTCCCCCGCTCCACGGCGACTGGGGTCACCATGGACTCGGCGTTCCTCTCCTTCAGATGGCGCGGCACTCTATACCCGGCGTCGGACGTGGGGAAGCCCGATCGAGCGGGAATGCGACGAGCGGTGATCGCGGCCCCGCGCCGGCCGGCGACGGCGGGTCGCGATCCCCTACAATGCGCCGTCGCGCCGCGCGGACGTGCCGCCGCGCGGCTTCTCCACGCCGTCATGAAGACCTACGTCGCCACACCAGCAAACCGCGAGCGCAACTGGCTCGTCGTCGATGCCGCCGGGCAGACCCTCGGCCGCCTCTCGACCCAGATCGCCGACGCCCTGCGCGGGAAGAACAAGCCCGAGTACACGCCGCACGTCGACACCGGCGACTTCGTCGTCGTCGTCAACGCCGAGAAGATCGCGGTCACCGGCAACAAGCGCGCCGACAAGAAGTACTACCGCCACTCGGGCTACCCCGGCGGGATCAGGGAGCGCACGCTCGAGGAGATGCTGGCGCGCCGTCCCGAGGAGGTCATCCGCCATGCGGTCAAGGGCATGCTGCCCCGCAACCGCCTCGCTCGCCGGCAGATCACCAAGCTGAAGGTCTACGCGGGTCCCGACCACCCGCACGCGGCGCAGAAGCCCACCCCGATGGAGATCGAGTCCTGATGGCCGACGACCGCGACGACCAGACCCCGCAGGATCCCAGCGCCGAGCAGCCGGTCGAGGAGACGCCGGCCGAGCCCGAGGCCGCCGAGGAGCAGCCCGCGGCCGGCGAGCCGGCTGCCGAAGAGCCCGCCGCGCCCGCCGGGGAGCCCGCTGCGCCCACCGAGGAGCCCGCCGCGCCGGAGCCGGTGGCCGAGGAGCCCGCTGCGCCCACCGAGGAGCCCGCTGCGCCGAAGCCGGTGGCCGAGGAGGCCGCGCAGGCGCCCGCGGCCCAAGCGCCGGCGGCAGGGAGCGCCGAGGCGCCCACGGCCGCCGACGAGGGCGACCAGGACGAGGACGAGGAGGAGCCCACTCCGCGCGTCAAGCCCGAGATCCCCGGTGCCGACCTCGAGGTCGACATCGTCACCGAGGGCACCGATCCGTTCGGTCGCGGCGGCGAGACCTCCTACGACGAGGACGAGGACGCCGAGCCGGCGGCCGAAGAAGCCGAGGACGTGCCGGACGATCAGCCGATCGCGGCGGTCACCATCGACCTGGCCGCCGGCGCGCGCTACCGCGCGACCGGCAAGCGCAAGACCGCGGTGGCGCGCGTGACGCTCAAGCCGGGCGACGGCTCCTACGTCATCAACGGACGCACGCTCGAGCAGTTCTTCCCGCGCGGCACCCTGCAGCGCAACATCCGCCAGCCGCTCGAGGCGGTCGGCTACGAGGCCCGGATGGACGTCGTCGCCCGCATGCACGGCGGTGGCGTCTCGGCGCAGGCCGGCGCCCTGCGCCACGGCATCAGCCGCGCGCTGCTCGAGGCCGACCCCAACCTCCGCGGCGAGCTCAAGCGCCGCGGCTTCCTCACGCGCGACCCGCGCGTGAAGGAGCGCAAGAAGGCCGGCCTCAAGAAGGCGCGCAAGCGGCCGCAGTTCAGCAAGCGCTAGAACGGAGCGCCTTGGCCCGCAAGCTCTTCGGGACCGACGGCGTCCGCGGCGTCGCCGGCGCGCTGCTCACCGCCGAGCTCGCGCTCGCGCTGGGTCGTGCCGTCACGCAGCAGGCACACGCCGGCGCACCGCGCGTCCTGGTCATCCGCGACACCCGCGAGTCGGGCGAGATGCTCGAGGCGGCGCTGGGCGCGGGGGTCACCGCTGCCGGCGGCGACGTGCTGCTGGCCGGCGTCCTGCCGACGCCCGCCGCGCCGCTGCTGCTGCGCCGCTACGGGCTGGACATCGCCGCGGTCATCTCGGCCTCGCACAACCCGTATCGCGACAACGGGATCAAGTTCTTCGCCGCCGACGGCTTCAAGCTCTCCGACGAGGACGAGCTCGCCATCGAGGCGCGGCTCGAGCAGACCGGCGGCCCGTCACCGCGCATCGGGCGCGTGCGCGCGCTGCACGGCACGCAGGAGGACTACCTGCGCGCGCTGCACGAGCGCTTCGCCGACCTCGACCTGGGCGGCCGCGACGTCGTGCTCGACTGCGCCAACGGCGCCACCTACCGCGCGGCGCCGGAGATCTTCCGCCGGCTGGGCGCGACGGTGACCGCCCTCAACGACGCGCCCGACGGGCGCAACATCAACGACGGTTGCGGCTCCACGCACGTCGAGGCGCTCGCGGAGGCCGTCGTCGCCGGCGGCCACGACGTCGGCTTCGCTTTCGACGGTGACGGCGACCGCGTCCTTGCGGTCGACCGTAACGGCGTCGTCGTCGACGGCGACGAGCTGATCGCCCTGGCCACGCTGCACCTGCGCGACGTCGGCCGCCTGCCTGGAGACGGCGTGGCGGTGACGGTGATGACCAACTACGGCTTCCACGCGGCGATGCGCGAGGTCGGCGTGAACGTCGCGACCACCGCCGTGGGCGACCGCTACGTCCTCGAGGCGCTGCGCGAGCGCGGCTGGGCGCTCGGCGGCGAGCAATCGGGTCACATCATCGACATGGGCTTCAACGCCACCGGCGACGGCATCGCGAGCGCGCTGCTCACGCTCGAGGCGCTGCGCGGCGGCGACCTCGCCGAGCGCGACGCGATGCACAAGCTCCCGCAGCGGCTGGTCAACGTCCCGGTCGCCGATCGAGACGCCGCGATGGCGAGCCCGGCGCTGGCCGAGGCCGGTCAGCGCGAGCAGCAGGCCCTCGAGGGCCGCGGGCGCGTCCTGGTGCGTCCGAGTGGTACCGAGCAGCTCGTCCGCGTGATGGTCGAGGCGCCGAGCGCCGAGGAGGCCGACGCGGTCTGCGAGCGCCTCGTCGCGCTCGTCAGCGACCTGTCCACGCGGGCCTAGCGGCGGGCGGGCGCGGCTGCCCCGCGCTGCGCATCGCCCGGCAGCGGGAACATCGCGAGGAAGCGCTCGACGGCCGCGTGGCTGCCGTCGATCGTCAGGTCGCCGGCGCGCTGGGCGTCGCGGAGCGTGCGGCCGTGCCACAGGACGGTGGCCAGCGTGCCGGGATCGGTCTCGATCGCCGCGTCGGCGTCGGGCGCGGTGTCCCGCGAGATGTCGAAGCGGCCGCCGGCGACCTGCGCGCGGAAGCGGTCCTCGCCGAGGCGCAGCTCGTAGGTCGCCGGAAGGCCGTCGGTTGCGCTCGGCGCGAAGAGCGACTTCAGGGCGATGGCGAGCGCGTCGGCGCCGAACTCGGCCTCGCCGGGCGGGAACGGCGCGACGCTGCCGAAGCGCCCGAGCTCGAGGATCACCGGCTCCAGCTGCCTGCCCCGGCCGGGGAGCTCGTAGAT
>Ga0081540_1001375_pt1 | contig 21094 bp, 16 predicted proteins | sample TabmetS2T1R1_FD_71024 | JGI IMG/M metagenome (GOLD analysis project Ga0081540, IMG submission 71024) | Tabebuia heterophylla rhizosphere microbial communities from the University of Puerto Rico - S2T1R1 | ecosystem: Host-associated > Plants > Roots > Rhizosphere ... | reverse complement strand
TCATGTACGGATGTCCCCGAGCCAGGTTGGCCGCCCCTCGGCTCGATCCTTCTTTCACCCTTGACCCGTTTCAGCAGGCTCTCTTCATGTCCATGTTGCGCAGTTTGGCTGTTGCCTCATCCGCGCTTGCGTAGATGTGCGGCGCCAACGCGCGCTGCTTCAGCGCCTCGCCCAATTTGGCGCGAAGAAAGCTGCTCGTCGTGTAACGAGTAACCCCGGAATAGAACCGGTCGACGAGATCCCGCACCATCGCCGAATATTCATCGATGATGTCGGGGAAAATCTCGAAGTTATCGTAGTTGACGACGGCGTAAACTTTGTGGGCCAATGGCGCCAACTTGCTCTCGACAATACGGCGAACTTCTTCGACGTCTTCATGGTTATGAATCTTATGGCCTTCGAGATTGACGAAGAACGCATTTTCGCTCGGGTCAAACGTAAATCGTTGCTCAAGTGGCATACGCAGCAGCTGATCGCGAAGTCCCATCGGCCCGCTTGCAAAAATGCGCTTATCCATCAGCGTCGGATTGCGGACAATTGGTCGAAATTCCATCCGGCCCAGGATATCCCTCTCAATATCAATGCCGGGCGCGACTTCGACCAGTTCGAGGCCGTCAGGCGTTAGTTTGAATACGCACCGCTCCGTCACATAAAGCACGGGCTGGCCGCGTTGCACCGAGTAGGGGCCCGAAAACGTACGGTGTTCAACCTTCGTGATGAATTTCGCCACATCACCGTCCTTGACAATGCGCACAGATCCATTTTCGACCGCAACACCGAGGCGTCCTGCCGTGAACGTTCCGACGAACACCAGCTTCTTCGCATTCTGGCTTATATTGATGAACCCCCCGGCGCCCGCCAGACGCGGGCCGAACTTGCTCACGTTCAGATTGCCCTCACGATCGGCCTGCGCGAGGCCCAGAAAGGCGGCGTCGAGGCCGCCACCGTCATAAAAGTCGAATTGATAGGGCTGATCAATTACGGTTTGGGCGTTGACCGCCGCGCCGAAATTGAGTCCTCCCGCCGGCACACCGCCAATGACGCCAGGCTCGGCGGTGAGCGTCAGCAGATCGGCAATCTTTTCTTCGTTTGTGACGTTCGCAACGCCCTCGGGCATGCCGATGCCGAGATTGACGACACTGTTGACGTTCAGTTCGAGCGCCGCGCGGCGCGCGATGATCTTGCGTTCGCTCATCTCCATTGGCTGGATCGATCCCAGCGATGCCCGAATTTCGCCGCTGAACGCGGCGTCGTATTGCGTCGAAAACGTCTGCCAGTGATGCTCGGGCCGCGCCACCACCACGCAATCGACCAGGATGCCGGGGATCTTGACCTGCCGGGGATTGAGCGAACCGCGCTCGGCTATCCGTTCCACCTGGGCGATCACGAGCCCGTCGGAATTGCGCACCGCCATCGCAAGCGCGAGCGCTTCCAGCGTCAGCGCCTCCTTCTCCATCGTAATGTTTCCGTCGGCATCAGCCGTCGTGCCGCGGATAATTCCGACATCGATTGGAAATGCGCGATAGTACAGGAACTCCTCGCCGTCGATTTCGATAATGCGGACGAGATCTTCCTTGGTGCGCTCGTTGATCTTGCCGCCGCCGTGGCGCGGATCGACGAACGTGCCAAGCCCGACCCGCGTGAGGTGTCCGGGGCGCTTGGCTGCGATGTCGCGGAACAGGTGCGAAATCACGCCCTGCGGAAGGTTATATGCCTCGATCTGGTTGGCAATCGCCAGTTGCTGCAATTTCGGCACCAGCCCCCAGTGTCCACCGATCACTCGCCGCACCAGACCTTCGTGGCCGAGGTGGTTGAGTCCACGCTCCTTGCCGTCACCCTGCCCCGCGGCATAGACGAGCGTGAGATTGCGCGGCTTGCTGTCAGCGAGAACCGCCTGCTCGCCTTTCCCGAGGTAGAGCGTCTCTATTGCCAGTGCGATTTCTTCGGCGAAGCCGATCCCCACAAAGCCGCCCGTGGCAACCGTGTCACCGTCCCTTATGAGCGACGCCGCTTCCTCTGCGCTGACGATTTTCCCGCTGTCCAGTGCTTTCACCGGTGCAAGCATTATACGATTTGGCTGCACTGACATGCTAACCCCTCCGGCGCTTTCTCAGTAGAGCCCCGTCAAATAGTAGAACGCGATGGCAACGAAAACCGCTGCGGTTTTCGTCAACGTGATGGCGAACACATCCATATAGGCTTGCCTGTGCGTGAGCCCCGTGACTGCGAGTAGCGTGATGACGGCGCCGTTGTGCGGCAAGGTATCCATGCCGCCGCTCGCCATCGCTGCAATGCGGTGAAACACTTCGAGCGGGATGTTGGCGGCGTGCGCCGCGGCAATGAATTCATCGGACATTGCAGCAAGGGCAATGCTCATGCCGCCGGAGGCAGATCCGGTGATGCCGGCAAGCACCGTCACGGTGACAGCCTCGTTCACGAGCGGATTGGGAATTGCCCGAAGCGCGGCGGACACCATCTCGAAGCCCGGCAACAGCGCGATCACGCCTCCGAACCCGTATTCGGACGCGGTATTGAGCGAAGCCAGCAGGGCGCCGGCGACGGCCGCCTTGCTGCCATCGGCGAACTTCGCCAACACGGGACGCCAGGCGAAGATGAACACCGTCAGGATGCCAAGCAACAACGCGCCTTCGACAGCCCATATGGCCGCTAGCGGGCCGACCTTTGTCACGATCGGGTGGCCGCCGAGCGTGACCTCATGCGTTGCGCCATAGGCGCGAGGCACGAGCTGCGTGAACACGAAGTTCATGACGCCCACCACGACGAGCGGCGTGAGCGCGATCCACGGGTTCGGCAATTCCTTTTCCTCGAACGGCACGGGTTCGTTGACAAGCTCGGTGCCGTACCCTTCACCCTTCTTTTGCGCGACACGGCGGCGGTTCTCGATGTAGGCAAAACCAACCGCAAAGACAAAAATACTGCCGACCAAACCAAGCACCGGCGCAGCCCACGTCGTCGTGTTGAAGAACGTGGTCGGAATGATGTTCTGGATTTGCGGCGTTCCCGGCAATGCGTCCATCGTGAAGCTGAATGCGCCGAGCGCAATCGTGCACGGGATGAGCCGCTTCGGAATATCGCCCTGGCGGAACATCTCGGCTGCGAACGGATAGACCGCGAACACCACGACGAACAGCGACACACCGCCGTAGGTCAGGATCGCGCAGACCACGACGATGGCCAGCACCGCGCGCTCCCTTCCAAGCACCCCGATGACGGCGGATACGATCGACTTCGAGAAACCCGAGAGTTCAATGACTTTGCCGAAGACGGCGCCGAGCATGAACACCGGGAAGTAGTTCTTGATGAAGCCGACCATCTTCTCCATGAAAACGCTGGAGAACATGGGCGGGACCAGTGCCGGATCGGTGAGAAAGACCGCGCCCAACGCCGCGATCGGCGCGAACAGGATCACGCTGTAGCCGCGATAGGCAACGAACATCAGGAAGAAAAGAGCGGCCAGCACGATCAGGAGATTCATGGCGATACTCCCATTCCAAACCGCGGGTCGGAAGACCCGGACATTCTCAGGCCATTGACGTCGTCATCGTCATTCGTTCCCGCTCGAGCTCGCTGATGACCCTGGCGTGATGCTCCACCGCCTCACGCAACAGGTCGCGAACCGAGATGACGCCCACCACCTTTTCGTTATCGACGATCGGGAGGTGACGAATGCCGTGCGTGTGCATCAGCCTCAAGCAATCGACGAACGTGTGCTTTGGATTGGCCGTGATGACATCTCGAACCATGATATCCCCCACCGGCGTGACGTCGGGAGATTTTCCGGCCAGCAGGACGCGCCGGATGCAGTCGCGCTCGGATAGAACGCCGACGAGCTTCCCATTCTCCAGAACGACCAGAAAGCCGGTGTTCTTTTCGGCCATTATCCGAGCTGCCGACAGGACACTGTCCGCAGGACCCGCGCTCCAAACGGCTCCGGGCTTGAGCATCTGCTTCAACGACCGATAAGCGAGAATTTCCTCAGGGCTTCTGAGCGGATGGTCCATCGTGCGTCCCCTTTGCTTAACGGCAGGACGGCATCGTCAATTGGATTTTTGCTTCACGTACCTTCCAGGCGCTGGCTCGATGGCCTTGAAGTTGGCGTTCCCGGGCTGAGCCGGAGCGCGCACGGTGCCGCTGGAATGACGCTTCATCCAGCCATCCCAATCAGGCCACCAGCTTCCCGGCTTCTCCTGGGCTTGCTCCAGCCAGCCGTTCGCATCGCGATCGATATTGTCATTAAGCCAATAGCTGCGCTTCTTGCGCGCGGGCGGGTTGATGACGCCTGCGACGTGACCACTGGCGGCCAACACGAATCGAGGATCCGTTCCCATCAGATCCTTCGATCGATACGCGCTCTGCCAGGGCACGATATGATCTTCACGAGAGGCCAACACATACAGCGGCGACTTTACCTGCGAGAGGTCGATCGGCAGCCCGCACTGCGTCGTCTTGCCCGGCTCCTTGATCTTGTTTTCGAGATAGGTGTTGCGCGTGTACCAGCAGTACATCGGACCGGGCAGGCTGACGCTGTCCGAATCCCAATACAACAGGTCGAAGGCGTCGGGCGTCGCACCTTTCAGATAGCTGTCGACGACGTAGCGCCAGATCAGGTCGTTGGCGCGGAGCGTCCCGAAGGTAAAGGCGAGCTCCTTTCCCGGCAGGATGCCACCTCTTCCGATCATGGCCTCGCGCAACGCGGTAGAGTGCTCGTCGATCAGGAGCCCAATTTCCCCGGTGTCGGCAAAATCGATCATCGTGGTCAGCAGCGTCATCGTCGCAAGCTTGCGTTCTCCGCGAGCGGCCAGCACGGCGGCCGCACAGCTCAAAATCGTTCCGCCGACGCAAAAGCCCAATACGTGAATCTGGTCGACAGCGGTGATATCACGCACGACGTCGATGGCCTTGAGCGGCCCAAGCTTCAAATAATCATCCCAGGTCAGATACTGGGTCTCGGCGACAGCGCTGCGCCATGAGATCAGGAAGACGCGATGACCTTGGGCGACGGCATATTCAACGAAGGAATTTCCTGCGCCGAGATCCAGCAGGTAGTACTTGTTTATGCAGGGCGGCACGATCAGAAGCGGCGTCTTCTCGACCTCGGCTGTATTTGGCGTGTATTCGATGAGCTGGATCAGCTCGTTCTCGAACACCACCGATCCCGGCGTTGCAGCAAGATTGCGGCCGACTTCGAAGGCGGATTCGTCGACCCGGGTAATACGGCCTTTTTTGAGATCCTCGACCAGGTTCTGCATCCCGGTCGCCAGGCTCGCCGAGCGGGTCTGGATGGCAGTTCGAATGACATCGGGGTTTGTCGCCGGGAAATTGGACGGGCTCATCGCGTCGATGAACTGCCGCGCATAGAAGCGAAGCTGCAGCCTGGATTTGTCATCGACCTGGGCATGATCGACCAGCTCGGCCAATTGCTTCGAAGTAAGCAGATAGGATTGCTTGAGAAGATCGTAATAAGGTGACTGGTGCCAGGCATCGTCCTTGAAGCGCTTGTCCCCGCGCGCCGGTTGGATGCTCGACGTCGTACCGAGCGTGAACGCATTGACGACACTGGCATTCCACAGTCGCCACGCCTGCGTCACGTAGTCGGGATACGCCGCGAATGGTGACATTGCATGGCTCGCAGCACCACTGCCGCTTACGCCCATGGCCGCGGCGATCGCGTCATCGAACTGTTTCATCGATTGCTGGCCGGCCTTCATCAGATCTTCAATGGAAGCCAGGGAATCGTTCGGCGATAATGGGCTGACCATCTGAAACTCCTACGAACAGATTGGCATCGTTGCGGCTCACTAAACCGCAGAACTCCAGAATACTCAGACCCGCACTAATGCCAACCTGGTCCCTGCTGATCGGCTACCTGAAGACACCATTTTCGCGGTGCAGCGAGCTCGGCACCAGTGCCGACCGGCCAACACCCATGGATCGACCGATGCGATCGGCACCTCTGAGGCGGCAGAGACAGTGATGCTGACTAACATTTGCCCCTGCAGCTCGCGCCAGGCGCTTCACGAGACATACGTTTCAGCTGATCAAGTCGCTCGGGCTTGACTTAAATCAAGAGAACTTGCGTGCGGCTTCATAGCAATTCACCCAGTCGCGGTGGGCGCGTCGCACCTGGCACCAGCCGCGAACCCAATCACGAATATATTGCGATGGAGGCGTCGATGAAATCGAGCGCAGCTCTCAGGAAAGATGCGGATGCCGGTGACTGCTGGAGAGGCTTCCGGCCGGGAGAATGGCAAACCTCCATTAGCGTTCGCGACTTCATCGTGAAGAATGTCACGCCGTACGCCGGCAACGAAGAATTCCTTGCTCCGCCATCGCAGCGCACAAAAGCGGTGTGGGCAAAGCTGCAGCCCTACTTCGCCGACGAGAGGAAAAAAGGCGTACTCGCCGTCGATGCAAAGAGTCCGTCGAGTTTGCTCGCCCACAAGGCCGGCTATATCGACCGCGACAATGAAGTCATCGTCGGCCTGCAGACCGATCAGCCGTTCAAGCGGGCGATCTTCCCGTACGGCGGCTTGCGCATGGTCGAGGCCGGCCTGAAGGCCGCGGGCTTCGAGGCAGACCCGGCGGTGCACGAGACGTTCACGAAGTACCGCAAGTCGCACAATGACGGTGTGTTTGACGCCTATACGCCCGAGATCATGAATTGCCGTAGGTCCGGGATCATCACCGGCCTTCCCGATGCCTATGGGCGCGGCCGCATCATCGGCGACTATCGGCGGGTGGCCCTGTATGGCGTCGACCGGCTGCTCGAGGCCAAGCGCGAAGAGCGGGCGCAGATCGACGACATGTGGCCGACCGACGAGATCATCCGGCTGCGGGAGGAGCTTTCCGAGCAGATGCGCGCGCTCAAAGACCTGGCCGCGATGGCAAAGCTCTACGATCGCGACATCTCCAAGCCGGCGGTGAATGCTCAGGAGGCCTTCCAGTGGACCTATTTCGCCTATCTGGGCGCGATCAAGGAAGCCAATGGGGCGGCGATGTCGATCGGCCGCATCTCGACTTTCCTGGACATTTACATCGAGCGGGACCTCAAGGAAGGCGCATTGGACGAAGCCCGCGCCCAGGAGCTATGGGACCAGCTGGTGCAGAAGCTTCGCATCGTCCGCTTCCTGCGTACCCCCGACTATGATGCGCTGTTCAGCGGCGATCCCTATTGGGCGACCGAATGCGTCGGCGGAATGGATCTGGACGGGCGCGCGCTGGTAACCAAGAGCAGCTATCGAATGCTGCACACGCTCAACAACCTCGGCCCGGCGCCCGAGCCCAACATCACGGTGCTGTGGTCCAACCACATGCCCGCGCCCTTCAAGCGCTATTGCGCCAAGATCAGCCGCGACACGTCCTCGCTGCAGTACGAAAACGACGACCTGATGCGGCCGTTCTGGGGCGACGACTATGGCATCGCGTGCTGCGTCTCGGCGATGCGGATGGGCAAGCAGATGCAGTTCTTCGGCGCGCGCGTCAACCTGGCCAAGGCGCTGCTCTATGCAATCAATGGCGGCCGTGACGAGGTGTCCGGTGAGCAGGTCGCGCCGCAAACGATGCCGGTTTCCGGCGACTTTCTCGACTACGACGACATCATGGCCAAGTTCGACACGACCATGGAGTGGCTCGCCCGGACCTACGTGCATGCCATGAACTGCATCCATTACATGCACGACAAGTACTTCTATGAACGCCTGGAAATGGCGCTCCACGACCGCGACATACTGCGGACGATGGCATTCGGAATAGCCGGCCTCTCCGTGGTCGCCGACAGCCTGAGCGCGATCAAGTACGGAAAGATCCGGGTCGCACGCGATGCGAACGGACTGGTCGTCGACTATCAGAACGAGGGCAACAAGGCGACGCCGCAGTTCGGCAACAATGACGACCGCGTCGATACTATCGCGTCGGAAATCGTCACGAGCTTCATGGCAAAGATCCGCAAGCATCCGACCTATCGAAACGCAACCCACACACAGAGCGTGCTCACCATCACCTCGAACGTGGTGTACGGCAAGGCCACGGGCAACACGCCGGACGGACGCAGGAAGGGCGAGCCGTTCGGTCCCGGCGCGAATCCGATGCATGGGCGTGACAGCCATGGCTGGCTCGCCTCATGCCTGTCGGTGGCGAAGCTTCCCTACAAGGATGCCCAGGACGGGATCAGCTACACGGTCTCCGTTGCTCCCCAGAAAGCGCACCTGTCCGAGGGCCAGCTTCTGGATGAGGCCGTCAAGGCGTTCGACGTCTACTTCGATCGCGGCGGGTTCCACATGAACCTCAACGTGATCGACAAGGAGACGCTAGAGGACGCGATGAAGAACCCGGACAAGTATCCGCAGCTCACCATCCGCGTTTCCGGATACGCGGTGAACTTCGTGCGCCTGACGCCGGAGCAACAGAGAGACGTGATCAGCCGCACCTTCCACGGCCAGATCTGAACCGAGGCCCGCGATGTCCACGGTACAGCCGCTCGAAGCCGGCAGTCGTTACGACCTCAGGTCCGGAATTTCCCCGGATGCGCCTGACGAAAGTCAAATCAAGGACGAGGAAGGCGCATTCGGGTATTGCCATTCCTACGAGACCTCGTCGCGTTACGACGGTCCCGGCCTGCGTGTCGTGCTGTTCGTTTCCGGCTGCCTGCTGCGGTGCACGTACTGCCACAATCCCGACACCTGGCATCTGAAGGACGGCACCTACGTATCGGCGGATCACGTGCTCCGCCGTCTCGGCGATTTCGCGTCGGTGGTTCGCAGTCTCGGGGGAGGCCTCACCATCTCGGGGGGCGAACCCATGGTTCAGCTGGCGTTTACGCGCCGGATATTCGCAGGCGCCAAGGAAATGGGCCTGCATACGGCCGTCCAGACGTCGGGCTTTCTCGGAGATCGCGCGGACGAAGCGTATTTGTCGAACATCGACCTCGTCCTGCTCGACATCAAGAGTTCCGATCCAGACACTTATCGTCGCGTAACCGCACGGGACCTTGCGCCGACACTTCGCTTTGCCGAACGGCTCGCTGCGATGTCGAAGCCGGTCTGGGTTCGCTTCACACTGGTGCCCGGCGAAACCGATGATCCGGCGAACGTCGAAGGCATCGCCCGGTTCGTCGCGCCCATGAAGAACGTCGAGTGGGTCGAGGTTCAACCCTTCCACCAGATGGGATCGTTCAAGTGGAAAGCGATGGGGCTTGAATACAAGCTGCTCGATACGCCGCCAGCCAGCCGCGATCTCGTCAATCGGGTCATCGGGCAATTCCGGGAAGCGGGCTGCCGGGTGCGATAGCCGGCAGCGTATCTATTGGGGGACATGAGACAATGTTGGACGTTGCTCGCGATATCATCGGAAGCCAGCCGATCCTGACCGCGTTCCTCGCGATCGGCTTGGGGTACCTTGTCGGCCAGATCAATATTGGCGGCTTCTCCCTTGGGGTGGGCGCCGTCCTGTTCGTCGGCCTTGCCATCGGCGCGTTCGCACCAAAGGCGCAGATCATCGGACCGATCGGCCTGACCGGGCTGATCATGTTCCTGTACGGCATCGGCATCCTCTACGGCCGGCAGTTCTTCGAGGGCATGGTCGGCGTCGGACGGAAGTACAACCTGCTGGCGCTTGTCGGATGCATCGCGGGCTTGCTGGTCGCTCTCGGCCTCGGGCAGATCTTCGGCATCAAGATCGGGCATACGCTCGGCCTCTATGCGGGATCGATGACGAGTACCGCGACGCTGCAGGCCGCGCTCGACGTGATGAAGAACAAGGATCCCTCGATCGGCTATTCGATCGCCTACCCGTTCGGGGTCATCGGCCCCATTCTGTGCATCTATTTCATGACGCAGCTCGTGAAGCCGAAATTCCCCGCGAAGGCGCCGCGCTTCCACATGGGCGAGATTTCGGTCGGCGAACGCTTCGCCGGTCATCGCCTCGGCGACCTGATGGCGAAGGCGCCGCGCGGCCTCCAGGTGACGATGGTCCGCAAGGGCGGACACAACATCGTCCCGACCGACGATACGATTCTGGAAAACGGCGACGCCGTCCTGGTGGTGGCCGAAGATAGTGAGGCGGTTGCAATCGCCGCGGCCAAGCTCGGCGAGCTCTCGCCGGGCCGCTTGGCCAGCGACCGTGCGGACCTGGACTATATCAGGGTCTTCGTCGGCAAGGCCAACGTGGTGGGCGTCCCGCTTGCCGACCTTCCGATGCCGGCCGGTTCTCATTTGCTGCATGTGAGGCGCTATGACGTCGACCTCGTCCCTGCCTCCGACCTGTTGCTGGAATTCGGCGATCGGGTCGGCGTACTGGCGCCCCCGGAGCGAAAGGAGGAAATCCGCCGTCACTTCGGGGATACCGTGAAGGCCGCCGCGGAATTCAGCTATGTCTCGCTCGGGCTAGGCATGGTGATGGGCGTTCTCCTTGGCCTCATCCCCATTCCAATTCCGGGCGTCGGCGTCGTGACACTCGGCATCGGCGGCGGACCGCTGATCGTCGCCCTCATCCTCGGCAAGCTGCGCCGCACTGGCCCCCTGCTCTGGACGATGCCGTTACCTGCAAACATTGTCCTGAGGAATTTCGGGCTTGCCATGTTTCTCGCAACCGTCGGAGTCAATGCCGGGCAGCCGTTCGTCAAGACAGTGTCCGAATCCGGTTTCACGATGCTGTTCATCGGGATGGCCGTGCTGCTGACGACCGTCGCCATCGTGCTGCTCGTCGGTCATTACGTCCTCAAGATCCCCTATGACGACCTGGTCGGCGTTACATCCGGCGCGACCGGAAATCCGGCCATTCTGGTCTACTCCACGAAAATGGCTCCCACGGAGCGACCGGACATCGGCTACGCGATGATCTTTCCGTCGATGACCCTGGTGAAAGTCATCGCGGCGCAAATCGTCGGCCTTCTCGCCCTCGGAAGCGGCGGAGGCTGACGTCCGCATCTCGCGGCGGCTCTGGATACGAGGAAGTGCACATGGGCGATCGAGCATCGGAGCCGCAATCCCCTCCTCTCTTTAATCTGAACGCCTATAGTCCGGCAGAGATCAAGGAGGCGGTTGAGAAAGTCGGAGTGAAGAAGGCCAACCTTCCCTGGCAAGCCTCCTTCATGCTGGCGGTGGTCGCGGGCGGCGGCATCGGTCTTGGCGCGCTCTACTACAGCATTGTCGCGAGCGACGGCAGCCTGAGCTTTGCTGTCGCACGCGTCCTCGGCGGCCTGACCTTCTCACTCGGTCTTGCGATCGTGCTGGTGGGAGGAGCCGAGCTGTTCACCGGCAACAATTTGATCGTGATGGCGTGGGCCAGCGGAAACGTTTCGACCTGGGCCATGCTGCGCAACTGGACCATCGTCTGGTTGGGCAACCTCGTCGGCGCGCTCGGTTTGGTCTGCCTGGTTTTCCTGTCGCATCATCTCGACATGAACGGCGGCCGCATCGGCTTGGCGGTCGCGAATACGGCTGTCGCAAAGATTCAACCGGATTTCCTGACGCTGTTCATCAAGGGCATCCTCTGCAATCTGCTGGTCTGCATGGCGGTGTGGCTGGCCTATGCGGGCCGATCGGTCACCGACAAGATCGTCGCGCTCATCCTGCCGGTGTCGGCGTTCATTGCCGCCGGTTTCGAGCACTGCGTCGCCAATATGTACTTTCTGCCGCTGGCATGGCTGGAGGCCCGAACCGGCAGCCTTCCGGCCGACTTCGACGCGTCGTCGATCACGCTCATGGGCATCGTCCATAATCTCGTCCCCGTTACGCTCGGCAATATTGTCGGCGGGGCCGTTCTGGTCGGCGCGATCTACTGGTTCATCTATCGGGCGGCGTTTGGCAGCAGCCGCATGAGCAGTGTTGGCCGAATGACCGCGGGAGCCCCGGCAGCACAGGAAAGCAGATCATTCGATGCAGGGAAAACGACCTAGAAGAAAGGTGAGTTCGGATGCCGCTGGCGAAGACCAATTGGGAGCCCAACAAGGACATGCCCGTCGGAAAGGGATCGACGGTTCAACAGTTCTTCACCACGCTCGGGAAAGACCGCTTCGAGATCAGCGTGGCTCCCTGGGGCGAAGGACAGTTGAAGGTCAACGGTCAGGAAGTCGCCAGGACTGCAGAGGCCAAGGACCGTCGCGCGGCGTTCGCCCTCTTGAAGGACGCCGCGGAACGCTATGCGCGCGGCGAGCCGATGGCGGATGCGAAAAACGGCAAGGCCCGCTTGATCCCCGCCGTCAAGGCCAAGCTACTCGAGGGAAAGAAGGGCCTCGTCGTCGGCATCGCCAACGAGCACTCGATCGCCTGGGGCTGCGCCGCAGCTTTTCGTGCCTTCGGCGCTGATCTCGCAGTGACCTATCTCAACGACAAGGCCAAGAAGCACGTGGACCCGCTGGCCAAGGCGCTGGAGTCCCCGATCGTGATGCCGCTCGACGCGCGGGTGCCGGGGCAGATGGAGGCGGTATTCGACCGCATCACGAAGGAATGGGGCAAGCTCGACTTCGTTGTGCATTCGATCGCCTTCGCCCCGCAGGATGCCCTTCACGGGCGGGTGGTCGACGTATCGCTCGAAGGATTTACGACGACGATGCAGGTCTCATGCTGGACGTTTCTCCGGATGGCGAAACTGGCGGAGCCGCTCATGAAGAAAGGCGGCACGCTGTTTACGATGACCTACTACGGCAGCCAGACCGTGGTGAAGAATTACAACATCATGGGCGTAGCGAAGGCCGCGCTCGAAAGCGCCGTCCGGTACGCTTCTGCCGAGCTCGGACCCAAAGGGATAAGGGTTCACGCGATCTCGCCGGGTCCACTTGCAACGCGCGCGGCGTCAGGCATCCCCGAGTTCGACAAGCTGCTTGAAAAGGCCAAGAGCAAGGCGCCGGCCCGGAGCCTGGTCAGCATCGAAGATGTCGGCGCTGCAACCGCATTTCTGGCCCACGATGCGGCGCGACTCATCACCGGCGATACGATTTACATCGATGGGGGCTACCACGTGGTCGACTGAGGAGTTTGCGGGCGGCCGTTTTGCAAGCGAACCGGAAGCAATTGCGCGTAGGGGCACTCAGATTTGAATCGTCTTCCATGAGCCGACCGTCTACGGTGGGCTTATGTCACGCCTTGTATTTCTATCGATCGCTCTCGCCCTGTCGCTGCTGCCGGCTGTCGCAGCGGCTGCTCCAGCTCAGAAACGGCCGACGCCACGCTGGCACGGCTACGGCTTCCTGCCGGGCTATCAGCAGCCACCGAATAACAGCCTGCCGGCTTACAAGCAGAGAGCTGCGGTTTGGCGCGCGGCACGAAATAACCGGCGTCCCTGGTATATCGATCCGGTCCCGAGTTATTTCGGATACGATGGCGACTGGCACTATTTCGGCCGGCCAGGCTTTTACGGCGGCCGCTACAATGGCGGCAGCTTCGGCCCTTGCTGGACGCGCACGCCGATTGGCCCGATCTGGAATTGCGGCTGATCAAGCGATTCCGCCCGCCACGCTCGTGACGTGGAACTACCGAATCGGCCGCGCCAAATCTCGCCGGGCGGCGGTTCCGGCGACCGCGACAATCTGCGCCCGGGCCGGCCCAATTCGAGGCGACGGGCGTGCGCGCCCGGGCTATCATCGACCCCCCGCCGCACGTTTCGTTTGAAGTCTTCCGAAAAGAAAGACCCCTCGAAATGCAAGCTGCTCATTCCCCCGAACGCTGGTCGCGCGTTCCGATATCGGGCATCGAGGACCTGAGTGACGCCGTACGCGGCGCCGGCCTGGAAGCGACGCAAATGTCCGCTGGGCGTCTGTCGGGCGGGCTTGCGTTCAGCGATGATGATGGGATCGTCTGCAGCAGCGGATTGATCGAGGGACGGGTTTCGCTGTTCGGGCCGCTGTCGAGCAACTGGATCACAACCGGCGTTGCCCTGAAGATAGGAAGTGGCGCGCGTCACTGGCTGAACGAGATCGAAACCGGCAGCGTCGGCGTTTTCCTGCCGGGCGACGAGCACGACGCGCTCTACACGCCCGGGTCGCTTTATGCGGCTGTGACGCTGTCGGCGGAGAAGCTGGAGCAGGAGGCGGCGAAGGAAGAACTGGTCCTCGACAGGCACAGTTTGGGCGGCTCTGGCATTCACGCACGTTGCATGGCTCCGGAAATTCTGGCGGAGTTGCAGCGGGCCTTTGAAGGCGTTCATCGCAGCTCCGATGGTCTCGGCCACCCGGGTCTTGCGAAGCATCTCCTGGCGGCGCTCATCGCGCATCTCGCGCGTCCGCCGCGTCGGGAAAACAGAGGGCGTCATCCCGACTTGCACGGCAAGATTGTTGAACGGGCGCGGACCTACATACACGACCACCTCTCCGAGCCCATATCCATCGACGAGCTCGCGGCCGCCGCATACGCGTCGCGGCGCACGCTGTTTCGCGCCTTCACGGATATTCTCGACGATACCCCTCAGAACTACGTTCGGAGGTTGCGCCTGCATCGGATCCGGCACGACCTGGCGAGCGATGCCGAGAAAGCCTGCACGATCGCGCTCATCGCCAATCAATGGGGCATTGGCGACTTCGGCCGCATGTCGGGCTGGTATCGCGAGCTTTTCGGAGAACGGCCGCGCGACACGGTCGCAGGTGTGCGTGCGGCTCCCGGAAAATTGGCACGAACCACGTAGAAATCGGCCGTCATCGTCCTATCCTTGGCGACAAGTCGCTTCAGGAGCAGGATTTGTCGGCTTTCGCTCTAGAAACGTGGCACCGCTTCGACATTGGCCGTGTGGATGATCTCAGGAACGCGGTGTTCGATGCCGGGCTCGAGGCCATCCAGATGCCGGGCGCCCACGTTCGCGGTAGCCTCGCCTTTGCGGCGCGGGATGGCATTGTGTTCAGCAGCGGGCTGATCCACGGCAATGCGGCGATCTGCGGCCCGCTTTCGAAAGATGCGATCACGATCGGGGTGGGCCTCAAGATCGGTGCGGGTTCGCTCCTGTGGCTCGGCCCGGTCATTGCGGGCGATGTCATGGTCGTCCTGCCCGGCGACGAGTGCGATGTCCTGCTGAGGGGCAGTTCGCTGTACCTGACCGCAACCCTCACGGCGAAGCAGTTGAAAAGAGAGGTCGAACGGCAGGGATTTATCCTCCATCGCGGCCTGACCAGCAGGACGGGGCTTCACCCCGAGCCGATACAACGTGATGCGCTGATCGCGCTGAGAGAGCAGGTCGGCAGCATCCATACGCCCGGCAGCGCCCGCGACAGGAAACTTGGTATCGGAAGGCTGATGCTGCATGCGCTGGTCTGCCACTACGCGCGACTGCCCGATGTCGGAGACGGCCGCGAGCATCTTGTCGGGCAGGCAAAGATCATCCAAGAGGCCCGTGATTACATCAGGCGGCATCTCGCTTCGGCGATATCGGTCGATGACCTCGCAAATGCCGCCCAGACCTCGCCGCGCACCCTCTTTCGGGCGTTTTCGGAGATTTTGGGTGACACGCCCCGCGATTACGTTCGCCGCCTGCGGCTGCACCGGATCAGACGAGAACTGCTCTCGAGCGATACGATGACAGTGTCGCTCGCAGCGCAAAACTGGGGGATGGCCGGGGATCTCGGACGCCTGTCCAAGAACTATCGGGATTTGTTCGGAGAAAATCCGAGTTCCACACTTGCGTTCGCCCGTGCGCTGCACCGTGACGACGCATCGGCGTGAGCGATTTGGCACGAACTACGTAGATGATTGGCACGAACTACGTAGACCGTTCTCCCGAGCGAGCTACCCTTCCCCGCAACGCCGGATGAGCTGGAAAAGCGGTGATTGTGGAGGATGCGAGATGCTGAAACGTATCGCGGTAGCGCCTGTGGTCCTATCGACGTTCGTTGGACTCGTCGGATCGATTCCATCGGTTCATGCGCAACAGGCCGATGCACCTCCCCTGGTGAAGCAGCTCAACAACGGAAACTGGCTTCCCCAGAAAGAAGCGGAAGATCTTCGCGACGAGCTGTTCTACCAGCGCGCCGTCCATTCCTACATGACGATGCTTCCCGTCTTGAATACCATCGGCATGCGCGATGGATCGGAGGCCGCGTTTGGAAAGGGCTACAACGTCCTGCCGATCTGGAAGGACCGGATGGACGCGCGCACCTGGGTGCCGACGCCTAACGCCGACGTCATCTATTCCATGAGCTATCTGGACCTCAAGGAAACCGGTCCGCTCGTCGTCGCCGCACCGGCGAACGTCATCGGCATGTTCACCGACTTCTTCCAACGCACGATCACCGATGTCGGGCTGATCGGACCGGATCGCGCGCGCGGCGGGCTCTATCTGCTGCTGCCACCGGACTACGACGGCGAGATCCCGCAGGGCTATTTCGCGTTCAAGTCGAAGACCTACAACGTCCTGCTGTTTTTCCGGACGGTCATGAAGAAGGGCGAGAGCGCGCCCGATCCGAAGGCGGCCGTGGCCGCGGCCGAGCAAACGCGGGTCTATCCGCTGTGGACGCCGGAGAAGGACGTCAAGCCGATGCAATTTCCGAACGCCAGCGGCAAGCGGATCAACATGATGTATCCGGTCGACGGCGCGTTCTGGACCAAGCTGAAAGCCTTCATCGACTATGAGCCTGCCTCCGCCATCGATCCCGAGCTGCGCGGTGTGCTGGCCTCGATTGGCATGATCAAGGGGCAGCCGTTCAATCCAAACCAGAAGCAGCAGGAGCTGCTGAAGAAGGCGGTCGAGACCGCGCCGAAGATGATCCTCGCGATGCGGCAGCTCGGCCGGCCGGACGAGCGCGACCGGTACTATAAGGACCGGCAGTATCTGAACACCTGGGCTGCAGGAACGGCGGAATGGCTGCAGGACGGCTATCTCGATGTGAACCAGCGCGCCAGCTACTTCCAGATCGCCTTCTCGACGGCTTCCGCGATGGTCATGCGCACGATTGGTGCCGGCTCGAAATATCCGTTCACGCTCAAGGATGCGAACGGCGAGTTCCTTACCGGCGGCAACACCTACAAGCTGCACCTGCCGCCAAACCCGCCGGCCGCCCTGTTCTGGGCCGTCACCGCCTACAACGTCACCGATGGGACGATGGTCGAGGCGCCGCAACTGCTGCCTTCGATCAACAGCCTCGGCAAGGTCGCGACGAACGGCGACGGCTCGATCGACATCTGGTTCGGCCCTTCGAAGCCCGCCGAGGCTGCCGATACGAACTACATCCAGACCGTCAACGGACGAAACTTCCTCGCGGCCGTACGTCTCTACGGGACGGGCGTCGAGTTCTTCGACCAGACCTGGAAGCCGGACGACGTCGTGAAGGTGAAGTGAGGGCGAGCCAGGACGCGGCCAAAACGAGCCGCGACCTGACGACAACAATCCAAAGCCGAGGAACGCGCAAATGAAACCATTGTCCAACGATCAAGATATCAACCGCCGCGACGCGATGAAGGCAAGCATCGGTGCGGCATCGTTTGCCGCACTGACCAGCCGGGCGGCAGTCCCGGTCGCGGTGTCGACGGCCTCGGTCGCGGCCACGGCCACCACCGCCCGCGCTCAGCAGGCTTGCCCTGCGGCTTCGGACATCACTGAGCCTGCGACAGGCATTGTGATGTTCCCGGACTACGCGAAGGCGATCGCGCAGATGGCCTACATCTGGGGGTGGCCGCTCATCAACCAGATCAATCGAAAGGCTGCGATCACGCAGGCACCTCAGCCTGGCCACATCAACGGTGTGCTGCCCGCAGCGCCACGTGGTCAGATCGGCATGCTCGCTGACTATATCGAGCCCTCGGAGACCTTCGTGACGTGTCCCAATCAGGACGTGGTCTATGGCCTCGGGTTCTTCTCGCTCGATGAAGAGCCGGTCGTCGCGCAGGTGCCGGAATTCGGCGACCGCTTCTGGGTCTATTCGCTGTACGACGCGCGCACCGACCAGTTCGGCGAACTCGGCAAGCCGTACAATTCGAAGCCCGGATTCTATCTGCTTGTGGGCCCGAACTGGAGGGGTCTCAAGCCTTCCGGCATCACGGCGGTCATCCGCTGCTCCACTCCGCTCGCCAACGCGATCCCTCGCGTGTTCCAGGACGACACGCCCGAAGACAAGAAGGCGATCCAGTCTGTCCTCAATCAGATCGTCTTCTATCCGCTGAAGGATTTCACCGGCAAGATGAAGACGATCGAATGGAGCAAGGCGCCAAGTATTCCGGGCCCCAAATCGACCGGAGAGGAAACCAAATGGGTGGTCCCGGAGAAGTTCTTCGACCAGTTCGGTGAGGCTCTCGACAGCGTCGATCCGTTGCCCGGCGAGGAGGCTCTGTATGGCCAATTCCGTCTATTGCTCGACTCGGCGGCCAAGAATCCAGAGTTGAAAAAGGCGCTGGTCGAGACAGCCGTCGATACAGAAGAGAGGGTCATCAAGCAGGGCTTCTTCAAATGGAAGCACAACGGACGTCCGGCGGGTAACGGATGGAATCGTTCGACCAACAACGCGCAGTTCGGAATCGACTATTTCAACCGGACTGGTACGGCGAAATCGAACATGTTCGACAACAGACCGACCGAAACACAATACTTCTATACCGACAATGACGGGTCAGGCGCCGAACTCAATGGCGGTAGCGCCTACGAAATCTCGTTCGCCAAGGGTGAAGAGCCGCCGGTCAACGGATTCTGGTCGTTGACCCTCTACAACGACCAACATCTTTTCAACCCCAACGACCTCAAGCGCTATTCGCTGGGCACCAAGAACAAGAACCTCAAGCGCAACGCCGACGGATCGCTCACGCTGTACGCCGGCGCGAAGTCGCCTGGCGGAGACAAGGAATCAAACTGGCTGCCAGCGCCAGGCGGACATTTTTCGCTCTATCTTCGCTCCTACTGGGGGAAGGAGGGCATCCTCGATGGGTCGTGGAAGCCGCCGATCATCAAGAAAGTTGCCTAACCGCGCCCCGGCGGGGTCGGCCATCGATAGACGTATCCGATCATAGATCGGCAGGTGTCACGATGCCTTATCGCAGCCAAACGACTAAGCGATCGTCAGATTGCGCGGCTGGTGTTTCACCAACCGACTCATTCTCATTGCGCCTCCGACTCGCTCTTTCGGAGGCGTCATATGCCGACCGCATATTGCGGTCAGGCATCTTATAATACCCTACTCGTCGCGATAAACCTTCTCGCGCTTCTCGTGACGTTCCTGCGCTTCCACTGACAGCGTGGCAATCGGACGGGCCTCAAGCCGCTTGAGCGAGATCGGCTCGCCGGTCTCCTCGCAATAGCCGTAGGTATTGTCCTCGATGCGTTGCAGCGCGGCGTCGATCTTGGAGATCAGCTTGCGCTGGCGGTCGCGGGCGCGCAGTTCGATGGCGCGATCGGTTTCGGAAGAGGCGCGATCAGCCAGATCGGGATGATTGACGTTCTCTTCCTGGAGGGTCTGCAGGGTAATCCTCGATTCCCTCAGGATCTCGTCCTTCCACGCCAGCAGCTTGGCGCGAAAATAATCGCGCTGGCGATCGTTCATGAAAGGCTCTTTTTCGGAGGGTCGATAATTCTTCAACTTTTCCAAGGTCAGCCATCTTCACGTGCAAGGCGTGACGGAAAAGGGTCCGTCCGCGCGCGCCTTATATAGCGGCGGGTTGTGACAGACAATATAGGGCAACTCACCGGGGGCGCTGCCCCCAAGGCCTTGCACAGGCAAAGTTATCGGGTCCGCCGGCCTCTCCGCAAAGCGCTTGCGGAGATGAGCCGGGCGCTCGATCTAGTGGGCGTGTGCAACTGCGAAGGCCTCGAACGAAACCCAGCTTTTGCCGCCGGCCGCCTTCAAAACTGGTCAGCGCCGTGGTGGAACTTTCCGGTCCGCTTCTCCGGTCAGATCGAGATCCAGTCGGGTTCCACTTTCTGCGGCCTTGTATGCCACGGGAAGCGCGGGTGGTGACCTGCCGGACACCTGAGCGGCTTAGAGACGGCTGATCTTGAGGTAGCCGCCCACCTTCGAATCGATTGCTCGGGGTCGCTGGCGAGAAAGTGCCCGTGGAAAAATCTAGGACCGTCCGACCTTCGCCAACTCGACTTCGACCCGAAGCTCGATCTCGGACAACACTGCGTCGAGGCCGGGATCGCCGGAGGAGGATTTCAGATTGGCCGCGGCGTCGCGCAGCCGGTTCACGGTGGAAGCATCGAGATTGCCGGAGAGCAGTCCGAGCTTGAGCTCGTCGAGCACGTCGAGCGCGCCCCTGCCCCGCGCCACCGAACGCTTGCGGCGCTCGGTCGGATCTTCCACGCCCTGCAGTGCGAGCAGCGCGTCGATGTTGCCGGCGGCCTTGGGTGCTGCGGCGGAGCGCGGCTCTTCGGGCGACGCCGGTGTTTCCGGCAACGAGAAGCCGGTCGAACTGGTTCGCCGCGTCTGGCTCGCGGGCGATCCAAGCGTGGTGCCGTTCGGTCCGTAGATGCGCATCGTGGTGATCTCGCCGTGAGAGTCGGCGCAAGCTTCGCTCCGCTATGGTTAATGATGCGTAAACGGCTCGGCAAAATCTGCCGACATGCGGCAGTTTCGCCCGTCGTGGTGAAGCGGTCGCGGCACCGTCTCCTCCTGAAATATCTCGCAGCTTCAATGCATTGCGCCCGCGAAACGGCTTGGCACGAGGCTCGCATAGTTAATGCCGGACCACGGTCATGGGAGTGGCGTCAGCGGTCCGGTTGGAAGTTTCTCGAGGGGAGCACAGGATGCGCGGCATCCGTTCGGCAAGACTGTTCAGACTGGCCTGCGCCGCGCTGTTGGCGCTGGCGCTATCGCCCGTGTCCGCGGGCGCGACGTCGCGGATCAAGGACCTCGCCAATATCGAAGGCGTGCGGCAGAACCAGTTGATCGGCTACGGCCTCGTCGTCGGCCTCAACGGCACCGGCGACACGCTGAACAACATCCCCTTCACCAAGCAATCGCTGCAGGCGATGCTGGAGCGCATGGGCGTCAACATCCGCGGCGCCACCATCCGCACCGGCAACGTCGCCGCCGTGATGGTCACCGGCAATTTGCCGGCGTTCGGGACTCAAGGCACGCGAATGGACGTGACGGTCTCCGCGCTCGGCGACGCCAAGAATCTGCAGGGCGGTACCCTACTCGTCACCCCCCTGCTCGGCGCCGACGGCAACGTCT
>Ga0081540_1001374_pt1 | contig 21111 bp, 22 predicted proteins | sample TabmetS2T1R1_FD_71024 | JGI IMG/M metagenome (GOLD analysis project Ga0081540, IMG submission 71024) | Tabebuia heterophylla rhizosphere microbial communities from the University of Puerto Rico - S2T1R1 | ecosystem: Host-associated > Plants > Roots > Rhizosphere ... | reverse complement strand
CGGGATCGCGGTCACCGCGGCCCGCGACGTGCAGCACGTGGTCAACGCTCACCCGCCCGGCACGACGTTCTGCCTGTCCGGGACGCACCGGCTCCAGCGCCCCCTGGTGCCCAAGCGCGGCGACGCCCTCGTCGGCCACCGGGGCGCGGTGCTGAGCGGGTCGAGGGTCCTGACCGGCTGGCGAAGAGACGGGAAGGCGTGGTCGGCCACGGGATTCCTGCCAGCCGCCCCCGGCACCTACGGGAAATGCGCCCCGGACGCACCCACGTGCACCTACACCCAGGACGTGTTCTTCGACAAGCGGCGGCTGACGCGGGTGGGGTCGCGCTCCGCGGTCGCGGCCGGGAGCGTCTACGCGGACTACCGCACCGGCACCATCACGATCGGCACCGATCCCCGGTCGCACCTGGTCGAGCAGGCGGTCGCGCCGAGCTTGATCCAGGCGACCGTCGATGACGTCACGGTCGCCAACCTGATCCTGGAGGAGGCCGCCAACCAGGCCCAGACGGGTGCGGTGGAGAGCCGGGTGGTCTCGCGCTCCACGGGCGGGGGCACCGGCTGGCGCATCCTCCACAACGAGGTGCGCCTCAACCACGGCGTGGGCATCGGCTTCGCGGGCGCGAGCACCGTCGCCGGCAACGTCATCGACCACCAGGGCCAGCTGGGCTTCGGCGCCCACGGCAACCGGTCGGTCATCACCAACAATGAGATCTCGTTCAACGGCGCCGCCGGGTACTCCCCCGAGTGGGAGGCGGGCGGAAGCAAGATATGGATGACCCGCCACGAGACCCTCACCCACAATGACGTGCACGACAACAAGGGCGCCGGGCTGTGGGCCGACGGGGGCAACATCGACACGGCGTACGAGTACAACAAGGTTGACGACAACTGGGGTGCCGGCATCAAGCATGAGGTCAGCTACGACGCCACCATCGCGCATAACGAGGTCTCCGGGAACGGCCGGAGGCACAAGGGCTGGGCATGGGACGCGGGGATTGAGATCCAGTCGTCCGGCGGGACCAAGCTCATCGACGTCGCGTACAACGTCGTCACGGCCAACAACAACGGCATCACCCTGATCGACAGCGGAAGCCGCGCCAGGGACTGGCCGACACCGCACGGCCCTCACATCGTCCAGAACGTCTGGGTCCACAACAACGTGGTCACGATGTCCGCGGATCAGACCACCGGGGCCGTCGAAGACGACCAGAACACCGACATCTTCACCAGCAACAACAACCGGTTCGACTTCAACACCTACGACGTCGACTCGATGGCCGCGCCGCACTTCTCCTGGGCCAATGTCGACGTGGACTGGATCCGCTGGCAGGCCTACGGGCACGACCGGCATGGGCGGGCCGGCCTGGCCGACAGCTTCGCCGAGATCGCCGGCAGGGCGGACTGAGCCCGTCCACGCTGAACCGCGGTGTGCGGGATCAGCCGGTCCCGGGGATTTCGACGGAGACGTTGGTGGCCTTGACGGCGGCCACCGCGAGCATTCCCGGCTCCAGGCCGAGCTCGTCCGCGGCCTCGCGGCTGAGCAGCGACACCACCCGGTGCGGCCCGGCCTGGATCTCGACCTGGGCCATCACGGCGTCGCGGACGACGCGCGTGACCAGGCCGCTGAACCTGTTCCGCGCGGAGTGGGCCACCACCGACTTGCCCTCTGCCTGGTCCGATGACTCGGCCAGCTCCTGGGCAAGCCCGGCGAGCGCCACTCCGTCCACGGCGTGCCGCCCGGAGGCATCGGTGATCATCTCGATCCGCCCGCCATCGGCCCAGCGGCGCAGGGTGTCATCGCTGACACCGAGCAGGCTGGCGGCTTCCTTGATCCGGAAGGTCGGCATCCTGCGACTCTAGCGCCACGGCCTGTTGCCAAGGCGGCGCGTGGCCCAGACTGGACGTTGTGTGGCAAGGCGGTTCCCGCGGCGGGCCGGCCGCCGGGCGGCTGCGGTACGGGGCTTCGCCGCGGGTGAGGCTGGGAGCCACGGCACTGTGCCTGCTGGCTGCCGGGGCCGCGATCATCACCGGGGTGTGCGGCCTGGTGGCCCGGAACTACCTGATGGGGCAGGCGGACCAGCAGCTTCGCGCCTACGCTGATCGCCTCACCAGCCATCCCTTCGTGGCCTCGCCGATCTACGGGATCGCGCCCGGCGCCGCCGGCGCCGTCGGTCCCGCTGGTCGCGTGCTCGGTATCGAGGTGCGCGGGTCCGGGGGACAGCTGGTGATGCGCGCGGCCGACGGAGCCGGGCCCGGCCCGGCGATCCCAGCGGTCCCGGGCGCCGCGGCGCAGGCGGGTCGGCCGGCCACGGTCACGGCCGGTAACGGCGGCGGCCCCGGGCGGGTGATCGCCGAGCCGATCCGCTACCGGGCCCGGCGCATCGCGTTCTCCTACAGCGCCGAGGGCTTCGCCGTGTTCGTCACCGGCCAGGGCCGGCCTGGCCTGGCCGGCACGCTCGTGGTGGGGCTGGACCTGGGTGGCGTCGGCCGTGCCGTCGGCAGGCTCCTCGTCACCGGCCTGGCGGTGAGCGGCGCGGTGGTCCTCGTGGTCGCCTGCCTCGGCGTGGTGGTGACCCGCGCCATCCTCCGGCCGGTCACCCGGGTCGAGGAGACGCTGGCCGCCGTCGCCGGCGGTGAGCTGTCGCGGCGGGTGCCGGAACCTCACGGCGCCACCGAGGCCGGCCGGATCGCCTGGTCCCTCAACGCGATGCTGGGCCGGATCGAGCAGGCGTTCAGCACGCTTGCCGAGTCGGAGGCGGCCGCCCGCAGGTCCAGCGCACGGATCTGCCGGATCACCGCCGGCACCGGGCACCAGCTGCGCAGGCCGCTCACCATCATCCACGGCTTCGCCGACTCCTACCGGCGGGGCCGCCGGCCGCGGGCCGGTGAGCTCGACCTCATGATGCGGCGGGTAACCGGCGAGGCCGCACGCATGGACGCCGCGATCGATCATCTCCTGCTGGCCCGACACGACCAGCCACGGCCACCGCCTGGCTGACGTCGGCCGGAACGCCGCCCGCTACCGACCGCAATAGGGACACACGCCGCTGACCGGGCCAAGGTTGATCTTCTTGCCCCTGCGGTCGGGCTGGCTCTCGTTGATGAGTTGCTGCCTTCGTTGTGAGTCAGCGTTGAAGTACTCGCTCAGCGTCCGGACGGCGCCGTCTTGTTGTTTCGTCGTCAGGCTGTTGAATACGCGGACCAGGCCAGCAATTTCCGGTTCCATGGTCATCCGTTCCACTAGGGATCAACCGTTCCCCGGGCTGCGGTTATCGTACTCGTGCGCGAACTCCCGCGGGTCTGACCGAGGATTTACGGCCGCGACGTGCGCGCCGACCACCACCTCGGCCCGGCCCGGGTTGGAATCCGCCCGGTCCGGAGCGAGGATGGTGGTTCCAGCGGCGGGCATGCGGCAATGATGGGGTCAGGACCGCCGCACCCCACCACGGGCGCGGTGTGGCGCGACACAGCAGCGGAGGCGCGGCGTGGCCATCGGTGAAACCCTGACGGAAGCGCGCCACCAGGCCGGTCTCACCGTTGGCCAGGTCAGCGAGCGGACCCGTATCAGGGAAACGATCATCAGCGGCATCGAGCACGACGACTACTCGGCCTGTGGCGGCGACTTCTACGCCCGGGGGAACATCCGCAGCATCGCCAAGGTCGTGGGGACCGACGCCGAGCCGCTGATCCGCGAATATGACACGGTCCGCCGGGCGCCGGGCGCGCTCTCGACGGTGAGCCTCGACGAGCTGCTGGCCACGTCGGCCGAGACTCCACGGCGGCGGCCGACCGTCTCCGCGGTGCGGGGAGCGGCGGCGGCAGCGGCCCACGCATCCGCCCGGGTCAGGGTGAGCCCGCCCGTGGTGCGCGAGCGGGTGGCGCGGGCCTACCGGCCGCCTGGACGCCGGCTGAACTGGGCCGTGGTGCTGGGACTGGCGCTGGTTCTGGTGCTTGGCTTCGCGGTGTACCGCCTGCTCTCGGGCTCGCCGCGCGCGGCGGCTCCCTCCTCCGAGGCCGGGAAGCAGGCGGCGGCCCAGCAACACGCCCGGCAGAGCGGGCCGGCGCCGACGGCCAGTCACGCCGCAGCGCCCTCCCCGGCACCGGCGCCGCCGACCCGAACGCTGGCCCCGGTCAGCGCCACGGCGTTCGGGCCCGGGGGCGGCGACAATCCCCGGCGCGCCCACCTCGCGATCGACCGCAGCCCCGCGACGAGCTGGCGCAGCGACTGGTATACGAGCGCCCACTTCGGGAACCTGTATCCGGGCACGGGCCTGCTGCTGAACATGGGCCGGACCGTCGCGATCAGCAGGGTCCGGATCAATCTCGGCAGGGTGTCGGGCGCCGCGTTCCAGCTGCGCGTCGGAACCCGGCCGACCATGGCGCACCTGCGGCCCGTGGCGCGCGCAGGCAACGCGGGCGGCGTCGTCCACCTGCGGCTCGGCGGGCCGGCGCACGGCCGCTATGTGCTGGTGTGGTTCACCAGGCTGCCGGCGAATTCGGCCGGCACCTTCCAGGCCGGCGTCAACAACATCCACCTGGCGGGCCAGGCCTGATGCCCCGCGGCGATCCTGAGGGATTCAGAACAGCGCCTGCTGGGCACCGGGGATGCCGGCCGCGGACGCCGCCTCGATGGCCGCCTCGATCTCCCCCAGGCTGGCGCCCTCGGCCAGCGCGGTCAGGATCGCGCCCCGGATCGCCACCGCCCGGCCGCGTGGGCCGCGGCGGTCGCTCAGCGGCGAGTACGGGTCCGCCCGCCGCGCGAGGTAGTCGCGGGAGTTCTCGCCGTGCGACCCCGCGGCCAGGTGCAACGCGGCCTGGCAGCTGGGCTCGTCGCACCGGTGCCGGACCACCGGCATCAGCCCAGTGACGGGATCCGGCCCGGGCACTCCCCGGCTGAGCACGTAACCGTAGATGTGCGCCGGGACGACCAGGCTCCCCGGCCTGTCCGCCACCGCCCGCCGGGTGCCGGCCCGGAACCTCCCATGGCCGCCGGACGACAGCGCGCCGAGGAAGTACGCGCACTGCCCCGGGCCGCGCCAGTAGACCTTGCCGTAGTACCGCTCCCTGGCCTCCTCGTCCGCCGCGAGTGCCTGCCACAGGTCCCGGGGAATCCGGCCGAGCTGGTCCCGCTCCCCCGCCCCGCGGCCCGCGGTTCCTGCCCGCGCCTCCTGCGGCGGCCCGGCGAGAACGGTCATACGTCAACAGTAAGCCGCTTAACGGACAGTCCTGGGATCACCGCCGGGCGCCACGCCATGCCGGCACCGCCCGCATGGCGCACCCGTGCGGTGAGGGGCTCAGGTACGCCAGCCCGGCCGCACCAGTCCCGACTCGTACGCGATGACAACGAGCTGGGCCCGGTCCCTGGCATGGAGCTTGATCATGGCCCGGCTGACGTGGGTCTTGGCGGTGGCCGGGCTGACATACAGCCGCTTGGCGATCTCGTTGTTGGACAGCCCGTCCCCGACGAGAGCCAGCACCTCCTGCTCGCGATCGGTCAGTTCGGCAAGGCCGCCGGGGTGCTGGGGCTCCTTCGCCCGCGCGGCGAACTCCCCGATCAGCCGGCGGGTGACGCTCGGTGACAGCAGGGCGTCACCGCCGGCCACGACCCGGACGGCCTGCACCAGCTCATCCGGCTCGGTGTCCTTGACCAGGAACCCGCTGGCCCCCGACCGGACGGCCTCGAACACGTACTCGTCGAGCTCGAAGGTGGTGAGGATGACCACCCGGACGCTCGCCAGCTGCCCATCGGCGGCTATCTGCCGGGTAGCGGCCAGGCCATCGGTGCCCGGCATCCTGATGTCCATGAGCACAACGTCCGGGGTGAGCTCCCGGGCCAGCCGCACGGCCCGGTCCCCGCCGCCGGCCTCGCCGACCACCTCGATGTCGTCCTGGGCGTCGAGCAATGCCCGGAACCCGGCCCGGACCAGAACCTGGTCGTCGGCGAGCAGGACCCGGATCATGTGGCGCCGTCCAGGGGAAGCCGGGCCCGGACCCGGAAACCGCCGCCCCGACGCGGGCCGGCGTAGAAGTCACCGCCGAGCGCGGCCACCCGTTCCCGCATGCCGGCGATTCCGCTCCCGCCGGCCGGGTGCGGGCGGGCGCCGCGGCGCCCGTCGTCATCGACCTGCACGGTGACGTCCTCGTCACCGTAGGTGACGTGCACGGTGGCGGTGGCCGGCCCGGCATGACGCGCCACGTTGGTCAGCGCCTCCTGCACGATCCGGTACGCCGCGACGTCGACCCCGAAGGGCAGCGGCCGGGCCGCGCCCGCGGTCTCCGTCCGGACCTCCAGGCCCGGCGCGGACACCTGCGAGACCAGCTCGCCGAGCCGGGCCAGGGTCGAGGCCGGGGAACGAGGGGCGGGCTCGCCGTCCTGGCGCAAGATGTCCAGCACCGAGCGAAGCTCGCGGAGGGCCTCCTTGCTGGCCTGCTTCACCGCCCCCAGCGCGGCCTGGACCTGCCCGGGGAGCTGCTGGTTCAGGTTCAGGGCCACCGCCGACTGGACGTTGATCACGGACAGGTAGTGACCAAGAGAATCGTGCAGCTCGCGGGCCATGCGCAACCGCTCCTCGCTGGCCTGGAGGCGCGTTTCCTCCTCCCGGATCCGGGCGGCCGCGGCCGCCCGTTCCCGCCGGATGCGCACGGCCTCGCCGGCGCCCAGCACCACAAGCAGCCAGGCGGCGAGCGCGGCCAGCGCGGCCAGCGATGGCGCCCGTCCCCCCCTGAGCAGGTAGTTCAGCCACGGGAAGATGGCGAACCCGGCTACCGCCGCGATGCCGGCGGCCAACCGGTGACCACGGGTGGTGGCCGTGTAGTAGGCGATGAGCAGGGCCAGCCAGATCGGGCCGTTGGCGTAGCCGAGCAGAAAGTAAACCAGCGTGGTGCCGAACACCACGGCCAGGACGGCCACCGGGTACCGCCGCCTCAGCACCAGCGCCCCGGCCGACGCGATCACCAGGGCGATCGCCCCGGCGTCGAAAGGACGATGGCCGCCGTGGTACCGCGAGATGAAGTAGGTGGCCACGGTGAGCACGACCACCAGCGCCGCCGCCAGGGCGCCGTCGGCGATCAGGCTCGTCCGGCGGGACGGGGCCCGCCGGGCGCTGCCGTTCAGCGCGGTCATGACATAAGCCTAGGTCAGCTCCGCGGGCAGGCCATCGGCTGCGGGAAGCAACGTCGCTTGCTCCCCGGGTGGTAGCCGGCGGCGCCCACCGGCGCCCACCGGGGCAGCGCGGAAGCCTCCACCGGTCCGACGACACGCCGCCGTGGCGTCCCTAGCGTCGAGGGCGAGTCGCCTCAAGCGAACGCCGGACCGACCCACGAGGAGCAACCATGACATCGATCCCGCAGACGGCGCTGCCGACCCGGCGCCGCGTGCCCGGCCGGAGGACCGGGCTGCTGATGGCGGCCGAGGCCGCCACGTTCGCGCTCGCCTCGGCCGTTCACTTCGGCACCGGCTTCACCGATGCCGCGATCCCCGAGCTGGTGATCGCGGCCGTGCTGGGCCTTGGCAGCTCAGCCGTCCTGTCCCGGCGCCCGCGCGCCTGGGGCATCGCCACGGCCACGACCAGCCTCGCCACCGCCGGCACCGCCCTGGGCCTGACCATCATCGCGACCGGGCGCCAGGACGTGCCCGACCTCACCTACCACGCGGCGATCCTGGCGGCGCTCGCCGTCACCCTGATCGCCCTGCTGCGGACTCGGCGAGATCGCTGACCGGCACGGGCCCGCCAGCACCGGCGGGCCTCGCGGGTCGGCCGCCGCCGGTCACTGCCTGGCGAAGAACACGTCGGGATCGCTGCGGCCGTTCGGGTACAGGGGATCGGTCACGGTGTTCCGGTTGTCGCCCCAGGCGAAGTACCGATGCGACCCGTCGCTGACGTTGGCGATGTAGTCGCCCATGTAGCCGAAGGCGATGATCGGGTCGAACTGCGGGACCGTCAGCGTACCCGGGAACGACTGCATGGTCACGCGCCTGGTGGCGAAGCCGGTGCCGCCGCGGGAGTTGCCGACGAGCACGTCGAGCGTGTTGTCGGCGTTGCGCTGGTAGTAGAGGAGGTGAACGCCGCTGCGATCGGCCGACAGCGCCGGCTGCACCTCGTCGAGGGCGCCGGTGGTGACGAACCGCGCTCTCCACGTCTGCCCGCGATCGGTGGACGTGGCGAGCCGGATGTGGCTCCTGCCGAGTGCGCCGTCGTCCCAGGCGACGTAGATGGCCTTGCCGCGCAGCGCGATCGCCGGCAGCTCCATGTTGCGCATGTACCGGCCGGGCCCCAGGAACAGCAGGTCACCGGGCACCGCCCCGATCACGCCGGCGATCCTCACGCCCGCCCCGAAGGTCTTGCCGCCGTCGGTGGACCGGAAGATCCACTCGGATCGCTGCAGCGGCGCGCCGACGCACTTCGGGTCGTTGACGACGAGCCGTTCCGCGACCACGTAGAGGGTGCCATCCGCGGGGTTGACGATCGGCGTCGCACCGAGGAACTGCTTGAAGGAGCAGCCGCGCACGTTGGTGAGGTCGAACCTCTTGGCATAGGCAAGGTGCCAGGTCGCACCGCCATCGGTGGAGCTGGCGACCGGCAGCCCGGCGAAGAACTTCCCGTTGACGGTGTTGAAGGAGAAGTCGTCCCAGGTCGTGTACAGGTTGTCGCGGGCCTTGACCACCGGGTCGCGGCCGGTGGCGAGGGCCGGCTTGTCGCCCTCGTAGAAGATGCTGAACGGCGGCCGGAACACCGGCACCGGGGCCGCCCACGCCTTGCCGCCGTCGGCTGACTTGGCGACCGTGACATCCAGGTTGCCGTTGAAGAGGTCATAGGAAAGCTCGGAGTAGTACATGTCGCCCGAACGGGTGCTCGCCAGCCACGGGTCGCTGAGGTTCACGAACTCGGGGGTGTTGGGGACCGTGCCGCCGTCGGTGAAGCTGGCGCCGCCGTCCGTCGAGTACGAGTAGCCTGCCAGGTCGCTGCCGGCGGTGAGGAACAGCCCGGTCTGCTGGCTGTCGTTGTACCCCACGGCGACATGGGATCCGGCCACGGCGATCGAGGTCTCGCTCTGCGTGGTCTGGTCCTGCTCGTGGGTGTCGAGCGATGGGTCATTGACCCGGACGTTGGTGAACGCGGGCTGCAGCTGAGCCCCGCCGGCTGTTGCGGGCCGGGACTGCCGCCGCACTGACATCCCCTCCGGGAACGACCCGGGCGAGAGGTCCTTGCTGCCGGTGGCCTGCATGCGCAGGACCGCCTGGGCCGGTGACGTCATGACCTGCGATACCTGGGTCTTCAGGAGGCGCTGCGCGGCCTGCTGCCTGGTGAGCGCCTGTCCTGTCGCGCCGGACCCGATACCCAGCGCGCCGGTGAATGCGCCGGTCAGAGCGACCGTGGTCACGGCCACGGCAGCAACGGCCAGAACGGAAACCGGCGCGCTGACGCGGCGCCGGGCCCTGGCCCAGAGAGCCACCCGCAACTTCCTCAACCCAGCCATGATGTGCTTCTCCTCTAGCTAGTAATGGGCGTGTTCGCCGACGCGAACCGCAGTGGAGAGGGTCGTGCCAGCGGGTGCCGAGATGCCCGCTGCGGGCAAGCTCATACGGCGGGCCCGCTGGTCAGAGCGCGCCGAGCATGGTGATGAGAAGCTGGATAGCCGATTGGAACCGCGCACGCGCTTTTGAGCGAGGCCATACTGCCATGTGCCGACGAGAGGGATAGAAGCTTTGACGGAGAATTGGGACGCGAAACGTCACGGCCGCCGTGGCGCTGACCGTGATGTCAAACGTCGCCCACATCAATGAGCAACTCCCGGCCGTCCGGCAGCATGACGCCCAGCGAGTAGATGATTCCTTCGGGCAGGTCAAGCTGGCCGAGGATCTCAATGTCAACGACTTCAGGATGGTCCATCAGAAGCCGGCACAGCACGCTGCCCGCGTGATCGGCTGGAGGGGCCGCCTTGGGACTGCTGGCGTCATACGGGGACGTCATGCCACCTTCGATCGACTGGATTTACGGCCATGACTGTTATCCAGGGCCGCAACAACCCCTTTCCCGCCGTGGCCGGTCAACCGGGCGCGCGGCGTCGAGTCAGACAATCGCGACAGGTCACAGCGGACTGCACATCCGAACACATATTCCTACGGTAACGCAGCGTTAACACGGGACCCCGGAATGGAGCACAAATACGCCGCTGGCGTGTCGCGCGCGCCGCCGCGGCAAACGGCGCCACGGCCGACGCGGTTACCGGGCGTGGTTGTGGCGGCTCACGGCCGGCGGTTTGCGCTCACCCGGCAGGTGTCCCACTAGAGCTCGTCGCCCTCGGCCAGCACCGCCATCACCAGGTCCCGCAGCGGCCCGGTGAGGTCGTCCTCGCTCACCATGACGGTCCGCTCGCCCACGCTGACCTGGTAGACGGTGTCCCCCGGGGCCACCCGGTAGGGGGGCGGGAAGCCCGGGGCCTGGCTGACGAGGTTCTCCCATCGTCCCGCGTCGGCGCGGCCGGTGGTATCGAGCATCCGGCGGCGGATGTTCCCGTCCTGTGCTATCCGGGCGACCTCAAGCCTCACGCACCTAGTTTGTCCCGCGTCGGCTACCAGCGCCAGAGAAGATCGCTACATTGCCTCGCCTATGGCGAGCACGGCCGTCACCAGGTCGGACAGCGCCCCGGACAGGTCATGCTCGGCGACCAGGACAGCGCCCTCATCGACCCGGAGATGGTAGACGGGCCCACCCGGAGCCGGGCGGTAGGGCGGCCGGACAGCCAGCGCTCGCGCGATGAGCTCCTCCCACCGGCCAGCGTCGCTGCGCCCGGCGGTGTCGACCGCCCGGCGCCGCATGGTCCCGTCCCAATCGATTCGGGTCACTACGACCCTCATGGACCCAGTTTGTCCCCTTCTCCTGTCCATCCGGGTGGTGGAATGATCTGTCACGCGCGCCGGCGATGTGGAGCGGCGGCTCCCGAGTTGTGAGAATGCCGGCGATGGGTGCGCTGAACGGGCGGGCGGCGCGGCGGTGAGGGAGCCGATGGGCGCTGGCGGTGCGGCTGAGGGGGGGAGCGCCCCCGAGCCGGCGCACGCCACGGCGGCGCCTGCGCCTCCCCCGCCGCACCACGTGCGCGTCGCCGTGATCGGCGCCGGTTTCATGGGCGCCAGCGTCGGCTACGTCTCGGCACGCGCCGGCATCGACGTGGTCCTGATCGACCGCGACCAGGAGAGCGCCGACAAGGGCAAGGCCCACGCCAAGAGCGTCATCGACGGCCTGATCGCAAAAGGCCGCGCCAAGCAGGAAGAAGGCGACAAGATCATGTCGCGCATCACGGCGACCGCGGACTATGCCGCGCTCGGCGATTGCGACCTCGTTATCGAGGCTGTGTTCGAGGACCGCAAGGTCAAGGCGGATACCTTCACCAAGGCGCAAGCATTTCTGAAGCCGGACGTGATCTTCGCCTCCAACACCTCGACCCTGCCGATCACCTCGCTCGCCGAATCCTTCAAGGACCAGGGCCGGTTCATCGGCATCCATTTCTTCTCGCCGGTCGAGAAGATGATGCTGGTCGAGATCATCCTCGGCAAGAATACGGACGACACGGCACTAGCCACCGCGCTCGACTATGTCCGCGTCATCGGCAAGACGCCGATCGTGGTCAACGACTCCCGCGGCTTCTACGCCAACCGCTGCGTCGGCCGTTACATCGCCGAAGGCAACGAGATGTTCCTCGAAGGCGTGCCGCCGGCGATGATCGAGAATTGCGCCAAGATGGCGGGCATGCCGGTCGGCCCGCTCTCGCTGTCGGACGAAGTCGCGCTCGACCTCGGGCTCAAGGTGATGAAGGCGACCGAGGCCGATCTCGGACCCAACGCCGTCAATCCCGACCAGAAGAAGCTGATGATCGAGCTGGTGGAGAAGCAGGGCCGGCTCGGCCGCAAGAACAGCAAGGGCTTTTACGACTATCCCGAGAAGGGCAAGGGCCAGAAGAGCCTGTGGCCGGGGCTGGCCGATCTGCAGCCGAAGAAGCTCGATCCGGACACGCTCAGCGTCGAGGAGCTGAAGCAACGCTTCCTGGTCGTGCAGGCGGTGGAAGCCGCGCGCACCGTCGAGGACAATGTCATCACCGACATGCGTGAGGCCGATGTCGGCTCGATCCTCGGCTTCGGCTTTGCGCCGTTCACCGGCGGCACGCTGTCCTATATCGACTTCATGGGCACGAAAAAGTTTGTCGAGCTCTGCCACAAGCTGGAGGCCAAATACGGCTCGCGCTTCACTCCGCCGAAGCTCTTGGTGGAGATGGCCGCCAAGGGCGAAACTTTTTACGGCCGCTTCCCGCCGAAGAAGCAGCCGACCGCGCAGGCGGCGGAGTGATCTTGTCGCCCCGGCCTAGTGCGCAATTGCGCACGGGGGCCGGGGCCCATAACCACAGGGAGACGTTGTTTTACGACGGCGTCTGCCGGCCCGCCTCATTGATAGAGCACGCGATATGGGTCCCGGCCTGCGCCGGGACGACGTGCGGAGAGAGCGGGCGCAAAACAAAAAAGGCCGGATCGTCGGATCCGGCCCTTTGCTTTCATCGCGAACTGCGCGGCCTCACGCCGCCTTCAGCAACCCTTCCCTGTTCAGCGCTTCCTGCACCTTGGGCCGCGCGGCGACGCGGGCCTTGTAGGCGACGAGGTTCGGCATCGCCGAGAGGTCGAACTTCATCCGCTCGGCCCAGCTCAGCATGGTGAAGAGGTAGCCGTCGGCAACGGTGAATTGCTTGCCCATCAAATAGTCGCGGCCGCCGAGCTGGCTGTCGATATACTTGAACTTGCCCATCACGCGGTCCTTGAAGAAGGCCTTGGCATCATCCGCCAGCACCGGCGAGAAGATCGGGCCGAAATTCTTGTGCAGTTCGGTTGTAATGAAATTCAGCCATTCGAGCAGCTTGTAGCGCTCGGCGCTGTCGCGGGCGGGCGCCAGATCCTTGCCGACCCTGTCGGCAATCATCTGCACGATGACGGGTCCTTCGGTCACGATCTCGCCGCTGTCGAGCTGCAGGGCCGGCACCTGGCCCTTGGGATTGACCTTCAAATAGTCGTCACCGTTTTCCAGCTTCTTGGCGCGGAGGTCGACCTTGACCAGGTCATGGGGGAGGCCGGCTTCGAGGAGCGCGATATGGGGGGAGAGCGAGCAGGCGCCGGGCGAATAATACAGTTTCATCGGATTTTCCTTCCCTCGGATTATTGGTTTGGGCGGCGGGAGTGACTAAATGCATGTGCATGGAATAGTCAAGATTGATGCAGCTGCATTTAGTGGGCTACACTAACTCGTGACAGCTATGGACTAGGGCATGAAACGCAAGCCATCGACCGAGGCGACCGCCGCCTGGATCCGCCTGATGCGGGTGCAGAGCCGCGTGCTGGACGCCGTCGAGCAGGATCTGAAGAAGGTCGGCTTCCCGCCGCTCGCCTGGTACGACGCGCTCTTGGAATTGTCGCGCGCGCCATCCGGCGAGATGCGCCCGGTGGAGCTGGAGAAGCAGATGCTGATCCCGCAATACTCGACCTCGCGGCTGATCGACCGCCTGGTCGACGAGGGCCTTGCCGTGCGCCGCGAGTGCAAGATGGACAAGCGCGGCCAGTTCGTGGAGATCACCGAGCCCGGGCGCGAGCTGCAGAAGAAGATGTGGGGCGCCTATTCGGCCGCGATCGAAAAGCATGTCGGCTCGAAACTTTCCGACGCCGATGCGTTGAAGCTGTGCGGCCTGCTTGACCGGCTGGGCTGCTCCTGCGGCGATGTCAAGGCGGCGGCCGCCAAAGAGGGCGCACCGGCCCGATGACATCGCTTCATCCCGTTTCATCCGCTGCCCTTCCGGCCTGCGGATGCCCTGCCACCCGCGCGCGTTCGATCGCAGCGCCCTCAAACCGGAATTTCCATGGCGCGTGACCAGATCGATATGACGCCGCTGACGTCGCGCGACGAATTGGTCGCCTGGCTCGCCGCCGGCGTGAAGCCGAAGGCGGACTTCCGCATCGGCACCGAGCACGAGAAGACGCCGTTCACGCTCGAGGGCCACAAGCCCGTGCCGTACGAAGGCGCCAAGGGCATCGGAGCGCTGCTCGAAGGCATGAAGCTGCTGCTCGGCTGGGAGCCGATCATGGAGCGCGGCAACATCATCGGCCTCTATGACGTCACCGGTGGCGGCGCCATTTCACTGGAGCCCGGCGGCCAGTTCGAATTGTCGGGCGCGCCGATCGAAACCGTGCACCAGACCCAGGCCGAGCTGATGGCGCATCTGGCGCAGGTGCGCGAGATCGCAACCCCGCTCGGCATCGGCTTCCTCGGGCTTGGCATGACGCCGTCCTGGTCGCGGGCACAGATCCCCGTGATGCCCAAGGGCCGCTACAACATCATGACCAACTACATGCCGAAGGTCGGCAAGTACGGCGTCGACATGATGTACCGGACCTGTACGGTGCAGACCAATCTCGACTTCTGCTCCGAAGCCGACATGGTCAAGAAGCTCCGGGTTTCGCTCGCGCTGCAGCCGGTCGCGACCGCGCTGTTCGCAAACTCCCCCTTCACCGAGGGCAAGCCCAACGGCTTCCTTTCCTTCCGCTCGGAAATCTGGCGTGACACCGACAATGCACGCGCCGGCATGCTGCCCTGGGCGTTCGAGAACGGCATGGGCTTCGAGCGCTGGGTCGACTATGCGCTCGATGTGCCCATGTATTTCGTCAAGCGCGGCGACGAATATATCGACGTCTCCGGCTCCTCGTTCCGTGCCTTCTTTGAAGGCCGCAACAATCGCTTGCCCGGCGAGCGGCCGACCCTGTCGGACTGGGCCAATCATCTCTCGACGATCTTTCCGGAGGTGCGGCTGAAGCGTTACCTCGAGATGCGCGGCGCCGACGGCGTGCCATGGGAACGGTTGCCGGCACTGCCGGCGTTCTGGGTTGGGCTGCTGTATGACGATGTCAGCCTCGATGCGGCCTGGGACATCGCCAAGAATTGGACCGCGCATGAGCGGCAGGCGCTGCGCGATGACGTGCCGCGTTTCGGCTTCAAGGCCCGGATCAGGGATCGCTATCTGTTCGAGATCGCCAAGGAATGCGTGAAGCTCGCTCATGAAGGCCTGCGGCGGCGCGGTCACCTCGATCATCTCGGCCGCGACGAGGGCCGGCACCTGGAACCGCTGGATCGCACCATCGATTGCGGCCGCACCCCCGCCGAAGAGATGCTGGAGAAATTCAACAGCAGCTGGAAGGGCTCGGTGGAACCGGCCTACAGGGAATACGCTTTCTAGATCAGGGTGTTGAACGGCGTTCATCGGCCGTACAGGTTGGCGGCGCTCAAATAAGCGGCTGGCCGGGTGGTTGGCCGGCGGACGCGGAAGAGAATTCGAAAGCAGTGACGTGATGTGGATCGGTCGCCGGCTGGGGGCGTGGTTGGTTGCGCTCGCCCTTTGGGCGGCCGCCACCCCGATTTGGCCGGCGGCAGCGCAGGCCAATTTCGACCGGCCGGGCGGCGACTATATGAGCGCGCCGGTCATTTCCGGCGATCCCGCCGATTGCGCGCTGGTCTGCGAGCGCGACCGCCGCTGCCGCGCCTGGACCTTCGCCTATCCGAACGATACCGCCGCCGGCGCGGTGTGCTGGCTCAAGAGCAGCGTGCCGGCGCGGGTGCAGGACAATTGCTGCGTCTCCGGCGTGCGCGGCGCCGGCGTGGTCGAACCGCGCACCGGCGCGGTGGAAACCTCGATCGACCGTTTTGGCGGCGACTACAGGAATTTCCAGCTCAAGGCCGCCGACGGCGACGACGCCTGCATGGCTGCCTGCACCGCCGACAACAAATGCCGCGCCTGGACCTACGCCCGCCCCGGCTACGCCGGCCGGGAGGCGCAGTGTTTCCTGAAGAAGGACATCAAGCCGCCGCGAAGGAAGGCGGGATTCACCTCGGGCGTGGTGAGGTAGCCGTCATTGCGAGGAGCGCAGCGACCGAAGCAATCCAGCTTTCCCTGCTGCGGCAGCTGGATTGCTTCGCTTCGCTCGCAATGACGGCGTGGATCATTCAGTGCTAGCCGCCAACACCGTCACCTCCGGCCACAACGCCTTCCAGCGCGCCGCTTTCCGCTCATAATTCTCCGCCGAAAAATTCGGCCCTGGATTTGGCCGCACGATCAGATTGGCGGCATCATCGAATCCATCCGGCGCATAGATGTCGTATCCTTCGTGCGTCCGCCGCAGCCCGATGCGGGTGTTCCTGGTGAGGAATCGATCGATGCCATCGCACGAGCACGTCAGCGGCGGATAGGGCAGTCCGTGCTTCTCGGGATACCAGAGATGCACGCGCGCCTGGTTGCGCGCCTCGACCTTGACGCGGAGCTTTAGGAACGCGGCGTTGAGCCGGCGGATCACGTCATCCTCGGCCTCCCACGACGTATCGCGGTCGAAATAGAAGATGTCGTAATCGGCGATGCCGTAATCGGCCGCGCGTCCGGTGAGCACGTTCCACACGGTTTGCACGAGACAGCCGGAAACGAGCCACGCATCGGGGAGCGCGAGGTGAAACAGCTCGTCGGCAATGATCTTGTTGGCGGGGTTGCGCAGCGCGGCGGCGATGAATTCGTCCTTGGTCATCGAAAAACCCGTAGGGTGGGCAAAGCAGAGCGTGCCCACCTTCGAGAGCACGGTCGACAGGGTGGGCACGGCGCTCTCGCGCCTTTGCCCACCCTACAATTCTACAGACTCGCGTCGTATTCTTTCACCGCCGCCTTCGACGCCAGCGCGCGCCAGCGGCGGCGCAGCAGCGGCTCGACATGGCTGCGCTTCGCCTTGGAGAGGCGAACGAGCACGGTCGGGTAATCGCGGTAGTGATCGGTGAAGTAATAGATCTTCGGCTGGCTCTCGATCAGCATCTCGCGCTCGTCCAGCGGCACGCCGAGCATGACCAGCGTCTCGCGGTCTTCCCGCAGCCGCGCTAAAAGCTTCTTGCGTACCTTCAGCGCCGGCGTTCCGTAGGAAGAGCCGTCCTCGACCTCCGGCCACGTCAGCGCAATCCTTCTGACGTCGTCGAAGGTCATCCATTCGCTCCCTCATTGCGATGAGCATAGTGGATGCCGCTGCACTTTGAATCCGTGCCGATCTCAGGCTTCAGTCCGCGCCGCCGCCTTTCCGCTGCGCGGCAAGGCGCTGACGAATCGCTTGATCGCCTCGAGCACCGGTTGCTGATCACCTGCAAAGAACCAATGATCATTGCCGTCGAGCTCCGCGAATTGGGCACCGCTGATTCGGCTGGCGATATCGCGCCCCGCCTCAATGCGGGCGGCCCGGTCGTTCCGACGGTGCAACACCAGCGTGGGGACGCACACCAGTGGCAGGAGGTGCCTCACGTCGGTGTCGCGAAACGCCTTGAGCACGGCCCAGATGCCGCCGGGACTGGAGGCCGCCCGCAGCAGCCCGGCCCACCATGCCCTCGCCTGGGGATCTTGCGAAAGGCTGGGCGCAAAAGTCTCGATCCCGGCAGGGCCACCCCATTCGGCGACGAGCTGCTGGCGCCAGGCGTCGTATTGGCTTGCCTTCAACGCGTACGGATAGTCCTCGGCCCAGCAGCCTTTGGCCAATGCGCCGAACAGGATGAGGCCGGCCACGAGGCGTGATTGATCGACCGCGAATTTGATGCATGCCGGCCCGCATTCGGACGCCCCAAACAGGACGACGCGACGCGAACCGGCTGCCCGCAGGACGGTGTCGATATCCTCGGCCGTCGCCTCGACACTCGGGGTCGATCCGACCCGGTCCGACAGCCCGATACCGCGACGGTCGAACATGATGACCCGCCCAAGCGGCATCAACAAAGTCAGAAATGCCCGGCACGAAGGCTGCTCCCAGACGCGCTCCACGTGTGACACGAAGCCCGGCATGATCAGGATGTCGAGCTCGCCGCTTCCGTATGTCTGATACGCAAGATGCGCGCCGGCGCCCTTCACATAGAGCGTTGTCGGCGCGGCATCGACCGGCGGCGCCGAGGCAGGCGCCATGAGCGCTTCGGTCGCGGCTTCCGGCGCAACGCCGAGCTCGTCACGCAGCCGCTGTGTCAGCGCCGCGTGATGCCGTGCTGCCGCGCTTCGATCGCCGGCAAGCAAGAGGCTGCGGATCAGATGCCGGCCATATACCTCGCTGAACGGATCGAGCTCGACCAGGCGTCCCGCATGGGCTGTCGCCGCGAAATGTTCGCCGGCGGCATTCTTGTCCTGCACGAGGCGCTCCAGCCCATGCATGAGCCGCCCCCTGAGCGCCTCGCGGCGAAAGAATGCCCAATCGTCGAATTCGGGACAATCACCCAGCGAGAATCCTGCGAGGAAGTCGCCGCGATATCCCGTGCAGGCCTCCTCGAAAGCGCCGCGGTCGCAGGCGCTCTCGAAAAGGTGTGAGTCGACCTTCAGCTCGACCGCCGGAGACCACCGCACACTGGTGCGGTCGGTCTCGAACACCTGCCGGCCGAGTGCAAGCTCGATGCGATGAAGCATTCGCCGCAATCGCGTCAGCGCAGTCTCGCGGGGGCTGTCGGGCCACAGCAGCGTGGCCATGACATCCCGTGCAACGGCGCCCTGGGTCTCCGCCAGATAGACCAGCAGCGCAAGACCCTTGCGGAGATTCAGCTTGATCGGGCCGTTGTCGCCGCGGATCTCGGGATAGCCGAACGTCTGAAGTAACAACTTCGTCATGAAGTCACGTCTGCTGCCCTATCGGTGCTCCGGGGGACGCATGGGGGACGGTCCATTGATAGCAGTCAGGCCCGAACCAGCCCGCTCGCTATCGAACAGCTCTTGCATTCGATCGCGCAGGCGCGACCACAATGGGAAAACATTCATGTTCGCACGTCTCCTGATATTATTTTACGCCATCGTGAGCTATGCCGTCTTCTTTGTTTCAACGCTCTACGCGATCGGTTTCGTCGGCAATTTTGCCGTGCCCAAGTCGATCGACGCCGGCCAGCCGACGGGGCTGGGCGAGGCCATCGGCGTCAACTTCCTGCTTCTCGGCATATTTGCAATCCAGCACAGCATTATGGCGCGTCCGGCTTTCAAGAGATGGTGGACCGCGTTCCTTCCGGCGGCCAGCCAGCGCAGCACTTATGTGCTGCTCTCCAGCCTGATCCTGCTGCTGCTGTTCTGGCAATGGCGGCCGATCCCGATGCTCGTCTGGCGGGTCGAGGGAATTGCGGGCTTGCTGCTGATCGGCGTCTGTGGGCTAGGCTGGGCGATCGCCTTTGCATCCACTTACATGATCGATCATCTCGATCTGTTCGGCCTACGCCAGGCGTTGTCAGCGATGCGCGGCGCGGCGGCGCCGAACCAACCGTTCAGGACGCCGCTGCTCTACAAGGTCGTTCGGCATCCGATGATGCTGGGCTTTCTGCTCGCATTCTGGGCCACGCCCGAGATGACCGTTGGCCATTTGCTGTTCGCCATCGCGAACACGGCCTACATTCTGGTCGCGTTGCAGTTCGAGGAGCGCGATTTGATCGCGGAGTTCGGCGCGACCTACCAGCAGTATCGTGAGCGCGTTCCCATGGTGCTGCCGCGCATCTTCTCTCGCCGCCATCAGGAAGTTGGAGTGTCCCGATGAGAGCCGTCCTGTGCAGCGCGTTCACCGGTCCCGAGGACCTGCGCATCGGCGAGATCGAAGAGCCGAAGCCGGCCGGTGACGAGATATTGATCGAGGTGCATGCGGCCTCCATCAGTTTCATGGACCAGTTGCTGGTCTCCGGCCTCTATCAGATGCGACCGCAGACGCCGTTCGTCCCCGGCACCGAGGCCGCAGGCATTGTCATCGCGGTGGGCGAGGGGATCACGCGATTTCAGCCGGGCGATCGCGTGGCGTGTTCGAATTGGACGGGCGGCTATGCCGAGCGGGTGGTCGCCAAGGAATGGAAGAGCGTGCGCCTGCCAGCAGGCGTTGCCTTCGAAACGGCGGCAACGGTGTTGCACAACTACGGCACGGCATATTGCGCCCTGACCGTAGGGGCGCGAGCGGTACCAGGCGAAACCGTGTTTATCACGGGGGCTGCGGGCGGAGTTGGCCTCGCAGCCGTCGACCTCGCCGGTCATCTGGGCCTGCGCGTCATCGCCGGTGTCGGCTCGGATGACAAGGCAGGTCTGGTGCGCGAATACGGTGCTTGCGGTGTCATCAACTACCGGAGCGAAGATTTGCGCGAGCGGATCAAGTCGATATCAGGTGGAGAAGGCGTCGATATCTGCTTCGACAATGTCGGCGGGGCGATCTTCGAGCAGATGGCGCGGCTGATGAAGTGGGGTGGACGGCTGATGCCGATCGGCTTCACCAGCGGCCAGATTCCTTCGCTGCCGATGAACCTCCCGCTGCTGAAGGGTTATTCCATCGTCGGTGTGTTTGCCGCGGCCTGGGCGGAGAAATTCCCGGAGCAGGCTGTGCGCATGAATGACACGCTGGCGCAACTGTTGGCCGAAGGGAAGATTCGCCCCCACATCGATCGCGTCCTACCGCTCGAACAGGTCAAGGAGGGGATGCGTGCCGTGGCCGATCGGGCGGTTCGGGGCCGAATCGTCCTCAAGATCAGATAGAGCGCGAGGCGGCGGCGAGAGGAAGGATCGATGACATCGATTACGATCAATAGGCGCTATTGTGGCCCTCCGAACTCCGGGAACGGCGGATATGTCTGCGGCCGGCTGGCCCGGCACATCGGCGGCGGCGCGGAGGTCACGCTGCGCGCGCCGCCTCCGCTGGATCGGCAACTCGACGTGGTTGCGACGGATGAGGGATTTCTTGAGCTTCGCGACGGCGCTGCCGTCCTAGCCACGGGCCGGCCTGCGAGCGTAGACCTCGCGCGCCTGGAGATGGCAAGCTTCGACGAGGCACATGCAGCCGAGTTGTTGACGCCGATCAAGCCCCACGAGCACCCGCTGCCGACCTGCTTCGTTTGCGGTCCTGCACGGGCGCGAGGAGACGGCCTGCGCATCTTTGCCGGACCGCTCGTGCGTCAATCTCCGCAAGGCTCGCCCGTGCTCGCAGCGACCTGGATACCCGATGCAACCCTCGCGGCGGAGGACGGCTGCGTTGCTTCAGAATTTCTCTGGTCGGCGCTCGATTGTCCCACCGGCTATGCTTGCTCCTAC
>Ga0081540_1001373_pt1 | contig 21131 bp, 24 predicted proteins | sample TabmetS2T1R1_FD_71024 | JGI IMG/M metagenome (GOLD analysis project Ga0081540, IMG submission 71024) | Tabebuia heterophylla rhizosphere microbial communities from the University of Puerto Rico - S2T1R1 | ecosystem: Host-associated > Plants > Roots > Rhizosphere ... | reverse complement strand
CTCGGCCTCCCGTACCGCTGCGACGTGCCGCCCGTCCGGCGCGATGGCCGGCGCGCCGTAGCGGTACCCCTCCTCGCCGGCAAGCAGGCGAACCTCCCCGGTACCCACGTCCAGAAGCGCCAGACCGTGCCCGACCCGCCCCCGGCGACGCCGCAGCCGCCAGGTCGTGGCGGGGGTCCGCCCCTGCGCGCACAGCGACACCGTGGCGTCCACCAGCTCCTGGCGCGTACCAGGGGCCAGCTCGCGCGGCCCGTCCTCGGCAAGCATGAACAGGCGCGGCCACGCCTCGTCGAGCTCCCGGTCCCACTGCCGGATCGGGAAGCCGTCGTGCAGGATGTGGCCCAGCTTCCGCTCGTCCCGGTCCTTGCGCGCGGCCCGATCGGTGTCCACATCTGAGGATCCGGCCAGCCGGTCGCCGCCGAACAGGACGGTACCCGACTGCCGGGCGACGACCAGTGACCTGACGCCGCCGGGGGTGCGCGCCACGACCCTCGGCTCGCCCAGCGCAGGTAGCTCCCACAAGGCTGCCTCGTCCTCGTCGCTGCCCGGTTCGGGACGCGCCGACGCGAACAGCAGCGACCCGTCTGGCCGGAAGGCGGGAGAGCTCTCACCCTTGTCCGACCGGGTCAGCCGGACCGGCGCCTGCTCGCCGGCCAGGTCGAGCTGCCAGAGCGCGGAGGCGTACCGGGCACCCTCGGCATCAGGCTCCTGGCGCACCGCGACCAGCCGCGAGCCGTCCGGGCTCAGAACGAGGGAGGTCAGCCGGCCGAGGGCGACGAAGCTGGCGGAAGCGAAGGGGTCGATCATGGCGACTGAGACTACCCGTCGAGTCAGGTGCGTGCGGGCGGGCACTCTCATTGAGCCTTACCGGCTGGCCACCGCAAATCTTCCGCCCGCGCCGGCCGAGACATTCCACCGGTCGATCCTTGTGGCGCGTCGGCGTTGACCGCCCAACAACGGTATGACGAGGCACGCGTGCCGCTGCTTCGGCACCGACCGCCTATCGACAGCGCGACCGCCGCGGCGGTACGAGATCGCGGTTCAGCTGCACAACCTAGTCGCCATCGAGCACGGCGCCGACAGGCCGGCGGTGGCGGAGGACGTGTACCGGCAGGGGTTGTCGCTCAAGGAACTGCTGGTCGGCCCCGACCATCCGGAGGGCGGTGTGGTAGCGAACAACCTCGGTACCCTGCTGGCGGAGCGGGGCCACACCCGCGAGGCCATCGACTGCTACGGTCGCGCCCTGGCCATCGCGGAACGGGCGTGCAAACCGAGTCATCCCGTCATCGGCCGCATCCGTGCCAACCTGGCCCGCCTCGACCCGCAGGTCTCCGTGACCACGTGAGGACGTGGTCACATCGGCCTTCGCTAGTTTTCGGTGGAGGACCGCGGTGTCGGGCAGGCCGGCATTTTTCGCGGTTCAGATCACGGTGTCCGCGCTCCTGATGCGTCTGGGTCCGTGGCGCGCCAGTAACGGTGCAGATACGGCATCGGCCTACCACGAGGCGACCCCGGCGCGAGGCTGACCCATCCCACCACGACAGTATGTAGAGCCGGTGACTACTTAGCGCTGCCGTTAACGGCATGCAAACTAACCAATACGCGATGATCGGGGATGGACCGTTGGCCGTCGAACGATGCGAGGCGGAGTGGGTCCGCGGCGGCCAGGTCCGTGAGCGCGTGGGGGAGTAGCCACCCGTAACGACGGCTCACGTCGCAGCCGGGCGGTATCGGCGTTGTGTACGTTGCCATCCCTGATCGGACATCTTCTGCTCACCCCTACGTTGTTTAGGGGGCGTGCAGTGCATGTGAACCCGAGGCATCAACTATGGAGGGAACAGCTATGAGGTGGGGCAGATCTGGCCGTCCGCCGTGGCGAGCCGCGGTAGTCGCGGTAGCTGGGCTGATCGGTGCCGGCCTCGTCGGCGCAGGTGTGCACGCGCAAGCCGCATCGAAGGCGCCGGAGACCGCGACGGCCAACACGTGCCAGCTCGGCAATGGGGTGCAGCACGTCATCAGCTTGGTCTTCGACAATGTGCATTTCGCGCGGGACAACCCCAATGTGCCGTCCGACCTTGAGCAGATGCCGCACCTGCTGAACTTCCTCGAGCAGAACGGCACCGTGATGTCGAACCTTCACACGCCGATGATCGCCCACACCGCGGACGACAGCCTGTCAATCTACACCGGCCTATACGGCGACCGGCACGGCCAGCCGTTGAGCAACACGTACAAGACGTACAACCCCGACGGCACGACCGATCCGGCGACCTCCTTCACGTACTGGACCAGCCCGGTCGTTGACACGAAGGCGACGCCGACGGAGGGCCACGACGCCACGCCGTCCATGGCCTACTCGGCCACGACGCCCGCGACGAAGAACAACGGGCAGCAGACGCCCGCACCGTGGGTTCCGTTCACCCGCGCGGGCTGCTCCGTGGGTGACTTCTCGACCGCCAACATGGTGCTGGAGAACACCAACCTGGACATCAGCACGGTCTTCGGTGCCAACTCGCCGGAGAGCGCTCAGCTGGCAGCCGACCCCGATTCGTTCAAGGATCCTGAGGTCGCCGACTACGTCGGCGTCGCAGTGCACTGCGCCCACGGCGATGCCATCTGCGCTAACGCGCACGCGTTGAAGTTCGGGCAGACCACGCCGTCGCCGAGCGCGCGTCCCGATGCACTGCCCACCGAACCCGGTGGCTACAGCGGCTACCAGGGACTGTTCGGGGCACGGTATACAGCTCCGGCGCTGGGGGCTGGCACACCGAACCTGACGCATGCCGGATACCCGGTAACCGACTCGACCGGCGCGCTGACGGACCTGTCCGGTGTTGCGATCACGAACCAGTTCAGCCACACGCCGGGCTTTCCCGGGTTCAGCCCCACCGCGTCGCAGACCCTTGCCTACCTCGCGGACATGCAGGAGAGTGGCATCCCGGTGACCTACGGCTACATCTCCGACATCCACGAGCGTAAGGCCGGCACGAGCAACTGCACGACCGCCACGGCAACCGCCGCCGGCAGGCCGGTTGGACCGGGCGATAGCTGCTACGTCGCCAACGCCAAGGCCTACGACGCCGCATTCGCAGCGTTCTTCGACCGGCTGCAGAAGGACGGCATCACGCCGGCGAACACGGTGTTCCTCATCAGCGCCGAGGAGAACGACCAGTTCGCCGGCGCCAATGTCGGCCGGGCCAGCCAGCCCACACCGGCCGGGTGCGACGGACTCACAGTCGCGTGCCAGTACGCCGCCGGCCAAGTCGGAGAGCTGCAGGCCAACGTCAAGGGGCTACTGTCCACGACCGCGAGCAAGAACACCGCGTTTGACATCGAGCCCCAGGGCGCCTCGATCTACGTACACGGTCAGCCGGCCGCTAACGACGCGGCGATCCGGCAGCTCGAACGCGATACCGCGGCGATGACCGGGGACAACCCGTACAGCGGCGCCGTGGGGGAGAAGATCGTGACGTACCAGGCTGGCGCGGTGGAACAGCGAATCCTGCACATGCAGACCGGCGATCCACTGCGCACGCCGACGTACACGCTGTTCCCGGTACCTGACTACTTCTTCTCCACCAGCGGCCCGAACGTATCCATCAACAGCGCGTTCGCCTGGGACCACGGCTACTACTCGCCGAATATCGACATCACCTGGGCGGCCCTCGTCGGGCCCGGTGTCGCCCGTCGGGGCGTGGACGGCCCGCAACCGGCGCACGGCAACGAGGCGTCCGATCCGAACTCAACGCGCACGGTGCCGCAGGCCAGCGGGACCGGCACGTACGTCGACGAGGTTGACCTGCGACCGACCCTGCTGCACCTGGTCGGACTCCACGACGACTACCCGTCCGACGGTACCGTCGTGAACCAGGTACTGACGCATCCGACCGCGACGCCCGATGGCCTGGCCGCTCTCTACCGGCAGCTCAACTCCAGCGTCGGGGCGTTCGCGACGGACACGTTGATCGCCGAGTCGTCGGCTCTCGCCAGCGGGTCGGCCAGCAACGATCAGCACTTCGCCGACGTGGAAGCCACGCTCCAGCACCTGGCCGACGCGCGCGACAAGTTGGCAGGCGAAATGAAGCAGGCACTGGCCAGCGGATCGGCGCCGTCGTACGGGAAGCTCACCATGCTTACCGCACGCGGCAACGCCCTACTCAACCAGGCGGCCAACCTCGCAGCCGAACACTGATCGACTCAACCACCCGCCGGGTCCGTGCGCTGCGCATGGGCCCGGCGAGCGGTCGCAAAGCCGCCCTCCACGCCCACCGTGACGACCCGGCGTTCGGGTACCGGTTCATCGCCGACGAACTGGCCGACCGCGGCCTGGCCGCTGCCGTAACTGGATCGCGTGGCTGTGCCGGTCCCAGCGGATCTGGTCGGTGTTCGCCAAGAAGAAGGGCCTGGCCCGCCGAGCCGGGCCACCCGTGCACGACGACCTCGTGGCGTGGCGGTTCACCGCGGCCGGCCCGAACCAGCCGTGGCTAACCGACATCACCGAGCACCCCACCGGCGAGGGCAAGCTGTACCTGCGCGCGGTCAAGGACGTGCATTCCGGCCGGATCGTCGGCTACAGCATGGACCATCACATGAAAGCCAGCCTGGCCGTAGGAGCGCTGCGCAACGCAGTGGCCCTACGCCGGCCGTCCGGCACCTTGGTCCGCTCCGACCGCGGCAGTATTCGGCTGCGCCGAGCGCGTGGGGCAGGCGATCGGATACACCGGAACGAGGCGGCGGCGGTCAGCAAGGTCATCCTCTGTCCGTGATCGGCGCGCGGTACCTTCGCGCGTCAGATCGGCAACTATCATGGTCGCCTTATCGTCGGTGCGAAGCGTCACGGGGAGATGCCATGCCACGCGAGGACAACATCCAGCTGCCAGCGCCCTTCTTGGAATGCGCGGCCGGGCGCTCGATGGGCGCGGTGATCCGCGCCATGCAGGGCGGGTCGCGGCTGCAGACGATGCGGGACAAGGTACTGGGGATCGGGGTGTTCGAAAGCGGGTGTGTGCTGGGATTTCTCGCTGACCCGAAGCCGTTCGGGTTCCGGTACGACGAGGTCGACCAGTTCACCCAGGAGGTGGTGGCCAAGTATGTCAACGGCGGCTACCGCGGCACCGACATCACCTGCACGCTGAAGCTGACGGACGGCCGCGGGTACCGGGTGGCGGGCCAGACCACCTCGTCCACTCGGCACATTGTCGATGACTTCCGCGAGATCGTCGACCCACGGATCACCGCGCAGCAACTGCCGAGGATGCACGCTGCTCTGCGGCAGGGACAGACCATCGACTTCGGGGACTACGTGGTGGAGCCGGACGGCCTGTGCAGGCCATCCGGATTCCTGCGGAGGGAGAAGCGGCTGCCCTGGGCGGAGGTCAACGAGGTGATCGTGAAGAGTGGTTTCGTCAAGGTGACCGCGCGCGGGAAGCGTGGGGCGTGGGCATCCACCAGCATCCCGAGTGTGCCGAACCTGACCGCGTTCGCCACGCTGGTCCGCGCCGCGACCAGCAACTGAGCCCAGTCTTCGACCCTCATTGCCATCCCATGGCCGCAGGCGAGTGCAGAGGTTCGGGTTGACCGCCACGGCTACCGTCTATGAGCGTGCAGTCACCGTTCGCGGACCTCGACGGTCCTGTCGCGCTGGTAACGGGAGGAGCGGGCGGCATCGGGACGGCCCTGTGCCGCATGCTGGCCGCCCGCGGGTACCGGGTCGTCGTCGCGGACCTGGATCTGACCGCCGCGCGATCGGTTGCCGACGCGATCGATGGCAGCGCGGTCGCGGTGGATGTCGGCGACTGGGAGGCCAACCGGGCGATGGTGGACCACGCCCTGCGACGCTACGGCCGGCTCGACCTCGTCGCGCTGAACGCCGCCGTCAACTCCGGGCAACGCGGCTCGCAGCCGCTCGACCCGCGCCGGTACCTGGCCACCAACCGCGTCAACGTGGACGGCGTGGTCTTCGGTATCGATGCGGTCACCGGGGCGCTGGCCGACCGGGGCGGCGCGATCGTCGTCACCGCCTCACTGGCGGCGCTGGCACCCGAGGTGTCCAACGCGGTCTACGCGCTGGGCAAGGCGGCCGTCGTCGGTTACGTCCGGGCGATCGCTACGCACCTGTCCGCGCGCGGCATCACGATCAACGCGGTGTGCCCGGCGTTCGTGGACACCTCCATGCTGAGCGTCAAGACCCGGGCGGTGCTGACCGAGCAGGGCTTTCCGCTGCTGTCCGCGGGCGAGGTGGCGGCCGCGGCGCTCGCCCTGGCCGATTCCGGGGGTACCGGCGAGGCGTGGGCGATGGTCGCGGGGCGGCCACCGGTGCGGTACGACTTCCCGCCGGTACCGACGACGCTGCACGCAGACGGCCGAGCGGCCACACTCAGCCTCGGCTGACGTGTCGTGCTCGCCGGGCGGCGCGGGCTGACAGTTAGCGCGGCAGCCGCTCGGCGATGTTGTGCGCCGCGGTCGCGATGTGCGAGAGGCTCCCTTGTTCCCGGTCCAGGAAGCCGACGCTCGACGAGACATCCTTCGCCAACTCGTCGATGGACGCACGTAGCGCGCGGAGTTCGTCCACCACCGCCAGCAGCGCGTGTATCTGGGCGCGTTGGAGATCGGAGGCTGTGCCGTGGCTGATGGACTGCTGCTCATCCGCTGTCCGGATGTGTACCGCGGCTGCTTCGTAGTGAGCGGAGGTGTCCAGCACGGCGGCTCCCTTCATCAGGCCCAGCCCGGCACTGTATCGCCCGACGTCGAGTCAACCCCGGGCCGTCGGCCATTTCTGGACGCTATGGCAGGCCCGATCAGCGTCGGGCCGGTCCGGTGGAGTCACGGAGGACGAGTTCGGTGGCCATCGTTGGGTTGCCGGTGGTCGAGCGGAAGGGCGCGTTTTCGCTCGGCCCGGTCAACTCGCTGGGGCACGATCCGGCGGGAAACCGCCCGTGGCGACAGGTCCCCAGTCCTCAACGGTGATGCGGATCAGAGACTTGCCCTGTCGACGCATCGCCTCGCGGTACTCGTCCCAGTCGGGGTGTTCGCCGGCAATGCAGCGAAAGTACTCGACGAGCGCGTCCTCGGTCGCGGGCGCCGGCATGTCCAGCACCTCGGCCGTGCCATCGACCTGCACGTACGGGCCGTTCCACTCGTCGGAGTGGAGGAGCACCGTGGCCTGCGGGTTGCGCCTCAGGTTGACTGCCTTCGCCCGGTCGGGGTAGGTCGAGATCACCAACCGGCCTTGGCTGTCGACGCCCCCGGTGACCGGTGACACCTGCGGGCGACCGTCACGACGGAACGTCACCAGGGTCAGCCGATGCCGGCTGCGAGCGAAGTCGAGAAGTTGCTCGCGGTCCACCCTGACGGCACTGGCGATCGTAGGCACAACCGCGACTATAGATCGTCCTCGTCCGCGCTCGGTGAGCTGGTGCGGCCGGCGACTGCGCGGCGAACCCGTGTGTCCTCGAGCTACGGCGATAACAGGGGGCATCGCCGCTCGGCCCCACGGCGGTTTGCCGAATGCCGCGCGGCGGTTCAGCGGTTGGTATGGCGTTGCCGCAGCGAACGAAGGGTGGCGGCGTTGGCGTAGCCGACCTGCCGGGCGATCTGCTCGACGCTGAGGTCGCCGGTGCGGCGAAGGTGCTCGGCGCGTTGTACCCGTAGCCGCTGCACCAGTGCCAGCGGACTGATGCCGAGGGCCTGTTGGGTCTTGCGTTCCAGGGTGCGGCGGGTTACGCCGAGGGCTGCCGCGGCGCTGGCGACGTCGAACGGTTCGGCGAGGTGGGCCCGGACGTGCCGTTCGAAGGCGAGCACCAGGGGGTCGTGGTGGGCGATCTGGTCGTAGGCCAGGTATGCGGCCTGCGATGGGCGCTCGTCGATGACCAGCAGCCGCGCTACGCGTTGTGCGAGGTCGCCGCTGATGCCGCGGACCAGTGTCAGGGCCAGGTCGATGTGGGCGAACGCGGCGCCGGCGGTGATGACGTTGCCGTCGATGACGACCATGCTGTCCAGGTCGAGCGTGACGGCGGGGAACCTGCGGCGGAAGGTGGGCGCGAGAAACCACGTGGTGGTCGCGCGCCGCCCGTCGGCTAGGCCGGCCTGAGCGAGGGTGAACACGCCGGTGCAGGCCGCGGCGACGCGTGTCGTACCGGTGTCGATGCCGCGGATGGCCCGCACGAGTGACCGTCCGGTCGGCCCGTCGAGCGCGGCTTCAGTCGCGGGTGCGGACATCGTCCCGAGCGCCGGCACGACGACCACGTCGAGGTCGTCCAGTTCGTGCAGGCCCCGTTGGGTCGCGATGCGCATCCCGGAGCCGGCAGTCACCTGGCGCCCGGCCCCGGCCACCACCGTCTCGATGACCGGGATCGATCCATCGACCTCGGTGCGGAGGGCTTCGGCCGCCGCCAGGATGTCGACCAGGGCGGCCAGTCCGGAACCGAAGCATCCGTTGGTGACCAGGAGTCCGATGCGCATGTCGCATACGGTAGCGAACATTGTCGCTTGCGCCACCTGTCGCGGGACTCTCATGGCCGTAGCGTCGGGCACGGACGGGCCGCCGGTGCGGCGGCCCGCGAAACCTGTCGAGGAGCACCGATGCCCGCATCGCCCGTCACGCTCGCGTTCGTCGCCAAGCTGGTAGCCAGGCCGGGCCTGGAACAGGATGTCGCCGATCTGCTCACCGGCGCCGTCGACCTCGCCAATGCGGAGGCGGGCACCGTTCACTGGTTCGCTTTGCGTACCGACCCGTCGACCTTCTGGATCGTCGACACCTTCGCGTCCGAAGACGGACGTCAGGCCCACATCACCGGACCCATCGCGCAGGCGCTCATGGCCAACGCCGACCGCCTGCTCGCCGCGGCGCCCGAGATCCTGCCGGCCGACGTCCTGGCCGCGAAGTCCTCCTGACCGCCGGACGGCTGGCGACCGAAGGGCAACGCACGCGGTTGCGGCTACGTCGTTGTGGCTGCGGCACCGGCGTTCTGCTGCTGGTATGCCTCGGTGCGCCGGACGACCTGGATACCGGCGGTTGTGGTGATCACGAGTGCCACGGATGCGGCGACCAGCAGCAAGGTGGTCTCGGCTAGGACGCTGCGCATGTACTCGCCGCCGTGCGCGGTGGCGGACCGGTACCGCGCGGCCGCGATCAGATTGAGGGGTACGGCGACGATCGTGCTCATCCACCACCGGGCCACCGGTGCTGTGGGCGCGACCGGTGGCCCGCTGTACCGGGTCCGGATGACCCAGTTGGCGACGCCGCCAACGGCGGCAAGCAGTGAAACAAGCAGCGGCCAGAACATCGCCGAGGAGAGATCGCGAAGCGGCACGATGGCGTTGAGCATGTCCGCCATGGCGGACCCGTCGTGGGTCACTACGCCGATCCGGTGCTCGTACACCGCGACGGCGACGATGGTGTAGAAGACATCGACGACAGTGAGCACGACAAGGGCGGGCACGGCGATGCGCGCGGCGGGCACCCTTACGACGATAGCTGAAGATGAAAACGTCGCGGGAGCGCGCGAATTCTTGGTTCGCGGGTGACCTCGTGGACTCCACGCTCAGGTGCGTGGATCTGCCGTCGACGGGCGATGAAGTCGAGCCCGACCTCGCAGGGCGGCAACTGCAAGCTGGTCGCGGACGTTAGCCGAGGCAGAGTTTCCGCCCGGGCGGATGGCCACCGGCCATCACTGAGCACAACACGGCAGACCTCCGGTTCCGGGGCGCTGGATGCCGCCGCCGACCGGAGGGTCTCGCCCCCCAGCGGCAAGGCGCCGTTCACCCGGCAGGCCGAGCGCTCGCTCGGGCTCGCCCTGGGGCGCGTGACGGGACAGTCTTGTCGGACGGGCTGGCTAGCATCCGGCCTATGGCGCTGTCGGTGGAAGAACGAGAACGGTTCCTGGCCGAACCCCACATCGGTGCGTTGTCGGTGGTCGAAAGGCCGGATCGTGGACCGCTGACCGTCCTCGCCGATCCCGCGACGTTCTACCTGCCACACCTGATGGTCAGTGCCTGGGCCAGCGACCAGACCATCCTTAGTGGACAGTCCGCACATGCTGGTCCAGGTGCTGGAAGGTAAGCCGGGCTCTGCTCAGTCGGCGGCGCGGTGTCTCCCGACCGCCGCTTCACCGTTGGGGGGTGCGGAGCGCGTCGGTGTGCCGCCGTCTGGCCTCTGGTGGTCCGCGGCCGCGGGCTGATGGTCCGGGTCGGTGGTGTCGTCCTCGGGTGCCAGCCAGTCCGGCGGGTCGTCCTTGAGGGTGACCCGGATATCGGTCAACCAGTTTTCCAGCTCGTCTGCCGGGCCGTTGTGCTGATCTGCTACAAGGTCGACCGAGTGGTTCGGGGCCGTGTTGGTCATGGTAGGCGTACCCTCCGATCGGACTGACAGCCGCCCGGCGACGGTCGTGACGAAAGCACTGGGCCGAGGTGCCGGATCGCCGCGCCGCCGGTCTCCAGATAGTCAACGACGATGTCCGGCTCTTGGTCGGCCACGCTGCCTCGCCGCGGCCCGGCGGCTACCGGGTGCTCGGCGGTGGCTCGCGGCATCCGGCCCGACGTGCACAACTGGATGTTGATGCGAACCACGTCGGTCTCGTCCGCGTCGGGCGCCCCGCTGGTGATGACGGTGACGGTCGGATCGTCGGCACTGCTGCGCAGACTGGTGTCCCCGCCAGTCGTGACGGGCTCGGGATTGGTCGTGCGCCAGTGGCCGGGCCTTCCACGGACCCGCAGGGCCTCGGTCAGCTGGCGGGCGAACGCGGTCTCGTCGCGTCGGCTGGAGCCGACGGCCACCCGCAGCGTCTGGCCAGCCGCCACCGCCACGATCAGGTCAGCGATGGTGGCCGTGACCGCGCGCTGGCCGGCCGCCATGGTGATCGCGTCCATCGTCAGTGGCCACCCACGCAAGTCATGTCTGTCGGCCTTCCTCGTCGGCAGCTTCAAAGGTAGGCAGGTCGAAAGCGGACCGGACACCGTCCGAGCGTGGCGGGCGGGTACCCGAGCAGCCCATGCCGGGTGGGACGTCCGTCCAGCCGGCCAAGGGTCGACAGCGGGAGGCGCAGCGCCCGTTGCGCGGAGATTTGTCCGTCCGAAGGCCCCACTGCCCGAGGATTTTGAGATGCGTCCGCCGCCCGGGCGGGCGGCGGACGCTCAAGCATGAAACTCAGACTGGCTAGCCGACCGGGCCGTGGCCAGTGGCGCCGGCGACCGCCATCATCAGCACCATCCGGCGGTGCCGGCGGCTGAGCAGGGCGAAGGCCGCGGTAAGCGCGACCAGCTCGAGCTCGGCCCAGGCGCCGGTGACCTCGATCCGGACGCGGCCACGAGGCCACGGAGACAGTCGGACGTCGATACGTGCGGCGTCGCGGGCGAGGCTGCCGTGGTGCCAGCGCGGCGCCCAGCGGACGGGGCCACCGGGCCCGGGTACGCGGGCCTGGCGTGGGTGCAGCCGGACGACGGGCCGGTCGCCGGCTCGCGCAACCGCGCCGATCCGCCGGCGGTCGGTCACCTCGACCGACCAGGACCGGGTGTCTACCTGTACCTCGCCGTGGTACAGGCCGTGCCAGGCTCGCAGGCGGGCAGCACGGTTGCTGCCTTCGAGGAACCACGCGCGCCGCTGGCGGCGGAGGGTGAGGGTGGTCATCGGACGGTTCCGGTGAGGAGTGTCATGCCGCCCAGCGTCGCGGCGGCGGGCGGGGAAGCGCATCGGCCGGTGCGCCAGCCGGAATCCGTCTTCGGTTTCGCCGGTACCGACTTTGGTCGTTGGTCGGAGGCGGGCGCGTCAGTGAGCGTCTGCCGGCTTACGCGCCAGAACGAGGTCGCACCGTGGACTGCCATCCCGGTGCCGGCCCAGGGCGGTCAAGGCAACGGCCCTCACGGTGAAGCCCACCGCCGTCAAGTCGCGGCGGACTGCCGACAGCGGGCTGGTGCGGTAATACATGACGAACGGCGGGCGCCACAAGGCATTGCGGACTCGCATGGTCAGGTCGAATCCGAGGGTTGCCCAGTGCGACAGCGAAGCGAGGGGCGTCGGCGCGCCGATCGGGAAGGTGAGCAGCCCACCGGGCCGCAGCGCGCGGTACACCCCCTCGAAGACCGCCGGCCGCTCGCGAGGCAGGAAATGCCCGATCGCTCCGAAGGTGACTGCGACGTCGAAGTCCTCAGTAAAGGCGAGGGCCCGGGCGTCGGCCCGCACCCAGGTGGCCTCCGGGTGCGCGCTGCGCGCCCGCGCGAGCATGCCGGCGCTGAAGTCGACGCCCGTGATCCGTCCTTGGCACAACTGCCGGAGAACCACCATGCCGGCGCCGGTACCGCAGCACAGGTCCAGTCCTTGGCCGAACGGCCCGAGTTCGGACAGCACGTCGGCAGTCGCGCCGAGAACGCTCTCCGGGGTGCGAAAGGGTGTGTGGTCGAACTTTGGAGCAAGCAGGTCGTAGCCGCGTTCGACCGATGACAGTGCCTGGACGCACAGTTCACGCAGAGACGGGCCTTGCGGCGAGAACACCGGCCGAGGGTACCCGCCGGACTGTGGCCCTGTCGGCCCAAGGCCTCATGGGCATCCCCGCCATCGCCCGGCGTTGGCGTCGGCCGAGGCTACACGGTCAGCGGCCGGGAGGCGGGCGTGATCGGGGCCGGCAGGTTGCCCTCACAACCCAGGTACCGGTGGACGGCCGCCGCAGCCGAACGCCCCTCGGCGATCGCCCACACGATCAGTGACGGTCCCCGGCGCATGTCACCGCAGGCGAACACCCCGGGGGTGTCGGTCTGCCACGCCTCGTCGGTCGCCACGGTGCCACGCTTTGTCCGCGCAAGCTTCGCCTGCTCCAGCAGCGGACCCGCTTCGGCGCCGGCGAACCCGATGGCGAGCAGGACGAGTTCGGCCGGGTACTCGCGCTCACTGCCCGGTACCGGAGTGAGCCGGAACGAGCCGTCCGTGGCCAGGGTGACGTCCGCCACGAGTACGCCGCGCAGCCGGCCCTCCTCGTCGGCCAGGAATCGCTGCACCGACGCTCCGAAGACGCGTACCCCGCCCTCCTCGTGCGCGGAGCCGGTGCGCAGGATCTGGGGCCAAGTCGGCCAGGGGTTGGCCAGTATGTCCCGGGTGCGCCTCGGCTCCGGTACCACCTCGATGAGGTGGACGCTCGCCGCGCCCTGCCGGTGCGCCGTGCCCAGACAGTCAGCCGCCGTGTCACCGCCGCCCAGAACGATCACGTTCTTACCGGCCGCCGTGATGGGTGGGGCGTCCAGGTCGCCGTTGACCACCCGGTTCGAGCCGGTCAGGTACTCCATCGCCTGGTGTATGCCGGACACCTCGCGCCCAGGCGTGTCCGCAACATCCCTGGCGTGGAGCGCACCGCACGCCAGCAACAGCGCGTCATGCCGTTGGCGCAGCTCCTCGGCTGTGACGTCGACGCCGACGGCGCAGTTCGTGACGAACGTGACGCCTTCCCCCGTCATCTGCTCCACGCGCCGGTCGAGGTGGTGCTTCTCCAGCTTGAAGTCGGGGATGCCGAACCGCATCAGGCCGCCGATCCGGCCGCTGCGTTCGTACACGACCACGTCGTGGCCGGCCCGCGCCAGTTGCTGCGCCGCGGCCAACCCGGACGGTCCGGATCCGACCACACCCACGCTGCGGCCCGTCCGGGCCGGGTTGTACAGCGGGCTGAGGCTCAGCTGGCGGTTGGCGATCTCGACCTCGACCTGCTTGATGGTCACGGGGGTGTCCCGGATGTTGAGCACGCACGCGCCCTCGCACGGTGCGGGACACACCCGGCCGGTGACCTCGGGGAAGTTGTTGGTCGCGTGCAGCCGGTCCGAGGCGAACTGCCAGTCGCCGCCGCGCACCATGTCATTCCAGTCGGGGATGATGTTGCCGAGCGGGCAGGCGTGGTGGCAGTACGGTATCCCGCAGCCCATGCACCGGGCCGCCTGCTCGCGGACCAGGTCCTCATCGGCCGGCGGGTAGACCTCACGCCAGTCCAGCAGGCGCACCGGTACGGGACGCGCCTTGGGCAGCTGGCGTTCGTACTTCAGGAAACCGCTCGGGTCGGGCACCGCATGCCTCCATCGCTCGCGCAAGGTCGGAACGTCGCGCAGGAGTTGCGTCCCAGCGAGCGATGTCAGGGACGAACGGGGGACGGGCGTCGCGGCGCTCCGGAGCCTGGCGCCATTGCCCGGCATGGGTGTGACCACGATAGCGGGCGGATCTCGCGACGGGAAGCCGGGTGAGTGCTGGCTCCCGGGTGGGCCCGCGGTTGCGGACCCACCCGGAAGGGGTTCAGCTGAGGAACTGCCAGAGGGCCGGGACGGCGGGCGGTGTCCAGTCGGCCTGCGACGTGTGTGCCTGGAGGCACTGGTAGTTGTGGCCGGCGTAGGAGACCCGGTCGCCGACCTTGTAGGCGTGGTTGACGACCCAGGCCGGGAAGGCACCGGTCGCGGTCGGACTCGGCGCCGTGGTCCGGGTGGGCGTGGGGCTCGGCGCTGTGGTACGCGTCGATGTCGGCGCCGGGCTGCCAACGGTGGAGCCGTTGAAGATGCCGGTGAACTGGAGGGTGCTCTGGCTGATGCTGGAGCAGTTGGGGCTCGCCCCGCCGCCCGCGCCGCCCGGGCACGGCTGGTCGCGCCCGACCGACCAGAAGGCCAGCCGACCGACCCCGTTGCTGTTGGCGAAGCTCACGACGCTCTGTGCGTTGGCGATGGTGAAGATCTCGCCGGCCTGGTCGTTCTGCCCGATCATGGGGGTGATGCCGAGGCTGCCGTAGCCGAAGCCGGGCCAGATGCCCCGTGCGATCGAGACGGTACCCTGCGCGGCACTGATCGCCGCGGCACCCATGTTGGACACCGGGCCGCCGTAGTCCATCGTCATGATGTTGACCAGGTCGATGCGGGTGCCGTTGTTCTTGGCGGCCTGGAGGAATGCGCTCCCGTTGCCGTCCGGTCCGCTCTGCAGCACCGGGATGGTCACCGAGATGTTGAGGCCCGCGTTGTTCGCCTCCAGGGTCTTGATGGCCTGGAAGCGGCGGTTGATCGAGCCGGTGTCGGCGATGGCGGCGCCCTCGACGTCGAAGTCCAGGTGGTTGACGTGGTACTTGTTGATCACGCTCTGGTACGCCGAGGTGAGCGAGGCGGTGTTCGTGCAGGACTGAGCCAGCTCCACGCCGCCCGCCCCGCCGAACGAGATGATCGTCTGGGCGCCCTCGCTCTGTGCCCTGGCGATCTTCGCGTTCGCGCCGGAGCTGTTGATGTCCAGGGTGTCGCCCCAGATCGGCGTGCAGCCACTGCCGATGATGAATGCCGCGGTGTAGGCCTTGAGGTGGGCCTGCGTGATCGCGCTGTCGAGCATCCCCGAGCTGTTGGCGGACAGGTCGACGTAGGGAGCGAGGCCGAACCCCGTCGCGGCCGACGCGGAGTTGGGGCCGGGGACGACCCCCCCGCCTCCCGCCGCGAGTACGGCCGCGGACCAGAGCGCCACCACGGCGGAACGTCTTCTCATGGCGAAGAGCACTCTCCTCTCGTTGGATCACCGCAGGAGTCGGCGGCGTCGCTGTCCGTCGGCAGTGCAGCGATCGACCACTGTTAAGGCTCTTTACTAATTGACCACGACACTAGGAATCGCATCGACAGCTGTCAAGACCGACGGGCGTGTCCGTTCCCGCCGGCGACCCCCAGGGGCAGGCGTTGAGGCTCAACGGCTTGATTGATGCCGATATCTCGGCGGAGTGCCAGGAGTTGCGGAGTGCCGGGAGTTATCGCGGTTGCAGCACGCTGACCCGGCTGATCTGAGGTTCCCTGAAGGCGCCCGCGGCCGGCGCGGGGTAGCTCGCCACGGTTGTCATCCGATCGCGCGGCAGGTGTCCCCGGCTGGGATCGCCGACCAGCACCTGGGCGCCGCGCGAGGCGGCGCGACGCAGGAACGGCCACATCCGCTTCGCCATCGCCCTGCTGTAGAAGACGTCACCGGCGAGCACCACGTCCGCGTCACCGCCCTCCCCGTCGAGCAGGTCGTCCGCGCACGTCGAGACGGCCACCCCGTTTGCCCGCGCGTTCAGCGTGATCGCGGCGAGGGCATACGGATCGATGTCGTTCGCCGCAACCGCCGAAGCGCCCGCCAGCCCGGCGGCGATGGCGACCAGTCCGGATCCGGACGCCACGTCCAGTACCCGTCGCCCGGCGACGATCGCGGGCCGGTCGAGCACGTAGCGCGCCACGGCCTGACCGCCCGGCCACGCGGTGGCCCAGAACGGTGCCGTCAACGACACGCCTACCTCGGCCTCCATCCGCGCCCACCAGATGATGGCGTCCTGCGCCAGATGCAGGCGTACCTCCGGGACCAGCGGCGCCCTGGCCAGGCGCAGCCGATCGAGCCCAGGCCCGGTCCGCGCGGCCAACTCGCCCTCCAGATACGCCGATGCGCTGGTCCGAATGATCACGGATCCAGCATGACCCAACGGAGGACTTCCCGTACGCCGACCCCCCGAGGTGCCCGCGTGTCGGCACCGGGCGCACACCGCCGGGCGGGGCCGACTACTGTCTTTTCAGATCGGCCGGTCAACGCCGGTCCACAACACCAAGGAGTAATCGCATGGCGACTGGCACCGTGAAGTGGTTCAACTCGGACAAGGGGTTCGGCTTCATCGCGCAGGACGGCGGCGGCGCCGACGTCTTCGTCCACTACTCCGCGATCGCCAGCAGCGGCTATCGGGAGCTGAACGAGGGCCAGAAGGTCGAGTTCGACATCACCCAGGGCCAGAAGGGTCCCCAGGCGGAGAACGTCCGGCCTCTCTGACCGCGGTTCAGGACCGGGCACGCAGCCGGTCGAGACCGTCGAGAATCACGTCCAGGCCGAACTCGAACTCGGTCTGGTCGTCGCACCAACCCAGCGTCGAGTCCGGATCGTCGTGGGCCACCTCCGCCATCATCCCGGCCAGGTAGGGAAGCTCGGCGGCCATGGCCTCCATCGCCGCGGCGTCCGCCTCGGCGGGCTGGTTGCCCGGGTCGAACAACTCCTGGCTGAAGCCCAGCGCGCGGCTGCCGAGCGCGTGCAGCGCGTGGTGGATCAGGTCGTAGGAGAAGCCGCCCTCGCGCAGCAGGCCCACCAGACCGTTGTGGTAGCGCAGCACCGCCATGCCCGTGTTGCTGCGCGACTCGAATACCTGCGGCGCCCACTTGTGGCGCAGTAGCACCTGGCGCGCGGTGAGGATCCGCGTGCGGACTGCCCTCTTCCACGCGGTACCCCGGGCGGCCAGCCCGATCGCGTCGACCGCCTCGTTGATCTCGTCGACGATGAGGTCGGCGATGCCGTCCAGCACGTCGTCCTTCTTGGACACGTGGTAATACAGCGACATCGCCTCAGCGCCGACCTCCTCGGCGAGCCGGCGCATGGTCAGCGCCTCGATCCCGCCGTCGTCGGCGATCCTGATGGCGGCCCGAAGCACCCGCTCCCGGCTCAACGGCGCGCGGGGTTCGGGTCTCGAATCGGTCCGGGTGGCCACGTCGCTGCACTTCCTCGTCCAGTACCTGTCAACGCTCTTGACCACCTTACGGCGTACGGCTACCTTACGTTGTAAGTCTTACGTCGTAAGGCAGTTGCCGGAAGGGGAGCAGGCAATGAAGGCGTTCGTTCTGCGTGCGTACGGATCGCCCGGGCAGCTCGAACTGAGGGAGCTGGACACGCCGGTACCGGCGGCCGGTGAGGTGCTCGTCAGGGTCCGCGCGACCTCGGTCAACCCGTACGACTGGCACCTCATGCGCGGCGAGCCCCGGCTGGCCCGGCTCATGCCCGGCGGCCCGGGTCTTCGTCGACCGGACATCACCATCCTCGGCTGCGACATGGCCGGCCAGGTCGAGGCGGTCGGCCCCGGTGTCGCCCGGTTCAAGCCCGGCGACGACGTCTACGCGCTGCTGACCGGAGGCGGCTTCGGCGAGTACGTGAGCGTCCCGGAGTCACTGCTCGCGGAGAAGCCGTGGAACCTGTCCTACGAGCAGGCCGCAGCCGTACCGATGGCCGCGGTCACCGCGCTGGTCGGCCTGTGCGACACCGGCGGCCTCCGGCCGGGCCAGGCGGTCCTGATCAACGGCGCCTCGGGGGGCGTGGGCAGCTTCGCGGTGCAGATCGCTCGCGCGATGGGCGCGACCGTCACGGGGGTGTGCGGCGGCCGCAACGCGGACCTGGTGCGCTCGCTCGGGGCCGACGAGGTCGTGGACTACCAGACCCGGGACTTCACCCGCACGGACCGGCGCTACGACCTGGTCCTCGACGCGGCCGGCAGCCGCCCGGTGTCGGCGTGCCGGCGGATACTGACCCGCCGCGGTGTCTTCGTCGTCGTGGGCGGCCCGGCCGGCCGGTGGGTGCGGCCGGCTGACCGGATGTTCACCGCACTGCTCCAGAACCCGTTCGTGTCACAGCGGATGGCGGTGGCGGACGCGGTCGCGCGGGACCAGACGAAGCAGCACCTGGCGACGCTGACCGAACTGATCGAGGCCGGCAAGGTGATCCCGGTCATCGACCGCGAGTACCCGTTCGCCGAACTCCCGACGGCGGTCGCCTACCAGGAACAGGGCCACGCGGCCGGCAAGGTCGTGGTCACCGCGACAGGGTGGTGAGCGGCCGCTCAGGCTCGCTGGGTCCAGGGCCCCTGGCCGTAGATCCGGTCCACGGTGACGTGCAGCACGACACCTTCGGGAACCTCCCGCATCGGATACCGCTGCCCCGGTCCGATGTAGAACTCGGCGAGCCGGTCCATCACCGCCAGCGCCCCGCCCTCGGTGATCCGGTCGACCCTGCCCTGCACCACCGCGTACGGCCACAGTCCCTGGCCGTCGTACTGCTTGGCGTGGGCGGAAATGACGATGCGGGGATCGCGGTGGATGTTGCGCAGCTTGCGCTGCCCCGGGTTGAAGAACGTGGCCATGATGACCTCGTCGCCGTCCACGCCGGCCCATGCGAGCGTGACGTGCGGGGTGCCGTCCGGATCGATCGTGGTCACGTGTACGAGCGGACCGGTCTCGAACAGCTCACGTAGCGATGCGGGCACACGGCTCATCGCCTCAGTCTAGGACCACCCCTGTGCCACCGGCCGGTGCCGCTGTCGGGACGCCCGTGCCGGCGACCGCCTCCCGGAGGCCCCTGACCGCCAACCCGTCGGCACGCTCGTTCTCCGGATGCCCGGCGTGGCCCTTGACCCAGTGCCACTGCACCCGGTGCCGGGAGGCGGCGACGTCGAGGCGTCGCCAGAGGTCGGCGTTCTTCACCGGCTGCTTGCCGGCGGTCAGCCACCCGTTGCGCTTCCACTGGGGCAGCCACTGGGTGATTCCGTTGCGCACGTAGGTGCTGTCGGTGTGCACGTGGACCACGGTCGGGCGGGTCAGGCTCTCCAGCGCCCGGATCGGGGCGGTCAACTCCATCCGGTTGTTGGTGGTCGGGCCCAGCTCGCCGCCGTAGATCTCCTTCTCGCGGCCGCCGTACCGCAGGATCGCGCCCCAGCCGCCCGGGCCCGGATTGCCGCTGCAGGCACCGTCGGTGTAAACGTCCACTGCTCGCTCGGCGCCGGAGGTCTCCACATCGGGCAACATATCGACCGTCTCGCGGGCTGTGCAAACATGGGGCCGTGGACATCGGCATTCACTTCCTGAACTTCACCAACCCAGGCGGAGACGCCGCCATCCCGCGCCTGCTGGCACAGACCGCCAAGGCGGCCGACGAGGCCGGCTTCGCGCTCTTCACCGTCATGGATCACTACTTCCAGATGGACAGGGTGTGGCCGGCCGACAACCCCATGCTCGAGGCGTACAGCGCGCTCGGCTTCGCCGCGGCGCACACCTCGCGGATCCAGCTGGCGACGCTGGTGACCGGGGTCACCTACCGGCATCCGGGCCTGCTCGCGAAGGCCGTGACGACCCTCGACGTGCTCTCCGAAGGGCGCGCCATGCTCGGCATCGGCGCCGCCTGGTATGAGCGGGAACACCTCGGTCTGGGCGTGCCGTTTCCGCCGCTGGCCGAGCGGTTCGAGCGCCTCGAGGAAGCGCTGCAGATCTGCCTGCAGATGTGGAGTGACAACGACGGCCCCTACCACGGCAGGTACTACCAGCTCGCCGAGACGCTGAACCGGCCGCGCCCGATCGGCCGCCAGCGGCCGCCGATCCTCGTCGGGGGCAGTGGCGAGCGCAAGACGCTGCGCCTGGTGGCGAAGTACGCCGACGCCTGCAACATCCACGTCCCGGAGGTGGAGGAGATCGGCCGGAAGATCGAGGTGTTGCGTCGGCATTGTGACCGGGAGGGCCGAGACTTCAACAACATCCGGATCACCGTCCAAGGTGGACCGTCGAACCCGGCCGAGGATCCGGACGGATTCCTTCGCCACGCTGAGCAACTAGCCGGATTCGGCGTTGCGCACATCCATGTCCGCGCGCCGCAGCCCGACCCGGTCGGCTTCGTCGCCAAGGTGTCCGACTCGGTGCTGCCGCGGCTGGCCGAGATCGAACCAGCGCGCTGACCGCCCTCCCGTAACCGGGTGTTGATCGCTTGGCCGAAGGTACCGGCGACGGCACGGTGGAGTGCATGCGCGTCACGTTCTGGCTGTCGGTGCTGCCGCCGCCCGCTCAGGCGGGGACGCACCTGTACGGTCCGGACGGTCAGGTCGACGCGCCGCGGGTGCTCGTGGCCGTCGACCGGCTGCGGCGGGCGGGCGCCGACTGGCGGGCCGTGCCGGTCGGCGGCAAGCTGGTCCGCGCCTGGCCGCCGTACCGCCGGCTGGCGCAGTTCACGGCCGCGGCGCGGCGCCCGCCACGCCGGCCGGTCACCGCGCGGCTGACCCGCCGGGCGCGGTAGCGCGGTCAGGCTCGTCGGGCCCCGAACTCACAGGCCCATGTTCTTCGCGATGATGGTCTTCATCACCTCGGAGGTGCCGCCGTAGATGCGGTTCACGCGGTTGTCGGCGTACAGGCGGGCGATCGGAAACTCGTTGATGAAACCGTACCCGCCGTGCAGTTGCAGGCAGCGATCGATGACCCGGTGTGCGACCTCCGTGCAGAACAGCTTGACGGAGGCGGCGTCGCCCGGCGTGAGTTGGCCCGCGTCGAACGCCTCCAGGGCGCGGTCGGCCACGGCCTGGGCGGCGTCGACCTCTGCCTGGCAGGCGGCCAGCTCGGACTTG
>Ga0081540_1001372_pt1 | contig 21134 bp, 16 predicted proteins | sample TabmetS2T1R1_FD_71024 | JGI IMG/M metagenome (GOLD analysis project Ga0081540, IMG submission 71024) | Tabebuia heterophylla rhizosphere microbial communities from the University of Puerto Rico - S2T1R1 | ecosystem: Host-associated > Plants > Roots > Rhizosphere ... | reverse complement strand
GCCGCGCGGCGCGCAGTTCGGCGATGTTGCGGTGCGGCAGGTGCGCGCCGGAGTAGACCCTGGGCAGGATGGTGAAGGAGTCCGACCTGGGCCCGGTCATGACCAGGACGTCGAGCAGGCAGTCGCCGGGGTCGGAGTTCGGCGAGATCTGCATGCCGCCGCCGTAGAACCGGCAGTTCGCCACGACCACGTTGAACGCGCGCCAGGCGTGGTACTGGCCGCTGGCGTCGAGCCGGACCGCGGCCGGGCGGAAGCCAGGAAGGGCCAGCCAGAACGCGGCGGCGTACCGGGCGCCGCCGAGGAAGCGGCCCACGCTGGCGGCTCTAGCCACCACCGCGCCGCCCAGGCCGGCCTGGGCGATGTTGACGAAGCACCTGGTGTCGCCGTCCGCGCAGGTCACCGTGCCCACGTCTACGGTGCGGACCCGGTCCCCGGCTAGCCGCGCGGCGGCCTGCCCGGCGTCGGCAGGCAGGCCGAACGACCGGACGAAATCGCAACCGGACCCGGCGGCCACCACCCCGAGCACGGCGTCCGCCGCCACCGGCCCGCCGTCGCAGACCATCCCGTTGACCACCTCGTGCACGGTGCCGTCGCCGCCCACCGCGACCAGGTAGCGCTCGCCGTTGCTCAGGGCCTGGCGTGCGGCCTCGGTGGCGTGGCCGGGGTGGGGGGTGCGGACGACGCGGTAGGCGAGGTTCGCCTCGGTGAGCACGCGTTCGACGCGGGGCAGCGCCCGGCTGACCGCGCCGCGGCCGGCGCTAGGGTTGGCGATGAGCACGAGCGGGCCGAACGGGCTGGTCATGGCCGCTGGACTTCCGGGTTCATGATTCCCGCCGGGTCGAGGGCTTGCCTGATCCTGGTCAGCACGCTGGCTCCGGTCTCGCCGAGGTCCTGGGCCAGGAACGGCGCCTTGAGGCGGCCGATGCCGTGATGGTGGGTGATCGTGCCGCCGGCTTCGGTGCAGCTTTTCGCGGCCGCGGGCCAGGCCGCGCGGTAACTGGTTTCCGCCTCGCGGTCGTCGGCGGCGCCGATCAGGAACGTGAAGTACAGCGACGAGCCGGACGGGTACAGGTGGGACAGGTGGCAGGCCACCGCCTGGGCGTGCGCGGCCAGGGCGGCGCTGATGCTCTCGTAGAGCCGCGGGACGGCGGACCAGAGCCCGGCGACCTCCATCGTGTCCACGATCACCCCGGTGCCGAACGTCCGCTCCGGCCCCATGATCTGCGCGAAGGTCTGCACCGCGTCGTTGCGGTGCTGCCACCAGTGCTCGCCGTAGCGGGCGCCGAGTTCGGTTCCGCTAGTGCGCAGGATCGTCGCGGCGGCCTGCTTCCTGGCGTCCAGGCCGGGCGGGCCGACCGGCCCCACGCCGAGCGTCCAGTTCGGCTGCGGATAGGCATAGGTGGTCGCGCCGCCGCCGGCGGGCGGCATGGCCGGATCAAGGCCGCCGTCGTTGAGCGACGTCACCGATCCGGACGGCCCCTTGTGCAGATGAAACGCCGTCGGCGTGACGTCTGGCGGCGGCCACGAGTCAAAGGCGCGGATCGCGCCGGTGTTGCGCACCGGATATTCCACATTCGGACGCGAAACGTAGTCGGTGTTCAGTCCCTTCAAATAGTGATCGTAGAACGGCAGCAGCTGCTTCTTGTGGTACTCGATATTGTTGAAGTCCATCTGCGATGAGACCGCGGTCGCGGTGCCGCTCATGGCGAGCTTCTTCGGGCCCCTGGCGCGCAGAAAGCCGTTGATGTTGCCCTGCAGGTGCAGGTCCTGCTTGGCCCAGCAGGCGATCGAGTAGAGCGGCGTCGTGATCTTGTTGAGCTGCTCGGCGGCAGTGCGCTCCTTCCACCACGCGTCGTAGAACGGGTGGCGCTGCCATTCGAGGATGAGGTCGTTCGGCAGCTCGCGCGGATGGTCCCTGGTGGCCGGCCAGGCGTTGGCGACGCGCACGCTCGCATTGTACCAATACGGAATGAACATGCCCTCGATGCCGCCGGGATAGCCCATGTAGCGGTAGGGATCGTTCAGCCCGTCATAGGCGCCCAGGCACGCGAGATGCGGCGGGTTCTGGATGCCCATGAACCATTGCAGCATGCAGTAATAGGACTGGCCGATCGCGCCGATCCTGCCGTTCGACCACGGCTGCTGCGCGATCCATTCGATGATGTCGTAGAGGTCGCGTTGCTCCGGCGCGTTCATGAATCCGAAGTCGCCCTCGGAGAAGCCGGTGCCGCGCACGTCCATGTGCACGAAGGCATAGCCCTGCTCGATGTACCAGGGGATCGGTCCGGTCTCGCGCCACAGGAACAGCGGATAGGCCGGCAGCTCGTTGTTGTCGTAGCGATAGGGCGAGGCGGCGAACAGGACCGGAAACGGCCCCGCGCCGTCGGGCCGATAGATGCGCAGCGCGATCCTGATGCCGTCGCGCACGGCGACGCGGACGTCCTTCTCCTCGATCATCGCTTCCATCCCGGTATTGTTGTCGCATCAACGATGCGGTCGCTTGTATCGCCTGTTGGGCTGACTGTATCATATTCCAGGCAACAACAACCCGCCGGGAACGCGCGGGACCATTGCGGAGGACGCCCATGCTGCGCGCGATCGCCTGCGTGGTCATTGCGCCGTTCCTGCTGGCGCAGGCTTCGGCGCAGACGGTGAGCATCATCACCACGCCGGCCGGCTCCATCAACAATTCGGCCGGCGCCGCCATCGCCAAGGTGGCGACCGAGAAAGCCGGGCTGCGCATGATCGTGCAGGCGCAGGCCTCGACCGGCTTCGACGAGCTCGCAGCCGGCAGCGGCGAGTTCAACATCTCGAACGCCTCGGACGTCACCTTCGTGGTGACCGGCACCGGCGAATACGAAGGCCAGGGCGGCAAGCCGAACCTGCGCGTGGTGGCGTCGATGATGCCCTATCGTCTGGCGCTGTTCGTGCGCGCCGACTCGGACATCAAGACCATCGCCGACCTGAAGGGCAAACGCGTCGGCTCGGGCTTCAACGCGCAGAAGACGATCGGCCGCGCCATCGAGGCCTATCTGGTCAATGCGGGGCTGAGCCCGAAGGATGTCGTCGGCGTGCCGACGCCGAACGTGGTCAGCCAGGCGAACGACTTCAAGACCGGCAAAGTCGACGTGCTGTTCTTCGCGCTCGGCGGCGCGGCGGTGAAGGAAGCCGCGGCGACGGTCGGCGGCCTGCGCGTGCTGCCGGCCGACGACGCGCCCGAGGCGATCAGGCGGGTGCAGGCGGTGGTGCCGGGCAATTATCCGCTGCTCGTCACGCCGGGACCTGGGCTCGACGGCGTCAGCCAGCCGACCAAGATTCTCGGCATCGACATGGTGATCAGCAGCAACGACAAGGTCGCCGACGACGTCGTCTATCGTTTGGCCAGGGCGCTCTACGAGAGCAAGGCGGACCTTGCCGCGACGTTTCCGCCGTTCGCGCTGTTCGTGCCGGAGCAGATGGCAAAGCCGGTCAAGGACGCCACCACCCATCCGGGCGCGGCGAAGTTCTATCGCGAGATCGGCATCGCGCCGAAATCGTAACGAGAAGCTGAGCGCAAGACTGACGATGGTTGCAACTTGGTCTCAGAGGCGCCGCGGGTCACCTCTCCCCGTTGGGGAGAGGTCGGCGCACGCAGTGCGCCGGGTGAGGGGGCCTCGGATTAGCGAGAGTCCTAGTCCCCCTCACCCCACCCCTCTCCCCAGTCGAAGTCGGATGTTTCCGACTTCGACCGGCTTTAAATGCCGAACTCGGGTAAACCCGAGTTCGGTGGAGAGAGAGGGAGCCGCGCGGAGCTCGGGGCTGCCGCAGAAATCAAGCCGAGAGGAGTTGGGCATCATGAGCCTTATCCGCACCCTAGCCGCATGTGCCGTCGCCCTCGCGTGTGTCGCTCCCGCGGCGGCGCAGACCGTCAGCATCGTCACTACGCCGGCCGGCTCCTATACCAACTCGGCCGGCGCGGCGATGGCCAAGGTGGTGACTGAGCAGGGCAAGGTGCGCGCCATCCTGCAGGCGCAGGCGCAGCAGGGCATGATCCCGGTGGCCGGCGAGACCGCCGAGTTCGGCATGTCGAACTCGTTCGATCTCACCTTCTACGTGACCGGGACCGGCGAGTACGAGAGCCAGGGCATCAAGAAGAACCTGCGCCTGGTGGCCTCGCTGCTGCCCTACCGCGTCGCGCTGCACGTGCGCGCTGACAGCGACATCAAGAGCATCGCCGACCTCAAGGGCAAGCGCGTCGCCGGCGGCTTCAATGCACAGAAAACGATCGCGCGCATCACCGAGGCGCATCTCGCCAATGCCGGCCTGAGCTACAAGGACGTGCGGGAGGTGCTCACGCCCAACGTCAGCCGCTCGGCCGAGGACTTCGCCGCCGGCAAAACCGACGTGCTGTTCTTCGCGCTCGGCTCGGCGGCGGTGAAGCAGGCGGCGGCGACCGTCGGCGGCGTGCGCGTGCTGCCGATCGACCCGTCGAGCGAGGCGGTCAAGCGCATGGAGGCGGTGCTGCCGGGCTCCTATGTGGTCGAGGTCGCGCCCGCGCCGGCGCTCGACGGCATCACCGCGCCGACCAAGGTGGTGGCGTTCGACATGGTGCTGTGCACCAACACGACCGTGTCGGAAGACACGGTCTATCAGCTCGTGAAAGCGATCCATCAGAACAAGCCCGGCCTGGTCGCATCGTTCGCGTCGTTTGAGCTGTTCAATCCCGACCAGATGGCGAAGCCGGTGAAAGATGTTGAATTCCATCCCGGCGCGGCGAAGTATTATCGCGAGATGGGGTTGTTGCCGAAGTCGTGATGGTGTTGTCCCGGGAATGCTCCGCCACATGCACTGAGCGTCCCCTCCCCCGCTTGCGGGGGAGGGAGCGAGAGGCAGTGCCCGCCTAACGCAGTGTCCGCATGACCACCCACAAAACTCCCGTACTCATCGTCGGCGGCGGGCCGGTCGGGCTCGCGCTCGCGGCCGAGCTCGGCTGGCGCGGCGTCGCCTGCACGCTGATCGAGCAGACCGACGGCGCCATCGCCACGCCGAAGATGAACGAGGTCAACATCCGCACCATGGAGACGTGCCGGCGCTGGGGCATCGCCGACCAGGTGCTCGGCTGCCCGTTCCCCGCCGACTTCCCGCTCGACGTCGCCTTCGTCACATCGCTGTTCGGCTACGAGCTCGGCCGGCTGCCGCGGCCCGCGCGCAACGCGCAGACGCCAGAGCCGTTCAGCCCGTACCGGCTGCAGGCATGCTCGCAGATCTGGTTCGATCCGATCCTGCGCAATTTCGCCGATGGCTTCGGGCATGTGTCGCTGCGCTATCGGTGCCGGCTCGACGCGTTCACGCAATCCGCCGAAGGCGTCGCCGCGCAGATCACCGATCTCGCGAGCGGCGCGCGCGAGACGATCGCCGCGGATTACCTCGTGGGCTGCGACGGCGCGGGCAGCATGGTGCGCCGCGCGCTCGGCATCGGACTCGTCGGCGCGGGCGCGATCGGCCATCCGGTGCACATGTTCTTCCGCGCGCCAAAACTGCTGACCGAGTGCGGCAAGGCGCCGGCGACGTTCTTCCTGCCGGTCGATCGCGCGGGGCTGTGGGGCAATATCCGCATCATCGATCCGGCCGACGGCCTGTGGCGGGGGATGGTCGACCGCGCCGACGGCGAGACGCCGGAGGAGATCGATCGCGACGCCTGCCTGCGCCGAGCCCTCGGCGGCGGCGGCTACGACGTCGAATGGCGCGGGCTCAGCATCTGGAAACGCATGAGCGTGGTGGCCGAGAGCTACGCCAGCGGCCGCGTGTTCCTCGCCGGCGATGCGGTGCATCAGCTCTCGCCGACAGGGGCGCTCGGCATGAACACCGGCATTGCCGACTCGGTCGATCTCGGCTGGAAGCTCGCGGCGGTTCTCGCCGGCTGGGGCGGACCGAACCTGCTGGCGAGCTATGATGCGGAGCGGCGCCCGACCGGCGCCCGCGCCGTGCGCATGGCGACGGGCTTCTACCAGGACAACGAGGCGTTCGCGCGCGGCATCGATGCGATCGACGCGCCGGGCGCCGAGGGCGAGCGCGTGCGCGCCGAGCTCGGGACGCACCTGGTGCGCGACGTCGGGCGCGAGTTCCGCACCGTCGGCGCGCAGCTCGGCCATCGTTATGACGGCTCGCCGATCTGCATCGATGACGGGACGGCGCCGCCGTCCGACACACCGCCGGACTACGTGCCGAGCGCCCGGCCCGGCGCGCGGGCGCCGCATATCTGGCTGACCCCGGACCGCTCGATCCTCGACCTCTACGGGCGCGGGTTCACACTGCTGTGCTTTCGCGGCGCGCCGGATGCTTCGGCGATCATCGCGGCGGCGCAGGCGCGCAACGTTCCGCTCACGCGCGCCGATATTGATTCATCGGACGCCGCGGACCTCTACGCACGTCGGCTGGTGCTGGTGCGCCCCGATGGGCATGTCGCGTGGCGCGGCGACGCGCCGCCGGCGGAGGCCGCGGCGCTGATCGACCGCGTGCGCGGGGCGGCATAGCCGCGCAACCCTGCTGTTAATCAGTCGGAAGCCGGTGCCAGGGTTGTTGGGGGAAGCGCCGGGCGTATTCCTGTCGGACTTGCCGGTACCGCCACAGCGGCCCGCCGACATGCCAATCCGCGGACTCCGCGCCGTAGTCAGCCTTCAGCCGCGCGGGTATGTGCGCCATGGCGTCCCATGCTGCCATGACTTCAAAGTCCTGGATCTCCGGATCGTCGTTGCGGGTGTGCCATTCCCTGACGAGAACGGACGGCCGCGTCGGCGAATCCTGCCGGATCTCGGCGCGGACCTTGTTGGTCGCGACCGGACACTGGACCATGCCCCATGGTTTGAAAAAATCGGGATGTTGCGGATGCTTTCCGAGCTGTGTCCAGCATCCGGCACGCAGCGCTCTACCCAGGCTTGGCCGCATCACGCCGATGCGGCACATGAGAGGGTGTGCGACCACCGCCGACGCATCCACGAGGTCAGCGCTGCGAAAATGGAAGAAGCCGATGCTGTATTTATCCGGGGCCACCTGTCCGTAGTAGAACCAGCCCTCGCCGCCATCGACGGCGTACAGCGTGCCGGGCACCCATGATGCCTTTTGTGCCGCTGGTGCTTTCGTGGCCATCGGGCCTCGCAGCTGCGTTTGGTTTGCCTGTCCAGGTTGGGCCGAAATCGTGTAGCAATTCTGACAAGCGTCACCCAAAGCTCGCTACCGGGCGCCGAGAGCGGAGAGATCAAACTCGATCACGGTCACCTGATCGCGGTGCGCGATGGCGAAGCGGCCCCCGAGTGGATCGAAGGCCATCGGCGGCGGCTTCTGATTGTCCTCCTTGAGTCCCCAGATGATGCTGCTGCTCTGGACGCCAGTCGACAGCTCGGTCCACGCGTGGAGCACCTCGCCGCTGGAAAGATCGATCAGCTTGGGATGGCGGTAGAGCGAAAGCACGTGGTTACGACCAACCGGCAGGATCGTGCCCGCCGTCTCATGAAGCTGGAATGTGCGGAGGCACCGCCGGCCAGCGAGATCGTACACGGCCAGGCCGCGTGGCCGCAGGCGCGCTGCATCGCCGGCCTCACGGACCTCCTCCGGGTCCTCCGCTTCATCCGATGCGCTCACCACGATGCAGTCGTCGTCGACCCAGCAGGCCGAGGACTCTTCCGCCAGACACACATTGCCCGAATATTCCGATACGCGATCGCCACGATCGAGGTGGTGCGGGTCCGCGAGGGCACGCGCCACGTCGAAACAGGCCACGATGTCCCACGGGTGCCACGCCCAGCCGGCGCTCAACAGCCGCTTCCCATGCGGGCTCGCCGCCAGGCGTGAGTGGAAGAAATCGCGTGGCTTGCGGTCGACCGAGTCCGTGAGCCGCCGGCCTGTCTCCGCCTCCTCCAGCTCGACGCGACAGTAGTTCCCGGGGCAATGCGCGAGCAGGAGCCGTCCACCCGGCTCATGGAACAGGGCCACCGGATATTCGTAGACGTGGGCGTGGTAGAAGCTGCGGTCGATCTGGCGCAGAACCTGTCCGTCCTTGAGCACGAGACCCTTGGTGCCCCGTCGTTCATAGATCACCGCAACGCGGCCGTCGGGCGATGCCGTCGCTGCATCAAAGCGGTAGGCGTACCTGACAGAGGCACGCCGGTCGGTGCCGTCAAGGGAGAGCACGCGGCCACCGTCCACCCAATCGACCAGCTCGTCGCCGCGCCAACACAGGGAACGAAAGCCGGTTGCCGGGAAGCTGTACTGCTTGAATGGAGCCACCATCGGCGCGCATTATACTCTCAGCCAGCTACCTTCTGCTCGTCCTTCCACGTCCGTGCCGCGCAATCGCGCGCGGCGAAGCATCACGTCGAGGGAGACATATGATGAACCGGCATATCCTTGTTACGATCGCTGCGATGACAGTCTCAGCGGCGGCGCTTGGTGCCGCCCCGGGCTACGCACAGTCGAGCACGGCGCAAATCACGGTGCTTTACGATGCCTTCGGCAAGACCTCCACAATGACCAAAGACTGGGGGTTTTCCGCGCTCATCGAGTATGGCGGCAAGCGCATCCTGTTTGATACGGGCAACAACGCGGAAATCTTCGCGCACAATGTGCAGGCCAAGGGCATCGACCTGACGCAACTCGATTTCGCGATCGTCTCGCATCGCCACGGCGACCACACGAGCGGGCTGAACCACCTGTTGAAGGTGAACCCGGCCGTGAAGATCTATGCCCCGCAGGAAAACTTCGGTGTCTTCGGCGCGGCATTGCCGGGCACGTTCTACCGGCGAAACGATCAGCTTCCGCCGGACATGCGATACTTCGACGGCAAAGCGCCCGACACACTCCGGTTCGGCAGCCCATGGCCTGACGGCAATTTCACCTGGGTGACCAAGACGACCGAGATCGCGCCCGGATTCCATGTGATCCTGCTGAACGGAACCTGGGGCGTCGACCTGGAGGTGAAGGAAATCTCCCTGGCGATCGACACGCCCGACGGGATCGTTCTCGTTGTCGGGTGCAGCCATCCGACCATCGAGAAGATCGTCGAGACAGCCAAGACGACGCTCAACAAGCCGATCCATCTGGTGCTCGGCGGCACTCATTTGCTGCCGGCGAAGGATGACCAGATCAGCAGCACCGCGGCCGCGCTGCGTGACACCTGGGGTGTCCGCTACGTCGCGCCGGTGCATTGCACCGGCGAGCCCGCGTTCGCCATTCTGAAACAGACCTTCGGCGACCACTACGTCTATGCCGGCCTGGGCACGACCGTATTGCTGGGGCCGAAGGTCACGGTGAAAGCAGAGGCGGGTCAGCCGAGCAAGGCAGCAATGGACGAAGAGGATCTTCGCAGCTACCGCGCAGCAATGACGCAAGGCCCACTACGGGCGTTTCTCGGCGCCGACAAGAGACTTGCGCGACTTCGCGAATGAGCGACTGACTGGACCGCCTAATCCAGCTTCGCACCGGAGCGCACGATCACGTCCTTCCACTTCGCGGAATCCTTCGCGATCGTCGCCGCGAACTCTTCCGGCGACCCGCCGGCCGGCTCGTCGCCGATCGACGCAAAGCGCTCCTGGAACGTCGGCGACGCGATCGCACGGTTGATCGCCGCATTGAGCTTGGCGAGCGCCGGCTTCGGGATGCCGGCCGGCGCGATCACGCCGGTCCAGGTCGCCGCCTCGTAGCCGGGCACGCCGGCCTCGGCGATGGTCGGCAGCTCCGGGAAGCCGGGCGAGCGGCGCGCGCCGCTGACGCCGAACGCGCGCACCGTGCCGGAACGCGCATGCGGCGAGATCGAGTTCAGGCTCTCGAACATGATCTGCACCCGGCCGGCGATCAGATCGTTGATCGCCGCAGCGCCGCCGCGATACGGCACGTGCACGATGTCGGTGCCGGTCATGAACTTGAACAGCTCGCCGCCGACATGGCCGGGCGAGCCGTTGCTCGACGAGGCATTCGACAGCTTGCCCGGATTGGCCTTGGCGTAGGCGATCAGCTCCGGGATGGTCTTGAACGGCGCGTCGGGCGCGGCGGCGAGCAGCAGGTGGCCGCGCGCCACCAGCGCGACCGGCTGGAAGTCGCGCTCGATGTCGTAGGGCAGCTTCGCCACCATGTGGCGCGTGATGGCGAGCGCGCCGATCGGCCCCATGCAGATGGTGTAGCCGTCCGGATCGGACTTGGCGGTGATGTCGAGGCCGAGCGTGAGCGCGCCGCCGGGCCGGTTGTCGACGACGATCTGCTGGCCGATCTCCTTGCCGAGCTCGGCGCCGAGGATGCGCGCCACCGTGTCGGTCGCGCTGCCGGGCGCCTGCGGGACGACGAAGCGGATCGGCTTGTCGGGATATTCGGCGGCGGCCGGGCTCGCGAGCACGCAGGCGAGCACGATCGGGATCGATCGAACGAAACGCATGGCTCCTCCCTCAACACCGGCCTTTACCGGTCGGTTTGATACAAGCATAACCGTTGCAACGCCTGCGCCAACCGGCCTCGAAGCCGATGCGACAATGCAGGCACGGGGAGGCCGCCATGCCGAAAGCAGCGCCGATCCTTGTTCTCGCCGGCCTTGTCATCTGCGCCGGCGCGGGAGCGGGCTTGGCACAGGACGCCTACCCGACCCGGCAAGTCCAGCTCATCGTGCCGTTCGCGCCGGGTGGCGCGGTCGACGCAGTGGCGCGCGTCCTCGTGACGCCGCTTGCGGCGGGGCTCGGCAAACCGATGGTGATCGACAACCGCGGCGGCGCCGGCGGCATCATCGGCATGGAGGCGGCGGCGCGCGCGCCGGCCGACGGCCATACGCTCCTGCTCGCGCACAGCGGACTGACCGCGATGCCCGGCCTCTACAAGAAACTGTCGTTCGATCCGGTCAAGGATTTCGACGGGGTCATCACCGCGGTGTCGGGCAGCTACATGCTGTCGGTCAGCGCATCGGCGCCGTTCAACTCGGTCGCCGAGCTGATCGCGCATGCCAAGGCCCATCCGGGCAAGCTGACCTACGCATCGGCCGGCGTCGGCTCGACCATCCATCTCGCCAGCGAGTTCTTCAAGCGCGCGGCCGGCATCGACATCCTGCACGTGCCCTACAAGGGCGCGGCGCAGGCGACCACCGACCTGATCGGCGGGCAGATCCAGATGATGATCGGCCCGATCAACAACATCCAGCCGCTCGCCACCGCGGGCAAGATCCGCGCTCTCGCCGTCACGTCGGCGACGCGCTCGCCGCTCGCGCCGGATGTGCCGACGATTGCCGAAAGCGGCCTCGCCGGTTTCGAGGTGGTCGGCTGGTATGGCCTGGCGGTGCCGGCGGGGACGCCGCCGGCCGTGATCGCCAGACTGAACGCGGAAACGAACCGCGTGCTCAAGTCCGACGAGGTGGTGGCGCAGTTCCGCAAGCAGGGTTACGAGCCCGTCGGCGATACGCCGGAGCAGGCGACCGCCCGGATCAAGGCCGACGTCGCGCAGTGGACGAAAATCATTCGCGAAGCCGGCATCGAACCTCAGTGACAGCAAGAGACACATGGACCAGAATCTCAGCACCGACGCCGAAAGCCTGACCAAGACCCTGTGCGGCCACCTGGCGGCGGCGCAGTTCAGCGATCTCAAACCGGCGGCGCAGCACGCGGCACGGCGCGGCGTGCTCGACTGGATCGGCTGCGCGCTCGCCGGGAGCGGCCACAAGACCGTCACCACGCTGGTCGACGTGCTCGACGAGGTGAGCGGCCGGCCGCAGGCGACGGTGATCGGCCGCAAGCAAAAGCTCGGCCTGCGCGACGCGCCGCTCGCCAATGGCCTGATGGGCCACGTGCTCGACTTCGACGACACGCATATGGGCGGCGTGGTGCTGCATGCGAGCTCGCCGGTGCTCGCGGCGCTGTTAGCGCTCGCCGAGCGCACGCCGGTCGGCGGCGCCGAGCTGATGCTCGCCTATGCGGCAGGCTTCGAGGCCGGCGTGCGCGCGGGCCGCACCGCGCCCGGCCATCACAAGGGCGGCTGGCACTTGACCGGCACGCTCGGCAGCATCGCCGCGGGTGTCGCCGGCGGCAAGCTGCTCAAGCTCGACCGGCAGCGCCTGACCTATGCGATGGGCATCGCCACGACGCAGTCGGCCGGCATGCAGCAGAACCGCGGCACCATGTGCAAGTCGTTCCACGCCGGCAAGGCGGCGGCGAACGGCGTGCTTGCCGCGCTGCTCGCGGAGCGCGGGTTCGACTCGACGCAGGAGATCATCGAGGGCAAGAAGGGTTTTTCGCGCATCTACAGCGACACGGCCGAGCCGAGCGCGCTGACCGCCGGGCTCAGCGAAAGCTGGGTCATCGAGACCAACGGCCACAAGCCCTATGCCTGCGGGGTGGTGCTGCATCCGCTGATCGACGCGCTGGTGACGATCCGCAATCGCGACACGATCGACGCCGCCAAGGTCGACGAGATCGGCCTGCGCGTGCATCCGCTGGTGCTTGCCATCACCGGCGTGGTCGAGCCGTCGACCGGGCTGCAGTCGAAATTCTCGACCCTGCATTCAGCGGCGGTGGCGCTGATCGACGGCGCTGCCGGCATCGCGCAATATTCCGACGCGAAAGCGAAGGACCCGGCGGTGGCGGCGCTGCGCCGCAAAATCAAGCCGATCGCCGACGACACGCTGCGCAAGGACGAGGCTTACGCGGCGGTGATGATCGGCGGGACGCGTCATGAGTGCCACGTGGCGCATGCGAGCGGCACGATCGACAATCCGATGAGCGACGCGGCGATCGAGCAAAAATTCGTCGCCAACGCGACGCCGGTGATCGGCGCCGAGCGCGCCAATCGCGTGGCGGAGATGGTGTGGTCGCTGGAGAAGCTCGGCGACGTCCGCGAGCTGGTCGCGCTGGTGGCCTGAGCTATTCTGCGTCGCCGGAGCCGCGGATGCCGTATTTCTCGCGCAGCGCCTGCTGCTCGGCGGTGCTCGGCACGGCCGCGACCGGCGTCGCGACCACGGGCGCCAGTGTCTCGGGTTGAGCCTCGCGCAGCCGCTTGCGCATCGCGCGTTCGAATACGAACAAGGCGATCGCCATGACCGCCCCGGCGATGTTGAAATACTTCGCCTGCGGGAACGAGCCGACCGGCAGCAGCAGGCAGATGCCGACGACGGCGTAGACGAGGCGATCCACCAGGCACAGGTGGCGCACCGAATAGCCCATCACCGCCGCCGAAATGAGCCAGACGCCGGCGACGGCAGTGACGAAGTCGATGACGATGAAGACCGGGTCGCCCTTGAGCAGCAGCGTGCCCGAATACACGAACAGGAACGGGATGACGAAGATGGTCCAGCCGAACGCCATGGCCATCCAGCCGGTGCGGTTGGGATCGGCGCCGGCGAGGTTCGCCGCGACGAACGCCGCGACCGCGACCGGCGGCGAGATCAGCGACAGGCAGCCGTAATAGAGGATGAACATGTGCGCCGCCATCGGGTCGATGCCCATCTTCACGAGCGAGGGCGCGACCAGGGTCGCCAGCAGGATGTAGCAGCCGACCGTCGGCAGGCCGGCGCCGAGGATGATGTTGGCGACGGCCGAGAGGATCAGGAGGAGGATCAGGCTGCCGGCCGCCATCTGGATCAGCACCAGGCTGAGCGTGAAGCCGGCGCCGGAATAGTTGAGCGCGCCGATCATGATGCCGGACGCGGCGCCGATCATGAACAGGTCGACCACCGCGACGCCGGTGTCGCGCAGCATCTCGATCACGTCGTGCAGGCCGAGCCGCTTGCCCTGGAACGGAAACGCGAAGGCGAGCACGAGCGCCACGGCGGTGGCGATCAGGCCGGCGCCGTCCGCCTCCTCGCCGCCCCAGAACAGCGCGTAGATGAGCACCACGAACGGGATCGGGAAGTGCCAGCCGCGCCGCAGCACCTCGCCGAGCTTCGGGATCTGCGCCGGATCCATCGGCTTGATGTTGCTGCGCGCCGCCTCGAGATCGACCTGGATGAACAGCGCGATGTAGAACAGGATCGCCGGGATGGCGGCGGCGAGCGCGACATCGGCGTAGGGCACCTGCAGAAACTCGGCCATCACGAAGGCGGCGATGCCCATGACCGGCGGCATGATCTGCCCGCCGGTCGAGGCGTTGGCCTCGATCGCGGCGGCGAGATGCGGGCGGAAGCCGACCCGCACCATCAGCGGGATGGTGACCACGCCGACGGTGATGATGTTCGAGACCACGTTGCCGGAGATGGTGCCGAACAACGACGAGCCGAGGATCGCGATCTTGGCCGGGCCGCCGCGATATTTTCCCATCAGCGCCATGGAGACGTCGGTGAAATAGGCGGCGCCGCCGGACTTCATCAGCACCTGGCCGAACAGCACGAAGATCACCACGACGGTGGCGACGATCTTCAAGGTGACGCCGAAGATGGCGGTCGAATCCCACAACGAGAAGAAGGTCAGGCGATCGAACGGGATCGACTTCGCCGCGAACTGGCCGGGCAGCCAGCCGCCGACCAGCGCCAGCACGAAGAAGAAGATCGTCGTGTAGAGGAGCCCGTTGCCGGTCGAGCGGCGCAGGCCTTCGAGGATGAGCAGGATCATCACCGCGGCGACGACGAGCCCATCCCATGGCCGCTGCGCGACGAGCTCGGAGAGCGTCGGAAACCGCACCGCGACATAGGCCATGCCGGCGAACGAGACGATCGCGGCGGCGACGTCGTACCACGGGACGGACGCGCCCTTGCGGCCGCCGCGCGCGCCGTTCGCGGGCACATAGAGGAAGAGGAGCGGCATCGCCAGGCCGAGCAGGCCGGCGAGGTATTGCTCCGCGTAGAGCGACAGACCGAGCTTGCGGAACAGGTCGAGCGTCACCGCGATGACGGCGCAGGTGAGCGTGACGGCGAGCGTGTTGACCGCGGCGCGCATCCCGCGCGGTTCCTCCCGGACATCGCGTTGTTGGTTGCCGCGATTTTGGCACGGCTCGCGTGCGTCGGCCAGCGATGCTGATGTATCGCGATGCGGTACAGGTTGGCACTGCCTCGTGTCCCGGACAAGCGCGCGTCAGCGCGCAGATCCGGGACCCAGCACACACGGGCAACGTAGGAGCTCTTTGTCTCCTGGGTCCCGGATCGGCGCGCGGCTTCGCCGCGCTTGTCCGGGACACGAGCGAGGAGCGAGTGTCCCCTACCCCAGCTCCACCACCTCTTCCGGGAAATGATGCAGCCGTGCGCTCGGGCCGTTCGCCTCGATCATGTAGTTGTCGCACACCCACGAGCTCTGGCCTTTGTGCACGTAGGTCGGGTGCACGACGATGTTCATGTCCTTCTGGATCAGCATCGGCTCGTCGTGGCGCACCAGCGGCCGCTCGACCAGGTCGTAGCCCTGGCCGTGGCAATAGAGCCGGCTCTCGGCGGGCCGGCCATTCTTCTGCATGAAGGCGTTGTATTCGTCCCAGATCGTCTTGCAGGACGCGCCGGGCTTGAGCAGGTTGAGCGTGAAGCGGCGCGCTTCCAACGTAAAGGCGAACTCGTCCTGCATCTGCTGCGGCACCTTGCCGACCACGGCGGTGCGGCCGAGCTCGGTGTACATGCCGCCCGGCCCGGCGTCCTCCACGAGCAGCATCACGTAGTCGCCTTCCTTGATGACGCGGTTCTGCATGTGCTGGCCGGCGATCTGGCCGGGCGTGCCGAGCGGCGCCGAGCAGCACAGATAGATGCCATGCTCGCTGCCGTGGCGCTGGCTGTAGCAGCGCGCGATCGCCGCGATGTCGATGTCGCGCATGCCGGGCTCGATCGCCGCGAAGGCGGCGCGCATGGCGCCGTCCTGCATGCGCGCCGCGCGCTTGACCAGCTCGATCTCCTCGGGCGACTTGATGACCTTGATCTTGTCGACCAGCTCGGTCGCGTCGACGAGTTTGCTGTTGGAGTAGCGACCGTTGCGCAGGTAATCGACCAGGCCGACCGACATCTGATAGGTGCCGACCAGGCCGATGGTGGCACCGGCATAGGGCGCCAGCGCCTTGGCGGCGAGCTCGGCGTCATAGGCTGTGGTGTAGTGCGCGGACGAATAGCTCGGCGTCGTCATCCAGGTCTTGACGCCGCGTCGCACGCCGTCGCCCTCGTGCGGCAGCTCCTTGACCATGCCGAACGGGCCCTGGTTGATCAACGTCATGTCGGCGTCGCGCGGGAAGATCACCGTCTGCGGATAGCCATTGGTGGCGTTGAAGTCGGTGAAATACTTCACGTAGCCGCCCATCTGGTCGACGTTGTTCTGCATGAGGAGAACGTCGATCTTCTCGGCCTCCATGGCGCCGCGCACGGCTTTCCAGCGGCGCTCGAGCTCGGCGGTCGAGATCGGGCAGACCAGGCGTTCGGACAATTCCATTGGGTATTCCTCCGCGGGCTAGTGTCGTTTACGCATGTCCTTTTCGGAAAACCGGCGTCCACTTTTCCGGGACATGCGCTAGTGCTTGACCACGTTGATCATGTTGTCGGTGTTGCCGGACAGGAAGCAGCGCATGTTGGCTTCGATGATCGGCAGCGCGAGATCGGGATAGATATCGCAGAACCCGCCCTGATGGGTGGTGATGAGCACGTTCTTCATGTCCCAGAACGGGTGCGTGGCTGGGAGCGGCTCCTCGAGGAACACGTCGAGCGCGGCGGCGGCGGGACGGCCCTGCTTGAGCGCCTCGACCAGTGCGGTTTCATCGACCACCCCGCCGCGCGCGAGATTGACCAGGAAGCTCGACGGCTTCATCGCGCCGAGCACCTTCGCGCCGACGATGCCGCGGGTCGCCGCGGTGAGCGGCGTGAGCAGCACGAAGAAATCGAGATCGCGCACCGCGTCGATGAGATCGTCGCGCGAGCGCATCTCGTCAAAGCCGTCGACCTGGCGGATCGCTGACGAGATGCCGACCACCTTCATGCCGAACGCCTTGCACTTCGGCGCCAGCGCCTCGGCGATCACGCCGATGCCGAAGATGCCGACCGTCTTGCCGTGCAGCAGCTTGGCCGGCCAGCGCGTCCAGGCATGCTGGTCCTGGCAGCGAGTGAAGCGCGGAATGTCGCGCGCGAGCGCGAGCATGGCGGCGATCGCCGCCTCCGACACCGGCGGGCCGTGAATGCCGGTCATGTTGGTCACCAATACGTCCTTGCGCAGGGTCGGCTGGTCGGTGAGGTTGTCGACGCCGGTGCCGAGCGCCTGCACCCATTTCAGGCTGGTCGCGCCTTCGAGCACATGCGGCGCCAGCATCGGCGCGAAAGTGAGGAGGATATCGGTCGCGCCGATATGCGGGCCGACCTTGGAATGGTGATCGACCACCGTGATGTTGAGCTCCGGAAATTGCTCTTTCAGCCGGTCGCGATATTGCGCGCGCACGTAGTCGGGCAGCGTCAGGAGAATGAGCAGATTCGGCATCGGTCCGTCACAACGAAAACGCCGCCCCGTCCCTTAGCCAAGCGGGCGTGGGTTGGCTACACCGAAAATGCTGCAATCCTTCCACGCAGAGCGTTGCGGGGGGCACTTTCAGCCGGCCGCGGCAATCCTCGCGGCGGCCGCGATCAGCGCCTCATCGGCGCCGCGCGACCCGATCAGCGAAATGCCGAGCGGGCAGCCGTCGAACCGGGCCAGCGGCAGCGAGATCTGCGGCAGCCGCGCGAGGCCGGCGATGCAGAGCAGGCTCATGGCGCGGCCGCGGAAATCCTCTAGCTCGGCGAGCGGGGCGTCGGCCGTGATGGCAATGCCCGGCGCGGTGGGCAGCACGAGGAACGCGCGGTCCTCGAGCAGGCCGGCAAGGCGTTTGGCGATCTCCTCGCGCGCGTGCTCGGCCTTGGCGACGTCGGCCGGATCGAGCGCGGCGGCGACGGCGAGCCGCTCCTTGATGCCGGGGCCGAGGCGCGGTTGTGTCCTGGTCAGCCAGTCACCGTGGGTGCGCCAGATCTCGGCGAACTGGATGATGCGGAAGGTTTCGAACCAGGAGCGCAGCCCATCCGACGAAACTGTTGTGGGACGCGTCGCGCCGAGCACGCGTGTAACGCGTTGGCGTGCCGGCGCGAGGGCGGACGCGATCGCAGGCGGAAGCAGCGCGAAGGCATCGTCCGCGATCAGCACGCGGTCGAGTGCCGGCGCGTGCCAGCCGTCGGCGAGCAGCACGTCGCCGACCCGCGCGAACATGGCCATGTCGCGCGCAAACCAGCCGACCGTATCGAAGCTCGGCGCCAGTGCGCAGACATGATCGAGCGGAATGCGGCCGTGCGTCGCGCGCAGCCCGTACACGCCGCAGAAGCTCGCCGGCAGCCGCACCGAGCCGCCGGTGTCGCTGCCGATCGCAAAATCGCACAACCCGCCGGCGACCGCCGCGGCGGATCCGCTCGACGAGCCGCCGACAAGGCGCCCCGGCGCGTTGACGTTGACCGGCTGGCCGTAATGGGCGTTCGAACCGTTGAGGCTGAAGGCGAGCTCGTCGGTGTGGGTCTTGCCAACCAGCCTGGCGCCGGCCTGCAGCAGGCGCTCGAGCACCGGCGCGTTCCGCTCGGGAACCGGGTGCGTCTCCAGCCAGTCCGGACTGCCGAAACCGGTGCGCACGCCGGCGACGTCGAAAATATCCTTCAGGCCGAAGGTCGTGCCGGCCAGCGGCCCATGCGCGGCGCCCGCCAGCTCGACGTGATTGTGGCGGCAGAAGGCGTTGAGCTTATCGCGATCGAGGATCGTCATGCGTGCCGATTTCTAGCTTCAAAGGCGCGGCCGAGTCACTATCATGCGCGCCACCCGTTTCAACAGGACCGCCCCGTATGAGTTCCGCCACCGCATGGAAACCCGAGCGCCATATCGAGATCATCGCCGGCACGCCGCCGGGCGGCGGCGTCGACCGCTCGGCGCGCGCGCTGCTCAAGGCGATCGAGGCGAACCGCATGATCGACGGCCTCGCCAAGGTGGTCAACATCGGCGGCGACGGCGGGCGCAAGGCCTGGGTGCATATCGGCGAGCGCGCCGGCGACGGGCACGTGGTCGGCATCTCCTCGCCCAACCTGACCACCGACGTGCTGACTGGCGCGGTCAAGCCGGAGCAGTCGCGCTACACGCCGCTCGCGATCCTCTACACCGAGTACATGGCATTCGTGGCGCGGCCGGCGTGCGACATCAAGACCGGTGGCGACCTGATGCAGCACCTCGCGCGCGACGCGACCGCGGTGACCTTCGCGCTGTCGACCTCGCTGGGCAATCCGAACCACATCGCGGTCGCCAAGGTGGTGAGAGAGGCGGGCGCCGACGTCGCCGCGCCGAAGATCCGCGTGTTCGATTCCGCCCGCGACGCCGTCGCCGACGTGGTCGCGGGCAATGCCGACATCGCCGTGGTCACGGCGGCGAGCGCGGTGCCGGAGCTCGAGAGCGGCGACCTCTCGGCGCTCGCGATCTCGTCGCCCGGGCGCCTGGATGGCGTCTATGCCGACGCGCCGACCTGGAAGGAGCAGTCGGTCGATTGCGTGATCGGCGCGTGGCGCGGCGCCGCCGGGCCGCCGGACATTTCGCCGACGCATGTTGAGTTCTGGCAGAACGTGCTCGCCGCCGCGACACGCACCAAGGAATGGAAGGCCGAGCTCGAGCGCTACTTCTGGACCGCGATGTATCTCGACGGCACGGCGCTGCGCGACCACTTGGCGAAGGAGCATGCGGAGTTCACCAGCATGCTCGGTGGATTGGGGCTGTTGGCGAAGTAGCGTGCCACACGGAGGGGGCGCTGCGGCTCCTGCGTCCCCTCCCCCCCCCTCCTGGGGGGGGGGGGGGGGGGGGGGGGGGGGGGGGGGGGGCTTTCTATCCGCGTAACGCGCTTTGAATGGTGATCAAGACACCCTCGATGTTGCCGAGAACGTCGTTGTTCCAGAATCGCAGCACTCGGAAACCTTCGTCAGCCAAGCGACGGTCCCGAACCGCGTCCGTGGCGGATTCATTGTGTTGTCCGCCATCGACTTCGATGACGAGAGATTTTTCGCGACATACAAAGTCGCAGATGTAGCCGCTGATGGGCAGTTGTCGCACGAATTTGTATCCATCGATCTGGCGGTTACGAATGCGATTCCAGAGGACGGTCTCGGCGTCCGTCTGGTTGACGCGCAGTCGTCGGGCGATCTGGACGGTCTTGTGATCCCGGCTACGCAAAGCCTTGCGTCTCATTTTTGCAAGATAGAGGCTCGCAATCGAGAGCGCGTCATGCGGAGAGAGCCCCTCACCCCGACCCTCTCCCCGTGAAGAACGGGGAGAGGGAGACGCATCATCCCTGGGTGATCTCATCGATCTCGGCCGTGTCGGCCGCGCTGAGCGTCCAGGCGATGGCTTTGACGTTCTGCTCGACCTGCTCTGACCGGGTGGCGCCTGCGATGACGCTGGCGACCTGCGGCCGTGCGGCGAGCCATGAGAAGGCGAGCTCGAGCATGGTGTGGCCGCGCGTTTGCGCGAAGGCCTGCAGCTTCTCGACGAAGTCCTCGTTGCGCGGCGTGACATAGCGCTCGCGCAATCGCGGCGTCGTCGCAAAGCGCGTGTCGGCGGGGGCGGCCGCGCCGCGCCGGTATTTGCCGGTGAGCAATCCGCTGGCGAGCGGGAAGAACGGCAGCAGGCCGAGATCGTATTCCTGCGCGGCGGGCAGCAGGTCCTTCTCGATGTCGCGCACGACGAGGCTGTATTCGTCCTGGCACGAGACGAAGCGGCTGACATTCATCGCGCGCGCGACATACTCCGCCTCCGCGACGCGCCAGGCCGGAAAATTGGAATTGCCGATGTAGCGGACCTTGCCCTGGCGAACGAGATCGTCGAGTGCGCGCAAGCTCTCCTCGATCGGCGTCAGCGGATCGTAATCGTGCTGCTGATAGAGATCGATGTAATCGGTTTTCAGCCGCTTCAGGCTCGCTTCCACCGCTTCCATGATGTAGCGCCGCGACGCGCCCTGCCTGGTGCCGTCGGTCGCCATCGGCTTGGAATATTTGGTGGCCAGCACGATGTCCTTGCGCCGGTCGCCGAGCACGGTCCCCAGCACCGTTTCCGAGCCGCCCATGTTGGAATAGATGTCGGCGGTGTCGAACAGCGTGATGCCGAGATCGAGCGCGCGATGGATCACCTTGCGCGAGGTCTCGAGGTCGGTGCGCTGGCCGAAATTGTTGCAGCCGAGCCCGACCGCAGACACGCGAAGGCCGGAGGCGCCGA
>Ga0081540_1001371_pt1 | contig 21135 bp, 19 predicted proteins | sample TabmetS2T1R1_FD_71024 | JGI IMG/M metagenome (GOLD analysis project Ga0081540, IMG submission 71024) | Tabebuia heterophylla rhizosphere microbial communities from the University of Puerto Rico - S2T1R1 | ecosystem: Host-associated > Plants > Roots > Rhizosphere ... | reverse complement strand
CTGGAGAGCGGGGGCGAAGCGGGGGGCGGAGAGCCGGGGGCGGAGCGGGGGCTAGGCGGGGTGGGATTGGGTTCGGCGGAGGGCGGCGGTGCACTCGTCGGGGTCGAGGTAGGTGCCGAGGGGATCGCCGAACTCCAGGGTGCCGGAGGCCAGGTCGATCTGGCCCGCGTCCAGGCGGTAGACGGCCCGGCTCAGCGTCTCGTCCGGACCGATCGAGACGATGACGGCGCGTCCGGTCCCGGGCTCGGCTTCGACCCGTTGGTAGGGCAGGTAGGGCGCCCGTTCGGCCTCACCGTTTTCCTCTACCACCGTCCAGGACCGGCCCTGGGCGCGGGCCCGGGCCAGCGCCTCCAGCCGGCCCCGCGCGGCCAGCAGCGCCACGACCTCGCGGTACCGCGTGGCGCAGGCGGCGGCCGCGATCAAGGCGGGCCTGACCCCGGGAACCCCGGGCACGCCGGCGCCGTCGAGCAGGTCGCCGCCGCGTTCGTGCGCGGCGAGCAGGGCGGGCAGGTCGTGGCAGGTCTCGCGCAGCCACCCGAGTAGCTGCTGGACCGCGCCGAGCGCCTGCTGGTACAGCTCGGGCTGCGCCATCACCAGCGGAAAGAGCCTGGCCTCGGCTTCGTCCCAGGACCGCAGCACCGACGCGGGCACACCGGGCTGTTCCCGGGGCGCGCCGCCGGGTCCGGCATCGGATGAGGCCATTGCACCTCTCACGCCGTCGTGTTTACTATTATGAACGATTCATCATCTATGCGACTCACCACTGTACCCCTCGCCAGCAGGATGCCATGACGAAGATCGCGGTCGTCGCGCTCGGCGGCAACGCCCTGACCCGGGCGGGCCAGTCGGGTAGCTATGACGAGATGATGGCCAACGCGGCGGCCATGGCCACCGCCGTCAACGACGTGCTCGACGCCGGCTGGCGGGTGGTCGTCGTGCATGGCAACGGCCCGCAGGTCGGGAACCTGGCCATGCAACAGGAAGCGGCACGGCAGCAGGCGGCCACGGCCGCGGTGCCCGCGCAGCCGCTCGCGCTGCTCGGCGCGATGACCCAGGGCATGCTGGGCAGCGTCATCGCCCGCGCCATCGACCTGCTGCGCGGCCGCGGCACAGCGGCCGCGCTGGTCACCCACGTGACCGTGGATCCGGCTGATCCCGCGTTCGGCGCGCCGTCGAAGCCGATCGGACCGTTCTTCGAGCCCGCCGAGGCCGAACGGCTGGCCCGGCTCGGCGGCTGGGTGGTCAGGCCAGACTCGGGCCGCGGCTACCGCCGGGTGGTGGCCTCGCCGCAGCCGCTCGCCGTGATCGAGATCGAGGCGATGCGGGCGCTGGTCGAGGCCGGCCGGCTGGTCATCGCCGGGGGCGGCGGCGGGATCCCGGTGCTGGCCGCGGACCCGTGCCGGGTCGTGGACGCGGTCATCGACAAGGACCGGGCCGCCTGCCTTATCGCCCGGCAACTCGGCGCCCAGGCCCTGCTGCTGGTCACCGCGGTGGACCGGGTGATGCTCGACTACGGCATGCCGACGGAGTCGGGCCTGAGCCGGGTCTCGGCCGACCAGGCGGCCAGGTACCTGGCCGAGGGTCAGTTCCCGCCGGGGAGCATGGGTCCCAAGATCGAGGCGGCGCTGCGCTTCCTCGACGACGGGGGCGAGCTCGCGGTGATCACCTCGCCCGCCCTGCTGGCCGCGACGCTGGCCGGTCATGGCGAGACGGCCGGCACCCGCATCGAGCGGGCGGCCTCGCAGAGCGGGCAGGCGCGGTGACGGTCAGCCGGATCCTGGCCTTTCCCGGCGCGTACCGGGACTCGCTGCTGCTGCTCGGCGCGACCCGGGCCATGCAGGACAGCGAGGACGTGAGCTGGGCCAGCGCCGCGATGGCCACGCCGAGCGTGGTGGAGGACCTGGAAGGGCGCGGTTTCCCGTCGGACAGCCTGTCCGATGCGGACGCCAACGCGCTGGTACTGGCGGTGGAGGCAGCCGAGGATCCGGCCGCGAGCCAGGCCCTGGACCGGGGCCGCGCGTTGCTGTTCGCCGAGGCGGGCCCCGACCGGGACGGCGGGGCGGGACGGGCCGGTGGGCTGGGCAGGGCCGAGCCGGACCCGCGGACGGTCGGCGAGGCGGCCCGGCTGCTGCCGGAGGCGAACGTGGCGGTGGTGTCGGTACCCGGCGAGTACGCCGCGCTCGCCGCTCACTCCGCCCTGACCGCCGGGCTGCACGTGCTGCTGTTCAGCGACAACGTGCCGGTGACCGACGAGGTCGCGCTGAAGCGCCGGGCCAGCGGGCTCGGCCGGCTGGTGATGGGGCCGGGCGCGGGCACGGCCATGCTCGGCGGCGTCGGACTAGGCTTCGCCAACGCGGTCGGCACCGGGCCGGTGGGCGTGGTCGCCGCCGCGGGAACCGGCGCGCAGGAGGTCATGACGCTGCTCGACCGGTGGGGCATCGGCGTGTCCCAGGTGGTCGGCGTCGGCGGCCGGGACCTTTCGGCCCAGGTGGGCGGGCTGATGGCGCGCGACGCCGTCCGGGCCCTCGACGCCGATCCCGGCACCGAGGTCATCCTGCTGGTCTCCAAGCCACCGGACGAGGACGTGGCGCGGACGGTGATCGGCGCCAGCCAGGGCACCCCCGTGGTCGCGGCCTGCCTCGGCATGTCAGCGCCGGACGGCAGGCTGGCGGGCGCCTCGCTGGCCGCCACGCTCGAGGGCGGCGCGCTGCGGGTCGCGGAGATCCTCGGCCACCCCGCCCCCGATCTGAGCGGGAGCCCGGGACCTGAAGCGCAGGCCGCGATCGCCCGGGTCGGGGCCGGCCGCACCGCGGTGCGCGGCTTCTTCACCGGAGGCACGCTGTGTTACGAGGCCCAGGTCATCCTTTCCCAGGCGCTCGGGCCGGTGTACTCCAATATCCCGCTGCGTTCGGAGCTGGCCCTATCCGAGCTGGCACTGCCCGCGCCGGCCGGGGCGCACGTGTGCCTGGACCTCGGCGAGGAGGAGTACACCAAGGGCCGGCCGCACCCGATGATCGACCCGGCCGCCCGGCGGGAGATCCTGCGGGAGCAGGCGTTCGGCGCCGACGTCGCGGCGGTGCTGCTGGATGTCGTGCTCGGCTACGGCTCGCATCCCGATCCGGCCGGGGAGATCGCCGGGACCTGCGCCGACATCGTGGCCGCCGGGGCGGCGGTCGTCTGCTATGTGCTCGGCGCGCGCGCCGACCAGCAAGGACTCGACCGGCAGCGGGCCAAACTGACCGAGGCGGGCGCGATCGTCACCGAGAGCGCGGCGCAGGCGGCCAGGGTAGCGGCCGCGATCGCGCTGGGTTCGGGCCGGCCCGCCGCGGTGCGCCCGTGACGGCCGGCGCGCCGCCGCCCGTCGGGCTGGTGACCTACTCGGTCAAGCCGCGCGGTGGCGTGGTGCACACGCTGGCGCTGGCCGAGGCGCTGCACGCAGCGGGGTACCCGGTCCGGGTGATCGCGCTCGGCGACCCCGCGGCCGGCTTCTTCCGGCCGGTCGCGGCGCCGTTCACCATCATCGAGGCCCCGCCCAGCCTGCCGACGCTGGAGGAGCGGGTCTTCGCCAACGTGGACGCGCTGGCCGCCGGGCTCGGCGACCTCGCGGCCGGCCTGCCCATCCTGCACACCCAGGACTGCATCTCGGCCCGGGCCGCCGCCCGGGTCAGGGACGCGGCGGCCGGCCCTCCCCCAGTGGTGGTCAGGACCGTCCACCACGTGGACGACTTCACCAGCCCGTCACTCATCGACTGCCAGCGCCAGGCCATCGGTGAGCCGGACCGGATCCTGGTGGTCAGCGAGCGGTGGCGGGAGATCCTCGCGGAGGACTACGGCACCAGCGCCGACGTAGTGCATAACGGGGTGGACGTGGCCAGGTTCCGTTCGGCCGATCCTGATCTGGTCGCCGCGCTGCGGCAGCGGGCCGGCGCGGGTGGCGTAGCCGGCGCGGCGGACCGGCCGCTGATCCTGGCCGTGGGCGGGATCGAGCCGCGCAAGGGCAGCGACACGCTCATGGCGGCGGTCGCGGCGCTGAGTCGTCCGGAGGGCCGTTCGGGCCGCCGACCGGTGCTGGCAGTGGTGGGCGGCCACTCGTTCCAGGACTACCGGGAGTACCGGGACCGGGTGCTGGCCTCGCTGCCCGGGCTCGGCCTGCGGCTCGACGACGACGTGGTGCTGCTCGGCACGGTCCCGGACGCCGAACTGCCCGGCTGGTACGCCGCGGCCGACGTGCTCGCCTTCCCCTCCACCAAGGAGGGCTGGGGCCTGGCCGTGCTGGAGGCGATGAGCGCGGGACTTCCGGTGGTGGCCTCGGACCTGCCCGTCTTCCGTGAGTACCTGCGGCCGGGGCAGGACGCCCTGATGGTGCCGGTGGACAACGCGGCCGCGCTGGCCGCGGCACTCGGTGCGGTCCTCGACGACGCCGCGCTGGCCGGCCGGCTCCGCACGGCCGGGTACCAGGTGTGCGCCCGCTTCACCTGGGACCGGTGCGCGGCCGAGCACCAGCGGATCTACGCCGACCTGAAGTGGCGATGATCTCGTGCATGAGCTGGCTGGTGCCCGCGGCGGGACCGGTCCGCGACCGGCTGGCCGGGGTCATCGCCGGGCTCGCCGCCGAGCACGGGGCGCCGGTGTTCGCGCCGCACGTCACCATGGCCGGCGTGGCCGAGGCTGAACCGGACGCGGCGGCGCGGGTGCTGGAGCGGGTGGTGGCCGGGGTGCCGCCGTTCGAGGTGACGCTGACCGGGTTCGGCCACGAGCCTGAGTTCTTCCGTTCGCTGTACCTGCGAGCCGAACCCTCTGCGCGGCTGACCGTCTTGCACGAGGAGGGTCAGCGGGCCTGGGGACTCGACTCTGAGACTGGTCCGCCGTACCGGCCGCACCTCAGCCTGCTCTACACCCGTCACGTGCCCGAGGAGCGCAAGCCCGCCATCGCTGACGGCCTCGGGCTAGCGCTGCCGGTGACGATCCGCGTCGACGCGGCCGAGGTCTGGGCTGACTTCCGGGACGAGGTGACCCGCTGGCGCCGGGTCGCCCGGGTAGTTCTGACGGGTTAGCGGTCCGGGGGTTCATGGCGTTCCGACGCGCTCGGCGGGCGGGAGTGTCCAGGATCACAAGCCGGACGAGCGCCGCCAGTGTCACCTTTCCCTGGGCCATGTCGTCACGTGGACAGGAGGAAAGGGGATACGGATGCGTGCCCTCCTGACAAAGGTGTACCGGCGGAGCCGGGCGGACCGGTGGTCGTCACTGTTCGGGCAGGTCGCGGTCTATTCGTTCGTGGTAACCGCGATCACCGGCGTGTTCTTGCTGTTTTACTACAAGCCGAGCATGACGCAGGTCAGCTACCACGGCTCGTACCGCAAGCTGGACGGCGTCCCGATGAGCCAGGCGTACCGGTCGACGCTGGACATCAGCTTCGACGTGCGCGGCGGGCTGCTGATGCGGCAACTCCACCACTGGGCCGCGCTGCTGTTCATCGCGGCGGTATGCGCGCACCTGCTGCGGCTCTACTTCACCGGCGGATTCCGCAGGCCGCGCTGGCTGAACTGGCTGATCTGGGTGAGTTTGCTGGTGCTGGGCATGGTCGCGGGCGTGTCCGGGACCATCCTCCCGGATGACCTGTTGTCCGGGGGGAGCCTGGGCGTGCTCGAAGGGGTCACGCTGTCGATCCCGGTCATCGGCACGCACCTGATGGTGTGGATCTTCGGCGGGGACTTCCCCGGGCACGTGATCATCGAGCGGGCGTACTGGCTGCACGTGGCGGTGCTGCCGGTGGTGATGGTCGCGCTGTTCGCGCTGCTGCGCCGGCGCAGCCGGCCGGTGATCACGCCCGTTTCCGTGGTCATGTTCTGGCTCACCTGCGCGACTCTTGCGCTCCTCGGTACGTTCGCGCAGGTCAACCCGGTCTGGCTGTTCGGGCCTTACCAGGCGGGAAGCATCAGCGCCGGATCGGTGCCCGGCTGGTACATGGGCTTCCTCGACGGCGCGCTGCGGATCATGCCGGGCTGGGAACTCAGCGTCTTCGGTCACCCGCTCACCCTCGCGGTGCTGGTGCCCGGGATCCTGGTGCCCGGCGCCTTCTTCACCCTGCTGGCCGCCTACCCGCTGCTCGACCGCAAGCTCACCGGCGACGTGGCCGGGGACCGGCCGCGCGACGCCGCGATCCGCACCGGCATCGGCGCCGCCGGGATCACGTTCTACGGATTGCTGTGGGCCGCGGCGGCCAACGACCAGATCGCCTACCACCTCAGCTTTTCCCTCTACGCGGTCACCTGGTTCTTCCGGGTGGCGGTGCTGGCCGGACCGGTCCTGGCGTTCATGATCACCGAGCGGATGTGCCTCGGCCTAGCCCGACGGGACCGGGACGAGGCCGAGCGCGGGCGCGAGACCGGCCGGATCGTGATGACCCCGGAAGGGGGTTACCGGGAGATCCGCGAGCCGGTGCGTCCGGCAGCCGGTCCGTTATTTCGTCGCGTCCAGGAGATCGCGGCAGGCCTGCTCGCAGCGCCGGCAGGCTTCGGCGCAGACCCGGCAGTGCGGCATGTGGGCGTGTCGTTCGCACTCATCGCCGCAGCTCTTGCAGCTGGCCACGCAGGCCTCCAGCAGCGGCCGGACGACGTTGGCGTCGTAGTCCGTCTGGCGGCTGATGACACCCGCGGTGGCGGCGCAGATATCGACGCAGTCCAGGCACAGCCGGATGCACGTGACCATCTCGGTCACGTTCGGCTCACCTAGGTCAGCGGCGTTGTCGGCGTTGCAGGCCTGGACGCAGTCGCTGAGCGCGTCGATGGCAGCGGCCAGCAGGCCGGCGTCGACGTTGAACGTGCGCGAGTAGGTGTCCAGCATCTGCCGGGCGTAGCTCATGGGTTCCTCCTGTGAAAGCGGTACCTGGGGGGTAGCGAAGGCACGGGTGAGCGTGCCCCTAGCCGAGCTCGGTTGGACATCGAAGATCTGGCCTGGCCACGAGCTGCTCGGCTTGGAGCCGGTCGAGCGCGTCGCGGCACGCCGCCACGAAGGTCCAGAACAGCTCGGTGGTGGTGTGCTTGCGCCCCGCGCGGGTGTGCTCGGTGAACATCGCATCGCGCAGCGGCTTGCTCAGCTCCAGCTGCGCGCCCATGCCGAGCAGGGTGCGGTTGACGATGTTGCACGTGGCGTCGCCGTTGAGCTCCCCCTGCGGGCCGGCGTCCCTCGCGTCGAAGCCGGCGGCGCATAGTTCCTCGAGCAGGTGACACTGCAGGTCGGGGTGGCGCCCCCCGACGAGCACGACCTGGTCATTTCCGGACATGGGCGGCCGCGGCAGGAAGCCGTGCAGGGCAACGGCGTTCAGCGAGCCCGTGCACAGCGAGACGGCCACGCCGTCGTCGCAGCCGGTCGAGGTGACGTGGAGCTCGGGGTTGCCGCTGTCCCGCAGGCCCTCGAACATCCAGTAGTCGTAGGTCACCCCGGCGGGCGGGATCTGGGACAGGCTGGCCGGGTGGTAGCCGGCCACGGCCAGGCAGAGTTCCGACGTGCCGGGCTCGATCCCGCCTCCGTGCGGGGCGAGGATCGTGGTCTTGGGCACGTCGTCGGTGCGGGCCAGGGTGTCGTCGAACCGCTCATGGCGACGATGGCGGCGCGCGTAGTCGACGCCTTCGGCGAGGCTGGGAGCTGCGTAGAGTTCCGAATTGAGGTTAAAGGTCACGTCCCGGCTCCCCTCGCTGCTTAGCCGTCCTCGGCGGGCGGTGCACGGAAACCTCGGGCGGCATGGCCGCGTACGGTTCGACCTCGACCATGGCGAGCTGGCCGGTGTTGCCCTGGGAGAGCGCCGAGCTGGGCCGGTCGGCGGTCAGCACGTTCGGGTTGCCGTGGCGGCAGAAGGACGGGTCGCCGGGGTCCGGGTCATACCAGGCACCGGTGGACAGCTGCACGACGCCGGGCCGAACGTCCTCGGTTAGCGTGACCCCGGCCAGGCAGCTGCCGCGGTCGTTGAAGACGCGGATGCAGGAGCGATCGGTGATGCCGCGTGCTTCCGCGTCGCTGGGGTGCATCGCCACGGGCTCGCGTCCGCGGATTTTGCCTTCCTGGCTGTAGGCGCCGACGTCGAGCTGGCTGTGCAGCCGGCGGCGGGGCTGGTTGGCCACCAGCTGGAGCCGGTACCGGCGGGGGTGGCCGCCGAGCCATTCGGCCGGCTCGAGCCAGACCGGGTGCCCGGGGCAGTCGGGATAGCCGAAGCTGTCGATGGTCGCCGAGAAGATCTCGATCTTCCCGCTGGGGGTGCTGAGCGCGAACCGCCCGGGATCGCGGCGGAAGCCGGACAGCAGCACCTGGCGGGGATCGGGGACCGGGATCTCCAGCGATCCGCCCGCCCAGAAGTCATCGAATGACGGTACCTCGTGACCAGCGGCCTTCAGGTCCGAGCGCCACTGCCCGTACAGGTGACACAGCCACTCATAACCCGTTCGGCCCTCAGTGAAAACCTTCCCCACCTGCAGCCGGTCCGCCAGGGCACCGAAAGTGACGTAGTCGTCACGCGCCTGCGCGTGTGGTTCGGTGAGCTGCGGCATGGCGAACAGGGTGGAGTCGCCGCTGCCGACGCCGATATCGTCGCGTTCGACGGACATGGTCGAGGGCAGGACGATGTCCGCGTGCCGCGCGGTGGCGGTCCAGAACGGATCATGCACCACCACGGTCTGCGGCCGGGCAAACGCCTCACGCAGCCGGGCGAGGTCCTGGTGGTGGTGGAACGGGTTCCCGCCGCACCAGTAGACGAGCTTGACATCCGGGTAGCGGCGGCGCTGGCCGTCGTAGTCGTAGCCGACGCCGGGCTGCAGCAGCATGTCCGCGATCCTGGCTACCGGGATATAGGAGTCGATCCCGTTCGCGCCCTGGGGCAGGCGGGGCGCTGAGAGGCGGCGGGCGAGGCCGACATCGCTGGTTGATCCGTACCCGTGCCCGAACCCGCCGCCCGGCAGGCCGATCTGCCCGAGCATCGCGGCCAGCACCAGGCCCAGCCAGACCGGCTGTTCCCCGTGCTGGGCGCGCTGCAGCGACCAACTGACCGTGACCATCGTGCGCCCGGCCGCCATCTGGCGGGCGAGCGCGCGGGTTCGCTCCGCCGGGACGCCGGTCAGGGCGGCCGCCCACTCCGGGGTCTTCGGCACCCCGTCGGCCTCACCGCGCACGTAGCCGATGAACCGCGGGTAGCCCACCGTGTACCGGTCCAGGAAGCTCCTGTCGGCGAGACCATCGCAGTCCAGGACGTGGCCGAGCGCGAGCATCAGCGCGGCGTCCGTGCCGGGCACGGGAGCGATCCATTCGGCGTCCAGGCTGGCGTCGGTGTCAGTGCGCAGCGGGCTGACCGAGATGATCCGGCATCCGCGCGCCACGGCGGCCGCCAGCGCCGGGGCCATGGTGTGCCGGCCGATGCCGCCCGAGGCCACGGCGGAGTTCTTCGGGGACAACCCGCCGAACGCCACCAGCAGGTCGGTGTGCTCAGCGATGACGGGCCACGCCGTGGCGCCCCCCATGACCAGGCCCATGTCCCCGACCACGTGCGGCAGCAGCACCGACGAGGTCCCGAAGCTGTAGTTATTCACCGACCGGACGTAACCGCCCAGGCAGTTCAGGAACCGGTGCAGCTGGCTCTGGGCATGGTGGAACCGGCCCGCGCTGGCCCAGCCGTACGATCCCCCGAACACGCCATCCGGGCCGTAGCGGCCGTACACCCGGCGCAGCTCCCCCGCCAGCAGGTCAAGCGCCATCGTCCAGGACACGGGCACGAACACGTCGTTCCCGCGGACCGCCGCATCGGGGCCGTGCTCCAGCCACCCCTGGCGGACATGAGGCTGGCCGATCCGCACCGGGTGACGATGCGCCGCGGCCAGGTTCTCCAGGATCCGGCTGGGCGCCGGGTCCTCCCGCCACGGACGCACCGACGTCAACGTCCGCCCGTCGCTCTCGATCTCCGCCGCACCCCAATGGGTGAGGTGGACGTGCCTGCGCTGTTGTCCGGCCATGACCACCATTCAAGCCGCGCTCGCGGTGCTGCGCTACCTCGGTGTCGCGGGACATGAGGTGTATCACGGCTGCCCCGCAGCGCTCCACCCCGGTGGGGAAGTCAGATGAGAGAAGGCCAGAAATGCCGGACAGCCAGACGCCGACCAAGAGCCGGCCGGCCCGGTTCCTATTCGGCAGCACGCAACCAGGACGGGGATTCCTGCTGCTCTACCCGGACCGCCTGACCGCTGTGAACAGCCCGGTCGACACCTGGGGTTACGTGATCGGGCCGATGATCTTCCTGGTCCTCAGCCTCCCGCTCTCCCACCGGATCGGGTGGGCCGGAGTAGCCGCCGGATCCGCGATCGGCGGGGGGATCGGAGACTACTTCAACAAGAGGCGGGCGATCGCCAAGGCGGCCCAAGGTGGCGACGGGGTGACCGTTATCCCGTTCGACCTGATCACCGGCGTCCGAACCGCGAAACCCCAGGGGATGTCCGGCTGGTGGGGCATCCGGATCCTGGTCGTGACGACGGCGGACGGAACCGAGCACGAGTTCCGCGGGACGATGGAAAAGTGGCAGGCCTACCTCGCGGACGCCCTGACCGCACGGGGCTGCGGGGTTCATCCCGCGATCGACGGCATCATGGTCACCCCGCCGTCGACCTGGGCGGAGTTCTGACGGCGGTCCGGCCGCCTGGACGCCTACCTGGTCTCCATGCTCATCGCCCTGATCGCCGTCATCGCCGTAGCCACTGCCCTGGCCTAGGGGTGGCCCTCAGATCGGGTAGCGGGTGGGTTCGGTCGTGTAGGTCCGTCCCGATGGGGTGGTCCAGGTGAACGTCCCGTCGGAGAGCTGATCGGCCTTCCATTTCGGGTGCTGCTTGAGCCGATGATCATGGCGGCACTTCGGACCCGCGTTGCACAGGCAGGTACGTCCGCCTGCTTCGTACGGGGTGTTGTGCTCGAAGTCGCACCGGGCGGCGGGCCGCCGGCAGACCGGGCTCGTGCAGGTGGCGTGCCGGACCCGGGACAGGTGCCTCAGCCTAGCCCCGGGATCGTGCCCGTTGGCTTCGTGGCGGTGGTCGCAGGGATCGGTCGTCAGCGGCTCGGCCGTCACGATCAGGTCCGGCCCGCTGCCGGGAGTGCGCAGCCGCCAGATGCCATACCCGCCGGGCGGCCCGTCCCGGCTGGCCGGGGTGACGCTGAACCCCGGCGGGCCGGGTCCCGCGCGTTTCCTGCGGCTCTTGGGCTCGGGCCGGGCGCAGCCATGCCCGACCACGTGCCCCCTTAGCGTCGGTGACCGTGAGGCACCAGGTGGTCTTCGGGTTGCGCGCGGCCGCGGTGGCCAGGTCGCGGGCCAGCCACGGGTCGACCGGGCCCAGGCCGGCGAGGTCCCCGGGCCGGTCCGCCAGGCCGGCCAAGGTGGCCAGCGGGACGGTCAGCATGACCTGCCCGGCGAACCCCGCGGGAGCCGGGGCGGGGGTGCCGTCCGGGCCGGGTCGGGAGTCGGTGCCCAGCAGCAGGTCCAGGTAGGCACGGGCGCGCAGCTCATCCAGCCCGCCAGCCAGCCCGGCCGCCTTCAGCTCCCGCGCCCAGGCGGTGATCCGCTCGTCCGCGGCCAGCGCCTCACCGGGGGCCAGCTCCCGGCCGGCCAGGGCGGCGTTGCCGGTATCTTCAAGCCACCGCTCCACCCGGGCGAACTTCGCGCCGGTTTCCCGCCGCTCCTTCGCCTTCTCCGGAGCGGCCTCGATCACGGCGCGGGCGATTGCGGCGCGCAGCCCGCCGGGCGTCAGCCGGGCCGCCCGGTCCAGCACCTTGTCTTCGGCGGCGGCCGCCTCGTCGGGGTCGAGCAGCGCGGTGGCTTGGGCGATGATCCGGGCCTTGCCCAGGCTTATCGTGCCTTCGCGCAGGGCCGCCTTGGCGCCGGGCAGATGGGTGTCCAGGTGCCCGGCCGTGCCCATCAGCTCATAGCCGCGAGTCCGGGACTCGGCCAGCGCGTACGCGACCTGGTCCGCGGTGAACTCCGCGTCCTCCGGAGCCGGGTTCCGCCGGGCCAGCTCCGCGATCATCGCGAGCTTGCGGGCCGCGGCGTGGGCCTCGACCCGGTCCCACGCGCACAGTACCCCGACCAGCTCGCCCTCGGAGATGCCGTCGAACCGGTCGTCTGCTACGGCGGCGTCGGCGGCGACCGCCAGCTGCGTCGCACCCGGGCAGCACGTCGAAGACCATCCCAGGGCCGAACGCGGCCGCCGGACTCGATGACTGGCCGGGAAACACCCGCGCGGAGCCGGGCTGGCCCGGTCCGCGCCGCCCGGTGGTGGCCGCCTCGACCCCGAGCAGCTCATCGGCGGCGGCCGCCTCGATCTCGGCGAGCTCCTCCGCGGTAAACGGGCCGGCGTCCTCGTACTCCTCTTCCAGGGGCGGCTCGTCATGCTCGCGGGCCCGGCCTAGCCAGGTCTCCCGTTCCGGGTCGCGGTCCAGCCAGGTGAGATCCTCGTCCCACCCAGGGTCCGCAGGTACCGGTTCCGGAGACATGAACCACGCCCGTTCGGAAGAATTCTTATTTATCGAATATAATAGCGTAAATCGTTCATGATCACAAGCTTATTTCCCTACCCGTAGGTGGCGAGGAACATGTCCACGGCGGCGTCCGCGATGCGGTTGAGCTGGTCGGCGGGCGGGAGCGCGTCCGTGCCGCCGAACATGACCTGGTTCATCGGCTGGTACATGACGAGCCCGGCGAACTGATAGGCGGCCAGGGCCGGGTCGGCCAGGCCCTGCAGGAGCCCGCGGTCGGCCAGGCGACGCATCGCCTCGCCCAGGATCACCAGGGCGCGGTTGAAACCGCGGTCGAACCAGGCTCGTCCGATCTCGGGGAAGCGGTCGGCTTCGGCGATCACGAGCCGGCGCAATCGCACCACGTCCGGCTGCAGCAGGCCGCGCAGGAACCCGTCCGCGAGAGCGCGCAATCCCTGGCGCACGTCCTGCGCGTCGTCCAGCGTGCTGGCCACCGCGCTGGACAGACCGTCCACGACCTGGACACTGGCGTCCAGGATGACCTCGGCGAACAGGTGCTGCTTGTCGGCGAAGTGCTTGTAAAGGGTTTGCTTGGACACCGACGCGCGGGCGGCGACCTCGTCGGTGGTCGCGCCGAGGTAGCCGTGCCGGACGAACACCTCGGTGGCCGCCTTGATGATCGCCTGCCGCCTGCGCTCGGAACGGCCGGGTTCCGCCTGATCCTGGGCGGCGCCCGGCTGATCCTGGGCGGCGCCGGGCTGAAGGGCCACGGGTCCTCCTGAGGTCTTCCGGAAATTAGTACTGTACAGTACCGTACAAAGAGAGTACGGTACCGTTCAGTACCGCATGGGGACGAGGACAACGGGACGAGGGGATCACGATGAGTACGGTATTTTCCGCGGACGGCACGGCCATCGGCTTCGACGCCTGGGGCAACGGGCCGCCGCTGATCATGATCGACGGCGCGACAGCGTACCGGGCCATGTCGCCGATTGCCGCGCAGGTCGGCGCGCTGCTGCGGGACGACTTCCGGACGTACGCCTACGACCGCCGGGGCCGCGGGGAGAGCGGCGACACTCCCCCGTACTCGGTGCGGCGCGAGATCGAGGACGTGGCCGCCCTGATCGACGAGGCCGGCGGGCCCGCGTTCGTCTGCGGCTTCTCCTCCGGCGCGGTCCTGGCCCTGGATGCCGCTGCGGCCGGGCTGCCGATCACACGGCTCGCGCTGTTCGAGCCGCCGTTCGTGGTCGACGACAGCCGCCCGCCACGGCCGGCCGACTACGTCGAGCGACTCGACGCAGCCGTGGCCGCGGGCCGCCCCGGCGACGCGGTTGAGCTGTTCATGACCGGCGCGGTCGGGATGCCGGCCGGAGTACTGGCCGGCCTGCGGGAGAGCCCGTTCTGGCCCGCCCTGGAGGCGGTCGCCCCCACCATCGCCTACGACGGCCGCATCATGGGAACCACGATGAGCGGCCAGCCCTTGCCGGCCGATCGCTGGGTCGCCGTCACCGTGCCCACCCTGGTCATGTACGGACGCGGCACCGAGCCGTGGTTGATCGCCGCGGCGCGGGCCCTGGCCGGCCTGCTGCCCACCGCCTCGCTACAGGCGGTGGAGGGAGCCCAGCACAACGTCGAAGCCGACGTGCTCGCGCCCGCCCTCAGGCAGTTCGCCGCGGCCGGGCACGCTACCCGGCACTGACCGCTTCCGATTGATACGAGGGGATTCATCACATGCGCAAGGTGTACGCGGGACTGTTCAGCTCGATCGACGGCGTGGTCGAGAGGCCGAACGAGTGGCAACCCGCCTTCGACGAGGAGATGGGCGCGGCATTGTCGCGGATGCTCGACGGGCAGGACGCGGTGCTGCTCGGCCGGGTGACATTCACCGAGTGGGCCGGGTACTGGCCGACCTCGACCGACGAGCCGTTCGCCAGCTGGATCAACGGCACCCAGAAGTACGTCGCCTCCACCACGCTCGACACCGTGGAGCAGTGGCCGAACAGCACGCTGATCAAGGGCCCGGTCACCGGCTTCGTGGCGGATCTGCGCGAGCAGGACGGCGGGACCATCGGCGTCGGCGGCAGCCCGTCGCTGGTCCGGTCGCTGATCGAGGCGGGCCTGCTGGACGAGCTCACGCTGATGATCAGCCCGGTGGTGGCCGGGGGCGGCCGCAAGCGGCTGTTCCCCGGTGACGCCGCCCCGGCCACGTTCGAGCTGGCCGAGGCCACCCCGACCAGCACCGGCACGCTGATCGCCACCTACCGGCCGGCTAAGGATTCGGGTTCCGGCACGTAGTGACGGCTCTGGTCGGCCGGATCGACCCAGACCCGCATGATCATGCTGGTGCTGGGGTCGCGGAATCGTTCGCTGGTGGGAACCCAGCCCGCGGCGGGCTGATCGGCGTGCGCGTGCCCGCGCCGCCGCCTGGCCCGCCGTGGCGGGGCGCTCCCGGCGGTGGCCGTCCCCGGCGCGGCCGCGGGCAGGTCGGCGACTGCCGCGGCCGCCTCGTCCAGGAACTGGGCGCCCAGCACCGTCCCGACCCGGCGGTCCAGCTCGTCCAGGCCGAACAGTCCCGCCGCGTAGTGCTCGCGCAGCAGCGTGACCAGCCGCTCGCGGTCGGCGTCGGAGACCAGCGGCCGTGCGCCGGGCACGGCTACCCGGCGGGCCGGACGACGACCGCGGTCCCGTAGGCCACGATCTCCGTCAGCTGCTGGCTGATCTCGGAGGAGTCGAAGCGCATGGCCACGATCGCGTTCGCGCCCAGCAGCCGCGCGTTCTCGACCATGCGGTCGATGGCGTGCCGGCGGCTGTCCTCGAGCAGCCGGGTGTACTGGGGGACCTCGCCCTGGCGCAGCGAGGTGAGCCCGGCGCCGAACGACTTGGCGAAACCCATGCTGCGCACGACGAGGCCGAAGGCAAGCCCCAGGTCTCTCTCGATGACCGCCCCCGGCAGGCCGAAACCGGTGGTGATGGGGAAGGTCGCCGCGGGTACCCCCGCTGGTGTTGACTCTGACATGACGGCATCATACGGAAGGAGCATGCCGATGCGACTGGCCGTTTGCGCCGAGATGATCTTCCTCGACCTGCCCATCACCGAACGGGTCCAGCGGATCGCCGAGGCCGGCTTCGACGCCGAGATCTGGGACTGGACCCGGCACGACGTCGAGGCGCTGGCCGCGACCGGGGCGATGTTCTCGTCCATGACCGGTTACATCTCCGGTGACTTCGGCGCCGGCGCGGACGAGCTGATCCGGACCGCGCAGGAATCCATCGCGGTGGCCCAGACGCTCGATTGCCCCCGGCTGAACCTGCACGGTACCGGGCTGGACGGCAAGGGCCTGCCGGTGGTGCCCGGTGAGGACATGCCGGGCCCGCTGTGGATCTCGGCCGCGCGCACCCTGACCCGTCTCGGCGATATGGCCGAACGGGCCGGGGTCACGTTCTGCCTGGAGAATCTCAACACCGCGGTGGACCACCCCGGCGTCCCGTTCGCCCGCGCCGCCGACACGCTCGCCCTGGTCGAAGCCGTCGGGCATCCACGGGTCCGGCTGATGCTCGACCTCTACCACGCGCAGATCGGCGAGGGAAACCTGATCGAGCTGGTCCGGCGGGCCGGGCCGCTGATCGGCGAGATCCAGGTCGCCGACGTGCCGGGCCGGCGCGAGCCGGGCACCGGCGAGATCAACTACCCGGCCATCGCCGCCGCCCTGGCGGACATGGGGTATGAGGGCACGGTCGGCCTGGAGGCGTGGGCCGCCGACGGCGACAGCGACCGTGCCCTAGCCCGGTTCCGCGCCGCTTTCACTGTCTAGGGGCGGGCCACGCGGTCGGCCGGCGGGGCATCTGCGATGCGTGGTGACCACGTGCACCGCGAGGCGGCTGTGCGCGAAAGGATCGTGGTTGATCCGGGCTATGCGGCAATGCCGCTTCGCAGGTCTGTGATCGTGAACGGGCGTGCCGGCGCACAGCGGTGTCGGTGGTGCCGGAGGGCCCCCGGTGTGCTGCCGGGGTTCCTGATACCGGGCTGGCGGCTCGCTCATACTGCATGGATGCCTCGTTCATGCTGTCCTGACGACATGGCTGGGACATTCATGCAGTATGGTCCGGTGCCGGAGCGGCGGGTGTGACGGAGGCCCTTGTCCGGTGCGCGCCGCGGCCGGCCGCCCGGGCGCGAGCGGACCATGATCAACTTAAGCGATGCGGCATTGGGCTATGCGGTCGATCCGGTGCACTATAGACCCCAAAATCAACCATAAAACCCGGATCTACCACGTTAAAGTTACGATGATCGTACTAGTGAGCTAATTGGGATGCGGAAGAGGCTGGTGGGATTGGAAGAATCATGGCCGAGCGCGAATTGACGGCGCGGCGGCTCAGGGAGCGGTGCCTGGGGCTGCCGGGGGCGAGCGAGGAGTTCCCGTTCGGCGACGAGGTGTCGGTGTTCAAGGTCGGCGGGAAGATGTTCGCGCTGTGCAGCCTGGACGCCGAGCCGCCGCTGCAGCTGAGCGTCAAGTGCGACCCGGAGCTGGCGACCCAGCTGCGTTCGGCCTATCCGGCGATCGGGCCCGGGTACCACCTGAACAAGCGGCACTGGAACACGATCACGCTGGACGGCTCGGTGCCCGACGAGATGGTGGCCGACCTAGTCGGCGACTCCTACGACCTGGTGGTCGCATCGCTGCCGAAGGCGCGCAGGCCGTGACCGCGATCCCGGTCGCGGTCGGGCTAGATGCCGGGCGTTTCCGGGACCTGGTCGTGGCCGCCGTCGCCGCGCTGAGCTAGCTGAGCCGGGGGCTCGTTTCTCAGCAGCTCGACCAGGTGCTGCCCGACCTCGGCGGTGCGCGGGTCTTGCCAGAACTGGGAGTGACGGTGGGTGGGCGGCGGGCTCGGGTTCGCGTCGGGTACCAGGACGGGGGGATCCAGGCACGGCTGGTCGATGTGGTCGCGCAGGTATTCCTTATCCAGCCTGGGCTCTGGCTCGGCGAAGATGAACGATCCGATGTAGTCGCTGCGGCGGCGCAGGTTCTTCCAGCGCCCGGATTCCGGGTCCGCGTCGAGCAGGCGGGCCAGCTCCGTGAGCTGGCGCTGGCCGAAGTAGGCGGGGAAGGCCCGCCCGTACAGTCGCTGGGCCGGGCAGGCCAGCGTGAGCAGGGCGACCTCGGGCAGGACGTCGGCGGGCAGCTGGGCGACGACGGCCGGCGCGATGACCGAACCCTGGCTGTAGCCGGTCAGCAGCAGCGGGCCCGCCGGTACGGTGAGGCCCTTGGTGCGGCCCAGGTCCGGCAGCCCGGCCTGGTACTTCAGCGTCGCGACGTCGTCTTGGGCCTGGCTGATATGGCCGGTCAGCAGGCGGATACGGTCCACTACCTCGGGTATGGCACGTTCGGCGTAGCAGGGCGGGGCGAGCGGGTGGACCGCCCTGGGCCAGAAGGTGCCCACGTCCCACAGCGCTCCGATCGTCTTGCGCTTGGCTGCGTCGGAGTAGTCCTGGCGCAGCAGCGTGAGCAGCCAGCCGGCCACCAGGATGGCGATGAGCGAGACCACGGCGGCCAGGCCGTGCCAGGCCTCGTACGGCTTGCTGTCCGGACCGGCGGTGATGACGTAGACCGCCGCGACGATCTCGGCGGCGAGCACCAGGGCGAGGGTGCAACCCACGGCGAGCGCGGTGGCGAGATCGGCGTCGTCCACGAGCAGGCCGACGGCCCAGGCTTTGGCGATGGCGCCGCGGCGCCGCGTGTAGGCCTCGCCATCACCGGTGCTCGCAGGGCCGTCCGGGGCGCCCGCGGTGGAGCCGGCGTAGGTGGCGGCTACCGGCGAGGGGGCATCGGCGGCTCTGGACGAGAACGCGCGGGTGTTGCGCCGGTAGCGGAGGATCAGCACGATGCCCGCCGCGATCGCGCCGGCCAGCAGCCCGATGGGCGCGGCGCCGAAGGCGAAGACCGGCCAGGGCATGGCGAGCGCGTCCTTCGGCACGGTCATGAAGTGGACGTCGCTGGGTTCGGCCGTGCCGAGCAGGCGGGTCACGCCGAAGTTGATCACGGCGGTGAGCAGCCCGCCGAGGGTGAAGCCCAGCGTCGCCATCAGCGTGGCGAGATTACCACCCAGGTAGGGACGGATGGTGCGGTCAAAGCCTGCCGCGCGGGCCCGCCGGGCCAGGCCGCTGACCACGACTCCCAGCGCGACGAGCAAGACCACCTGCACGATCAGCAGGACGACGAGGAAGGTGGTCAGGCCCGGCAGTGCTCCCGGATGCCGACCGTGCTGCTGTCCGGTCCAGCCGCTCGCCGCCACCGAAATGACCAGGGAGGCCAGCGCGCCGTACAGCACGCGCCGGCACCACCGGTCGGCCGGCCTGCCGGCCGGCATCCGCCCGCCCGGGTGGGCCGCGTCCGGGTCTCCCCCGTTGACCACGGTGACCGTGTAGCGGTCGGCCAGCGGCATCGTGGTCATGACGACCGCGGCGACGAGAACCGCCGCGGCCACGACGATCGCCACCCACCGGACCACGGCCGGATGACCGGAAGGCAGGACGGCGATCAGCGCCACCGAGGCGCCCGCCGCTGCCGTGTGGAGCGAGCGCTGCCGGGTGACCAGGGCGTTCCCCCGCCAGAAGTTCGGCTGGGTCAGCAGCCAGGCCTCGTTCAGCTTGGGCCGCGCGACACTGTTCCGTGCCTCGTACTTGCTCGCGGTCCTGACGCTGATCACCCACAGCAGGGCCACGATCAGGCCGGTGAACACGAGCGCCAGGGCGACCCGCCACCCGGCGGTCCATGACTCGTACCAGCCCATCCAGGACGGCAGCAGCGGGTTCATCTGGTCGGCCGCCTGCCAGGCGACCGTGCTCATGGTCACGGTCGCGGCCGCGCTCACGAACTGGATCGTCGCCGCCAGGGCCAGCAGCCTCAGCAGCGCGTGCGCGATCTGGTGACCCCGGTCGCGGCGAATGTGCGGTCTCGGATACTCGATGACCATGGGCTCACCGCTCGCCACGGTGGGCGGCAGCATGAAGTAGGCGACGTTGTACATCATGAACGGGGCCAGCACCAGCCAGGACGCCGAGGCCAGCGGCGCCTCGGTCAGCCCGCCCCAGGAGTAGGCCTCCAGCTTCCACGGCACGCTGGGCCGGCCAGGGCCGTCCGGGCTCCACCGCCGGAAGAACCCCGCTACGCCGTCGCCGGCCACCTGCAGCGCCTGCGGGTGCTCCAGCATGGTCGGGCCGTTGGACCCTGAGACACCGTGAATGCGCAGCTCGGTGACCCGTTCTCCGGTCATCGTGGTGTCGATCAGGGCACCGGCTTGGCTGGCTCGCGCCGGGCTGGTCTGGTCGGCCGGCGCGTAACCCCTGGCCGCGTCGAAACCGAGCCCAACAACCAGGCTTTTATCAGCGGCTTCTTCCATGAGGGAAAAGTGTCACGGAGGCGGTATGGCCTGTCAATGCAATGCCCGGGCATTTCGCATAACAGGAGGATCGCAGATTCGGTAGGAATTGCTGACTAATTGGCCGGGGTTGGCTCAATGCCTGCCAGGCGGAACGGGTTACCGGCCGCGGAAATGCGGTTCGCGTTTGTCGACGAAGGCTTGAGCGGCTTCGCGGTGGTCCTCGGTGAGCCCGGTGTGCGCATGGTGCGTCACTTCCAGGTCCATGCATTCACCCAGCTCGCCGGATACCGCGCGGTTCAGGTTCTCCTTCATGTAGCGGTAAGCGATCGACGGCCCCTGCGCCAGCCGGCGGGCACGCTCCATGACCTCTCGTTCGAAGTCGACGGGCGGGAAGGTGGCGTTGACGATCCCGAGCCGCTCGGCTTCCTCGGCGGTCAGCCGCTCGGAGAAGTAGTAGAGCTCCTTGGCCTTGCTGCTGCCCACCAGCTGGGTGAGAAACCAGGTCCCGCCGTAGTCCCCGGCGAACGCCACCTTGGCGAAGGCGGTGGTCAGCACCGCCCCCGACGCCGCGTAGCGCAGATCGCAGGCCAGCGCGAGCGACAGCCCAGCGCCGGCCGCGGGCCCCCCGATGGCCGCGATCGTCGGCTTGGGCATGCTCCAGAGGCGGCCGCTGGTGGCCCGCTGGTTCAGCCGCTGGCGGTGGATACGGGCGTCGAGCGACGGGCCGGCACCGTTCCCGCGGTCAGCGGCCGGGGCGGCCATGCTCTTGACGTCGCCGCCGGCGCAGAAGGCGCCGCCCGCCCCGGTGAGCACGACGCAGCCGACCGCGTCGTCGGTCTCCACCCGGGCCAAGACCACCCCCAGGGCGGACACCATGGCCGGGGAGAAGGCGTTCCGCCGGTCCGGCCGGTTCATGGTGATCACCGCGACACCGCTGTCGATCTCGGCGCGCAGGTCCTCGGTCCCTGTATCGATCGCGGTCATGTCATCCTTCCTCGCCGGCGAAGCGGACCCCGCCGATCACCCATGGCCCCCCACCGCCTTTGGCCGGCAGTCCGGCGATGGTCACCTCGATGATGCCCTCGCCGCGACCACCCCCGGCCGGCACGAACCGCAGCCGCTGGCGCGAGTCCGGCAGCTCCACCGTGGCGGGCTCGTCTGCCGTGGCGGGGGCCGCCGCCCCCGCGCGGGGCCCCGCCCGGGGCGGGGGGGGCCGGCCCCCCCCCCCCCCCCCCCCCCCCCCCCCCCCCCGCGCCGCGCCCC
>Ga0081540_1001370_pt1 | contig 21140 bp, 21 predicted proteins | sample TabmetS2T1R1_FD_71024 | JGI IMG/M metagenome (GOLD analysis project Ga0081540, IMG submission 71024) | Tabebuia heterophylla rhizosphere microbial communities from the University of Puerto Rico - S2T1R1 | ecosystem: Host-associated > Plants > Roots > Rhizosphere ... | reverse complement strand
CCCCCGCCGAGTGCACCGCGGCCCTCCGCCGAGCCCAATCCCCCCCCGCCTAACGCCCGCCCCCGCCATCCCCCCCGCCTAACCCCCGCCCCGCCATCCCGCCGCGCCGCTCCCCCCGCCTCCCTGCCCCCGCCTCCCCTCGCCCCCACCCCTGCTGAGGTGAAGGGGACCTTGCCCCCATCTATTGGGGGCGATGGCCCCTTCACCCCACGGTTGAGGCAGCCAGGCGGCATGAACGCGGTGCAAGCTGGTGCCGGAGTGGCTGGGGTGTTTCTTGAGGCCCCTCGGCTCGAACTTCTGGCGTGTCTGCTATTGCGACGATGCATCTGTGAGGTTGCCTTGACGTAGCCGGCTGGTTTATCAAGGATGGTGAACGTACGTATCGGATCACATAGGTTTCCGCGGAGGCGCGATGCACGACTCCCCGGCCGATCGGGCCGACGCCAGGGGTCGGCCCCGCGCTGACAACCGGGCCCGCCCTGACGACCGGCCCCGCGCAGGCCACGGGCTGGCGCACCTCATCACCGAGCTGCAGGGCCGCGGCCTGCGGGTAGAGGTGCCGCTCGAGTCCCGCCAGGGCGGCGCCGGGCCTGCCGACGCCGGCATGCTCTGGGTCGACGGCTTCGCCGCCACCGTGCCTACCGGTGCGCACTACGCCAGGACCTCGCCGTACGTGCTGCGGGCCGAGGACGACGGCTGGGCCGTCTACCGGGACGGCGAGCGGCTGGCGTCGGCCGAGCCGTCCCGCCGCCCCCGCTACTACGACCTGGCCACGGCCGCCGGCATCCCGTACTGGAAGATCGCCCTGCTGCACCTGGACTCGGTGGCCAGCACGGTCAACCAGACGTGCGCCTACTGGGGCAACGCCGACCAGTGCACGTTCTGCGGGATCGGCGTCACGCTCGCCAACGGCCGAACGATCGCGAGGAAGACCCCGGAGATGCTGGCCGAGGTCGCGCTCGCGGCCCGGGACCTGGACGGCGCGGTGGACGCCACCTTGACAACCGGGACGACCGCCACCCCGGACAAGGGTGCGCTCTACGTCGCCCGCTGCGGCCAGGCGGTACGCGAGGCCTCGGGCCTGCCGGTGGAGGTGCAGTTCGAGCCGCCCCGGGACCTGGACGTAATCGACCGGGTCGCTGACATGGGCATCTCCTCGGCCGGCATTCACGTCGAGACCTTCGACCCGCAGGTGCTGGCCCGGATCGCCCCGGCCAAGGCGCGCACCGGGATCGACGGCTACTTCCGGGCCTGGGAGCGGGCGGTGGCCGCGTTCGGCGACGGCCAGGTGTCCACCTACGTGATCCTCGGGATGGGGGAGGACCCCGACCTGATCGTGGAGGGGTGCCGCCGGGCGATCGACATCGGCGTCTACCCGTTCGTGGTGCCGCTGCGCCCGACCGTGGGCAGCCTGATGGAAGACCTGGTCGCCCCCTCGCCCGAGTACTGCGAGACGATCTACCGCCGGGTCGTGCCCTACCTGAGGGCGCGCGGCATCGGCGCGCACACGGCCGCCGCGGGCTGCGCCCGGTGCCAGGCCTGTTCCGGGATGAGCCTGCTAGAGGAGAGAACCGACGCGGATGGCCGCACCCACCTACCCCTCCTCATCAACCGCTAGTCGCCCGACCGCGGCTACGCTGACCTGCGCTGTCGTGGCCACCGAGGCCGAGCGGTGCGCGCACTTCCGGATCCGGCACCAGGTCTTCGTCATCGAGCAGGGCATGTTCGGCGGCTCGTACGGCGGGGTCGGCGGGATCGGCGGCGACGACACCGACGCGTACGACGATGACCCGGCCACCATCCACGTGATCGGCCGGGCGGACGAGACCATCTGCGGCACGGTCCGGCTCTACCCGCTGGGAGCCGACGGACGGTGGAAGGGCGACCGGCTGGCCGTGCTGGACAGCTATCGCCATCTCGGCCTGGGCGCTCCGCTGGTCCGCTTCGCGGTCAGCGCGGCGGCCCGGCTCGGCGGCCGGGAGATGGAGGCCTTCATCCAGCCGGCCAACATCGCGTTCTTCCGCTGGCTGGGCTGGGAACGGACCGGCGACCTGGTGGATTACGCCGGCCTCCCGCACCAGCGCATGCTCATCGACCTGACCCGCCCGACCTGACCAGCCGGAGCTAACCAGCCTGCGAGCGGATGGCGGTCATGAGCGTACGGGCGGTCGCGGTCACCGGGCGGTGCCTGGCGTAGCACAAGGCAATCGTCCGCTGGGCCGTGGCCTCGTCCGGTTCCAGCCAGGTCAGCGCCGGGTCGACGGCCCGGCTGGCGGCCACCCGCCCGATGCAGGCGTGGCCGAGCCCGGCCGCCACCAGCCGCTGCAGGGCCAGGTTGTCGTCGGTCCGGTAGACGATCTTCGGCGCGATGCCGCGCCGGGCCCAGCCGTCCTCGAGCTCGGCCTGCCCGCGCCACCGGCGGGCCCAGGCCACCAGGTCCTGCTGGTCGAGCACGGTGAATTCGGGGCTGTCCAGGCTCGCGATCGCGCTGTCGCGCCGGGTGAGGATCACCCAGGGGTCGTCCACCACCGCGATGGCCTCGACGTACTCGTCGGTCTCGGAGTTGTAGGAGAACGCCAGGTCGAAATCGCCCCGGAGCAGGCCGTCACGCGAGCTCTCCAGTTCGTCGGCCGCGACGAGCACGACCTCGACGCCGGGATGGTCGTCGCGGAAGGCGCGCAGGGCCGCGGGCATGATCTCCGCGGCCGCGGTCTGGGTCACGCCCACCCGCACCCGGACGCTCTCGCCGCGGGCGGCCTGCTCCGCGTCGGCGGCCACCGCCTCGACCTCGGACAGGGCCCGCCGGGCCCGGCGGCAGACCGCCTCGCCCGCGGGGGTCAGGCTAACCGCCGCCCGGCCGCCCGGGCGGTGGAACAGCGCCTGTCCCAGCGCCGCCTCCAGCGCCGAGACCTGGTGCGACAGCGCGGACTGGGTAAAGCCGAGCGCGGCCGCCGCGCCCCGGAACGACCCGAGCTCGGCGACGGCCAGGACCGCTTGGAGCTCGCGCAGGCCCAGGCCGCTTTTGATCGGCTGTATCGATCGAAACTGCGACATTCTCTCACTTTAACCCAAGTATCTCTCACACTAAACTGGCCGGTGTCACAAACCGACGAGGAGGACATCGTGCTGCAGGCCACCAGGACCACCGCGGAGGGCAGGCTGTTCCGCCTGCTGATCGGCGCCCTGATCCTGGTCAGCGCGGCCGCCCAGTTCGCCCTGGTGCCGGTCATGCCCGTGTACGCCCATCGACTCGGCCTGTCCGGGTTCGAGCAGGGCATGGTGCTCGGCGCGACCGGGCTCGCCACCCTGGTCGTGTCCGTGCCGGCCGGTACCCTGGCCGACCGGTTCGGCGCCCGGCGTATCACGCTGGCCGCGGGCCTGCTGATGGCGGCGGCTAGCGCGGCGCAGGCACTGGCCGGCGACTTCACCGTCCTGTTCGCGGCCCGGCTGGCCTTCGGGGCCGGCTACGGCATGGTGTGGACCGCGGGCCTGTGCTGGCTGGCCGGCGCGATGGCCGGCGGCCCGCCCGCCCTGGGTGCCTCCGTGGCCAGTGCCGGAGTCGGCGGCGTCGCCGGGCCTGCGATCTCCGGCGCGCTCGCCCAGAGCCTGGGGCTGGCCATCCCGTTGCTGGTCACCGCGGCCATCTTCGCCGTGATCACCGCCGGGCTGGCGGTGATCCGGCTGCGGCCGGGGCCGGCCGCGCCCTACCAGGCACGTAGGCGCGGCGAACGCCCCGCCGCGGCGAACCGTGACCTCATCGGGGCCGGTGCCGCGGTGGTGACCGCCGGGCTCAGCACCGGGGTCTGCGCCCTGCTCGTCCCGGCCCGGCTGCACGCCGCCGGGGTCTCGCCCGGGCAGATCGGCCTGGCCTTCGCCGCGGCCGGGATCTTGTTCGCGGTCGGCAGCGCGCTGACCGCCGCGGCCGGCCGGCGGGCGGTGAACCTGCCGGTGACCTGTGCCGGCATGCTCGTCCTGGCGGCGGCGCTCACGCTGGCCGTCGTGGGCACGACCCCGCTGCCGCTCGTCGCGATGCTGTGCGTGACGACCGCGGCCCGGTCCGTGCTGTGGACGGTCAGCTATCCGCTGGCCGCCGCGGCGGAAGGCGGCGCGGGCGTGGGCGCCTCGGTCGGGCTGCTCAACGTCATCTGGGCCGCCACGGCGGTCCTCGGCCCGCTCGGCGCCGGGGTGGCCGCCGCGCACCTGGGCGCCGCGGCGGCCTTCGGGCTGACCGAGGTCATCTGCGCCGCCGCGCTGGTGGTCACCGCCGTGCTGACCTGGCGCGGCGGCCGCCCGGCGCGGGCCGTGCCAGGTTCGTCACCGACTCCGCAGCAAGGTCGAACACGGTCTCCGTCTGCCCGGCCGAGCTGAGCCGTAGCAGGCCGGTGTCGTCGAGGATGCCGACCGCCGCGGCCGCCAGACCACGGAGGCCGAACGCGTGCAGGCAATCCTCTTCCCGGCCCGGCGGCACGCACATCAGGAAAGACAAGCACGGGAAGCAGGTGATCCACCGCTCCAGCGTCACCCCGGCCGGAACCGGCAGCGCGTCCAGGTCCAGGCTCACCCCGAGCCGGTTGCACTCGAGCAGCATGGCCAGCGACCCGACCAGGCCGGCCATGCTCACGTCCTTGGCCGCCGCCACCCAGCCGCTCTCCGCGCCCTCGGCCAGCAGCCTGACGTCCCCGGCCAGCTTGGTGCCGCGCTCGTCGAACGAGGGGAAGAACGGGAAGTCGGGCCGCATCTGCCCGTCCAGGCAGCAGCCGAGCATCAGCGACTGGCCCGATGCGGCGGCTTGTGCGGACAGCGGGAAGTCGGCCCGGCCGAGCCCGAACGCCGATAGCCCGGGCGGCCCTTCGGTGACGGTCATGTGACCGCCCACGACCGGGACGTCGTACAGGCCCGAGGCCCAGCGCATGCCCTCCAGCACGCGCCGGATGACCTCGCGCGGGCCGGTGACCGTGTCCACCAGGGCCAGCGGCCAGGCGCCCATGGCCGCCAGGTCGTTGACGTTGGTGGTGACCGCGGCCACCCCGGCGCCGTAGGGATCGGCCGCCACGAACGAGGGGAGGATGGCCTCCCCGCCCACCACCAGGGACACGCCCTGGTCGGTCACGACCGCGCCGTCGTCCCCCGGCCCTGCCAGCCAGTCGGTGCTCGGGAAGACGTCGCTGACCAGGCCGATCTCGGCCTTGGCCGTGACCCCCGGATGATTGCGCACGGTCCTGGCCAACGCCCGCAGGTCGACGCCCATCGCCAGGCTCCGTTCTTGCACTAAAGTGGAGGCATATCTATTATAGCGTTTATGCCCGGTCCTGGTTTCCTTGACCAGGCCACGTGAACCTCGTCCCCGCACAGTACCGCGAGGTCAGCGTGGCCGAAGTCCCGGTGCCGCTGGAAGAGGGCGCGCTGCGCGCCTACCTGACCGGCCGGGACGTCTATCGCCGGACCCGTTACGTCATCGCCAGGAACGGGGCCGCCAGCATGCTGGCCGAGGTCACCAGGCAGTCCGAGCAGCCGCTGTTCTCCCCGGTGACGTCGGTGACCGTGCTCGCCCGGGCGGACGAGACCGCCATGGTGGACGCGCCGGACGTCGATACCGCCGTGCCCACCCAGCTGGCCCGGGCCGCGCACGATCACGCGCCCGGCGCCCGGTGCGTGATCGTGCGCGGCCGCTACGGCCACGTCAGCTTCATCCTCGACCCGGCGCCTATCCGGATCCGGGTTCTCGAGGTGGTCCCGCCCTGGCCGCCCAAGCTGGTGGACCAGCTGAGCCGGGTGCTCGACGTCGCCGAGGACCTGCCGCCGGTCGTGCTGGTGCCCGAGCTGGTCGACCTGAGGGACCTGGCCGCCCGCCGCCCCGCCGCGCGGTACCTGTTTCCCTGCCGGGCCGGCCAGGGCGCCCAGGAGCAGGCCGAGGTCTCCTACCTGGACGAGATCCCGCCGCGCGAGCCGTGGACGCTGGTCGGGTGCGCCCGCTCCCGGGCCATCCACGACTGGTTCTACGGCGACGAGGTGCCGCAGGTTGATATGTGCCCGCGCAACCTGGCCGGGCTAGACGACGCCGGCGGCCCGCTGCTGACCAAGTGCTGCCTGCTCGAGGACCGGGTCGCCTGCGCCGGTGACACGGTGATCGTGCCCTGGGGGGCCAGCCTGGCGCAGATCTCCGAAGGCCTGCGCCTGGCGGTGTCGGCCCGGGTCGTCCGGTGACCGGCCAGATGACCGACCGGATCGCGGACTCCGTCCTCTACCGGCACCTGTGGGGGACGGACGAGGCCAGGGCGGTGCTCGGCGAACAGGGCCGGCTCGCCGGCTGGCTCGAGGTGATCACGGCGCTGGCCCGGGTCCAGGCCGAGGCCGGGCTGATCCCGGTCCGGGCGGCCGAACTGATCGCGGAGCACGCCCGCGCCGACCGGATCGACCTGGCCTTCGCGGCCGAGCAGACCCGGCAGGCCTCGCATTCCATGCTGGGCCTGATCCGGGCCTTGCAGGCCGTGCTGCCCGAGCAGGCCCGCGACTACGTCTACGCCGGGGCCACCGTGCAGGACATCACCGACACCTGGACGGCGCTGGCGCTGCGCCGGATCGGCGGCCTGGTCTGGCGGGATCTGCGGCGCATCGAGGAGCGGCTGCTCGTCCTGGCGGCCGAGCACCGCGACACGGTGATGGCGGGCCGTACCCACGGGCAGCCGGGCAGCCCGGTGACGTTCGGCTGGAAGGCCGCGTCGTGGGCCGACGAGATCCGCCGCCACCTGGACCGGCTGCGCGACGGCGCGCCGCGCTGGCTGGTCGGGCAGCTCGGCGGCGGCACCGGGAGCCTGGTGTTCTACGGAGAGGCGGGCCTGGCCGTGCGGGCCCGCTTCTGCGCCGCGCTCGGCCTGGCCGACCCCGGCATCTCCTGGCTGACGGCACGCGACCGCGGCGCCGAGTTCACCCAGCTGCTCGCGCTGATCTGCGGCACGCTGGCGCGGATCGGCGGCGAGGTCTACGAGCTGCAGCGGCCGGAGATCGGCGAGCTGCGCGAGGCGGCGCCGGGCGGCACGGTCGGCAGCATCACCATGCCGCACAAGCGCAATCCGGAGGGCAGCGAGCACCTGGACACGCTGGCCCGGCTGGCCAGGTCCAGCGCCGCGGTGATGACCGAGGCCGTGGTCCAGCAGCACGAGCGGGACGGCCGCGGCTGGAAGGCCGAGTGGGTGGCGTGGCCGGAGACCTGCCTGCTGGCCACGGCCGCGCTGCAGGTCGCCGTCGGCCTGACCGCGGGCCTGACCGTGGACGCCGCGGCGATGCGAGCCAACCTGGCCCGGTACGGCGGCTACCCGGTCAGCGAGCGGGCGCTGGCCCTGCTCACCCCCAGGCTGGGCGCGCGCCGGGCCCAGGACGCGCTGCAGCAGGCCCTGGGCCAGGGAACCGCGGCTGGCCTGGCGGCGGAGCAGGCGCTCGTCCGTTCGGCCCTATTCAGCCCGGCCGAGGCCAGGGAGCTGACCGCGGCACCGGACCCCGGCCGCTGCCCGCAGATGACCGACCTGGTGATCGCGCGGGCCGCCGCGGCCCGCGCCGCCGAGCCCGCGGAGTGGCCGTGATCCCGGCGAGCGCGGCCCGCGATGGCCAGGACCCGGCTGGCTATCCTGCCCACGCGGCTGACCGGCACCTGCGGCTGGCCGAGACGCTGGGCACCGGTCCGCTTTTGGTCAGGTCAGTTGACATCCTCCCCCGCATGAAGGCCGGGGGATTCCACCTACTGCGCCGATTGGAGCACCAGGTGAGGTTCGCGGTTCACTGGCCGGGTATTCCCGTCGCCTCCCCGCGCAGTCACGGCGTGCCCCGCCGCGATGTTCTTTGCCGCGTTCACGTCCGCGTGGCAGGCGTATCCGCAGGCGGTGCACCGGAAGACGGCTTGGCTCTCGCGCGACTTCGGGTCCACCTGCCCGCACGCCGAGCAGCGCTGGCTCGTGAACGCGGGGTTGATCTTCTCCACCCGACCGGAAGCTTTCTGCTCCAGTCGGCGCATCAGCAGGCCCCACCCGGATCGCAAGATACCGCGGTTGAGCCCGGCCTTCTGGCCAACGTTCCGGCCTGGATTCTGCTGTGTGCCTTTCGCGGATCGGGTCATGTTCTTGATATGGAGGTCTTCGAACATGATCAGGTCGAAGCGCCGCGCGATGCCGGTGCTGGCCTTTTCTGCCCAGTCTTTCCGTCGGTCCGTCTCCCGCGCCTTCAGCCGGGCGATCGCGCGCCTTGCGCGGCTGCGACGGTTCGATCCCCGTTTAGCCCGGGCGAGTTTGCGCTCCAGCCGCCGCAGACTCATCTGCTCCCGCGCCGTCAGGCCGGGAACATGCAGCAGCTCACCCGTCGACAAGGCCGCGCTGACCGCAACACCGCGGTCGATGCCCACGGTCTGGCCGTTGCCGGGCGCGGGGATCGGGTCGGGGATCGCGGCGAAGGCGACATGCCAGCGTCCCGCGCGGTCCCTGGTCACCTGGTAGGACTTGGCGCCAGGCGGCACCGGGCGGGACAAGCGGAACCGCACCCACCCGGCCTTAGGCACCCAGGCCTCGCCGGTCTTCCGGCTCAGTCGCCGCACCTGCGTGGGCTTGACCGCTACGATGCGGAACCCCTCGTTGCGCCCGGCCTCCCTGGCCTGGGTGAGCTGGCGGCACTGCTCCAGGTAGCTCGGCGCGCCCGCCCGGCCGGGGCGCGAGTGCGCGTGCTGTTCCACGGCCAGGTTCCACACGTACCGGGCGTGCGCGCAGTGGCCGCGCAGCACGGCTTCCTGGGCGGGCGTGGGGAGCAGCCGGTACCGGGACATGCGAACACACTAGCGACGATCACTGACATTCTCTTGGAGTTGAAGCGGCATTTCCTCCCCGACCTGAAGGCCGGGGTCTACACGGCCAAGGCCCTGGCTAAGGCGGCAATGAGCGGGTCTGTGGTCTTCTGGCACACCGGCGGCGTCCTCGACGCGGTCGGGGCCGCGCAGGAGGCCAGCTCATGACGACAGTGAGCCGCCCCGCCGCGGGCCCGCCCGCGGGACCGGCCGCACCCGAGCTCATCGCGGCCGGGTTCGAGCTGGAGAACGCCGACGCCGGCATCCTGCACTGCGGGATGAACCTGGCCGACATCGCGCACCTGCTCGACCTGAGCGCGACCGGGGTGATCCCGCCCGGGGCGGCCCGCAGCCTGCTCGCGCTGCTGCTGGCGACCATGGACATCCCGGCCGCCGAATTCCCCTACGACCCGGCCAACGGCGAGCCGTACAACTCGCGCGAGCGGTACTTCGTCAGCCAGGTCGGCGACGTGGCCGGCTGGCTGCACGCGGGGCGGCCGCGCCGGGAGGCGGTCCGGGTCGCCTTCCGGCTGCGCCTGCGCGACGACCTGACCGACCTGATCGAGGCGTCCGCCGAGCTCGCGGCCGGGCTGGCGGCGCGGGGCCGCGAGCACGCCGAAACCCTGATGGCCGACCAGACCTACCTGCAGCACGCGCAGCCGTCCACGTTCGGCCACTACCTGCTGGCCTTCGCCTTCCCGGTGCTGCGCGCCGGGCAGCGGCTCAGCGAGGCGCTGGAGTGGACCGACGCCAGCCCGGGCGGGGCCGGCTGCGTGAACGGCAGCCGGCTGCTGTCGGACCGGGCGCAGGTCGCTGCCCTGCTCGGCTTCCGCAGCGTCGCCGAGCACACCAGGGACGCGATGTGGCAGGTCGACGGGCTGTTCGACATGGTCGGCGCGGCCGCCGGGCTGATGGTCACCCAGTCCAAGCTGGCCGAGGACCTGGAGATCTGGGCCAGCCAGGAGTTCGACTACGTGACGCTGGCCGACGGCTACAGCCGGGCCAGCGTGCTGATGCCGCAGAAGCGGAACCCGTACGCGCTGTCCATCCTCCGCGGCACCGCCGGATCCCTGATCGGGCGGCTGTCCGGGCTGCTCGCGGTGGCCAAGACCCCGTCCGCGCGCAGTGACAACCTGATCTTCGCCTACGGCGAGGTGCCCCGCGCTCTCGACCTCGCGCTGCGCGCCACCCGGCTGAGTACCGGCGTGGTCCGCACGCTCGGTGTGAACGCCGAACGGATGCGCGCCGCGCTCGACTCCGGCTTCTCGCAGGCCACGGACCTGGCCGAATTCATCATGCAGAGCTGCGCCATCGACTACCGCAGCGCCTACCGGGTCGTCGGGCACGCGGTGAGGCAGGCCAGCGCGGCCGGTCTAGCCGGCGCCGACATCGACGGCGCCATGCTCGACGCCGCGGCCGCCGAGGTTACCGGGCATCCGCTCGGCCTGGCCGGCCGCGACCTGTCCGCGGCCCTGGACCCGGGGCAGATCGTGGCCAGCCGGACCGCGCTCGGCGGCGCCGCGCCCGGCGAGGTCCGGCGGATGGCGGCCGAAGCCGACGCGGAGGCGGGCCGGCTCGCGGGCGAGGCGCGGCGCTGGCGGGACACCTACCGCGCCGCCGAGGACGCCCTGCTCGAATCCGCCAGGAAAGGAGCACAGCCGTGACCGAACCGCAGCTGACCCTCCCGGATCGCGTGGGCGTGGTCAACGTCGGCCTGTCCCTGTTCGCCGACGCGATCAGGGAGCAGGGCGCGCCGGTCATCTCGGTGGACTGGCGTGTGCCCGCGGGCGGCCAGCCGGACGCGGTCGCCGCCCTGGGCCGTCTCTATGGCATCCACGCCGAGCGGATCGAGGCCGCCAACGCCGAGGTGCTGCGCCGCCTCGACGGGGGCACGCCGCTGCTCACCGGCGTCACCACGGTGGCCGCCGCCGCACCCGGCCTGGGCGCCCGGACGCTGCTGCACTGCGGGCCCGCCATCGGCTACGCCGACGCCCCCGACCCGCTGCGGCGCTCGATGCGGGCGGCGGCCGTGGCCGAGGGCTGGGCGGACAGCCTGGAGCAGGCCGACGGCTTGCTGGCCGTCGGCGAGATCGGGCTCGCCCCGGCCAACGAGCACGCCGTGGTGGTGCCGATGGCTACCGCGCTCGGTCCCGGCGCCCCGCTGTACGTGGTGGAGAACCAGGCCGGCGGCACCACCGGGTACGCGCCGATCTCGCAGGGGCCGGGGGAGGTGGCCTGGTTCGGCGTGGCCAGCGAGGCCTCGGTCGCCCGGCTGGTCTTCCTGCGCGACGTGGCCGCCCCGGTGATCGGCCGCATCCTGGACCGGTCCGGCCCGCTGGACGTGCTCGCGCTGGCCGCGCAGGCGGTCGCGATGGGCGACGACGTCCACGTCCGCACCCAGGCCGCGACCAACCTGCTGATCCGCACCTGGCTGCCGTACCTGACCGAGCTGGGCGGCTCTGACGGCGTGGCGTTCGCCCGCTTCCTCTCGGCGAACCACCTGTTCTTCCTGACCCTGGCGATGGCGGCCGCCAGGTCGCTGACCGAGTGGGCGGCCCAGGTGACCGACGCGTCGATCGTGACCACGATGGCGCGTAACGGCACGACGTTCGGCATCAGGCTGCCCGGCTCTGACCGGTGGTTCACCGCCGGCGCGCCCGAGGTCGGGCACGCGCTCTACTACCCGGGTCAGGGCGCCGAGACCAGCGCCAGGGACATCGGCGACAGCGCGGTCCTCGAGCTGTCCGGGCTCGGAGCGGCCGCGGCGGCCGGCTCGCCCGCGGTCGCCCAGCTGCTCGGCGGCGACCTGCGCGAGGCGGCCGGCCTGACCGCGCGGCTCGCCGCGGTATGCGCCGGCCGGTCCAGCCGGTTCAAGATCCCGGCGCTGGATAACGCGGGCACCCCCCTCGGGGTGGACGTCCGCAAGGTCGTAGAGCTGGGCATCACGCCCGCCGTCACCACCGGCATCCTGCACCTCTCGGCAGGCACCGGCCAGGTCGGCGCCGGCGTAGCCGAAGCCCCCCTATCCTGCTTCGCCGCCGCCCTAACCGACCTAGACCACCGCCTGTCCCACCCGTCGCCCTGACCACCCCGGCACCGGCAGCACCGCCTCTCGGGGCTGCCGCGACCACGGCAATGTCACATCGCCGTGGTCAGGACCACCACGATGTCACATCGCCGTGGTTCCCTGACTGGCGCCCTAACCCAACACCACCTCGATCGGCGGGGACAGGGCGATCGTGTTGGACACGTAGCACACCCGCAGGGCGGGCTCGAGCAGCCGCTCCACCTGCTCGGCCGGGGCGTCACACGACACGGTGAGCTGCAGCCGCCTGAACTTCGGGCCGTCGTAGGTGCCGGTGGCGGTGACCATCAGGCCCGGCAGGCTGATGCCGCGCTTCCCGGCCGCCCAGTTGAGCGCGAGCGTATAACACGCGGCCAGCGCGGCCAGCATGTACTCGGTCGGCATCGGGCCGGCGCCGGTGCCACCGGAATCCGGCGGCTCGTCAACCACCAGCTCGAAGCCGCCCGCCTCGACCCGGCAGCGCCAGCCGCCCTCGAACCTGGCCACCACCGAGTTGGTGTGCGGCCCGCCGGGGTCGGTCACCGGCCCCGACCCCGGCTAACCAAAGACGGCGTCAGACCGTCCACGTGTTGAGCTGGAAGGCGCCGGCCCGCCACGCGGTCAGGGCCGAGTCGAGCACGTCAAGTGGGTTGAAGGCCTTGACGCCGTCGATGAGGTCCTCCTCGCGGAAGCCGTACAGGGCGCCCATGGCGAACCGGCAGGCGTAGATCGTCGCGCCCTCCTTGATCAGCGTCTCGATCTGCCGGTTGCCGGCCAGGTTGCCGGGGAAGCCCTCGGTGCCGATGGTCGGGTAGCCGCGGTGCCGCGAGGCCAGCAGCACGCCGGGACCGTACAGGATGATCGACACGTCGAAGCCCTTGCGCACCAGCCGGGTGGAGGTGAGCAGGTTCACCAGCGACACCGAACCCTCGAACGGGACGGAGTGGATGAACACGAAGGCCTTCTCCCCGGGGTTGGCCCGGATGTCCTCGAAGATCTTCTCCTCGGTGTTGTACAGCGAGTCGACGCCGGTCTCGCCGCGCGGCGAGCCAATTGTGATCGGCATGAAGCCTCCTGATGGTTGTGAGTACCGACAACGGATGCGGCCCGGCCTAACCCCCCGGTCCGCGCGAGTGCTGCGTCTTGGTCCAGGTCATCCGGTGGCTGCCCGGCATCCGCCGCATGATGGCCGAACGGACCGGCCAGGGCACGGCCTGGTACGCCGGGACGTACACCCGCAGCCAGAACCACTCCGTGCCGCGAGGCCGGGGCGGCGGAGCGAGCCCGTAGCCCTGGTACTTGGCCGCCATCTTCTGCTGCGCCGCGACCATCAGGTAGTGCTCGGACGTGGCGCGCAGCCAGCGGGCGAAGGACACCTCAGGACCCCAGCCCGGCCAGCAGGTTCTGCGCCGCCAGCGCGATCGGCTCGTTCAGCGCGCCGATCGGCGGCGAGTAGACGTTCTCCATGGTGGCGAACTCGTTGATGGTGATCCCGGTCCTGACCGCCATGGCCAGGAAGTCGGCGCGCTCCTTGATGCCCTCGCGGCCGACCATCTGCGCGCCGATGAGCCGCAGCGTGCCCGGCTCGGCGAGCAGCTTGACCCGGACCTTCTCGACCCCGGGGTAGTAGCGGGCCCGGGAGATCCCCTCGGCCACGCCGACCACGTGCGGGATGCCGAGCGCCGTGGCCAGCGTCTCGCTGAACGACACGCCGCCGATCATCCAGTCCCCGGCCATCATCCCCCAGGGCACGCTGACCGGCTGGTACCGGCGCTCGCCGCCCGCCGCGTTGGTCCCCGCGACCTTGCCCTGGGAATAGGCGTGGCTACCGGACAGGCCCTGGATAGGGATCTGCGTCACGCTGTGCGGGATCTCGGTGCAGTCGCCCGCGGCCCAGACGTCCGCGGCCGAGGTGTGCATCCGCTCGTCCACGATGACGCCGCTGGCCGAGCCGGTCCGTATCCCGGCCGCGGCGGCCACGGCGGTGTTGGCTTCCTTCTTGGTGCAGACGACGGCCAGGTCACACGGGATCTCCCCGTCGGAGGTCTGCACCGCGCGCACCGGGCCCTGCCCGGCGAAGCCGGTCAGCGTGGTGTTGAAGTGCAGCTTGGCGCCCTTCTCCTGCCAGGAGTCCTGCACGGGGGCGATGATGTCCGGGTCGGTGGCCACGGACAGCGCCCAGGCACCCGGGTCGACCAGGTGAGTCTCGATGCCGCGATGACACAGCGCGGTGACCATCTCCAGGCCCAGCGGGGAGGCCTCGACCACGACCGCAGACTTCACCCCGTCCAGGACCTTGTCCCACTCGATCGCCCGGCGGATGTTCTTGACGTAGTACAGGTTGGCCAGGTCGGTGCCGGGTACCCCGGGATCGGCGTAGTCGAAGCCGGTGGCGACGATCAGCTTGTCGTAGCCGACCTCGCCCTCGCCCTGCACCGACACGGTCTTCGTGTCGGGATTGAACCCGGTGACCCGCGTCTCATAGTGGATGTCGATGCCCGCGTTGTCGTAGGTCTCCCTGGTCGCCATGAACAGGCGCTCGAAGTCGGGTATCTCCCGGCCGTGCACGTAGGGGATGCCGCACGGGCTGTAGCCGACGTCTTCGAACTCGGTGTAGACCCGGACGTCGGCGGATCGGTCGGTGCCCTTGGCCGCCCCGGCCGCGCCGATGCCCGCGGCGCCGCCACCAATCACCACGATCCGCTGCGCCATCGTTAATCTCATCTCATGAAGCAACGCGACGTTTAGTATCCGTTATGAGTCGTACACTATACTGGCGGGACTGAACGTGAACGTCAAGGGACGGTGGCCTGTGAACCCCCCCGAGGCCAGATGAGCCGAACGCAGCGAACATCGGGTCCGCCCTGCCTGGACGCCCAGGCGAGCGCCCGTACCGACACCGGCGGCACCGGGGACGTGGAGCGCATCGTCGGCTCCATCGGCCTGAAGGTGTTCAGCCACCGCAAGCGGATGGGCCTGTCCTTGCAGCAGCTGGGCGAGCGATCCGACGTCTCGGCCGCCGCGATCCACAAGATCGAGCAGGGCGGCATGGTGCCGACCATCACCACGCTGCTGAAGCTGGCCAGCGCGCTCGGCCGGCCGGTCTCCTACTTCGTGGAAGAGGACGTCGGCCAGGACGACGTGGCCGTGCTGACCCCGCCCGACGAGAACCGCCCGGTGTATACCTCGCACCAGGGCATCGAGCTGGACAGCATCTCCGGGCCCTACGGCCGGTTCCTGCTGGCCGGCGCCCGGGCCTGCGTGGCGCCGGGCGCCAGCAGCGGGCGCAAGCCGATGCAGCACCCGGGCGAGGAACTCGTGCACGTCACCAGCGGCGTGCTCGAGTTCACCGTGACCGGCCAGAAGTACACGGTCGAGCCGGGGAGCACCCTGCACTTCCAGGGCGACCAGCCGCACACCTGGAGCAACCCCGGCAAGGTCGAGGCCCGCGCCGTCTGGATGGCGCTCCGCCCCCAGTAACCGGGCCCCCAGTAACCGGGCCCCGGTAACCGGGCCCCTCGGTAACCGGATCAGCTCTTGGTGTCGTAGAGGGCAGCGAAGTTATCCCGCAGCATCTGCTGACCCAGCGAGCCGTCCCCGGCCGCGGTCCGCATCCTGGCCAGCTCGCCGCTGAAGTCGCCCCACGGCTCGTCGCTGGCGAACAGCACCCGGTCGTACCCGATGCCGCGCCGCTCGATCTCGGCCGCCAGCCAGCGCGGCGCGAAGCCGATCGCCCAGCTGGTGTCGGTGTAGACCTGCTTGCCCGCCTCGATCCAGTCGAAGAACCGGGTGCTGATCAGCTTGATGTGGCCGCTCATGCCGCCGCCGAGGTGCACCAGGTGGATCTTCACGTCGTCGGCGTACTTGTCGACGAGCAGGCCGACCTCGTTGATGTCGGACGTCCCGCCGGGCGAGGTGTGCACGTGCACGACCAGGCCGTGCTCCCGCGCCGTGCCGAAGACGCGGTCCAGCTGCACCTGGCAGTCGGGATCATCGGCGCGCCCGCCGAGCAGGAAGCTGGTCTTCAGCGCGGCCACCCCCGGCTCGCCCGCCAGGGCCAGGGCCGCCGTGTTGAGCTCGGCGTCCTGCGGCCGCGGCGATACCCACAGCCCGCACCGGATCCGGTCATCGGCCGCGGCCGCCTCCAGGACCAGCGGATTGAAGCCGAACGAGACCGACGCGTCCGGCACTCCGTAGTTGGGCAGAACCAGCGCGCGTTCGACGCCCGCGCTGTCCAGATCGGCGATCAGTTCGGCCACGGAACCCCGGGCCAGCATGTCCGGATTACAGGGCGGGCCGCCGTAGAAGGGGAAGGCGGGCATCTTGCCCAGGTGGCGGTGTGCGTCGTTAACCAGTTGCGTTCCCATGCGGGGATGCTAGTCCTCTAACGTTTCCGATACAAGATATCCATCTCGGATAGGAATCAGATCAGCCTCGCGGCTCACTGTTCGTCAGGGTTCCTGCTCGTGTTCTCCGCGTGCCTCGTGTTCTCCGCGTGCGCGGCTTCGGCGAGCCGCTTGATCGCGCCGAGACGCTGGTCCCACTGGGCGGCGACCTCGGCCATGGCCCGGGCGGCCTGGTCGAGGCGCTCGGCTTCTACCTGGTAGAGGACCTCCCGGCCCTGTTTGCGCCGGCTGATCAGCCCGGCCCGTTCGAGCACGACCAGGTGCTTGGAGACGGCCTGGCGAGTGAACGGCACCCGCCCGGCCAGCCAGCTGGCGCTGACCGCGCCGTGGCTGACCAGGAGGTCGAGGACCTGGCGGCGAGACGGGTCGGCGATGGCCGACCACAGCTCCTCATCGGCCTGCACGGTTATCCCTGCCGTCATCGGTGCCGGTGCTTCGCGACCAGCACCGCCAGGCGGTCCAGGAACTCGACCCAGCCCTCCCGGTGCTCCTCGGCGTAGCGCTCCTTCTCCGCGTCGGGCCAGGCGCACAGCTCGTGGCCGCTCTCGACCACGCGAAGCCGGGTCTGCTCGTCGCCCTCGGGCGTCAGCGTGAACTCCACGAGCATCGAGTTGCCGGCCACCGGCTCCTCCCCGCGGGGATGGTTCCAGCGAAAGGAGAAGCGAGCTGGCGGATCGACCGTCTCCACGACGACCGGCCCGCCCTGGTCCCCGAACTCCATGTAGCCGTGCGCACCGGGCTCGACCACGAGCTCCACCCGGCTGGCGAACCACTGGCTTATCTGATCGGGCTCGGTGATGGTGCGCCACACCACCTCCGCCGGCGCCTCGATCAGAACCTCCCGATCGATCACAAGGCCTGGCATCAGCATCCGCTCCCTTCTCGAGATACCTGCAACCGACGGTAGCAGATCAACCCAGTATCTGCAACCATCAGTTGCATAACTTCCGCACCCGGGCCCGGGTGTGGAATCCTGATCCGGTGCACCTGCTGCGGGCGGCCCATGACTGACCTCGTGCTGGTCAACGCCAACGTGCTGACCATGGACCCGAACCGGCCGCGGGCCACCGCGGTGGCGATCGCACAAGGCCGGATCTCCGGCCTGGACGAGGTGCCGCCCGGCGCGGCGCGCGTCGTCGACCTGCGCGGCGCGACCGTGCTGCCCGGGTTCCACGACGCGCACAATCACATGATCGGGTTCGGCATGTCGCTCGGCGAGGTCGACATCGGCTCGCCCCCGGTCGGCAGCCTGGACGAGCTGTACGCGGCGATCGCCCGGCGGGGCGAGACGACGGCGCCGGGGGAGTGGGTGATCGGGTCCGGCTACGACCAGAACAAGCTCGGCGGCCACCCGCACCGGGACGCCCTGGACCGGGCCGCGCCCGGGCGGCGGGTCTGGCTGCGGCACACCTCCGGGCACATGTGCGTGGTGAACAGCGTGGTCCTGGCCGACCTCGGCATCGACACGGCAGCGACCGAGCTGCCCGGCGGCCGGGTCGCCGCCGATTCCGGCGGCCGTCCCACCGGCCTGCTCGAGGAGCGCGCCCAGCTCCTGGTGGGCAGCCTGGTCTACCCGTACCCGCTGGCCGAGCTGACCAGCGCGATCGCCAGGGCGGCCGGGCAGTACCTGAAGGAGGGCGTCACCAGCTGCACCGAAGCCGGCATCGGCGGCGGCTGGGTCGCGCACAGCCCGGCCGAGCTGGCCGCCTACGCCGCGGCCAGGGACCAGGGCCAGCTGGGCGTCCGGGTCGAGCTGATGCCGGCCGCCGAGGTGCTGCACCCGCTCGGCGCGCACGCCGACGACAACCTGGTGGCCGGTCTCGACCTGGGCATCAGCACCGGGTTCGGCGACGACCGGCTCCGGCTCGGCGCGGTGAAGATCTTCGCCGACGGCTCCCTGGTCGGCCGGACCGCCGCCATGCACGATCCCTACGACGGGTCCGACGGAGTCGGCTACCTGCAGGCCGACGCGGCCGACCTGCGCGCCGCGATCATCGCCGCGCACCGCTCCGGCTGGCAGGTCGCCACGCACGCGATCGGCGACCGGGCCATCGACCTGGTGCTCGATGCCTACGCCGACGCGCTGGCACAGTACCCGCGTCCCGACCCGAGGCACCGCATCGAGCACTTCGCCGTGGTCCAGCCAAGGCAGGTCGCCCGCGCCGCGGAGCTCGGCGTGATCCCCGTGCCGCAGGGCCGCTTCGCCACCGAGCTCGGCGACGGCATGCTCGCCGCGGTCGGCCCGGACCGGCACGCCTGGCTGTACCGGCAGCGGTCCCTGCTGGCGGCGGGCATGGTCTTGCCGGGCAGCTCGGACCGCCCGGTGGTGGCCGGAGCGCCGCTGCTCGGCATCGACGGCATGGTGAACCGGCGCACCTGGACCGGCGCGCCGTTCAACCCGGACGAGGCGGTCACCGCGGAGCAGGCGCTGCGCGCGTGGACCCGGGGTTCGGCCTACGCCAGCCGCCAGGAGCACGTCAAGGGCTCGATCGCCCCCGGCATGCTCGCGGACCTGGTGGTGCTCTCCGAGGACCCGGTCGCGGTCAGCCCGGACCGCATCGCCGGCCTAGAGGTGCTCGCCACGATCGTCGGCGGGCAGTTCGGCTACACAAGCCTGGATTAGCGCCCGTCCGCCGCGGTACCCCGACAGGCATGTTCGACGGCTTCACGCTGGACCGGATCGACGTCGGCGACGCCGTGCTGCGGGTGCGCCACGGCGGCTCGGGGCCGCCGGTCCTGCTGCTGCACGGGCACCCCCGTACGCACGCCACCTGGGCCAGGGTCGCGCCCCTGCTAGCCGAACGATTCACGATGGTCTGCCCGGACCTGCGCGGCTACGGCGAGTCCTCCAAGCCCGCGACCACTCCCGACCACGCCCCGTACTCCAAGCGGGCCATGGCCGGTGACTGCGTCGCGCTGATGGGGGCGCTCGGGCACGAGCGGTTCTGCCTGGCCGGGCACGATCGCGGCACCTACGTGGCGCAGCGCCTGGCGCTCGATTCGCCGGGGTCGGTGCGGCGGTTGTGCCTGATGGAGGGGATCCCCATAGCCGAGGCCCTGGCCCGCTGTGACGCCAGGTTCGCGGCCAGCTGGTACCACTGGTTCTTCTTCGGCCAGACGGACAAGCCCGCTGAGCGGTTCATCAGCGCGGACCCGGAAGCCTGGTACACCGCCACCGCTGAGCACATGGGCGCCGAGGCGTTCGAGGACTACCGGCGGGCGATCCACAACCCCCAAACGGTGCACGCGATGATGGAGGATTACCGGGCCGGGCTCGGCATCGACCGGCAGCACGACGAGGCGGACCGCGCGGCGGGCCGCCGGATCGGCTGCCCGCTGCTGTTCCTGTGGGCCAAGCAGGACGACATGGAGGACCTCTACGGCGACCCGCTTGCCATCTGGCGTGACTGGGCCGACGACGTGCGCGGCCAGCCCGTCGACTGCGGACACCACATGGCCGAGGAGGCGCCGGCCGAGCTCGCGGCGCTCCTGGCCGCCTTCTTCGCCTAGCGCCACAGCCGCTGCATGGCTGCGAGACTAGAGGACGTGGACGTGGAGTCGCTCGCCGCGGTGACCGAGGCGGCCGCGCGGGCCCGCAGCGACCCAGGCTCGTGCGCGGTGGTGCTGGTAGAGGGGATGAGCGACCAGGCGGCGGTACAGACTTTGGCCGAACGGTCCGGGCGTGACCTGCATACCGACGGCGTCTTCGTGGTCCCGATGGGCGGCGCGACCAACGTCGGGCACTTCGTGGACCTGTTCGGCCCGGGCGGGTTCGGCGTCCGGCTGGCCGGCCTGTGCGACCAGGGGGAGGAGCGCGATTTCCGCCGCGGCCTGGACGGCGCTGGAACCGAAGCGCCCTGCTTCGTCTGCGTCGCGGACCTGGAGGACGAGCTGATCCGCGCGCTCGGCACCGGCCGGGTCGAGGACCTGATCGAGGCCGAGGGCGAGAGCGGGCCGTTCCTGACCTTCACCCGGCAGCCCGCCCACCGTGACACAGCCCGCGACCAGCAGCTACGCCGTTTCATGGGCACCCGCTCCGGCCGGAAGATCCGCTACGGCCACCTCCTCGCCGCCGCGCTCGACCCGACCCGAGTCCCGGCCCCCCTGGCCGGCCTGCTGTCCGCCGTGTGACCATCTGTCCCCAGGTGCAGGGCGGCTGCCGGTTCACCCGCCCCCTCCGCCGGGCCCAGAATGGGGGCCCGTGCACGGGCCAGATACCGACGACCACGAACTGGCGGCCCTGCGGGCCGCCTTCCCCGGCTACCGCTTCCGCCGCCGCTTCGTCCGCGGCGTCCCCTGCTACCTAGCCGAAGCCCGCCCCACCGCGGCCCGCGGCACCGGTGCCCGCACCGTCGAGGCCCGCACCGTCGAGGCCCGCACCGCCGGGGCCCGCACCGCCGGGGCCCGCACCGCCACGGCGTGCGACGCGCCCCTGGCCGCCGCGCGGAGCCCGGCCGTGCTGGCGGACATGCTGGCCGCCGCGGCCGGCCGGCCGGTCCGGCTGCGCGCGGCGGCCGTGGCCGCCGCCTACCGGGACCGCCAGCTGACGCTGAAGCAGTGCGCCGCGATGTTCGGGGTATCCCGCACGACGATCATGAAGTTCCTGGCCGCCGAGGGCGTCGCGGTCCGCCGCCCAGGCCGCGACGTCGACGAACGGGCCGTGGCGGCCGCCTACCAGGACGAGCGGCTGAGCCTGCACGACTGCGCCGCGCGCTTCGGCATCAGCGAGCGCCGGATCGCCGCGATTCTCGACCGCCACGGCGTCCCCCCCCCCCCCGTAGGCCCCCCCCCCCCCCCCCCCCCCCCCCCCCCCCGCCCCCCCCCCCCCCCCCCCCCCCCCCCCCCCCCC
>Ga0081540_1001369_pt1 | contig 21147 bp, 15 predicted proteins | sample TabmetS2T1R1_FD_71024 | JGI IMG/M metagenome (GOLD analysis project Ga0081540, IMG submission 71024) | Tabebuia heterophylla rhizosphere microbial communities from the University of Puerto Rico - S2T1R1 | ecosystem: Host-associated > Plants > Roots > Rhizosphere ... | reverse complement strand
CCGCACGCGCAGTCCCCGGACGAGGTCGCCGCGCTGGTGATCCCGTTCCTCAAGGAGCACGCCCGTGCCTAGAGCGGGGCTGAACGGCGGCGATGTCGTGGCCGCGGCGGCCCCGGCGTTCGTCTCCACCGCCCAAGCCGCCCGCCAGGGCCTGGTGTTCCAGTGCCCCGGGTTTGCCGGGCGCCTGGCTCCGGCCGCTGCTGCGGTACCGGGGGCGCCTAGGAAACGCGGCGGGGTAGCCGGTGGCGAACTGCCCGAAGGACCGGGCGGGGCGGTTCGGACCTGTTAGCCATCGCAGACCCTTGTCGATCACAAACGGCAGACGCACGCCAGCCTGGGACGCCCGTGATACGGGATCGTTACGCCGTCCCGAGATTCGGGACCTACGGCCCGTTCGGCCCGGTATAAATGCCGCTCACGGACCGTCGCCTCGCCCTGCGGCGAGAAGTGAACCGCGTCATCCGCCCGCTCGTATATTGGCCGGGACCAGCGGCGGGCGATACCGCCTGCCAACACGAATCCTGACCGCCATAATCGGCCTCGGCCTGCTGCACGATCCGGTGGCCACGGCGGGAATCACCTGGATCGTGTGATGGGCGCTCACCCTGCCGGCAGCCAAACTCGGGGACATGCCAGAGGTCACGAACAGCCGACCCCAGGATGCCACCCGTACCCGGCCTGCCGCGAACCTCCGCCTGGTGACCGGGTACGACGGTTCTCCGCCCGCTACCCGGGCGCTTGGCGCGGCGACCGCCATGTTGCAGGGCAGGCACGGCAGTATCGAGGTCGTCTACGTCGCCCACGTCCCCAGCGTGGACATGATGTCGGCTGATGCCCTTGTTCAAGTGGAAGCCGACTTCGACCAGATCGAGAAGGAACTACGCGCCTGCGCCGCCGCCCAGCTGGACGGCCGCGGCAGCGTGTGGGATTTCCAGCGGCGCCAGGGCCTCATCGCCGCAGAACTGATCGCGGCAGCCTCCGCCATCATTGCTGCCCACCCCGGTGACACCGTGGTGATCGTGGTCGGCAGTTCCTCCCATGCGAGCCATCGCGTCCTCGGCTCAGTCGCAGTCGGCCTCGCCCGCCACTGCCCCGTGCCGGTTGTGATCGTGCCGTAGGGGGCCGGTGCGGGTGGAAGCAGACCGGGTCGGCGGAGGCTGTGGAGCCACTGCGGGTCCGTTCGGGATAGCTCTTTTGATGTCCGAACGAACCGTGGTGTCTCTGGCCCGGCAGGCCGTGCCGCGGCGCATTCGCACCAATCAGGTGATACTCGTTCACCCCGCTGGAGGCTAGCCTGCGCACCATGAGCAGCCGGAACCGGCACGACGGGAGGGTTCTCATCAAACTCATGTCCTGCGGTGCGCGCGCCGGGGTGCGCTTCGCGGCCTCACGTGCGGCCGGCCCGTGATGGGCGGGCATCCCGGGCCCGGGCCGCACCGGTACCAGATCCGGGTCCGCGGCCGGCTGGGCCAGCTGATCTGCTCCGCGTTCGCCGCCTTCCAGGCCCAGGCGGACGGCGCCGACACGGTGCTGACCGGCGTGCTGGCCGACCAGGCCATGCTGTACGGAGTGCTGGCCGAGGCCGAGGCGCTTGGCCTAGAGCTCATCGAAGTCCGCCGCCTGCCGGGATAGGCACCGGCGGATAGCTGAGATCGGCGGCATGCCGGGCACGGGACCCGGCCTGGCGCACTCACCGCGGCCGACGGTGAAAGGTCAGGCCCGCTGGTGGCGGGGAGCGGTCGGCCCGCGCCCTCGGCCTGCTCGCACCCGCCGGCGCTAGGGCCAGGCCCGCCAGCCCTCACCACCTTGAACCTCCTCTTGCCTTCATGGGGTTAGGCACGATCAGGAGCGGCACGGGGCAGGGGCGAGCGACGATCGTGGTGGTTCCCGCCGCGGGCGCCGGATCCAATCGGAGCGCCCGGGCGCGGGCCGTTTGCGGTCGGGACGGCAGGCGTACATCCGCAGCTCGTGCCAGAGACGGTAGCCGCGCTCCTGCTCGCGCGGGATGGTGCCGCGCGCAGCCAGGTACTCGTACCAGGCGCGGGCCTCGGGCGTAACGCCGCTGCAGACGGCGTTGACCTTCAGCGGCACGCGCATCCGGTCGAGCGCTCTCACGTCCCAGCCGTGCTCGCCGAACCACTCAAGCGGCCGCTCGCCGGCGAGCCCGGATGCGTTGAGCAGCAGCACGCCATCGTCGGCGAGCAGCTCGTGGCCGCGTCGGGCGAGCTTGGCGATGAGCTCAAGTCCCTCGTAGGGGTTGTCGTCGCGCTCACCCGGGCGGGGGAGGTAGGGCGGGTTGCAGGCGACGAGGTCGAACGGCCCGGCGATGCTGAAGCCCGGGTCGTCGTCCTGCGGGCAGACAAGCGACACCGACGCGGTGTGGGAGATTTCAGCCAGCGTGTCAGAAGTGCAGCGGATGGCGGCGAGACTGATGTCGGAGGCGACGGCGCGCTCGATGCCGGGTGCCTGCATCAATGCGTACTTCGTCAGGAACCCGGAGCCGCAGCCCACATCGGCGTAGCTGCGTACCCCGTCCAGGTGCCGGCGCAGCGTCCGGGCGAAGAACAGCGTGTCGATGGTCGCGGTCCAGACCTTCGGGTACTCCGTGGGCGACCAGGTTACGGACGTGCCGTCATAGCTGACGGTCCGCGGATAGGACTCATACAGGGCTAGTACGGCGTCGCGCAGCCCGGGTTCGAGTTGCGCGATGCGGGCGGTGTCGGTGAGCAGTACTGGGTTCTCGCAGCGCCACACCTCGAGCGGCTCAGCAGTGCCGCGGCTGGCGCCTAGGATGTTCTCCTGCTCGGCCTGCTCGGCGCAGACAGCGATTTCTGACAGATCGGGGGCGACTCGAAGCAGCATGCTCAGAAATGTGCTGGTCAGCCTGGCATATACGATCCGGTCGGCTCGGGCCTGGCTCGGCGGACTACGGCGCGAGTGCGGCCCAGCCCGAACGCAGCCGGACGGCCGAGGTAGCAGGCGGGCGCGACGGCCGGCCGAATGCAGATGCGGGTGATCATCAATTCTCCAGCGTTCATGGCCGCCCCGGTCAGGGCCGGGCCGGCCAGGCGGGGTGGGCGGAGATGATGGCCTGGTCGGGGTCGTAGGCGGCGTTGATCTCCTGCAGGCGGCGGTAGGAGGCGGGCGGGAGTACCGCGCTGGCCGGGGCCGGGTTTTCTGCGGAGTTGAAGTAGTCGTTGCCGACGCGCCAGGGGCCCAGGGCATCCTTGACCGCTCGCGCCTGCGCCCGGACCGCGGCGGCCAGGTCGGGTGTGGGGGTGGCGCCGACCGCGACCAGCAGGTAGTTCGCGTCGAGGTTCGGCTGGGCGCCGCCGCCGGGGGCGGGGCGGGCCAGCGCGCCGCCCAGGTGCACGACCTCGACGGAGGCCAGCAGTGTGCCGGCGTCCGGCCCGGCCAACCCGGCCAGGGTATCGATCGCGGCGGCGGGGAAGCCGTCCAGCAACGCGCCGTCGCCTCCGAAGGGCAGCGGCTGGGGCGGGTCCATGTTCAGCTGGCCGAGCGCCGAGGGCGGGATGGTCGCGAAGGTGGCGAGTTCCGGGCCGAGCCGGCGCAGCGGGTCGATCAGCTCGGCGCCGGGGCCTGCGTCCCCGAGGTAGGCGGCCTCGACGATGACGAAGGCCCGGCCGCGCAGCGGGTCGGGGATCTCGGGCAGCGGCGGCAGCCACACCAGATGACCTATGGAGGTGACCTCGTCCGGCACCGTGAGCGTCCATTCGCGCCAGGCGTGCAGCACGTCGGCGGCGCGCTGGATGGGGAAGAACAGGTCCCCGGCGTACAGCTCGGCGACCGGGTACAGCCCCATCTCCAGCGCGGTCACCACGCCCACGCCGCCGCCGCCCCGCACGGCCCAGAACAGGTCCGGCTCGTGGCCGGCGTCGGCGCGGACCAGGTCGCCGCCGGGGGTGACCAGCTCGGCCGCGGTGACGCTGTTGGCGGCCAGCCCGTAGCGGCGGGCCAGCCAGCCCAGCCCGCCGCCCAGGGTGTACCCGGTCACGCCCACGTTCGGTGACTTGCCCGCGAGCGCGGCCAGGCCGTGCTGGCCGGCCGCGACGGTCACGTCCTGCCACACCGCGCCGGCCTCGGCGCGGGCGGTGCGCGCGGCCGGGTCGATGCGCACCTTCCGCATGCGTGTCGTCCTGAGCAGCATCGCGCCGTCCAGCGGTCCGAGCGGTCCGGCGCCGTGGCCGGTGCCTTGCGGTGCGATCCGCATCCCGCGGGCGCGGGCGAACCGGACCGCCTGGACCACGTCGGCGGCCGACCCAGCCTCCACGACGACAGCGGGCCGCTGGTCCACGGCCAGGTTCCACGCCGTGCGCGCCTGGTCGAAGCCGGCCTCGCCCGGCACGAAGACCTGGCCCGCGATCGCCGCCCGCAGGGCGTCCGGGCCGCGGCCGGCGATGGTGTCCGTAGTGTTCATTGTTTCTTCTCTCCTCGGTAGAGCCGGCATCGGGATTCGGTGTCCCGGTGGCCGCGGTCGCGATGGTGGCTCGGGATGCGATCGGTTTCAGCCTCTGGGCGGCCGGGGTGAGCGGGCATCGCACAGTTGGTGTAATTCCGTTAGCCGGCACTGACGTCCAGCTCGTCGGCGGCGCAGCCGCGCCGCGTCATTAACCCCTCGCCATTCCGTGCACGGTGCACTCGCGGGTCGCCGACGCGCCGTCCGGCCATCGGCGTGCCTGCGGTCGGTCCACGGGTATCGGCAGCGCGCGCAGCGCAGGTACCACGTCCTGCGCGATGGCGCGGATCTGGTTCCGGCTTGGCATCAGGTCAAAGCCGGTGAAGCCTAGTTCGGTGAAGCTGTACAGCTGTTCGATGATGTCGGCGGCGGAACCGGCGATGACGCCTGCGGTGGAGCGGGCTCTCGGGTCAAGGCGGACGGGAACGCTGTAGATGGCGCGCACGGCGTCCGCGGGCCGGCCGGCCGCGGCCGAGGCGGTGCGGATCCGGTCGAACAGTTCGGGGATACGTTCTGGGCCGGCGAAGCGCAGGAACGGGATCCAGCCGTCGGCGAGACGGCCGGTCAGGGCGAGCCCCCGGGGGCCCGCAGCGCCCAGCCAGATCGGGATCGCCTCGGTCGGCTTGGGCTCCAGGTCGAGGTCGTCGACCGAGTACACCCGGCCGTGGTAGCTGACCACGCTCTGGGCCCATGCAGCGCGCATGATCGCGACGGCCTCTTCCAGGCCGTCCATCTTGGCCCCCGGTGTCAGGCCCGGGCCGCCGATGGCCCGGATCTCCGCATCGCGGTAGCCAGCGCCCAGCCCGAGGATGAGCCGGCCCCGGGGAGAGCCGTTGCAGGGATTCGGCGGCCTTGGCGACCAGGGCGGGCCGCCGGAACGGCACCCCAAGCACCCGGGGCACGATGCCGATCCGCGTGGTTCGGGCGGCGATCCACGTCAGCAGCGTCTGGGTCTCATAGGTCGGATAGGCCTGGACCGGTTGACCGGCGGTGGACACGAGGTCATACCCGATGGCCTCGGCGGTGACCGCGTCCGCCACCCGGGCGTCCCCCGGCGCGGCACGATCAGAGATGCCGACCCCGACCAGCAGAGAATTCACGGGCTCTTCTTGATAGGCCCGGCTTGTGATGTTCCAGCTGGCAACGATGATCTTCTCCTTCGGAGCTCGTTTGCCGATACGGGACTAGGCTGCCGTCCGGCAGGGTGAGCAGGCACCACACGTTTGATGTGATTGAGTCGCTTGCTGACGCGGGCGGCGACGCAGTGGTGCACAGGGGTGACTCCACCGCGCTGGCGCGGCGGTGGGTGCCGAGCTTGGCGTAAGGCTGCGCATGTGGGTCTTGACGGTGTAGTGGATACCGACAGCTCACGGGCGATGCCGGTGCCGCAGCAGGCGGGTGCCGGGTGGCGTCAGCGCCGTGCGGAGGGTGCGAGCAGGCCCAGGTCGCGGGCGCGGGCGACGGCCTCGGCCCGGCGGTGGACGCCGAGCTTGGCGTACGCGTGGCGCATGTGCGCCTTGACGGTGTTATGCGAGACATACAGTTCGCTGGCGATTTCCGGCGCGGTCAGGTTGGTGGGCTTGCGCGCGGGCGATCCGGGTCACGGGATCGATGCTGACCTGCCGCATGGCATGTGTGTTGATCAGCACCGTGTCGCCTAGATCGCCCAGCGGCCCCGCGTTGTGCCGGATTCCGCGACGAATCGGCTGGTAACACTGAATTCGTGGGGGACTTCCCGGGCGCTGAGCCGCCGGATTCCGTAGAGAGTACGGACACGCTCCGCCCGGAAAGCGCGCGCCGGAGCTCGGAGCGACCGCGTACGCCCAGCTTGCGGCGGATGGACGCGACGTGTGTCTCGACCGTCCGCACGCTGATGAACAGCGCCGCCGCGACCTCGCGGTTGGTCGCGCCGCTGGCGATCTGCTCGGCGACGCGGCGCTCGGCGTCGGTCAGCTCGGTTCCGGACCGGGCCGCGGCTACCCGCGGCAGTTCCTGCCTGATCTCGGCGAGCAGCGGGCGGTGTCCCATCTGCGTGGCCAGCTCCAGTGCCTGCCGAAGGGCGGCTCGGGACTGTTTGCGCGCTCGGCGCCTTCGCTCGATGCGGCCCAGCACCAGCAGGCTGTAGGTCAGCTCCGGGCGCAACGGTGACTGCCCGTGCGCCTCGACCGCTGCCTGCGCTCGTTCGGCGGCTGTCTCCAGGTCCCCGGCCTCCGCGGCGGCCAGGGCCTCGATCCGGGCGGCGTCGCCGATCAGGGCGGGGCGGTCCAGGCGCAAACCGATCTCCCGCAGCCAGGTCGAGATCCGCTCTGCCTCTTGCGCGCGCCCGAGGGCGACGTACGCCTCGGCCAGCCGGGGATCCAGCCGGTCCCGCGTCCCTGGGTCGACCCAGTCGAACAGCTCCGCATACTGCGCGGCTCGCTCGAAATGCCGCACCGCGGCCGCCGGATCACCCTGCCACCTGCTGACCTTGCCGCGTACGTACTCGCCGACGAAGCGCGCGGTGAGCGGCTGTGCCTCGTCGTCGGGCAAGCGCTCGGCCAGGCTGAGCGCCCCCTCCAGGTCCCCGGAGGCGATCAGCAGCTCGCAGCGCGGTTGGACCAGAAAGGGGGACGTCGGCCAGTCATACCAGGCGGCAACGTCGTCGGCCTCCCGCAGGGCGACCGCGGCCGTCGCGTAATCGCCGGCCAGTTCCTCCGTCGACGCCAGGTAGGACAAGAAAATGGCCAGCGCGAAGTCATCGCCGGCGTCCCGGGCGCGGGCTATGCACCGCTGCAATGCCGCCCGGGCCGTATCCAGATCCCCGGTATAGCGAGACCACTGCCCCCGGTGCAGATCGGCGCTCTCATACAGCAGGGTGCCCGGCAGCTCGGCTTCCAGGCGCTCCGCACGGATAAGCAGCTCCGTGTCCAGGCCTTCGCCCGCGGTGGCCTTCGCTACCAGCAGGTTCAGCAAGGCCCGGTGCAGAGAAGAATTTGCGACGGGGCCGGCTTCCTCCGCGCAGCGGATCGCCTCGACGGCAGCCGCGCGCCGACCGCCGCGGATGCCATACCCGACGTCGGAGGCCAGGGCCAGCACCAGCGCACGGCGACGGGGATCGGTTCCTGCGCAATGGACCATGCTGGCGACCATCGCCGTGGCGGCGGCCGGGCCTTGTACGACATCGACGAGATTAACCATCAGCGGCAGTACGCGCTCAAGGTCGGCCGTCGCCAGGGTGCTGGTATCGAGCAGCTCGAGATGCTCCAGGGAGCCGGCGAGGTCACCGGCGAGGACCAGCAGCTCCGCGGCCCGGATCCGGCGACGCACCAGGGCGTCAGGGTCCCCCGCGGGGGTGAACGCGACCGCTCGCGAGGCGAACTGGCCGGCCGTAGCGTTCGCGGCCCGGCGATGCGCGGCCGAGGCCGCCGCATCAAGTGCGTCCGCGACTGCGGGGTCGGGTCCTGGCTCGGCCGCTAGCGCGGCGTAATGCGCACGCCGTTCCGGATTGGAACAGGCCCCGGCAAGCCGCTGGTAGAGCTGTGACCGGCGGACTGGCGGGACAGCCTCCACTGCTGCCGCGCCGATTAGCGGGTGCGCGGCGGTGACCCGGCCTTCGGTCTCCACGACCACGCCCGCCAGGACCGCCGCGTCCAGGGCGGCGGCGGGGTCCTCCAGGTGGCCGAGCGCGGACAGCGCCTCCGGCACGGGGATCCGCCCGGCCGCCGCGACGGTGGTCAGCGCCTCTGCGGCGGGCCGGGTCAGCGAGCCCGCGAGCCGTTCGGTCAGCGTGCGCGCCAGCGGCGGGACGGAAGCCTCACCCGAATCCAGGTTCGCGGCGATTTCCCTGGCCCAGAAGGGATTCCCGCGCGACCTCCTCGCCGCCAGCCGGACCTGCGCGGCGGTGACCGTCGCGGGCAGCAACTGCTGGATCTGCCACATGTCCAGCGGCCCGAGAGTGATCTCGTCGGCCGCCGGCAGGGCTGCCAGCAGGTCCCGCCAGCCACGCGGCGGCGGGGGCTCGCCGGCCGTCAGCGGGTCGGCCGGCGCATCGGCCCGCGCGGCCAGCAGGAGCGACATCGGCCCGGCGGTGACCCGACGGAGCGCGAACACCAGCGCCTCCAAGCTGGCCGGGTCCAGCCACTGGGCGTCATCGACCGCGATCAGCAGCGGTCCGGCCTCCAGGCAGGACCGCAGCACAGTCAGCACGCCCATGCCGACAGCACGAGCCGTGGGCGGCTCATCCCCGGCCGACCGCAGCAGCAGCGCGACCTCCAGGGCCTCGCGCTGCGGGCCGGGGATGCCTTCCGCCGCTGCGGGCAGGACCTCGCTCAGCAGGTCGGACAGTGCGGTGAACGACAAGTCGGCCTCGGAGGCCGACGGCTCGCTGCGCAGCACACGGCAGCCGGCCGCCTCGCCCGCGGCGATCCCTGCGCGCCATAGCGTGGACTTGCCCGCGCCCGCCTCACCCTGCAGCACCAGCGCGGCCGGCACCTCGCGGGCCGCGGCGCTCCCGGTGAACTCGCGGACCCGCTGCCACTCGGCAACACGCACGAAGTCGCCGCCAGCGGAAACCACATGCCCATACAATCACACGCTACGCAGGGCTCGGCTAACGACAAGGCCGTCGGCCAGGGCGCGCAGGCGCAAGCAGGTCAGCGCCGACAGCCCGCTGCGGATGGCCTAATGGTGGGGGTGACGGGCGGACTGCAGGTAGCACTGCCCGCTGCTTGAGGTGCGCTATCCGCCGATCTGCACGGCTGCCAGATGGTCCGCCCTGGGGCGATGCGGCGACCGAAAAGACCGTTATGCCGCGGCACTTGCTCGTGAAGCAGCGTCCGGGGTCAGGCCGGGTTGTCTTTCCCCAGCGCATACTCCACCGCGCGGGTAACGTCGACGGACTCCGCCCAGGACCGAGCCTGCTCAAGGGCGCTATCGCCCACACGGGAGCGCAAGGCGGCTAGGACATCATCGTCGTGCGGGGCGCGAGGCACCCATGCGCACAGCCACCCGCTGCCCCCGGCTTGCAGGAGTGAGCGAGCGGCGGCGAGCAGGCGCACGGCGCGATCCGGAGTGTCTTGCTGCCTGGCGACTGCTGCCAGTTCTTCGAGGTAGTAGGCGACGCTGCTCAGGTCCCCTGCCTCGGCTGCGAGGACCAGGCCTTCGTTCAGGTGGTCTCCCGCGCCGGCCAGATCGCCTTGTGCCTGGCTGCTGAGTCCCAAGTCGTAGAGCGAAATGAGCATCGTGAACCGGTCCGGCAGTTGGCGGGCCGCGCTCAGACCGTCGGTGAACAGCCGCGCCGCGCCGTCGGGATCTCCGGCCAGGAGCCGGATCTGCCCGAGGCAGGCGTAGGCTTCGGCGACGGCCAGCCCGTACTGAATACGCTCGTCTCCAGCGAGCTCGTCACTGGCTACCTCCCTGAGCAGGTCCAGGCTCTCCTGGAGCAGCTGGCTTGCGGCCGTGAAGTCACCCCGCAAGGCATACAGGTGGCCAAGGGCACCCGATGCCCTGGCCAAGTGCAGCTTGTCCCCAGCCTCGCGAAACAGCGGCAGGCTCCGTTCCAGAACTGTCTGTGCCTTGGCATAGTCCCCGGTGGCGATGAGCGTGAAGCCCGTCATGCTCAGGGCGACGGCGCGTTGGCCCGGCGGCAGGCGTTCGCTCTTGAGCAGGAGATTCTCCCCATAGCGGGCCAGCTCATCCGCGTGGCCGCGTAGCCACCAATACCGCCATGTCCCCCAGCTCAGAACCAGGATCGGCTCGATCTGGTCCTGCTCCGTCAGCCACGACAGCGCGGCCCGCAGGTTGTCGTGCGCGGTCTCCAGCCGGTCCAGCCACGCCAGCTGCCCAGGATCATGCAGCTCGGCTTCGGCAGGCTCGGCCAGGGCCAGGAAGTAGGCCGCATGCCGGTCATGCGCTTGCTGCCAGTTAGCACTGCCGCGCAGGCGTTCCAACGCGTACTCCCGGATCGTCTCCAGCAGCCTGAACCGCGGCTCGCCATCGCGGCTCAGCGGCTGGACCAGGCTGTTATCCACCAGCGAGCCCAGCGTGTCCATGAGATCTGCGCCTGGGCCGGGGTGCGCCGGGGCACCGGTACGGCCATAGACGGCCTCGGCCGCTGGCAGGTCAAAGGCCCCGGCGAACACCCCCAGACAGGCGAACATCACCTGCTCGTCAGCCGACAGCAGGTCGAAGCTCCAGTCCAGGGTGGCCTTGAGCGTCCGCTGCCGCTCGGGCAGATCCCGCGGCCCGCCGGTCAGCAGCCCTATCGGGTCGCCCAGCCGAGCCAGCAGGTCCTGAGGGGGCAGCATCCGGACCCTGGCCGCGGCCAGCTCGATGGCCAGCGGCAGCCCGTCCAGCCGTCGGCAGATCTCCACCACCGCCCTCACATTGACGCTGGTCAGTTTGAAACCCGGAGCCCTCGCATGCGCCCGCTCCACGAACAGCCGCACCGAGGCGTACTGCTGGGCGGCTGCCACCTCCAGAGCGAGTCCAGTCCGCGGAACCGGGAGGGGTTGCACCGCGAACTCGTGCTCACCGCTGAGCCGCAGCACCGTCCGGCTGGTCGCCAGCACCACCAGTCCAGGCGCAGCGCCCAGCAGCTCGGCTACCAGCCAAGCCGTCTCGGCCACCTGCTCAAAGTTGTCCAGCACCAGCAGCAGCCGCCTCGGGCGCAGGTAGGAGTGCACGTCGGTGCGGCGACTGAGACCTGGCGTGTTCACGCCAAGGCCGGCTGCGACCGCATCTATCACCAGCCCGGCGTCCTTGACCGCGGCGAGATCGACGAACCTGACGCCATCCGCAAAGCTCGGGGCGAGCCGACCCGCGACCTCCACCGTGAGCCTGCTCTTGCCGACTCCGCCGGGGCCGGTCAGGGTCACCAGACGCGCGCCTTCCTCCAGCACCAGGCTCTGGACCGCTGCGACGTCCTGGTCGCGCCCCTCTAGCGGGGTCGACGGTACCGGAAGGGTCCCGGCCAGCGGGGCGTCCGCGGATACGCCGTGCGGCAGCGTCATCTCGAACCGCTCGCTCAGCAGCAGCGCCAGATCGTCCTCGACCAGATGCCGCAGCTCGGCGGCATCAGAGAAGCGCTGATACGAGATCGTTCCGTCGTCCCTGATCCGGGCCAGCATCTCAGTCAGCCCCGGCTCACGCTGCGGCGCCGGCTCCTTGACGTAGATCAGCCGGGGAAGCCCAGCCGACAGCCGGAACTCATCCTCCAGCCCCGAGATCTTCTCGCCGGGCGCGACCCAGCCATAGCTCTGCCAGTACACGCCGACATAGACCTGGCTTTGCGCCAGATAGGCGCGGTACACCTGCCGCGCGGGATGCGGCCGGGCGCCCAGCTCGAACATGACCGGGTTCAACCGCAGGCTGATCACCGCATCTCGCACCGCCTGCCGCTCCGGCGCCAGCTCCCGCAGCGTCGAGCTGACGAAGACCCGTAGCCGCTGATCGGGCGTGCGGATCACATCTGCTGCCTGGCGCCCCGCGGCCGCGTCCTTCATCAGGTACGCGGCCGCGGCGACGTGCGCGCCATCGGCGACCCTCATCGAGGACGGCCGCATGTCTGCGATGATCGCCGGGCGGTGCTCGGTCCGGCTCTCAGGTGCCATCAGTTCCGGGAGCGACACAGCGATTGTCCTCCGTTTCAACGGCGGAAGGGCGGTCGGCAGGGTTATCGCCGGTCGACTCGGTGCGTGACAGCCCTCGAGCCAGCCAGACCACGCCAGTCAGCAGCATCGCGGCCAGGAAAATCAGGTAGATGATCCCGGAGGCGGAGTGCCAGGCGAAGTGGTCCGGGTAGCGCGCGAGCGCGATGGACTGCAGCAGAGCGAGCAAGACGTACCCGACCGCTGCGGGGCGCAGGCGCCGCGCATCCCGCTCCAGCAGCGCATGCGCGGCCGCCACTCCCAGGCTTATCAGCCACGCCCCGGTCGCCCGGGCGACCAGCGGAGTCAGCTTCCAGGGCCACAGCGGCGCCACGTGTGCGGGCGCCGCGAACAGCGCCACGCCGAAGCCGAGCAGAACGATCGCCTGTACGGCCAGCACGGCGTAGATCCAGGCGGGCAGGCCGGCCGATCTCGGCAGGTCCCCCCCGGGGGCGCGTGCCTGTACGGCCAGGACGATCAGCATCAAGAGCGGGACAAGGATGTAGATCGCGAACCACCCCACAGTGACGATCCGCGTTCCGGTGGCGTACCGGGCGCCGAGATGGAACTGGCCCAGGTGCATCAGGGTGGCTACCAGGGTCAGAACGGTGAAGACGAACACCGCGGGGACGGCGATGCGTGCGTTGGCCCACAGTCGCTGCCGTCCGGACAGCGCCTCGATCGAGACGCTCGCCCAGTAGCCGGCACCCAGGAACGCCGCGGCCAGCGGGTTGGCGATCGTCCAGGCGAAGAACGTGCCGGTTCGCCCGGTGAGCACGAACAGCTGGAATCCCGCGAGCAGGACGAGCACGGCGGCGGTGACCAGGAGCCTGCGCATTCCGGGCACCAGGGGCTTGATGCCGACGGCCTCGCGCGGCCCGCCTGGGCTGCCGGAGCCCTGACCGTCCTGGAAGTGATCCAACCCGGTGTACTGGAAAGTCTTGCTGTCCACCGGTGTTACCTCGCCGCCAGTTCGGGCGCCGAAGTGATTTCCAGATAGCGGTGCACGTTCGGGATGGTGGTCGCACCATCGCCCACCGCTGAGGCGACCCGTTTGACCGATCCGCGCCGCACGTCACCGGCGGCGAAAACGCCCGGCAAGCTCGTCTCGTGGGGCAGCGGCTGACGGTCGGCGCGCCAGCGGACCTGCTGGCCCTCGGCCTCGTCCATCAGGTCCGACCCGGTGAGGATGAAACCCCACCGGTCACGGGCGACACCGGCGCCCAGCCATTCGGTCTGCGGCTCGGAGCCAATGAGAACGAACAAGGCGTCGGCCGACACAGACCGCCGCGTCCCGGTCCGCCTGTCCTCGAGCACCAGTGATTCAAGACGATCGGCGCCGGCGCCGTCGACCACCTGCACCTGGTACATGACGTCGATATTCGGCGCGGCATCTATCTCGCGGATCACGTAGTCGGACATGCTGTCGGCCAGCGACTGCGATCGCACCAAGACCGTAACCTGGTCGGCCCACTTGGCCAGGTGCATCGCGGCCTGCCCGGCCGAGTTACCGCCACCGACGACGAAGACCTTCTGCCCGCGCATCGCCGATGCCTCGCTGACCCCGGCGCCGTAAAAGACCCCGCGGCCTTGCAGATCCTCCAGCGAGGGCAGGCCGAGCCGCCGGTAGGTTGCGCCGGTGGTGATGATCACGGTTCGCGCCGTGAGCGTCCCGCCGTCGGAGAGCCTCAGGCGGTAGCGGTCGTCCTCTCGTACGAGTTCCTCGGGCTGCCGTATGAAGACGAACGTGGTGCCGAAGAACCAGGCCTGCTGGTAGGCCTGGAAGGCGAGCTTGGATCCGCTGATGCCCTGGGCGTACCCGGGGTAGTTGCGGATCATCGACGTGGTCCCGGCCTGCCCGCCGATGGCTTCCCGCTCGACGACAACGGTGCGCAGCCCTTCGGAGGAGGCGTTGACCGCCGCGGCCAGTCCCGCCGGGCCCGCCCCGATCACCGCGACATCGAACAGTTCCCCTTCGGGGAGGGGTCGCATCAGGCCGAAGGCCTCGGCGATCTCCAGGTTGGACGGGTTGACCAGGGCCGAGCGCCGTCCGCCGTACCGGATCACCACGACCGGGAGCTCCGCCGAATCCGCGCGGAACTCGCGGAGCAACTGGCGGCCGCTTTCGGTATCGGCGTCATAAAAGCCGATCGGGATACCGTTCCTTGAAAAGGCGTCCCGTAGTTCCTGCGACCTCGCGGACCAGCGTTCGCCGATCACTTGCACGGCCTCGAAGCCGCCCTCGCGCTCGCTGTTCCACTCGTCCAGGAACTGGGTAATCCGCTGGTGGAATTCCTCGTCGGGGCTTTGCACCGGGAGCGTTACCCAATGGTCAAGCCTGCCCAGCGTGATGGCTTCGAAGATCGGCTGCGCGGTGTCCCATTCACCCCAGCGGACCGCTGCCACCAGTGACACCGTCGGATCGATCGCGCGGACCTGCGCCAGCACCTCAATGCCGTCGGGATCGGCCTCACCCGCGCCTCCGATGACCAGCGCGACCGGCGTGCCAGCCTGCAGCAGCTTTGTGGCCAGGGGTTCAAGCTCCGCGGGCTCGTCGCACACCACGATCCGGTAGTCGACGCCGTAACGCCCAGAAAGTTCCCGGCTCAGGGCCTCCCGTTCACTGGCGTCACGGCCGACAATCACAATCGCCGCCCGCAGTTCTTCTGACATCGTTGTCTCCTTGCGTATTCTGGTCGGGGCGATAGGCGTTCCGCCGGCTGACGGACGCCTAACCGACCGACCCGGTAGCATCAAGCGATTTTCTTGAGTTCGGTCCGCGGACTCGTGTTCCTCCGGGACATCACGGCCACCCACACCGGAGCCGGAATGCCGAGATAGTAAGAAGGCGAATTCGGGCTGACCTGTCGCTGCCCCTGCGGATCCTCGGCCGCGCGGCGGCTGCGCACCAGACGCGGACTGGATGCTAGAGAACTGGGCATGAGCTTCCCTTACGTGAGCCTGTGATTTCGCGCCACCGGTGCGGCCGCGTGGCGGTTCGGCAGGTTGGCAGGCAGAACGGCCCGGGTAGCGTCCGCGGGCACTGGTTGGTGAACCGGGCCTCGTCGATGACGCTCTACCGGGACGTGTTCCCCGTCGTCCTGCTTGTCACCAAAACTACGAACCGCGGGATCATCACGAATCGGCGGTTCGCCCGGATATTCGGTGACTCTCGCGGCCGTTGTATCCGTCGAAACTACGTAGACTGAGCCGTCAGCGTGGTCCGATTCGGCGATCAGAAGTTGATGGCCTGTCCGGTCACGGCCCGTGCCGCCTCGCCGACGATCTCGGCCAGGGTCGGATGCGCGTGCACGCTCATGCCGAGCTCGGTGGCGGTGCCCTCGACGAGCTTGGCGTAGCAGCCCTCGGCGATCAGTTCGGTCACGTGCGGGCCGATGGCGTGCATGCCGAGGACGAGGCCTGTCTCCGCGTCGGCGACGACCTTGCAGAATCCGCCGGGCTCGCCCTCGACCAGGGCCTTGCCGATGGCCCGGAACGGGACCTTCGCCTCCGTGACCCGATGGCCCCGGTCTTCCGCCTGGGCCCGGCTCAGGCCGAACGAGGCGACCTCGGGTCGGCAGAAGGTCACCCGCGGGATCCTGTCCTGGTCGAGCGGCATCGGGTCCGCGCCGGCCATGTGCTCGACCGCGACGATGCCCTCGTGGCCGGCCGCGTGCGCCAGCCAGTACCCGCCGATGACGTCGCCAGCGGCGTACACGCCGGGCTCGGCCGTCTGGTAGAACTCGTCCACCCGGATCAGGCCGCGGTCGTCCACTTCCACCCCAGTAGCCGCCAGGTTCAGGTCCTCGGTCAGGGTCCGCCGGCCGACGGCGACCAGCAGCGCGTCGGCCTTCAGGGTCTCCTCGCCGTCTTCGCCCGTGACGCCGATCGCCACCCCGCCGTCGGTCTTCTCCAGGCTGGCCGGGTCGGCCCGGGTGCCGGTCAGCACCCTGATGCCGCGCTTGTCGAAGGCCTTGGTCAGTTCGGCGGAGATCTCCGGGTCCTCGGCGGGCACGATCCGGTCCAGGATCTCGACGATGGTGACGTCGGCGCCGAAGTCGCGGTACATGCTGGCGAACTCCACCCCCACCGCGCCGCTGCCCAGCACGATCAGCGAGCCCGGCAGGTCCGCGGCGCTGGTAGTCACGTCGTCGCTGGATAGGATCTGGTCCCCGTCGATGTCCAGCCCGGGCAGCGTGGCGACGGCCGAGCCGGTGGCGATGAGCACATAGGACGCGGAAAGCTCGTGCTCGCCGTCCGGGCCTGCCACCCGGACCCGCTTCGGCGCGCCGAAGCTGCCGGTGCCCCGGTACACCTTGATCTTATTCTTCTTCATCAGGGTCGCCAGACCGCGCCGGAGCTGGTCGACCACCTGGTCCTTGCGCTTCGCGGCTCGGGCATAGTCAAGCTTCACCTTGCCGGCCTTGACCCCGAAGTCGTCGCCGGTGCGGGCCTCGTGCAGCCGGGCCGCGGTCTCCAGCAGCGCCTTGGTCGGGATGCAGCCGAGGTTCAGGCAGGTGCCGCCGAGGTGTTCGCTGCGTTCGACCAGCGCCACCCTCATCCCGAGTTGGCTGGCCCGGATCGCCGGGATGTAGCCGCCGTTCCCGCTGCCGATGACGACGAGATCGAACTCGGTCGTGTTATCCGTCATGATCGTTCCCTGGTTCGGTGCCGGTTTTACACGGTCAGCAGCAGCGGGTGTTCCAGCAGGCGCTTGACCTCGGCCAGGTAGCGTGCGTTTTCCGCGCCGTTGACGACCCGGTGGTCGGAGCCGACCGTCAGCTTGAGCACGCTGCGCGGTACGACGGCACCGGTCGCGTCGAAGTCCGGGCGCCGGCCCACCGCGCTCACCGCCACGATCGACACCGAGGGCGGGTTGATGATCGCGGTGAAGCTCTCCACCCCGTACATGCCCATGTTCGACACGGTGAAAGTGCCGCCCTGGTACTCGTCCGGGCGCAGCTTGCCCGACCGCGCCCGCGCCGCCAGCTCCCTGGCCTCGGTCGAGATGGCGGACAGGGTCCGCTCGGCCGCGTTCCGGATCACCGGGGTGATCAGGCCGTCCTCCAGGGCGACGGCCATGGCCAGGTCCACCTGCTGGTGCAGCTCGATACCGTCGGCGGTCCGCCAGGAGTTGAGCTTGGGGAACGTGCGCAGCGCCAGCGCGCACGCCTTCATCACGAAGTCGTTGATCGACAGCCTGACCGGGCCGTCCGCCCCTGAGTCGTCTTCCGAGCCTTCTGCCAGCGCCTCGTTGAGCCGCCCACGCAGCGCCAGCAGCTCGTCCACGTGGACTTCCACGGTCGCGTAGTGGTGCGGTGCCTGCCAGGCCTGCTGCATCCGCTCGCCGACCACCCGCTGGGTCCTGGACAACGGGGACAACTCGGTCCCGGTGGCGCCGCTCGGCTGCGCGCTCGGCTCCGGCGCGCCTTTTTCCGTACTCTCTAGCGCGGCGCGCACATCCCGCTCAACGATGCGGCCGCCGGGCCCGCTGCCGGAGATTCCCGCCAGCTCGATGCTGTGCTCCTGCGCCAGCCGCCGAACGACCGGCGAGGCCCGGACCCGTCCGTCGCCGGAGCGCTCCGGGCCGGAGGTCGCCGCCTGCCGCCCCTCGTCCTCCCGCGTCGAAGCCCCCTGCTCCCCGGACTCCGCAGTGGTCTCCGCGGTCTCGGTTTCCGCGGTCTCGGTTTCCGCGGTCTCGGTTTCCGCGGTCTCCCGGCCGCCGGCGCTGTCCGCGGTCTCCTCCGCCACCTCGCGCGCCTTGTCCGGTGCCGCATCGGGTGCCTCGCCGTCGGCAGAGATCACCGCGATCGTCTCCCCTACCGCCACCTCGTCGCCCTCGCCTGCGACGAGCCGGGTCAGCACGCCGGCATCCTCGGCCTCCAGCTCCATCGTGGCCTTGTCGGTCTCGATCTCAGCGAGGGCGTCCCCGACCTCCACCTGGTCGCCCTCGTGCTTGAGCCAGGAGGCGAGAGTCCCCGCTTCCATCGCGTCGCCCATCTTGGGCATGATCACCTCGGGCATGGTCATCCCTCTTTTCGGTAGAGCACCCGACGCGCCGCCGTTACGACCTGGTCCGCGTTCGGGAAGGCGGCGATCTCGAGATTGCGCGCATACGGCGCCGGGACCTCCGCCCCACTTACCCGCTCGACCGGGGCGTCGAGGTCGTCGAACGCCCGGTCCTGGATGATCGCCGCCACCTCGCTGGCCACCCCGAACCAGCGCCACTGCTCCTGCACCGCCACCGCGCGGTGGGTCTTGCGAACGGAGGCGACGACGGTCTCCTCGTCCAGGGGGCGCAGGCTGCGCAAGTCGATGACTTCGGCTTCGATGCCGTCCTCGGCCAGCCGTTCGGCCGCGGTCAGGCACAGGGCCACCTGCCGGCCGTAGGAGACCAGCGTGACGTCCCCACCTTCCCGGGCGATCCGGGCCTGGCCGAACGGGACGGCGTTATCGCCCTCGGTGACCTCGCCCTTGGTCCCGTATAGAGCGCCGGCCTCGAGGAAGATCACGCAATTGTCGTCCCGGATCGCGGTGAGCATCATCCCTTTGGCGTCGTCCGGGGTCACCGGGGCCACTACCTTCAGGCCGGGGAAGTGCCCGTAGAACGACTCCAGGGAGTGAGTGTGCTGGGCGGAGAGCTGCACGCCCCCGCCGTTGGGCCCGCGTATCACCAGCGGGACCTTGACCTGCCCGCCGGAGAAGTACCGGACCTTGGCCGCGTTCTGGATGATCTGGTCGGCCGCCAGGAAGGAGAAGTTCCAGGTCATCACCTCGACGACCGGCCGCAAGCCGGTCATCGCCATGCCGATGGCCGCCCCGACGAACCCGCCCTCGCTGATCGGGGTATCGATCACCCGGTGCTGGCCGTACCGGTCGTAGAGACCGTCGGTGATCAGGTGGGTGCCGCCGTAGACGCCGATGTCCTCGCCTATGAGCACGACGTTCTCGTCCCGGTCGAGCTCACCGACCAGAGCCTCCCGGAGCGCCTCCCGGTAGGTCTTCACCTCGGCCATCAGCGGCCCTCCTCATCCGTGAGTTCCGGGGGTTTGCCCAGGTACTCGTCCGCGCCCGCGTAGACGTCGGCGTAGAGATCCTCGATCGGCGGCGGCTCGCTGGCGTCGGCGAACTCCACCGCGGCCGCCACCTCCTTCTGCGCGCCGCCGGCGATCTCCTGGACCGCCGCGTCATCCACCGCCCCGGCCCCCCGCAGCCGGTGCTCCAGCAGCACCAGGGGATCGCGGTCGCGCCAGGAGTCGACCTCCTCCTTGCTCCGGTACTTCTCGGGGTCGGCGGCCCCGTGCGAGGCGAGCCGATAGGTCATCGCCTCGACCGCATACGGCCGGCCGCTCTCCCGGACCCGGCGGGTGACCCGCTCAGCGCAATCGAGAACCGCCCCCAGGTCCATGCCGTCGACCTTCTCGTGGTCGATGCCGTAGGCGCCGAACTTGGCCGCGAGGTCGGTCATCGCGGTCTCCCGGCCCACCGAGGTGCCCATCCCGTACTGGTTGTTCTCGACGATGAACACCACCGGGCACCGGCCGTCCGCTCCCCACAGGCCGGCCAGGTTGGCCGCCTCGTGGAAGGCGCCGGTCTGCATCGCCCCGTCCCCCAGGTAGAGCTGGCAGATATGGTCGGTTCCCTGGTAGCGCAGCGCGTAGGCGAAGCCCACGCCCAGCGGGATGTGGCCACCGACGATGCCGTAGCCGCCCCACAGCCCCCGGTCCACGGCGAACAGGTGCATGGACCCGCCCTTGCCCCGGACCAGGCCGTCCCGCCGGCCGTACAGCTCGGCCATGACCGCACCGGGCTCGCAGCCCAGAAGCAGCGCGTGGGCGTGGTCCCGGTAGCTGGTGATGACCCGGTCCCCCCGCCGGAAAGCACTCAGGAAGCCCGCGGCCACCGCCTCCTCGCCGGTGTAAAGGTGCAGGTAGCCGCCGATCTTGCCTTGGCGGAAGGACCGCTGGCAGGCTTTCTCGAAGTTGCGCACGAGCACCATCCGGCGGTAGAGCTCCACCAGGTGTTCGGGATCGCCGGCACGCCCGGCACCGTTCCGGTCCGTCCGCTCGCCCGACTGGCCCCCGGGGTGCTTCCCGCCGGCCCGCTTGTCGGCGCGTTCCTTTGTCTTCGCCATCAGATCCGTCTCCTGCTGGTGAGCTATGTCCGCCTCGGTGATCTATGTCCGCTCGCTCCCGCCGGCTCGCGTTCGCGTCACGCATGTCATCCGGGTGGGCACCTCGCACGGCACATGCCAGGCCCGCGACAGGGCCACGCCTGCATCCGTACCCAGCCGCGCGCTCCGGCTCTACCCGGGTCCGACCGAGCCATGCCGACCGGCCCGACGATCTCTTCGGCAATCTCCGCCGCCGGACGGGTCCGCACCTCCGGGAGACAGACCTCAATAGGTAACCGGCTCTCGCCCGATCTGGATCATGAGACGGCGTCGGCAGTTACCGGGCCCGCGGCCAGGAACAGGCGGCCAGATGCTAGATACATGGCATCATGCCGGCCGGTCAGACCGAAGCCCCGGCACGGTGCGGCGGCAGGACAAGCCCGACTCGATCACCGTCTGCAGCTTCGGCCACCGCAGCGGCGCGCTTGCGGACTATTACCGACGGCCAGGGAGCCGAACCAGGCAGATACACGCCAAGACCAAGCTGGCGCCGCACAAACCAGCGTTTCCCGGGCAACTACCCCTATCGCCTGATGCAGGCAGCTAGTCTGATGCGGCGCCGGAACAGATAATCTGCGCGCTCAAGCGCAGCAACCCGGCGAGTTTGCCCGGCGCTCGTATTCGGCGATATCGTGGCTCGCGTTTCAGCTCTGTCGTGACCATGCGTAACCGTTGTCAGCTGCAGGCGTCGCGGCAGCGTGCCGGGCCGTCGGTGCGGGACCGGAGCCCTCAAGGAGGGTCGCGGTCAATGGACGGCTGGCAGGTGATCCGGGTCTGCCGGCTCAGGTGAAGTCGGCCTTGGTGATGCCGTCGGCGTGGCCAGGCGGCCACTGGACCAGTTCGATCCGGTAGCCGTCCGGATCGGTAATCCA
>Ga0081540_1001368_pt1 | contig 21161 bp, 16 predicted proteins | sample TabmetS2T1R1_FD_71024 | JGI IMG/M metagenome (GOLD analysis project Ga0081540, IMG submission 71024) | Tabebuia heterophylla rhizosphere microbial communities from the University of Puerto Rico - S2T1R1 | ecosystem: Host-associated > Plants > Roots > Rhizosphere ... | reverse complement strand
CCGCCGTAGACCCTCATCCACCCGGCCCGCCGGGCTAGGTCCCCCTCGCTCCGCGGGAAGGCGGGAGAGGGGCGCTTGGTGCCCTTGCAGCGCGGGCGGGCGGCGGGCATGCTGCGCCGCCACGGGAGGCCATCGGAGAAGGCATCATGAACGGCGCGGAAAGCCTGGTGCGGACCCTGGTCGGGGGCGGGGTCAATGTGTGTTTCGCCAATCCCGGCACGTCGGAAATGCATTTTGTCGCCGCGCTCGACCGGGTCGATGGGATGCGCTGCGTGCTGGGTCTTTTCGAGGGTGTCGTCACCGGTGCGGCCGACGGCTACGCCCGGATGACGGGCAACCCGGCGGCGACCCTCCTGCACCTCGGCCCCGGCATGGCCAATGGGCTCGCCAATATCCACAATGCCAACAAGGCGTCGACGCCGATGGTCAACATCGTCGGAGACCATGCAACCTACCATCGCCGCTACGACGCGCCATTGACGACCGATATCGAGACGGCGGCCAAGCCGTTCTCGCGCTGGGTCAAGACCTCACCCGATCCCGCCGATCCGCAAGGCGGAGACGACGTTGGCTGTGGTCTCGACCCCTCGCGCGGTCGTAGACGGCCGGGCGAGCGCCCAGCCCCGGCGAGTGACCGTTAGCCGTTGCGGATGCGGCGCCATGACTGTCTAGCCTTTCAGCGATTTTCAACGCAATGCGATCTTACTCTACTGCTTCCGCGCAAGGCTGCCGATCGTGCCGATGTCACTGGCGGAATGGCGAGTCCAATTTGAGAAACGCGGCGAATTCGGCGGCGTAGTCCGGATGCCACCGCGACAGCGCGGGACGGTTGCGGATGATGTCCTCCGCGCCCCACAGGATGCGGCGATTGTCGACATCGGTGGTGACATCGTTGTCGGGGCAGATGATGTAGAAATCGCCGTTTCCCATCCGCTCAACCAGCACGTCAACTACCTGATCCGGGGTCCAGGAGCCGGGCGGCTTCTCCGTACGTCCGCGGGCCGTCATACCGGTGAAAGTCGAGCCCGGGACCAGCAAATGCGCAGTGATACGGCAACCCTCGATGTTGCGCAGCGAATGTGCAAGGCCCTCGGTCAGAACCTTTACCCCAGCCTTGGTAATGTTATAGGCCGTATCGCCAGGCGGGCAGGTAATGCCCTGCTTGGAGCCAGTGTTGACGATCGCGCCCGGCGTCTTCTGGTCGATCATCGCCTGGGTGAAGGTGTGGGCGCCGTTGATGACGCCCCAAAGGTTGACCGCGAGCACGTGCTGCCAGCGATCGTAATGGTCGAAGGGGCCACCGCCGGGCGAGGTGCCGGCGTTGTTCATCAGCACGTCGACCGCGCCGAACGCGGCATAGGCACGGTCTTTGAGGCGATTTACCTCATCAATCTTGCTGACATCGGTTGGCACGGTGACGAGCTCGGCGCCGGGCAGCTGCGCTGCGGCCCGGTCGAGCGCGTCCTGGCTCAGATCGGCGAGCACCAGTTTCATGCCGATCGACGCGAAGCGCTTGGCCGCGGCGAGGCCGATGCCGCTCGCACTGCCGGTGATGACGGCAACACGGCCTTTACCTAGCGCGGGATGTTGAGGCATCGCATGCTCCTGCTTCGAATGGGATTAGTGGAGCCCTCACCTTTACGGATAATTTTTCCCGCCGGCCAAACTTCCCAGCCCGTCAGGCGTCGTCCTTCGATGGATGCGGTCCAGAGCTGGGTCCACGCTTCATGCCCCCGGCGTCTGAAACAAAAATCGGCCGACGTGGCAATGCCTTAATCTGAGGCATCGCTACGCCTTTCGCACCAGTCTCTAGTAGTTATATACCAATGAATATATAGACGAGAGAAGATCGGTCGAGTCTGCCGCGCGTTGTGGTGCCTGCCGTGCCTCGAAAACGCGAGGCCATGGCCCAGACAAGTGGATCAGCGCGCCATGCACTCATGCGATCCTTCCTTTACCCGGGTGGGTCCTCGGTGAGGGTCCAAAATAGAATAGGCCCCAGGCTCCCGAAGCTTACCGAGGCTACGACAAAATGCCGGGTGCGCGTCTAGTCGAACGACAAAACGACGGCGCCCGCGATTTTGGCGTAAGCTTGGCTGGCTACCGCCTGCTCGCACTCGCAACCTACCTCCCATTTGTCGCAGAAATAAAGTCCGTGGATGCAAGCACCCAGACGGCCTCGCCAAACAACGAGCCTTCGAACCCACCCTTCATCCGGTCCGGCCATCTGGCTGCGCCGGGGTTTTCCGAGCATCGGATCTATTGGGAGGAATACGGCTCGCTCGCCGGCGAGCCGGTCATCGTCATGCATGGCGGGCCGGGTGCAGGCAGCCACAGCTCGTCCGCCCGGTTTTTCAATCCGCAGCGATACCGCGTCGTGCTTTTCGACCAGCGCGGTTGCGGCAAGAGCACGCCCAGTGCGAGCGATGATGACGCAACACCGGCGCTGACCGACAATACGACCCAGCACCTGATCGACGACGTGTCGGCGCTGCGCCACGAGCTGAACATCAACGGCAAGATGCACGTTTTTGGCGGCAGCTGGGGCAGCACCCTCGCCTTGGCCTACGCCATCGCGCATCCCGCAACGGTGCAGACCCTGATCCTGCGCGGCGTCTTTTTGTGCCGCCGGATGGACGTCGACTATTTCTTCCAAGGCAATGCCGCCGAATTCGGGGCAGACCCGCTCGCCACGCCGGCGCCCGGCGCCTATCTGGACTTTCCGACGGCTTGGCGGCACTTCGTCGGCGCCATTCCGCCGGAAGATCGCGGCGATGTCGTCAAGGGGCTGGCCAAGGCCTTCTCCGCGCCACCGCGGACCGACGCAGAACGGGAGCGCCTGGTGAAAGCCGCCTCGGCCTGCGTCGCCTGGGAAGGCAGCGCCAGCCGCCTCAACCGCGATGAAAATAGCCACGGTCAGCCAAACCAGAAGTACGCCCTGACCGCCGCCAGGATCCTCGTCCACTACATGATCAATGGCGGATTCCTTGGCGCCGGCGGCGCGGCGGATCGCGATAACAACTATATTCTCGACCATATCGCCCGGCTGAGAGACATCCCCGTTCATGTCGTTCATGGGCGTTACGACCGGGTATGCCATCTCTATCAGGCGGAAGCCCTGGTGCGGGGCTTGCGCGATGCCGGCAACAACGCGGTCAACTATTTCATCACGACCGCTGGACACAGCAGCTTTGAGCCCGAGACAGACACCCGGCTCCGGACGATCATGAACGAGCTGCCGCCAATGACCTTGGCTGAGACGGCATCGCCGCAGTGTGGCGAGATGAAGCGAGGTGCCAAAGAGCAGCCCGATGCCGCAGCTGGCTGTTAACATCAGCACCACCACGCCGGCTATGCGGCAAGGCGGTCGGCCCCGAAAGCGAAGAGGCCCGCGGTCCCAGAGCACCACGTCGAAGGCCCGTCTCGGTCAAACCGTCCGCTCCGCGGCGATTCGCTAGGCTGCGTACCTTGATCTCCTCGGCAACGTACCGGGGGAGCGTCCTGGTCGGCATTGATCGCGGGAGGTAGGGAGACGGCGGTGGGGCGCGTCCGTCAGTGCTCGGGGCCGAAGTGACGGCTTTTACGCTGCACGGCGGCGATCTTCCTGCACCCTAAGATCGCGTCACCACGGGCGATTTGAGCCTCGTCGCCGCTCGGCCACAAAGAGGCTCTTGGTCGTCCCCTCACTTCGGGACGATGATGGGTTCGCTCATCGATGCAGCTCGCGAGAAACCGGTCGGGCCGGTATGGCCTGTCAACCGCCGGCGAGACCGGGCGGCTTCGAAATCGATGCGGCGCTTAGTGCCATCCAGAAGTGCCGCAAGGAATGCGCGGGGAGTGCTGCTGCAACGGAGAGGGGATTATGCGCCATGCGCGCTGAGCAAGAGGGTATCCACGGCCAAGCATACGGCACGGCGCTCGTGGCGGACGGTGTACAGACATCACCCTCAGCGGGTGAGGTTTTGGTCAGTACTGACAGCAAAGAATCGGGCTTATGGCTATGGCAGGGCGAGGCTCCGCCGCAACCGCCGCCTCCCCACCCTAAATTTCGCGACTGGCACATTCTGCGACGCATCATCCCCGCTGCAGGATGGGCTGGCTGGATAACGCTGCCAGCGGGTTTGGCCGTCGCATCATTCGCGGTATCAATGATGCGGCCCCAGGAGAAGCCCGTATCCGTGGATGCGCCCGCCGTCGCACTATCACCAGCCCCGCCGTCCACCGTCGCACTATCACCAGCCCCGCCGCCTGCCGTTGCGCCGCCGAGCGTTGTCGTCCCCCCGGCTGAACCTACCGTGGCTCAGTTGGATCCTGTGCCAGTGCCTTCGACCTCGACCTCCAAAATTCCGGTGCAAACGGTGAAATCAAGTCCACAGCGCAAATCGTCGCGAACCGCGAAGTCAGCCCGTGCATCACACGCCCGTAGAGGGCCACCGGTGCCGATGCCAGGGGTGCTCACGCCGCCCCAGGCATGGCATGGTGGCGGCTACTAACATGCAATCCCCCGACACGCGACTGCGAGGGTCCATGGCCACTCGAGGGGAACATCTCAAGAGCGCCCAGGTCGACGGAAGCGGCCCTGAGATCGGCGTATCGCCTTGCGCGCAGCGGAAAGGGCGGCGTTCAACTCCATCGGCGACAGTAGCTCACAAATATTGGTAGAACGATCGGCCGCCTGCGGCGTTGAAGAAGAAGCAGGAGGCGGCAAAATGTCGACCAAACCAGAGGGATGGCATATCGACGCCGGCTTACCATGATCGAGCTCCGAGCCGCCGAGAAGCTGAACGCGGAATACTCGAGCCCCATGGCTCCGTGCGGGTCGCCGCCGACGATATCTAACGAGGCCGGACGTTGGTGGTGCCTAGTTGTCCCCAAGCTCGCAAGAAACTCCACCTGAAGCACATTGGACTGAATGATCTCTAGTGCTTGAGCCGGTCAGTCACCATCCTCAACCGCCCAAATAGCCGACAGCTAAGCGCGCAGTCACGCCACTCAGGAGAAACGGCGTCACGGGTCGATGGTGTGTGCTTTCGCAAGCCGGCCTGCCGGCTTACCCTATGGCAAATGAGAGATTAGACTGCCGAGGTGAGTCTTATGCCAGAAGTATCCGTATCGGCGCGACGCCTGCCGCCGCGACCGCCGATCGAGGGTCCATCCGCTTGGGTCGGGGCGGATATGCGGGGACGTGAGGAGGAGTGGACTTACCGGCTGTCGCCGCTGGAGGTTGCGGAGGTCGAAATGGCGGTTGAGGGCGTGCAGGCGCGTGGCCTCGATATCGCCGATATTCGCCGCCAGGACTTCCCGTTGCCGACGCTTGGGCCGATGCTGGAACGGCTACGTGCCGAAGTGCTCGACGGCCGCGGCTTTGTCCTTTTGCGTGGCTTACCCGTCGAAGATCGGCCGCTCGCGGCGAGCGCGACGGCCTACTGGGGCATTGGCGCTTATTTCGGCAGTGCCCGATCGCAGAACGCCCAAGGACACTTGTTGGGCCATGTCTACGACCTCGGCCGAGGCCTCAGCGCGACAAATCCCAATCTGCGCAGCTATGCCACGGCGGAACGTCAGAATTTTCACATTGACCGCTGCGATGTCGTCGCGCTGTTGTGTCTGCGGCGCGCGAAATCAGGCGGACTTTCCTCGATCGTCAGCTCGATGAGCGTGCACAATCTAATGGCGGCGCGACGGCCGGATCTGCTTGACCGGCTCTATCAGCCGTTCCCCGTCGACCGGCGTGGCGAGGTGCCGGAAGGCAAAGCGCCGTTCTACGACGCGCCCGTGTTCAACGAGCACGCCGGCTATGTCTCGGTACTGTATTCCCGGCTGCATATTGGTTCGGCACAGCGTTTTCCCGAGGCACGGCGGCTCACCGCTGAGGATATTGAGGCGCTCGATATGCTGGCTCAATTGGCGGACGACCCCGAATTGCGGCTCGACATGAATTTCATGCCCGGCGACATCCAGTTCCTGCACAATCACACAATTCTGCACGCCCGCTCAGCTTACGAGGACTGGCCTGAGCCCGAGCGCAAACGGCACTTGTTACGCTTGTGGCTCTCTCCGCTCGGGGCGAGGCCGCTGCCATCGGTTTTTGCAGAATGCTATGGCGGCGTCACGATCGGCGATCGCGGAGGCATCATCTGCGAGGGGACTCGATTGCACGCGCCGCTTACACCGGGCTGAGCAGCGCCAGCTTGGGTTCATCAACGTCCGTCGACTGGCGTTCGCTGTTTAATCCGCTCGAACCCCATCTGGTCGGGGGCGCAGATTTTGCTGGTTGATCGCCCTCCGCTATCGCGTGCTGGCGAACGTGTCGCGCAGCCATCGGCAGGCTTCGCTCATTGCAGCGCCAGCCTTGTCGACGACGCCAACCCAGAACATGAACCCGTGATTGACACCGTTATAGCGGGTCACGGCCGTGGGTACGCCTGCTGCCTTCAGCTTCTCGGCGTAGAACTCGCCCTCGTCGCGCAGCGGGTCGTATTCGGCGGTGATCACAAGCGCGGACGGCAAGCCCGACAGATCCGGAGCGCGCAGCGGTGAAGCGTGCGGATGCGCGCCTTCCGACGGATGGCGCAGATAATGATCCCAAAACCACTTCATCGTGTCGCGGGTCAGCCCGTAACCCTCGGCATTTTCCTCATAGGAAGGCGTGCCCGGCGTGTAGTAGTCGGTCACCGGGTAGAGCAGCAGCTGACCACGCAGCGCCGGTCCGCCTTCATCGCGCAGCCTGAGGACGGTAACCGCCGCCATATTGCCGCCCGCGCTGTCTCCAGCCACGGCAATGCGGCTCGCATCCGCGCCGAGCGCGGCGGCATGCGTCGCCGCCCATCGCGTCGCCTGCAGGCAATCCTCGCTGCCCGCCGGAAACTTGTGCTCGGGCGCGAGGCGATAATCGACCGAGGCGACGACGCATCCGGCACCCGCGCACAAATTGCGGCACATGCCGTCATGCGTGTCGAGGCTGCATAGCACAAAGCCGCTGCCGTGAAAGAACACGAGCAGGGGAAACGGCCCTGTACCCTGCGGCGTATAGGTGCGGATGCGCAACGGCCCGCCCAGCCCGCCGATCGCTTGTTCGAAGACGCCCGCGATGTCGGCCGGAGGCGCCATCGAGGCTGTGCGCGCCTCGTACTGCGCGCGCGCCACATCGACCGGCAAGCTATGGGTGGCGGGGAGGCCGGCAGCCTTGGCCAGCAGCGTCTGGATCTGCGGATCGATCGGCATCGCGTATCCCCTATTTGTCTTTTATAGAAGACATGAGATTTCGATTGAAGCGGTCGCGCGTGCGCTGTATCATGTCGTCGCAATGGCGGTCAACGGTCGAGTTCGCGCGGGACATGAAGCTATCGAGAGGAGCGGCGAGCACGGCAGTTGTTGCACTCGAGGGGGGCTCCGCGACCACGGAGCCGCGGCAGGCCGCACGCGACACCTTTGCCAGTAACAGCCAGCCGGGAAAACCCGTCGGCGCGGTCGTGGCGGCGGCCAATGTGCTCCGCACCTTGCACGCCTCGGAGCGCCCGCTGAATGCAAGCGAGGTCGCTCGCGCCGCCGGCCTCCACCGCGGCACCGCCTACAACATTCTGCGGACGCTGCAAGCAGAGGGATTTGTCGGCTACGACGAGGCGACCCGCAGCTACTCGGTCAGCCTTCATATTCTCGAACTCGCCTATGGCGTCTTGCGGCGCAGCGGACTGATGGATTTGGCGCGGCCGCTAATGCATGCGATCTCCGATGCGCACGGCGTGTCGGTCTATCTGTCGAAGGTGCTGGGTCCGGCGTCGCTGCTGCTGCTGGATTGGATCGGCATCGCGTTCCGCACCGACCTCTATGTCACGGTAGGGCGCCCGACACCTGTTCCCGCCGGCGCCTCGGGCGTCATCATGGCGGCTTTTGGCGGCAGCAGCGAGGCGCAGCTCGAAACGTTGTTCTCGCAGGTCGCGTGGTACCAGAAGCCGTCTTTCGCCGATTTCCTGGCGCGCGTCAGGGAGGCGAAGGAATCCGGTTTCGCGGTTGATCGCGGCGCGATGTTTCAGGGAATAACCTTGGTCTCCGTGCCGGTGCTGTCGCCCTCATGGGAGCTGCTGCTGATCCTGACAGCGGCGGGACACTCGCATGACCTCGATACCGAGCCGCTGGTGGCGCTTAGCCGGGCGATGCAATCGGCGGCGACACAGCTCTCGGAGAGCGTGCGACTGCTGCGTCTTGGTTGATTTGATCGATCGATTGGGTGAGGGAAGATAGCATGGACGGACCGCCACCGGCTCCCAGTGGGACGCCAACCGACAGCGGACTGGATTTTGATGCCGTCATCATCGGCGCCGGCGTTTCCGGGCTCTACCAACTCTATAAGCTGCGCGAGCTTGGCCTGCGGGTGCGAGTATTCGAGGCCGGCACCGGGATCGGCGGCACTTGGTACTGGAACCGCTATCCGGGGGCCCGCTTCGACTCGGAGAGCTACACATACGGCTACTCGTTCTCGCAAGAACTGCTGGACGAGTGGGACTGGGAAGAGCACTTTGCAGCCCAACCACAGACCGAGCGGTATCTCAACTATGTCGCCGACAAGTTCGACCTGCGTCGGGACATTCAATGCAACAGCCGGCTCGCTTCAGCGCGCTACCGTGAAGAGGCGCGCAGCTGGGAGATCGTGCTAGAGGATGGCGGTCGCTATTCGACGCGTCTCCTGATCACCGCCATTGGCATTCTCTCAGCGCCGACGATGCCGAACATTCCCGGCGTCAGCAACTTCAAAGGCCAGTCCTGCCACACCCATAGCTGGCCCAAAGAAGGGGTCGATTTTGCCGGCAAGCGCGTAGGGATCATCGGCACAGGCGCGACCGCGGTGCAGACGATCCAGGAGATCGCAAAGACCGTTGGTCATTTGACCGTGTTTCAGCGCACCCCGAACTGGTGCGCGCCGCTGCATAACGGAATTATTTCCAAAGAGGAGATGCGGGACATTCGCGCTCGCTATTCCGAGATCCTGGCGCTCTGCCGAACGACACCGGGCTGCTATATCCACAACCCAGACCCCCGCAAGACGCGCGAGGTGTTGCCCGAGGAGCGCGAAACCTTCTGGGAGAAGCTCTACGCCGAGCCGGGTTTCGGTATCTGGCAGGGCAATTTCAGCGACATGCTGACCGACCGTGAAGCCAACGCGCTCGCTTCCGAGTTTGTCGCGCGCAAAATCCGTCGGCGTGTCCATGACCCGGTGCTCGCCGAAAAGCTGATACCCAAAAACCATGGCTTCGGCACACGCCGGGTGCCGCTCGAAACGGGTTACTACGAAGTCTACAACCAGACCAACGTCGAACTCGTCGACGTGAACGAAACGCCGATCGAGCGCATCACGCCGCGCGGCATTCAAACCAGCGACCGCGAGCACGCTTTCGACATCATCATTTATGCGACCGGGTTTGACGCCATCACGGGCAGCTTTGACCGGATCGATATCCGCGGCGTTGACGGCGTGCGGCTCAAGGATGTGTGGAAAGACGGGCCACAGACCTATCTCGGCGTATTGGTGGAAGGCTTTCCCAACATGCTGATGGTCATGGGTCCGCACGCCGGCCTCGGCAATTTTACGCGCACCGCCGAATACAGTGTCGAGTGGGTCACCGGTTTGATCCGGTTCGCCACCGAACGTGGCCTGACGCGGATCGAGGCCACGGCCGCCGGGGTCGCCGAATGGACCGACCACGTCCTGGCCCTGGGTCAAGGTCAGCTGATGAACGAGATCGGCTCGTGGATGACCGGCGTCAACCGCAACGTCGAGGGCAAGCAGAGGCCCAAGATCATGCGTTACAGCGGCGGCCATCCGGCGTATCGCGAGCACTGCGACGCGGTCGCGGCAGACGGATATCGTGAACTGGCGCTGGCTTAGTTGCCACGGTGGCGGCCCATGTTTGCCGCCCGCGTGGCGTTTTATGGCCGGGCTGGGCATAACGGAGGAAGGAGCGCTCGATGGATGTCGGCATGATGATGGTGTTTGCCAGCTATGGCTGGGAAGACTGCTCCGATGCGCGCGTATGGGAAGAGGAGATCCGGCTGGCTCGGCTGGCCGCCGATTTGGGGTTCGACTGCCTGTGGTCGGCCGAGCACCATTTCAATGACTATTCGTTCGTGCCCGACAACCTACAGCTGATGACCTATCTGACCGCGCTCTGCCCTGACATCGACCTGGGCACAGCGGCCGTCATCCTGCCCTGGCACGACCCGCTGCGGGTCGCCGAGCAAGCGGTGGTGCTCGACATGCTGAGCAAGGGCCGTCTCCGCCTCGGTCTCGGGCGCGGCTTGGCGCGGCGAGAATTCGCCGCTTTCCGCCTGAGCATGGATGAGTCCCGGGAACGCTTCGATGAGGCGGCTCCGATGATCGTCAATGCGTTGAAGACCGGGTTTATCGAGGGCGACGGCAAATTCTATAAGCAGCCGCGCACCGAGATCCGGCCGCGGCCGCAGCATTCTTTCGACGGACGCATCTACGCGGTGGCATCGAGCGAGGAGTCGGTCGATTCCGCAGCCAAGCTCGGCGCCCATATGGTGATGTTTGCCGACCGGCCGTGGGAGATGCGGGCGCCGGTCATCGAGCGCGGACGGCAGCTGCATCGCAAATATCACGGAACCGAGCCGCCGCAGGTCATGCTGACCGAGTTTTGCGTCTGCGGGACGAATCTTGCTGAGACTGAAGAAGAAGCGCGCAAATACCAGGGCAAATTCGTCGAGAGCAACTTCTACCACTACGAATTTCTCGGTGAGCACTTCAAGACGGTGAAGGGCTATGACGCCTATCAGCAGAAGGCGGAGATCGCCCGCAAGGGCGGCCTTGAGGGTGCCGTGGCCGGCTTCATGCAGGCCGCAAGTTGGGGCACGCCCGACAAGATCCTGCGCGGGCTCGAAGAGCGCCGGAAAATCGTCGGCGATTTCGAGCTCAACGTCGCCTTCCGCTTTGGCGGCACACCATACGACGTCGCCGAGCGAGGCCTGAAGCTCTTTGCCAAGGAGGTGCTCCCGGTGCTCAAGTCGCAATCATCCACCAAAGTCCGGGAGGCGGCCGAGTAAGGCTTTCCGCCGCGTGCGACGACATCGCCAAAGGAAACGATGAGTCGTCACCACATTGCTGCGCCAAATTGGAGATCCGACATGTCGGCAAGCACCTCAGAAACCGCGACATTTGATGCGATTGTCGTAGGCGCCGGAGTCGGCGGCCTTTACGCGATCTATCGCCTGCGTAAGCTCGGCCTCAGAGTGCGTGCCTTCGAAGCCGGCGACGGGGTCGGCGGCACCTGGTACTGGAACCGCTACCCGGGATGCCGGTGCGACGTCGAAAGCATGGAGTACTCGTACTCCTTCTCCGACGAGCTGCAGCAGGAGTGGCACTGGCCCGAGCGCTACGGCACGCAACCCGAGATTCTACGATATATCAACCACGTGGCCGACCGTTTCGATCTCCGGCGCGACATCGAGTTCAACACTCGGGTCAAGGAAGCGGCCTTCGACAGCAAGACGAATACTTGGACGGTAACGACTGACAAAGGCACGGCCGCGAGCGCGCAATTCTGCATCATGGCGACAGGAAATCTGTCGACACCCCGGACGCCGAACTACCCTGGCCTGCCGAGCTTTAACGGGAAATGGTACCATACCGGCTTGTGGCCTCATGCCGGGGTCGACTTCACCGGATTGCGAGTGGGCGTCATTGGGACGGGTTCGTCGGGTGTCCAATCGATACCGATCATCGCAAAGCAGGCTAAGCACCTTTACGTCTTTCAGCGCACCGCCAATTTCAGCTTGCCGGCGCGCAATGCACCGATGGATCCCAATAAGGAGCGCGCGCACAAGGCGCATTACCCCGAGCGCCGCCGCGCTGCCTTCGATACGCCATTCGGAATAGCCGGGTACCCGCCCCCGGTGAGGTCCGCGCTCGACGCAACCGAAGAAGAGCGGCGTCGTGCGTACGAAGCAAAATGGGCAGACGGCGGCAGCATCAGCTTTCTGTATTCGTTTACCGATCTGCTGGTTAACAAAGAATCCAACGAAACAGCGTCGGAGTTCGTGCGCCGGAAGATCCGCGCGACGGTCAAGGACCCCAAGACTGCGGAGCTGCTGTGTCCCAACGATCACCCGATCGGTACCAAGCGGCTGATTCTCGACACCGACTATTACGAGACCTACAACCGCGGCAACGTCACGTTGGTGGACATCAGAAGCAAGCCGATCGAGGAAATTACACCGACCGGCTTGCGCACGGCCGATACCGACTACGCGCTCGACGCGATCGTCTTTGCCACCGGCTTCGATGCGATGACCGGGGCAATGAAAGAGATCGACATTCACACGGATGCGGGAATATCGATCAGAGAAAAGTGGGCGCACGGCCCGCGCACCTACCTCGGGCTTATGATCGCCGGGTTCCCAAATCTATTCATGATCACCGGCCCGCAGAGCCCCGGCGTCAAAAGCCAGATGATATTGGCTTGTGAACAGCACGTCGATTGGATCGCCGATTGTATGACGTACCTGCGCGATCACCGGTACTTGCGCATCGAAGCGGAGGCAGGTGCCGAGGACGCCTGGGTACGGCACAACAACGAGGTCGCGGATCGCACGCTCTATCCGTTGGCGAACTCATGGTATGTCGGCGCCAACATCCCGGGGAAAACCCGCGTGTTCATGCCGTATGTCGGCGGTGTCACGGCCTACAAGAAGAAATGCGACGAGGTCGCGGCCAGGGCCTACGAAGGCTTTCGTTTGGGTGTTTGCAGCGAAGAGCAGCGGTTTGCGGCCAATTGATCATACCGAGGACGCCATGTAAGGGGCGCTATCGCGGTTTAAACAACACCCGGTTGCCTAATGCCTCACGCCGCGGGCGCCGCTATAGCATCAGTGATTATCGCCGCTGGCTCTTAGCACCTGCTCGACATCCGAAATCCAAAGGGATTTCTGCTGTTTGAAATTTTCGAGGACGCGGCGCAATGCGGCTGCGCCAGCAGGCGTCCCAACAACAAACGGATGGAGGCCTATTGCAATCACCGTGGCTTCACGGCTGGGGTCGACTTTGGCTTCCCTTGCCATTTCGGATACATAATCGACCCACAACCGCTCGATATCATGAGGTTCTTTCGCTCGCGACAGGTATTGACCCATATCGACAGTGACGGCGGGATAGGGAATAAGGACGAGCCATCCCAATTTGGTGTTGAGGCGGGAGAGGGTATCGGAATCCATTCCGTCGAGGGAATAGCGGATGCCTTCGCCGGCAGCAGCTGTGAATGTATCGCCATTGGGGTACACGCTGGGGCTACTCCAACCGAAAGGCCGCACGCCCGTGTCCTTCTCGATCATGTCGAGCGTCTGGCGAATATATGCGGCCTGCGAATCGAGACCACGCCCTAGTGGAAGAAGTTGCGTGGAGTTGTTCATGCCGTGGGCGATGAGCGGAGCATTTGGCACAAGGGAACGGAATTGCTTCCAGACATCCGGGTACTGTGCTGGAAACTGCGCATTGACGGCGATGCTCAATGGCAAATTTTGCTCGTTAAAGAGCCGGCCAACTCGCGGAATTCCCCAGTGTATGGCGTATTGACGAAACGATTCATCGACGACGTCAGGATCTCGGCCCTGCATGTCTGAGCGAAAATTCGGGCCGTGCCCATAGCCCCACACTTCGACGTAAAAAATAAAGCAGACCGCGACTTTGGCTCCTTTCGGCCACGCTTCGACGTGCATAGCCTCTCGCGGCAGGGCGGTTATCCAGTCCCGCGCATCCTGACCCGCAGCCGACGGCGAAGAAACGAGCAGGGCGGCTAAAAGCATATTGGCAATACCGAAACCGGCCCGCTTGCACCGTCGGACAATTGACGGTTGAAGCCAGTTATGATGTTGGAGGAACCGGCGTTTCGCCGATCCGAGATTCTTTTGGATCTTGCCCATGCTGTCTCCGGCTAATTCCACTTCTGGCAGTCCAGATGGTTGCGGGCTCCTGGACCCTTCTCGGCCCCGGGGCAGGGTTACCGACAGTTGGTTGAGATCTGGTGCACGCGGAGAAGTTTCGAGGACCCGCCTCTGCCAACGAGCCGGATGCTGACCGCCGGATGGAAATGCGCCCGGGTGGTGGCGCAATAGACTGCGTCGGTCCAAAACCGACGGTAGAGCTTCCGTCGCACAGATCGTTGCTAACTCTCGGTCCGTATTTCGCCGCATGGGGCCATGCAATGCGCGCGATTGTGTCGCGTGCAGGATCAGCCCATCCTGCGTCGGGTCAAAAGCGGGAGTCGCGGGATGCACGATATCGTCATTCGCAGGGGTACAATCCTTGACGGCACCGGAGCAGACGCTGTCATCGGTGATGTGGCGCTCGACGGCGATCGCATTGCTCAGGTCGGCGGCAAGGCTGGGCCGGGTAGGCGCGAGATCGACGCGAACGGACTTCTCGTTACTCCGGGCTGGGTCGATGTACACACCCACTATGACGGCCAAGCAACTTGGGATCCGGTTCTTGCCCCTTCGTCGTGGCATGGCGTAACGACGATCCTGTTTGGGAATTGTGGCGTTGGCTTCGCGCCGGTGCGTAAGGAACATCAGGCCGGCCTGATCGACCTGATGGAGGCGATCGAGGACATTCCCGGGACCGCGCTGGCGGAGGGGCTCGAATGGAATTGGGAAAGCTTTCCCGATTATCTCGACGCGCTCGAGCGGATGCCCCGTACGATCGATATCGCCGCACAGATACCGCATCACCCTCTGCGCGTCTTCGTCATGGGCGAGCGCGCCATTAACCGCGAGGTCGCAACCCCGGCGGACATCGCCGAAATGAGGCACCTTACCGAGGCGGCGCTGCGTGCGGGCGCTTTCGGCTTCACCACGTCGAGGACCTATTCGCACAAAACCACCGCGGGCGAGCTGGTACCCGGCCATTTCGCCGAGGAAGCCGAGCTGTATGGCATCGGCCAGGCCATGGCATCGGTCGGGAGCGGTGCATTCGGCATGAACAGCGATTTTGTCGACGAAGCGGCCGAGTTCGCATGGATGACGCGCCTGTCGAAGGAGACCGGCCGGCCGGTGTGGTTTCTCTTGACTGACCGCACTAAGGACCCGGCCCGGTGGAAGCGGCTGATGCAGGCCGTCCACACCGCCCGCGCACAGGGCGCGAGCATCACAGCACAGGTCGCCGGTCGCCCGGTTGGCATCATCCAGGGCATTGCCGGCTCATTCAATCCGTTCTCGATCCGCCCGAGCTATCTCCCGCTCGAGCGGTTGTCACCGCAGGAGCGGCTGGAGCAGATGCGCGCCCCCGAATTGCGCCGCCAGCTTCTCTCCGAGGAACCTTCCGAGCGCCAGCTCGCCCGGCTATCACAGGCGCGGCAGAACATGGTCGGCCGCTGGGACAAGATGTTTGTAATGAGCGGCCCCACTCCCGACTATGAGCCAACAGCGGAGAAGAGCATCGCGGCGATTGCTGCACGCGGCAACTCAAGCCCGCAAGAAGTCGCTTACGATTACTTGATCGAAGGCCTCGACAGGTTCCTGTTCTTCCCCATCGTTAACTACGCGGACGGCGATCACGCGACGGTGCGCGAGATGCTGACCGACCCAGGGACGCTGTTGGGCCTCAGCGACGGCGGCGCTCATTGCGGCGCGATCGTCGACGCCTCGGTGCCCTCGTTCATGCTGACGCATTGGGGGCGTGATCGCAGCCGCGGCCCCGGTCTGCCATTGCCGCAACTTGTCAAGATGCAGACCAGCGAGACGGCGGATTTCTTCGGATTTACCGATCGTGGGCGTCTGGCGCCGGGGCTCAAAGCCGATATCAATCTGATCGACTTTGAACGGTTGAGGTTGCGCCAGCCGGAAGTGGTGTCTGATTTGCCGGCCGGTGGACGCCGCTTGGTGCAGCGGGTTGACGGCTACCGTGCGACCATTGTTTCCGGCGAACCTGTCTTCGAAAATGGCGAGGACACAGGGGCGCGTCCCGGTCGCCTCGTGCGCGCCGGCCATCCCACCTGAAGGTTCACACGTAGAAACAAGCCGACGCTGAACAAGTCGGCTCGTGACCTTCCGGAGCGCTCCCGACGCGCCTGCAAACAAAGGCCGTAATCGATCACCGGAATAAGCCGGGCCGCTGCTTCGTATTCGCTGACCGATCGTTCGCTGAGATATATCTTTTTCTCGAAATCGTATCGGCGCCGCGGTCGCCGACCAAGATCGCGCCCGGAGCTCGGTGAAACCCTCAGCACTGCATCAGTTCAATGCTCACGCCGTCGGGCGCTGCCACGTAGCACAGCAAGCTGCCGTTGACACCCTTCTTCAGTTCGACCGGAAAGGTCACGCCCTTGGCACGCAATTCGGCGCAGAACGCCTCGAGATCGCCCTCGTAGAGAAAGCCGAAGTGGTCTGTGCCCCACCCGTTATGGCTGGAGAAATCCGCGTATCGCTGGATAGGCCGGGGCGAAACCGGGTCCTCGCCTGGCCTGCGGCCACGGATCAGGATTGTCGTCCCCCCGAGACCGACAAAGATTTGAGGAGCTCCGCGGGCAACGGTGTCGGCGACGATCGTTGCCCAAACATCTCCACGTACCACTCAGCGGATGCTCTGGGGTTCCCACTGATGATGTGAACGTGGTCGAACTTGAACGCCGGGTTGCTCATGGTTGCCTCGTCATAGCCGTCGTTGGGCGGTAGTGCCCCAAAAAGTTGACTAATCCTGCCAGCAGAATAAACGGGTACCCCATTCGCGCCCAGCGTCTGATAACGCGGCGCCTTCCCTGGTCATAAGTTTCAAACGCTAGTAGCGCCAGAGGCTATTTCAGACATATCTTCCCAAATGCGCAGATTAAGCGGGCGGTAGCAACAACCGGTGCGGCGGCCGTGAAGCCTGTTTTAGCCGGCGGGTCTCTAGCTCTTTACCGACTTGGGTCGTGACAGCGATGCCGAAGGAAATCCGTCTCAACGCATTCGATATGAACTGCGTGGGCCATCAGTCGCCGGGACTATGGACCCATCCGCGCGACCAGGCCGACCGATACAACACGCTGGACTACTGGGTGGAGTTAGCTCGCGTCTTGGAGCGGGGAAAGTTCGACGCTCTGTTTCTGGCCGATGTTCTCGGCATCTATGACGTCTACAAAGGTTCCTCTCGCACGGCGCTGGAGAACGCCGTCCAGGTGCCCGTAAACGATCCGCTTATGGTTGTCCCGGCGATGGCCTATGTCACCCGTCATCTCGGCTTTGGTGTGACGTGCGGGTTGTCCTATGAACACCCCTACCCCTTCGCCCGCAGAATGTCGACCTTGGATCACCTCACGAAGGGGCGCATTGGGTGGAACATTGTCACCGGCTATTTAGAGAGCGCTGCTCGCGGCATGGGTCTGAGGCGCCAGGAAGGCCACGATAAGCGTTATGAGATCGCCGAGGATTATATGCAGGCGGTCTATAAGCTCTGGGAGGCGAGCTGGGAGGACAGCGCAGTACTGCGGGATCGGGCCGGACGAAAATTCGCTGCTGCCGACCAGATCCATCGCATCGTTCATAATGGTCCTTACTTTCAACTCGACGCCATTCACCTCTGCGAACCGTCACCGCAGCGCACGCCGGTTCTTTACCAAGCGGGGGCGTCGACACGCGGCCGTCAGTTTGCTGCGCAGCACGCAGAGTGCGTTTTCATCAATGGCCCTTCGAAAAGAGTCATTCGGGATATTGTAACCGACATTCGTCGCCGCGCTGCAGCCTGTGGCCGCGACCCCGAACAGATCCTGATATTCACGATGATGACTGTCATTACTGCCGCGACGCGCGACGCTGCTCAACAGAAGCTGCAGGATTATTCGAAATATGTCAGCGAGGAAGGTGCGCTCACCTTGATGTCCGGTTGGACCGGGCTCGATTTTTCGACGCTGCCGCCGGATGAGCCGGTACTGTTCACCGAGCGCGATGCAATGACCTCGGCGTTAGAGGCGTTTACCACGGCAGACCCGGGCCGCCGCTGGACGGTGCGGGAAATTGCCCAGCACGCGGCAATTGGCGGGCGCGGCCCGGTAATAGTCGGCTCTTTCGCCGAGATTGCAGACGAATTTCAGTCCTGGGTGGACGAGACCGGCATTGACGGCTTCAACTTAGCCTATGCGGTGACCCCCGAAACCTTTGTCGACATAGTGGATTTGGTCGTGCCGGAGCTACAAAGACGCGGCGTATATAAACGCGAATATGCGCCCGGCACCTTGCGTGAGAAACTCTTTGGTCAGGGCCTCGCGCGCTTGGGGACGTGTCACCCAGCAGGCAAAATCGCCGCCGTAACGCGCAATAATCGGCCGGCCCGCTAGCGAGCCAGCCGCGCATCCAGAGGCTCTGCTTAGGCGGGCCTACGCCTGACCGACCGCAATGGGCGAGATGCGCTGGAAACGGCCGTTCGCCGCGCGAAGCAGATGGTTGATTTTCGTTCGATCCGAGCTTCCTCCGATCCGGCTTCGCCGGCAAGCCAAAGGTCTGGCAATGGGCGGGGAGATGCTTTTTCTCGGCCCCGGTGAAATGCTGTTCGATGCCGAGTCGGGCGCAATCGTTGCCCCGGCGTCTCGTCCTAGCCAACTGGTCCCTTTCCCTCGTCCCAAACCAGACCCAGATCGGCGCCCGGGCCGCGACTTTGGTCGACACCGTCGGCGGGATCCCGCTGAGGCGGACTATGCGGCGGAGGAAACGAGATTATCCTGGGCGATCTTATTCTTTGATAACATCTGTGATCAAAAATAACTGTTCACGACCTTCCGCGCCAGAATGCAACACCGAGTGTCAATCAATTCAGTGCTCTCCTATTTTCTACTGACACAGCTTTTGTTCATCGCCACGGGACATGCGGCGGAATTATCGGTTTCGGTGAGCGGCTTATCGAATGATCGTGGTCACGTAGTGATCGACGTGTGTACGCGGGCAGAATTTCTCGGACCTCGATGTGCTTACCACGGAAGCACCCCGGCCAAACCGGGGACGGTGATCGTTAATGTAGCGTCGGTATCACCGGGGAGCTATGCGATCCAGGCCTATCATGACGAGAACGACAATTTGACGGTCGATCGGAACTTTTTGGGCATCCCAAACGAGGCCATCGGCTTCAGCAACAATGCGCCAGTGCGGTTCGGGCCGCCGCGCTTCGACGATGCCGAGGTCATCGTCCCGCCCGAAGGGATCCGAACCGCGCTGCAGCTCCACTCGATCTGGCCTTGATTTACCGCAACCCAAACTCTCTCATGATCGGCGTACGGCACGCCCCCACCGTCTTTTTACGCCCATCTTTAGGATCACCTTGGAGCGCGTGCTGACCCAGGGCCCGCACGAGGCAACATCACGTCGAGTACAGTTCGGGTCTTCCCTTGTTGCACCCGATCCAACCAGATGCACGCCGGTATCGGCCAATCCCTCCCTCGCCCTGCTCGGTGACAGCGAAATACCGGGCGGAACGCGGGTTTTCTAACGCTCCAAACCGGGTTCAGACTGGCGCCACAGCCGCGAATTTGGCCGACAGCGTCCGCGGGACGCCACTGAGACGGACTCACCGCTGCAGGAGACCGGATTCGAACCGCCGGTCCCTCTCGCCGAATATGGGCGGTTGCAAGCCGCCGTTACGGCCGCCCTCGCAGAACCTGCGTCGCACGACAGAAGGCGTTTTTTTGCGGGACTGGTGGTTCGAAGCCGGTTTCCTCCGAGCGGGGAGTCCGGTACGAACCAGACTTTCGGGAACAAATCCCGGTCGGTGCCGAGGTTGCGGGCAAAAGCCGCAACCGGTCCCTCGGAGAGTAAGCTGGCAGGGGCCTTGGTTGACGGCCGCATTGCTTGGCCGCCGCATTGTCGAACCCATCTAGATGGCCTAAGGGCCGCCGAGCAGTCGCCTTCCGAGACGCGTTCGTGCCCTGCTCCGGATTGCGGGCGATAGCTATGCTCATTTCCAATGTTTTTCGGACCAAGGGCCATCACGGCGAGGCATACACCCCGCGGACGGCGTCGAACTTGCTGTCCGTAAGCTGGCTGAGCATCGCCCAGCTTTTTTATGTCCGCCCGAAGGCAGAAGTGAGTGACCACCTAAACACGTTTGTATGCCCGACCAGAGCTCGGCGCCTTGTGCGGGAACGAGAGTTCAATCCGCCTCCGTCCTGCGCAGAGTGGGCTGCGAACGCGGTTGAGACCTCCGTCGCGGGCACTTTCAGTTGACGGCGGCGGTAATGATGTCGCGAGATAGGAAACCGATGACGTGACCCGCCGCTGTTCTACACACAAGTAACGATCGGTGCCAAACAAACAGACTAGTGAGAGGGGCGGTGGTAATGACCCGGATGACCGCGGCGGCCATTACCGCATTGCTCAGCATGAACGCGGCACAAGCTCAAGACGGACCATATCCAAGTGAACAGGCGGCTAGGGCCTGTATTCAAAAACGCCTCACAGAGTTGCTCGCGGAACGACACCCGAATATTGCCGCCGATGCGCCGCTCACCACTTGCACTAACGATTTAAAAGCTGAGCTGAAGGCAAAGGGGAAGAGCTATTGCGAGGCGATCGGCTATATCACATGGCTCCTTGCGGATGAGAACAATAAGCGGAATGGCGTGACTGGGCGGCCTTATAGAGCCGACAAATCGTTTCTTCTGCATTGTGCAAAATCGGAAACCTGGGACAAGCACCGATAAGCGCCAATCGTGGGAAGGGTCAGACAACCATCGATCGGCCCGGTGTACGGCAAAGTTGCCCGATCGCTGCGACGCGAGTTGGCCCGCTATCACTTCTCCCAAGAAACACGATCCTGGCTGAAACTGAAATCGCAATCCGCCCATGTAATTGGGCTGGGAGCCGTTCGGCCGCACGAGCGTCGCCTTTGGCGGCCTGGGCGACGCGCTCCTCGTAGAGCTTGTCTCCGGCGGCGCGGGTTGGCGCAATTTCCTGAATGCGCGTCGCGCTCTCCGTGCGCAGCGAGTACGCTTCCGCCGTCCAGATATAGGAGCTCGGGTTCTTCTCATAATCCCCGTGTTCCACTCCGGATCGTGGCGGATCGCCTCGGCAGCGGCGCGTCGACTAATCCAGTTGCGTCCGCTGATTTCGATTGGCTGGCAGGCGATCGGCACTACCCCGTCCATCAACTCCGGGTACATCTCGGCCCACATCCACGCATGCATGCCGCCCATCGA
>Ga0081540_1001367_pt1 | contig 21164 bp, 16 predicted proteins | sample TabmetS2T1R1_FD_71024 | JGI IMG/M metagenome (GOLD analysis project Ga0081540, IMG submission 71024) | Tabebuia heterophylla rhizosphere microbial communities from the University of Puerto Rico - S2T1R1 | ecosystem: Host-associated > Plants > Roots > Rhizosphere ... | reverse complement strand
CTCGGCGAGCGTCCGGTGCCCTCCTTCCGGGGGCTTCGGCACGTTCGCCCCGCGAGCCGCCACCACGATGCCCCCCACCGCCGGGTACTGGCCACCGACCCCGGCCAGCCCGGTCGGCATCGCGCGGCCGACGCGGAGATCGGCCACGTCGCGGAGCCGGACCGCCTCTGCCACGGGGAGCTCCCGGAGCGTGGACAGGCTCGCCCCGGCTCCCCCGGCGAGCGCGGTCTGCACCGCCGCCCTCACCGCGCCGAGGGAGAGTCCGCGCGCCTGGAGCCGCTCGGCACCGACGTCGATGACCAGCTCGTCGGTCTCCCCCCCCACCGTCGCCACCTCGGCCACGCCGGGGAGCTTCGACAGCGCGGGCCGCAGCACGCCGTTCTGGAGCCGCCGCAGGCTCCGCTTCGTCTCGGCGTGGGTGGGATCGTACAGCGCGTACTGGAACACCCAGCCGGTGCTCGTGGCGACCGGACCGACCTGCACCCGCGCCGCCGGCGGCAGCGAGGCCCGCGCCCCCTCGACCCGCGCGGCCACTGCCCGGCGGACGCTCTCGGCGTCGGCGCGGGGGCGGAGCACGACGTCGAGGTAGCTCATCCCCGTCATCGAGGTGCCCCGCACCGTGGCCACCCCCTCGACCTCCGAGACCTTCCGGAGCAGCGGCTCGGTCAACCCGGCCGAGACCTCGGTGGCCGGATGCCCCATCCACTCCGCCACCACCCCGAGGCGCGGGTCGGACAGCTCGGGCAAGACGTCGGCCGGGCCCGACCGGCGAGCGACCTCCCCGCCGATGACCACCAGCAGCCAGAGGCCGATCACCTGCCAGGGGTGACGCCCGCTCCAGGCGACGACGCGGGCCACCACGGCCGTCACCTCACCGGGGCCGCGGAGGCCGAGAACCGGCGCTCGGCGTCGAGGAAGAACGCGCCGCGAATGATGACCCGCTCGTTCTCCTCGAGCCCGGAGACCACCACCGCCAGCCCGTCCGGAGACTGCCCGAGCCGCACCGGCCGCCGCTCGACCCCGACGGGACCACGCGTCGGGACCAGCACCGCCGGCCCGTCCTCGGAGAGGAGCACCGCGGCCGACGGGAGGATGACCGCGGCCCGGGTGCGATCGGAGAGCGAGAGCCAACCCACCGCGCCGGCCGGAGCCGTGCCGCCGAGCGCCTCGAACGTCACCCGGGAGGTGGCCTCGTCGTGCGGGACCGCGGGCGCGGCAGCTCGCTTCACCGGACGCGGGACCGGGTCGGGTCCGGCGCGGAGCTCGGCGCGCTCGTCGGCCGCGAGGTGGGGCACCTCCTCGGCGGGGACCAGCGCCTGGATCTTCCCCTCAGGGTCGACCCAGGCCGGCACGCTGCGGCGCTCGGTGAGGACCCGACGCCGGGCGACCTCGATCGCCCCGGGCGGCAGCTTCGGCCGGGTCGTGGCGTCCGCGGTGGGCTCCGCGTCGGCAGCAGCGACCCGGACCAGCGCCATTCCGCAGATGGGGCAGTCACCCGGTCCGCCGCGGCGCACCTCCGGGTGCATCGGGCAGCTGTAGCCCTGCTCCGACCCGGCCGGGCCGTCCCGGAGCCCGACCAGCGCCAGCCCCGCGGCCGAGAGCGCTCCCACCAGGAGCGCAGCACGGGCCACCAGGGGCCAGCGGGCGAGCGTCACGCCCGCACCCCGTGCCGCTGGCACCAGCGGACCAGCACGTACACCGCCCAGACGCGGGACCAGTAGAGCCCCGGGGCACCGGCCCGGAACGCCTCCCAGAGGCGGGCCACCGCCTCGGGCTGCAGACCGGCGCCGCGGACGGCCTCCGGGTCGCGGAGCGTGCGCTCCACGTCCGGGCTGAGGCCCTGGCGGATCCACCGGTCGAAGGGGAGCACGAAGCCGCGCTTGGGCCGCTCGAACAGCGCCGGGTCCAGCCCCCGGAGACCGCTCCGCCGCAGCATGGCCTTGCGGAGGACGGGCTCGTACCGGGCGGCGTCCGGAAGGCGGAGCACCGTCTCGAGCAGGACCTGGTCCACCAGCGGAAGCCGCTGCTCGATGGAGGCGGCCATGCTCGCCGCGTCGTTGTCGCGGAGGAGCCGCTCGCCGAGGAAGAGCCGCTGCTCCAGCACGCTGATCGCCGCCAGCTCGGAGCGGCCCCGCACCTCCCCTTCCAGCCGGGCGCGGAACGGTGCCGGGAGCCCATCCACCAGCGTCTCGGCCAGCTCGGGGCCGAGCAGCTGCCGCTGGAACTCGGGCAGGAAGAGCGCGTAGGCGAGCTGGTAGAGGGCGAGCAGGTCGTCTCCCCGCCGCACCATCTCCGGCAGCTTCGCCCACCGGGTCTGCCGGGGGATGGCGCCGTGCCGGCCCTGGAGCGCGGCGAGCATCAGCTCCGCCACCCGCACCAGCGCCGCCCGCGGCAGGAAGGCCAGCCGCCGGGACCAGCGCTGGAGGACCGGCAGGTCGTGGAAGCTGGTGTAGCCGCCGAAGAGCTCGTCGCCTCCGGTGCCCACCAGCGCGACGGTGAACCCGGCGTCCCGCACCGCCCGGGACATGAAGTACGAGTTCAGCCCGTCGAAGGTCGGCTGGTCGAGGCTGTCCAGCGCCTGCTCCATCTGCCCGAGGAAGCGCTGCTCGGTGAGCACCACCTCCTGGTGCTCGGTGCCGATGGCCCGGGCGATGGCCCGCGCCACGTGCCCCTCGTTGTACTCCTCCTCCTCGAAGGCGAGGGTGAAGGTGTGCACCGGCCCGACGGCGGCGTGCTTCGCCAGATTCGCCACCGAGGACGAGTCGATGCCGCCGGAGAGGAAGACCCCCAGCGGCACGTCGGAGACGAGGTGCCGGCGCACGCTCTCCTCGAGCACCGCTGCGAGCTCGTCCTCCGTCGCCACCGGACCCGTCCCCGCCTCGGGGAGGGACCAGTAGGGGCCCGAGCGGACGAGGGTCCCGTCGTCCCGGTACACCGCCAGCTCTCCGGGGAGCAGCGACTCCACGCCCTCCACCGCGGTACGCGGCCCGACCACGAAACCGTTCCAGGCCACCGAGGCCGCGGCCCACCGGTCCAGGCGCGGCGTGCCGAGGAGACCCGAGGCGAGGAGCGCCCGCACCTCGGAGGCGAAGGCCACCGACCAGCTCCCGTTCCGGTCCGGGTTCCGGGCGACGTAGAGCGGCTTGATTCCCAGCGCATCCCGGGCGAGCAGCAGGGTCCTGGCGCGCGGGTCCCAGCAGGCGAAGCCGAACATTCCGCGGAACGAGGGGATCGCCTCCGGTCCCTCCAGCGCCAGGCTGCGGAGCACGACCGCCGCGTCGCCGGTGGACTCGAAGGTCTGCCCCGCGCGCACGAGCCGCTCGCGCAGCGCCTGGAAGTTGTAGACCTCGCCGTTGAAGAGAAAGACGTGGCCACCCACCGGGTCCACCATCGGCTGATGGCCCGCCGGCGACAGGTCGAGGATGGAGAGGCGGCGGAAGGTGAGCAACGCCCCGCGCCCGTCCGGACCGGGCGGAGACTCCCAGCTTCCCTCGTCGTCCGGCCCGCGATGCACCATCGCCGCGCTCATCCGCTCGAGCGCGGCGCGGTTGCGTTCATCCACCCGACCCAGGATCCCGGCTATTCCACACATCGACCCGTTCCCTCGACGACCAGAGCCCAGTCGTTCCAGCCGGAGGCGTTGGCCCCCGGCGTCTCCAGCTCTTCCTCTCGCGCCGGATGCGGCAGCGTCCAGCGGTGCACGACCGCTCCCGCGACGGGATCGTACCACCGCGCGCAGGCAGGTCCGGGCATGCCCGAGAGGTCCAGCGAGAAGCGCTGCCTGCGACCCCCGGTCGGAGGAACGTACGCCACGAGGAGATCTTTCTCCCGGGTGGCGGCCACCGAGAGGTGTCCCTGCTTTGCCTTCTGGCCCGCTGTCACCAGCTCCGGGAGGACGGCGCTCCCGGCGGGCAGGAGCCGCTGCCAGGGCAGTGCCTCGAAGAAGCCATGCAGATTGACGGCCTGGTGCGTTCCCGGTGAGTCCCACTCCGCGCGCCACGAGGAGACGGATCGGTCGGTCTCTCCGTACGTGGCGCGGTGCACGCCCGCCGCGGCCTCCGCGGTCCAGAGAAAGAGGTTCCCCCAGATCATCCCCGAGGCGCCCGAGGTCATGGCCCACCACCAGGCCTTGCGGAACGGCTGGGTGTTGCTGTCCGGATGCTCGTGCTCGTAGGTGCTCTCGAGCAGGAACACCGGGCGCGCCGGCGAGACGTCGAACGCGCGCAGCACGGGGCCCCAGACGTTGGCGTACTGGTAAACGCCGTTGAGCGACATCGCCGGCGCGAAGCGTGCCTGGTCGGTGGAGAGCCCGCCCTGGTGCTCGAAGTTCCAGTGCCCCGCCCAGGGCTGGGTGGCACCGGCGGCACGGATCCCCTCCAGCAGCGCCCAGTGCCGCGCCTCTCCCTCCGAGCCGGACGGGGGCGCGAAGTCTCCTCCCGCCAGCCAGAGGACGTTGGGCGCGTCGCGGAAGAGCGCTCCGAGGTAGCGACCGAATCCCGCGCAGACCTCGCGGGTGTTGGTGGCGGAGCCCAGCTCGGCCCACCATCCCTCCCGGCCGCCGTCGAAGCCGAGGTACATCGGGGCGACGAGCACGGCGATTCCGAGGCGCGCCGCCCGGTCCACGAACTCCACCGCCCGCCGGAAGTACGCGTCCTCGGGAACGGAGAAGTCCCCCGCCCGCCGGAACGGCTGCTCGCCGGTGCGGTTCCGGGGAGGCTCGGGGCTGGGAGCGTGGGTGTAGTCGTGGTTGAGGAGCGAGACCTCCACCAGGTTGAAGCCCCGCGCCGCCCGGTCGGCGAGCCAGGCGTCCTGCTCCGCCGGATCGAGATTGACCAGCGCGAGCCAGGCCGACTCGCCCTTCAGCAAGAAAGGCGCTCCGTTGCGGTCCTCCAGCCAGCGGCCGCCCGGCGCGGGACGCAGCGGAAAGGCCGCGCCCCCGCCGCGCACCAGCAAGGAGACGCCGTGCCGGTCCTCCTCGGCGACCTTGACCCGGCAGGTCCCGGCATGCGCGGCAACGAAGGTCGCGCCGGAGGCATTCACCTCGGCGAGGGTCCCGCATCCGGGTGGACTGACGCTCCAGCGGGACGCGCTGGCGGGGCCGGGTCCGGTCCGGAGCCGCAGCGGCTGACCGGCGACCAGCGACGTGACAGGGGAGACGAGGATCCCCACCGCCGGTCGTCCGGCGTCGGTCGGGGTGCCCTGGAAGAAGAGGACCTGGGCGGCCTCGAAGTGCCCGACGTCCACCTGCGCCTGGCCGAGGACCTGCTCCCCGCTCCGGAGCTCGAGCCGGTGGGCACCCGGAAGGACCGCGAACGCGCCATCGACCTCGTCCGCGTCCACCGAACGAAGCGGAATCACCGCGGCTCCGTCCACCGTGACCTTCGCCCAGCCCGAGACGGGACCCTGCACCCGGACGGTGAGCATGGCACCGGGAAACCGGCCAGGCGGCGGCGACCAGTGGCAGCCCACGAGGAGGCCGAGCCCCAGCAGCACGCGCCCCCGTCTCCCACCGGTGGCCATGTCCTCAGGTCCGCGCCTGGAAGTGGCGGTCGATGGCCTCGAGGATCCGGCCCGCCGCCTGCCCATCTCCGTAGGGGTTCCTCGCCTGGGCCATGGCGGCGTAGGCGACGGGATCGGTGAGCAGCCGGATGCCGTGGCTGGCGATCTCCCCCGCGTTGGGCCCGGTGAGAACCGCGGTGCCGGCGGCCACTCCCTCGGGCCGCTCGGTGGTGTCCCGCATCACCAGCACCGGCTTGCCGAGGGACGGCGCCTCTTCCTGGACACCCCCGGAGTCGGTGAGGACCAGCCGGCAGTGCGAGAGGAGGGCCACGAAGTTCCGGTATCCCTGCGGCGCGATGAGCCGGACGTTGTGCAGCCCGCCGAGGAGCCGGTTCACGTGCACCTGGACGTTCGGATTGAGATGCACGGGGTAGACGAAGCGGTGGTCCGGAAAGCGCTCGGCGAGCGAGGCGATCGCCTGGCAGATCTGCTCGATGCCGTTGCCGAAGTTCTCCCGGCGGTGCCCGGTGATGAGCACCATCGGTACCCGCGACCAGTCCTCCCCCAGCAGCTCCCGGAGCTCGGTGCCGACCTGCTCGCGCTTCCGCGGATCGCGCCGCTGCGCCTCGACCTCCATCAGGAGCGCATCGATGACCGTGTTCCCGGTGACGGTGATGCGCTCGTCCGGAACCCCTTCGCGGAGCAGCGCCGCCCGCGCGCCCTCGGTGGGCGCGAAGTGGAGCGCCATCAGAGGAGTGGCGAGCTTGCGATTCACTTCCTCGGGGAAGGGCGACCAGATGTTGCCGGTCCGGAGCCCGGCCTCCACGTGCCCGATCGGGATCCGCCGGTAGAAGCAGGCCAGGGCAGCCACCAGCACGGTCGTCGTGTCGCCCTGGACCAGTGCCAGATCCGGATGCCCCGCGCCGAGCCACCCGTCGATGCTCTCCATCAGCCTGGCGGTGAGGCCGGCCAGGGTCTGGTTGGGACGCATGACGTCCAGATCGGTGTCAACCTGGAAGCCGAAGGTCTCGGTGACCTGCCAGAACATCTCCTTGTGCTGGCCGGTCGCCACGACCGTGCAGCGGTAGTCGTCCGACCCGCGCAGGGCCGCCACCACCGGGGCGAGCTTGATCGCCTCGGGGCGGGTCCCCATGAAGATGACCACCTTCCTCGGGTCGCTCACGACGAGGCCGCCCCTCCGAGGCGACGTCCGAGGATCTCCCCCGAGGCCACCCAGAGAAACTCGGTGTTCGTCGTGAGGTACCGCTTCCACATCTTCCGCGGCTCCATGAGCAGCCGCCACGACCACTCCATCCCCACCTGGCGGACGAGCGGGGGCGCGCGGCGCACGTAGCCGGCGAGGACGTCGAAGCTTCCTCCCACGCCCATGATGACCGGCACGTCGAGGCGAGCGCGGTTTCGCTCGCAGAAGACTTCCTTGAACGGCGAGGGCATCCCCACGAAGAGGAAGTCCGGCCGGGCGGCGCGGATCTCCTCGACGATGGCCGGGTGGTCCTCGGGCTTGAAGTAGCCGTTGCGGGCGCCCGCGACTCTCAGGCCGGGGAAGCGGGTGCTGCATCCCTCGGCGAGCGCCCGGACCACCTCCTCCCGTGCTCCGAGGAAGTAGGCCGAGAGCCCTCGCGGTGCGCCGGCCTCGAGCAGGCGCGACATGAGATCACACCCGGTGACCCGCTCCGGCACCGGGCTGCCCGCGCCGCGGAGCGCCCAGACCACCGACATGCCGTCGGCGAGGACGAGGTCGCCGGCGCGACAGGCCTCGGCCAGCTCGGAGTCGCGGCGCATCATGCACAGCACTCCGGCGTTGGCGGTGATGACGGTGTGGGACGCCCGCGGGGCCTCGCACCAGGCCAGGCAGCGCTGGATGGCCGAGTCCATCGTCTCGGGATCGAACCGCAGCGCCATCAGCTCACGGTGGGAGCTCGCCTCAGGCATGGGCGGCTCCAGCGACCAGACCCGGATGACGCGCCTTCCACACGCCGGCGCGCTCGGCCACCACCTTGCGGGTCGCGGCTCGCTTGCCGACCAGCAAGGCCAGATGCTGGTAGCGGCGGACGAAGCGGCGGAACTCCGGATCGTCGTAGCGAGGAGCGCGCTTCGCGGCACTGGAGAAGTAGCCCCAGAGCATCGCTGCGCTCCCGGTCAGCACGGGGTGCTGGGGCAGACGCGAGGCCGCCACCGCGAGGTAGTAGAGCGGCGAGGTTCCCATGAAGTACTGGCCGAAGCCGGCGCGCACCCGGCCGGTCCAGATGCCCTTCTGGCTCGCGCCCTGCGGCCGGAGGTGGACGAAGCGCAACGGCTCGTCGTCCACGCTCTCCGCCATCCAGCCCAGCATCCGCGCCCGGTGGCAATCGATTCCGTCCCACATCACCTGCCGCACGAAGCCGCCGATCTCCTGGAAGCAGCCCACCCGGTAGAACTTGGTCATCCCCACCGACATCTCGTCGCCGCAGACCTCCGGCACCAGCTCGCCGCTGCCGGGATGGACGAACCAGGGCTTGCCGGAGGTCGTCCCCAGGCGCGGCTCCTTCTCCATCCGCTCCATGAGTCCCTCGAAGTAGCCGGGCGGCAGATCGAGGTCCATGTCCAGCTTGCAGAGGTAGTCGAACTGGCCGAGGTCCACGCCCTCCAGGCCGGCGTAGAACGCCTCCACCACTCCGGGCCCCACGCTGCGCCGGCCGCGGTCGTCGCGGCGGACGACATCGAGCCATGGCAAGCGCGCGGCGTACTCGGCGAGGATCGCCGGCGTCTCGTCGGTGGATCCATCGTCCACGACGATCCACGACGCCGGAGGAATGGATTGCCGGGCGACGCTGTCCAGCGTGCGGCGGATGTACGCCGCTTCATCGCGGCACGGCGAGACCAGAAGGTAACGGCGCCCCGCGGGCACGGGCTCACTCCCTCGAAGAGAGGCGAAACAGTATTCGCGCACGGGCCGCACTGTCGACGCCCTGCTCCGCCGAGGCGACGGTCCTCGCCCGTTCGCAACGCCCCCGTCACCATCGACCCGCGATCGGCGACGGATTGACTCGGTGAGTCTCGGTTGACCCTGCGCCACGAGGCGTCGCCCCCCTGTCGCTCGCCCTCGGCGCGCTCGTGTTATGAGGCGCCGCCTGTGCGGCGTCCCCTGCCGATGCGCTCCCCGCGCCTGAGCATCCTCTGTGTTTCCCAGATGCCGCCGAGCCCGCCGCGCTTCGGGGCTCAGGCCCGGATGCACGGGCTGTGGACCGCGCTCGCTCGCCGGCATGACCTGACCAGCGTGGCGCTCGCCGACGAGGAGTTCGACCTCGACGAGTGCCGGTCGGCGATGGGCCGCTACAGCCAGGAAGCGGTGCTCATCCCCAACCCGAGAGGGCGAGGCGGAGCGGTGAAGCGCGCGCTCCAGCTGCGCTCCCTCCTCTCGCTGCACAGCTTCGAGCGGCACCGGGTCGAGGTGCCCGCGCTCCAGCAGGGGCTGGACCGGCTCCTTCGCTCGCGCCATTTCGACGTGGTCAACGTGGAGTTCCCGTACCTCGGGCACCTCCGGCTCCGGCAGGCGCCTCCAGGGAAGGCCACACCGGCCGTCGTGGTCGACTCGCACGAGATCGCCCACGAGCTGGTCCGCCAGCTCGGTCGCGGTGCAGGCCTCGGGCGCGCGCTCTACGCCGGCCTCGACTGGCGCAAGCTCCGCCGGGAGGAGCTCACCGCTTACCGCTCCGCGGACGGGGTCGCGGTCTGCAGCCTCGCCGACCAGGAGCGGATCCTCCGGGAGCTCCCCGGAATCCGGACGGTGGTGGTTCCCAACGCCGCCGACGTCGAGCATTACCGGCCGCGCGCCGGTGACCCGGCGCCCGACGGGCGGACGGTGCTCTTCTTCGGGCTGCTCAGCACCCTTCCCAACGTCGACGGCATCCGGTGGTTCGTCCAGGAGATCTGGCCGCGGATCACCCGCGTCCGCCCCGACGCCCGGCTGAAGATCCTCGGCAAGGGCGCACCGCCCGAGGTCAAGGCGCTCGCCGCTCCGGGCATCGAGGTGGTCGGCTTCGTGGAAGATCTCAGACCACACCTGGCGTCGGCGGCGGCGGTGGCGGTGCCCCTCCGCCTCGGTGGAGGAACGCGGCTGAAGATCGTCGAGGCGATGGCCATGGCCCGGCCGGTCGTCTCGACGACGCTCGGCGCCGAGGGCATCGAGGCCCGGCCGGGAGGAGAGATCCTCGTCGCGGACGAGCCGGAGGCCTTCGCCGGCGCGGTCGTGCAGCTGCTGCAAGACGAGGCCACCGGTGCCCGCCTGGGCAGCGCCGCCCGCCGACTGGCCGAGGAGCGGTATTCGTGGGAAGGGGCGGCCACGGCGATGGAAGGGCTGTTCGGACGGATTCTCGACGGGAGGACGACGTGAAGGCGGTTCTCATCGGTGCGGGACAGATCGCCCGCCAGCACCTGACCTGTCTGGAGGGCATCGCCGGCGTGGAGGTGGCAGGGATCTGCGACCTCGCCCCCTCGGTGGCGGAGTGCGCTGCGGAGCGGCACCGCGTTCCCCGCTGGTTCACCGATCACCGGACGATGCTGGCCGAGGTCCGTCCCGCGGTGGTGCACGTCACCACCCCGCCCGGTTCGCACTTCCGCCTGGCGATGGACGCCCTCGAGGCCGGGGCGCACGTCATCCTCGAGAAGCCGGCCACCGCCACCCTCGCCGAGCTGGAGCAGCTCGGCCGCCGCGCCGAGCAGTCGGGCCTGGCGCTGGTCGAGGACTACAACTACCTCTTCAACCGGGCGCCGCAGCAGATGCTCCACCGCATCGACACCGGCGAGCTGGGGACCGTGGTGCACGTCGAGGTCAGCCTCTGCCTGGACATCCTCGGGCCCTCGGGCTTCGCCGACCCCAACGCTCCGCATCCCGCGCTGGGGCTCAGGGGCGGGGCCATCGCCGACTTCCTTCCTCACCTCGCCTCGCTGGCGCACCTCTTCGTGGGCCGGCACCGTGCGGTCCGCACGCTGTGGACCAAGCGCAGCAACACCGTCCTGCCGAGCGACGAGTTCCGGGCGGTGGTGGACGCCGAGCGCGGCACCGCCTCGCTCTCCTTCAGCTCCGCGTCCCAGCCCGACGCGTTCTGGCTCCGGGTCTACGGCACCCGGATGCAGGCCAGCGCCAACCTCTTCGAGACCCGCGTCACCTTCGACGGGCTGCGTCCGGGGCCGAAGCCGCTCCGCCCGTTCATCAACGGGATCCAGGAAGGGCGCGACGTGGCACGGGCCGCGGTCGGCACCCTGATGCGCAAGTTCACCGGCGGCCCCGGCAGCTACGAGGGGCTGTTCGAGCTGCTCACCCGGGTCTACCGCGCGCTGCAGAGCGGCGCCGAGCTCCCCGTCACCCGGACCCAGGTCCTCGAGGTGAACCGGATGGTCGAGGCGCTCAAGCCGCTCGAGGAGGCGCCCGCGGCCCAGCCGCTCCGCCTCGCCGGCGGCCGCGACGGGAGCCGGCCATGAAGGCCCTGGTCACCGGCGCCGCCGGGTTTCTGGGCCGGCACCTGGTCTCCGCCCTGCTCGACCGCGGCGTCGAGGTCCGGGCCCTGGTGCGTCCTGCCACCCGGCTGGAGCCGCTCGGCTGGCCCGCCTCGGTCGAGGTCGTGCGAGCGGACCTGCGCTCGGCCAGGGACCTCGACCAGGCCTTCGACGGGGTGGACGTGCTGGTGCACCTCGCGGCGGCGGTCAGCGGCGGGGAGGACGCCCAGTTCGCCGCCACCGTGGTCGGCACCGAGCGGCTGCTCGAGGCGATGGCCCGCACCGGATGCAAGAGGGTGGTCCTGGCCAGCAGCTTCTCCGTCTACGACTGGAGCGCCATCGAGGGCACGCTGGACGAGGACTCGCCGATCGAGCCGGTCCCGGACCTCTACGAGCGCGACGGCTACTCCATCGCCAAGTCCTGGCAGGAGCGGGTGGTGCGGCGGGAGTGTGAGGCCCACGGCTGGGACCTCACCGTGCTGCGCCCGGGCTTCATCTGGGGCCGCGACCACGCGGAGCTCGCGGCGCTGGGGCTGCAGATCTCCCGGCTCCACCTGGTCATCGGCCCGCTGACCCACGTCCCGATGACCCACGTGGAGAACTGCGCCGACCTGTTCGCGCTCGCCGCGGTGGATCCCCGCGCCCGGGGCCAGACCTTCAACGTGGTGGACGGAGAGGGAGAGCGGATCTGGTCCTTCCTCGGCGAGGTCCTCCGGGGGAAGGGCCAGCGAGGCCTCCGGCTGCCCGTCCCCTATGGGCTGGCCCACCGGGCGGTGCAGCTGGCCTTCGCCACGGTGTTCCGGCGCAACCTCAAGCTTCCGCAGATCCTCATCCCGGTCCGGTTCGAGTCGCGGCTCAAGCCGCTGCGCTACACCAACCGCCGGGTCCGCGAGGTGCTCGGCTGGAGCCCGCCGCTGGACCTCCGCGAGTGCCTGCGCCGGACCTTCGAGCCCGAAGGTCCTCGCGCGGCGGCCTGAGCGAAAAAAAGCCAGCCGGACGGAACGCGCGGAGGTCGCATGCGACCCGTGACGGCGAGCGGTGTCTCCGGGCTATAGGCGGGTGGCGGTTCGCCCGCGGCCGTCGCCGACGTCGGGACTCGGCGCCGGCTCCCGGGTCCGCGCCCCTGCGGCCGTCGAGGTGGAGAGCTCCATGCAACGCCCGCGTTCGGTGAGGCACCTCATCGTCGTGCTCGGCCTGGTCGCCGCGACCGTCGGCGCGTGCTTCGGGCAGGTCGACGGAACCGCCACCCCCGGCGGCGGCGGCGGACTTCAAGTGTCGCTCTCCGCTCCCAGCGTGACCCTCGCCCCGGGAGCCACGTTCAACTTCACCGCCACCGTGAGCGGAGCCGGCTCCGGACAGTCCACCGCGGTCACCTGGTCCGTGCAGGAGGGCGCCGCGGGCGGGACCATCGACGCGAACGGGAAGTACACCGCGCCGTCCACCGTGGGCACGTACCACGTCGTGGCCACCAGCGTGGCCGACGCCACCGTCGCCGCCACGGCGACCGTCACCGTGACCGACCTCACCTCCCTCGACGCGGACCGACGGACGCAGTGGAACCCGGGCGTGCAGGGCGGAATCCCGGCCCGGAGCACGGTGTGCCGGACGGTCGATGCCGCGACCTACGGAAACGGAACCTCCGATGCCACCGACGGCATCCAGGCCGCCCTCGATGCGTGCCCCGCCGGCCAGGTGGTCCAGCTCTCGGCGGGAACCTTCACCATCAACGGCGGGAACTTCCTGCTCATCCACACCGGAATCACCCTGCGCGGAGCCGGACCCGGGCAGACGACGCTGCAGAAGACGGACGGGGCCAAGCCGGGCCAGGAGCAGACCGGGCCCAATCCGTCGCCGATCGTCATCATCGGTCCGTCGCAGTACAGCAGCAGCGCGGGGAGCGCGACCAGCCTCACCGCCGACGCGGCGAAGGGGGCCTCCTCGGTGACCGTGGCCAGCGCCGCCGGCTTCAGCGCCGGGCAATACGTGCTCCTCGACGAGCTGTCGGGCGCAGGCTGGCAGACCGACCCGGCGGGGCGCGGGCAGATCTGGGCCTCCACCGACTTCCGGGTGGTGTGGCAGCGGCACAATCCCGGACAGGACACGGATGATCCCTTCCCCGACGCCCTCAGCTGGTTCTGCCGGAGCGATCGGCCCACCAACGAGATCAAGCAGATCGCCAGCGTCAGCGGGAACACCGTCACCTTCACCACCCCGATTCACATCTCCTACCGGACCTCGCACACCGCCCAGCTCTTCAACTTCGGCGAGAGCTTCGTGGAGGCCGCCGGAGTGGAGGAGCTGAAGGTCATCGGCGGGGACCAGGGCAACATCCGCTTCCGCGCTGCTGCCGGCTCCTGGGCCAGGCGCATCGACAACACCGTCTGGCACGACGAGGGCTTCGCGCTGGAGCGGAGCTTCCGGGTGCAGATCAGCGAGTCCTACGTGCACGACGCGGCCTGGGCCCAGCCCGGCGGCGCGGGGTACGCCATCAGCCTTTCCGACGGAGCGTCGGAGGCGCTGATCGAGAACTCGATCATCGTGAAGGCCAACAAGGTGATGGTGGGACGCTCCGCGGGAACCGCCTCGGTGTTCGGCTACAACTACGCCGACGACGGGTACATCAACACCAACACCAACTGGATCGAGGTGGGGCTGAACGCCTCGCACATGGTCGGCTCACACCACGTGCTGTTCGAGGGGAACTACGGCTTCAACTTCGACTCGGACAAGACGCACGGCAACGCCATCTACCACACGGTGTTCCGCAACCACCTGCGGGGCATCCGCAAGGACTTCGGCGACGCGGGCGCGAGCAACGGCCCGAAGCGCTGCGCCGGCGCGACCTACTACTCGTACTGGCACAGCTTCATCGGGAACGTGCTCGGCGCTCCCGGCCAGATGAGCGGATGGGTCTACGAGTCGGGGGACATCGACACTCCCTCCATCTACAAGCTCGGCTGGGACGACTGGGCCCCCTACCCCATCGACCCGAAGGTGACCCAGACCGTGGTGCGCCACGGGAACTACGACTACGTGACGAACGGCGTCCACTGGGATCCCGCGTTCAGCGACCGGAACCTGCCGAGCTCTCTCTACCTGGGCCAGGCGCCGGCGTTCTTCTCCGCCGGCAAGGGGTATGTCTGGCCCTGGGTGGACCCCACCGGGAGCCCGCAGCTGCACGAGCTTCCGGCCAAGGCCCGCTTCGACGCCAACACCCCCTTCGTGCAGCCCTGAAATCCTGCCGGTGACTCGTTCTTCCCGCGGCCTCCGCCTCGCCGCGCCTCTGCTCCTCGTCGCGCTGGCGGCGGTGGCGGTGGTCTCCACCTCCCCGGGACGTCGCCTCGCGCGCCGCGTGCTCGGGGCATGGGCGGAGCACCACCGGGCGCAGGACGCCGCTCCGGAGAATCCCTTCGGCATGCTGGCCGCCTCGCAGGTCGGGTACGCGCCGGCGATGGTCAAGCGCTTCACCTCGCCGCGGCCGTTCGAGCGGTTCCAGGTCGTGCGCGACCGGGACGGCGCGGTGGTGCTCGAGGGCCCGCCGACCTGCGAGCAGCCCGCGACCGATCTGGGCCCCGTCAGCCGCGTCTTCGTCGGGGACTTCTCCCGGCTCACCGAGCCGGGGCGCTACCGCCTCCAGGCCGGCGGTCTGTCCAGCCACCCCTTCGACGTCGGGACGGAGGTCTTCGACGCTCCGCTGCGTGCCGTGCAGCGCGCCTTCTACTTCCAGCGCGCCTTCACCGCGGTGGACGCCCGTCACGCCGAGGGCCCCTGGGTCCATCCGAGCGACGCCGCCCTCGCGCCGCCGGGCGTTCATGGGGGATGGCACGACGCCGGCGATGCGTCCATCTACAGCGCCTCGCTCAACTCGGCCCTCTTCTGGATGCTCCAGACCGCGGCCGACTTCGCTCCACCGGAGGACGACCGCAACGTTCCCGAGTCGGGCAACGGCGTCCCGGATCTCCTGGACGAGGCGCGCCAGGGCCTGGAGTGGCTCCTCTCCAACCAGGACGGGTCGGGCGGCTTCCGGAACACCACCTGCGAGGAGCGCTACGGCCCGTACGGGACGAACTTCCCGCCGGTGCTGCAGCCGTACCGGGCGGGCGAGGTGGGAACGCTCGCCACCGCCCGCGCGGTCGGAAATCTGGCAGTGGCCGCGACCCTCCTTCGCCGCTGGGATGCGGGCTTCGCCGCGCGCGCCCTGGACGCGGCCCGGAGCGGGCAGCGCTTCCTCGACGCTCACCCCCAGACGACCGACGGTCCCACCTGTGCGGCCTACCGCGCCGACGGAGACGTCGATCGCGGGCGACAGGCCCGGGCCTTCGCCGCGGCGGGAATGCTGCTCGGCACCGGCGAGGCCCGTTTCCGGGACGACTTCGAGCGCTCCTTCATCCCGCCTCGCGAGGGCGACGTCCCGGACCCGAGCTACATGAACGTCCAGGGCCTCGCGGTCCGGCTCTACCTCCGCGCCCCCGCGGGCGACCCGGCGCGGAAGGCGATGCTCCGCCAGCTCCTCCTCCGGCACGCCGCACGGACACGCGCCGAGGGCGACCGGAACCCGTTCCAGCGGAGCGCCCCGACCTTCTGGGGCTCGCTCGGCGCAGGGTTCGTGCGAGTCGGGTTCTCCAGCATCCCGCGCTGCCTCGAGGATCCACACGGCGCCGCGGCGGACTGCGAGCAGGCGCTGGCCAACCTCCACCACCTGCTGGGCCGGAATCTGCTCCACGTGGCGTACGTGAGCGGTCTTCCCGGGGTGACCCATGGCCGGAAGCGGGCGTTCCACCACTGGCTCGCCGCGCTCCGCGCCGATCCCTTCCTCTTCCCGGGTCTCGTCGCCGGAGGCCCCAACGCCAGCCCCGAGCCGGGCGACACGTCCAACCCGGTGGCGCGCCCCATCCCCATCTGGGGCTACTGGGGCGACCCGGCCTTCCCCCGCGACGCGCAGACGCCCTACGAGCAGCGCTACACGGACAACGACAGCTACTCCACCAACGAGGTCTCGCTCGACTGGCAGGCGCCCGTGCTCTACGCCCTGCACTTCGCGCAGTGGGTCGCCCGACACCCCGAGACGGTGGCGCCGGTTGAGCCACGCGCTTCCGACGGTAAAGTGCCGCCGTGCGATCGGACGCGCCTCTCCGACTGAGCGGTCATCTCCCGGGCCTCGACGGGGTTCGCGGGCTGGCCATCACGATGGTGATGGCGGTGCACTTCGTGGGGGACGCGCCCGCGGCCGATTCGCTCCAGCGGGCGGTGGTGAAGGGCGCGAGCTACGGCGTGCTGGGGGTGGACCTGTTCTTCGTCCTCTCCGGGTTCCTGATCACCGGCCTGCTGCTCGAGGCGAAGGGGCAGCCGCACTACTTCCGCAACTTCTACGCCCGGCGCACGCTCCGCATCTTTCCGCTCTACTACGTGGTGCTGGCCACGCTCTTCCTCGTGCTGCCGGCGCTGGTCACCCCCTCGCCGCTGCTCGAGGTGGCCCGCCGGCACCAGGCGTGGCTGTGGACGTACACCTCGAACTTCTACATCGCCCTCACCTCGTCCTGGGCGTCGCTCACCTACGTGAGCCACTTCTGGTCGCTGGCGATCGAGGAGCACTTCTATCTGCTCTGGCCGCTCCTGGTCTTCGCCTTCCGGCGCCAGGTGCTGGAGTGGATCTGCGTCGGCATCATCGCCGGCGGTCTCGCCCTGCGCATCGGACTGGTCACCGCCGGCGTGAGCGAGCTGTCGGTCTCGGTCCTGACCCCCTGCCGCATCGACACCCTCGCGGTGGGAGCGCTCCTGGCGATCCTCGTCCGGCGCGAGTCGCTCGCCCCGCGGCTCCTCGCCCGCGCCGGCGTCGCCGCGATCGGCCTCTTCGCGGCGGTGGTCGCGGTGTCGGCCCTCGGTGTGTTCACCGGCTGGGCGCTCCCGGTGCTCCACGAGATCCGCGGCTCGCTCTACGCCTTCTTCTTCGGGGCGCTCACCCTCGTGTCACTCGGGAGGAGCGCGGGCGCTGCGTGGACGGCGCGAATGTTCCAGGGGCGGCTGCTCAGCTTCCTCGGGAAGTACAGCTACGGCCTCTACGTGTACCACGGCCTCTTCACCTGGTACCTGCTGGACATGGGGGCCAACGAGCGGCTCGATCGCTGGTTCCACGGGCATCACGGCTCGACCCTGGTCGCCCGCGTCGTGCTCGGGGTGGGCGCCTCGCTGGTGGTGGCCGTCCTGAGCTACGAGCTGATGGAGAAGCGGTTCCTCGCGCTGAAGCGCTACTTCGCCTCCGAGCGGGAGCGGGCGCCGGCGAGCGCCCCGATGCTCACCACGAGCCCAGCACCGCCCCCATCAGGCGCGCTCGGCCAATGAGCTCCACCAGCCGCCGGGCCCCCGGGATGCGCGTGCGGCCCTCTTCCAGGAGGAGGAGCACCGCATCGCAGGCCATGACCACCTCCAGCGAGGCGGGATTGAGGACCGGGCTGTCGGTGGCCACGAGGTAGCGCTGGGGCGCCGCCGCGCGCAGCTTTCCCGGGGAGAGCGCGTGGGCCATCGCCGCGGCCCGGGCCATCGTCACCCCGAGGACGTTCAGGGTGCGGAGCGGGCGGGGGCTCTGCGCGGCGACCTGCTCCAGGGCCTGCGCCAGCCACCAGGCACGGTCTCCGCCCTCGGTGGAAACCACGGCCAGGCTCAACCACTCGCGGGAGACGAGGGCCTGGAAGAGAGCCGCCACGCCGCTGGGCGAGCCCTGCCCCACCCTCCCCATCGTCGCGACCTGCTCGGCGTCCTCTGCCATTCCCGGGTCTCTGCCCCCGGGGACGCCCACTAGCACGGGATGGGCCGGGAACGAGCGCCCCCTCAGCGCTCGGAGACCTCGCCGAGGACCGGAAGGCCCAGGGCGTGCTCGATCTGCCACGGCTCCACCACCTTGCGCGACGAGAGATCGAGCAGCGCCGGAGCGAGGAGCGCGAGGAACAGCCCGGCCAGGATGCTGGCGAGGAGGACCAGGGTGACTCTCGGCTTGATGGGCGCCTTCGGCTTCTGGGGCGGCTTCAAGACCTGGTACTTGTGCTTGAACGCGGCCTGGGCGGTGTCGAGCTCCAGCCGCGCGGTGTCGATCCGGTCCAGGAGCGCGTTGTAGCGGGCGAGCACGTGCTTCACCTGGGTCTTGGTGTACGCGACGTCGGGGTCCTCCTCCTCCCGAGGATCGAGCGGCTCGAGCGCCGCAGCGTCCGCCATCGAGCGAGCGCGCTTGCCTCCCAGCGGCACGTCCTCCAGGAGACCGCGGCGCCGCAGCTCCGTCTCCAGCGTGACGAGCTCCTTCTTCAGAACGACCAGCTCCGGCGAGTCCTGCTGCAGGGCCCCGATGCTCTGCTCCAGGTCCAGCACCACCGGATGGTTCTCCGAGTACTGGGCCTTCGACTCCTGGAGCCGGGTCTGCAGCTCCAGCAGGCGCTTGCGCCGGGCTTCCTGGAGCTCGGCGATCGCTTGCCGCTTGGCCTGGACCCGGCCGACGAGCTCGCCGTGCGCCTTCTCCAGCGGCTCGTCCAGCGACCCCGTCGCCCTCGGGCGCGAGCGCAGCCCGAGCCGGGCTGCCCGTCGATCGCGCGCATCGGCCATGTCTGCGAGGGCCGTCTCCACCAGCTCGTGGGCCTCGGCGCTCCGGCTCTCGAGGATGGTGATCGCGTCCTCGATGCTGGAGATCTCCGCCGTGCGCCGCGCCTCGAGAAAATTCTGCTGGGCAGCCACCACCAGCGCGTACGCCAGGTCCGGGTCCGGGAACTGGATGCCGATCCGCACCGTGTCCGCATCGGCGTCCACCCAGATGCGCTTCTCCAGGAGCCCGACGAAGGCCTCCACCCGCTCCTCGCGGGTCTGAGGGCGGAAGAGCCGCTCCCACAGCCAGTCCTTGAGCTGGAGCAGCGGGGCCCGGCTCAGGTTCCAGCGCTCGAGCAGCTTCGTCTGCTGGAGGAGCAAGATGAGATTTTCGTGGCGGTGCACCGTCTCGGCCGCCGTCCGGGTCGCGGTGTCCACCTCCTTGGGCGCCACCCTGGGGGCGACGGCGGTGGTTCCTGGTGCGCGGGCGACCTGGAGCGCGGTCTGCACGTCGTAAGTCCGTGGCATGACCGCCAGCGCGCCGGCGGTCAGCCCCACCACCCCGACCCAGACGGCGAAGAAGAGCACCGGGTGCCGTCGCAGAGAACGGATCACCATCAGCGCGTGATGCGCCAGCGGGGCGAACTCGAAGGGTTCCCTGGTAGAGTCGACCACGGTGCTGAAGCTTCTCCTGCTCTCCATCGTCCTGGCGACCTTCGTGGTCCCGGCCCTCGTGGCCCGGGAGCGCGATCCTCGCCGTGCGCTGCGACAGGTCCTGCTGGCGATGCTCGGCGTAGAGGTGTGCTACGCCGTGTTCCTCTACGTCGTCTACCCCAGGCTGGTCTGACCCATGCGCCCGGCGCGAGCGGAGGCAGCAGGGTCGCTCGGGCAGACCGTGGGTGCGCGGGAACCCGGGTCCGTCGTCCAGTGGCTGATGTTCGGCGGGCTGGTGCTGGCCACGGTCGCCGCCGGGCTGGTGGGGAACGGGGACCTGCGCCTGGCGCTCGTTCCTCCACTGCTGGCACTCCTGGTCTGCCTGGTCCTGGTGCTGCCCCTCCGGGGGCCGATGCTCACGCTGCTGGTGCTCGCCTGGGCCCTCGAGGTGCCGGGAGACGCCTTCGCGGGGGGCCTGGTCCAGACGCCCTGGAAGGTTCTGGGCGCCCTGCTCTTCGCCAAGCTCAACCTCACCGTCCCGCTCTCCCCGCTGGTGATGAGCGGACTGGACCTCCTGGTGGTCCTGATGGTCGGCGTGCTCGCCTACCGCCACCACCAGCGCTCGATGCTGGACCGCGCCGGCTGGATCAGCTCTCCCGCGCCGATCGGGGCGTTCGCCTGGCTCTCGCTCGTCGCGGTGGCCTGGATGTGCCTCTGGGGGCTGGCACACGGAGGCGCCCCCCGCTTCATGCTCTGGCAGGGGATTCGCTGGCTCTATCTCCCGGTCATCTACATGCTGATGCGGCAGGCGCTCCGTGGAGTGGTCGACGCGCCGACCGTGGCCAAGCTCCTGCTCGGGGTGGGGCTCTTCCGGGCGGGCGAGGCGATCCTCTTCCGCTTCTGGTACCCGTCGGTGGACGACCTGGGCTTCGCCACGACCCACGCCGACTCGGTGCTCTTCGTCGTGTGCATGGCCATCCTCGGGGCGCTCCTGCTCGAGATGCCCTCGCGCACCACCTTCAAGCTCGCGGTGCTGCTCTCGCCCATCTTTCTCTGGGCGATGAAGGCCAACAATCGCCGGCTGGTCTACGCCGAGCTCGCCCTGGTGGTGGTGGTCTTCTGGGCTCTGACGCCATGGCGGCCTCTGAAGCGGAAGGTGGCGCGGGTGCTGGTGACCCTGGCGCTGCCCCTCGCCCTCTATGCCGGCGTGGGGTGGAACTCCGAGGGAGGCATCTTCGGCCCGGTCCAGAAGTTCCGGTCGATGCTCGACCCCAAGGCGGACACCTCGACCCTCTGGCGAGACCTCGAGAACTACAACCTGGTCTTCACCTACCGCGAGAGCCCGCTCTTCGGCCTGGGCTTCGGCCGCCCGTTCACCGAGCACATCACGCTGCCCAACGTGACGGACAAGTACGAGCTCGAGCCGTACATCCCCCACAACAGCGTGGTGGGGTTGTGGGCGTACGGCGGGCTGTTCGGCTTCGCCGTGCTCTGGGCGGTGTTTCCGGTCGGCTTCTTCTTCACCGTGCGCGCCTATCGCTGGTCGCGCACTCCGCTGGAACGGGTGACCTCGCTCGTCGCTGCCGCGACCCAGGTCTGCTACCTGGTGCAGGGCTACGCTGACCTCGGGTTCGGCTCCTGGGGGCCGATATTCACCCTCGCCACCGCCTACGCCCTGGTGGGCAAGATCTGCGTGGCCAACGGGGCCTGGAGACCGGCGTCCGAGACGCCCGAGCCGGAGCGTTCTGTCGGGCCGGTCCTGGTCTCGGTGCCCCTGTCCGATCGCGGCTGAAACGCCCGAAATCCTCCTCCACGGCCGGGCGGCGGCTGGCCGGCGCCGGTGCGGTGCATAGCTTTCGCCCCTCGTGCACTGTCTCGTGCTCGTCCTGCTCGCGCAGGCGTCCGTCCAGGCTCCAGCCTCACCGCCCAGCCCCCCACCCGCCCCGGCCGAC
>Ga0081540_1001366_pt1 | contig 21169 bp, 18 predicted proteins | sample TabmetS2T1R1_FD_71024 | JGI IMG/M metagenome (GOLD analysis project Ga0081540, IMG submission 71024) | Tabebuia heterophylla rhizosphere microbial communities from the University of Puerto Rico - S2T1R1 | ecosystem: Host-associated > Plants > Roots > Rhizosphere ... | reverse complement strand
AGCTTCGCGCCAGCGCTGCGAGGCCGTCCGCGGTGGCGACCGACGGCGTCCAGCCCAGGCGCTGGAGCGCGGCGGGGTCCGCCACCAGCGAGCCGGCGAGCCGCTGGTAGATGTCCATCCGCCCCGCCATCCGCGCCGCCGTCTCGAGCAGCGCGGGCGGCACGGAGATGAGGCCGGGCCGGCGATTGAGACCGCGCCGCACCGCGGCGACCATTTCCGGGATCGTCGGCGCCCCGAGATCGGACACGATCAGCGGCCGCCGCAGCGGCGCCGGTGCAGTGAGCACGGTATCGATGGCCGCCACCAGATTGTCGAGCGACAGGAGCGAGCGCCGGCTTTGGAGCGCACCCACCGGCAGCGGGTAGGGAGCACGCGCGAAGCGCAGCAGCTCCGCCATGTTGCCCTTCACGCCCGGCCCGTAGACCAGCACCAGCCGCAGCGCGACCCAGTCGAGGGCGAGCTCCGCCAGGCCCCGCTCGGCCGCGAGCTTGGAGCGGCCGTAGGCCTCGGTCGGTTGCGGCGCGACATCCTCGGTGAGCACGCGGTCGGCGGACGCGCCGCACTGGGCGCGGATCGAGGAGAGGAACACGAAGCGCTTGGCGCCCGCGCGCTGCGCGGCGCGCGCCAGCGCGATCGTGGCCTCGGTGTTGAGCACGCGATAATCGTCTTCCGGCAGTCCGGACATGGTGTGGGCGAGGCCGGCGGAGTGAATGACCGCGTCCACGTCGGCGAGCGCCGCTGACATGTTTTGCGGTCGCGCCAGATCGCCGACGACGGCGCTCGCGGATTCCATCGGCACGATGCTCGGGCGCCGCAGCAGCACGCGCAGCCGATAGCCGCGCTTGGGCAATTCCCGCAGCAGATGCTGCCCGATGAATCCGGTCGCCCCGGTCAGGGCGATGAGAGGTCGGTGGGAGGTGCCGACGTGGGTCACTGCTGCTCTCGGCGGTTTTCGGGTATGCGCTGGGTTGATCAATATATCGCATTCGGCCGTCCTCCGTTGGCGCGATGTCGCGGCGTCGATAGGATATGACCTGCCAAGGACGGTCGCTGCGTCGGGATGCACGGGAGGCTGCGATGTTGGACGGCGTCATGCTGCTGTGGTTCCTGCTGGCGGCCGCGGCGCTCATCTTCGTGGCGGTGGACATCCGCACCACGCCGGAATCGCCGGTGCTCAAATGGGGCTTCGTGCTGTTGACCGCATATACCGGCGTGGTCGGCGCGTTCCTCTACGTGCTCGGCTGCCGCGAGCCGCTTCCCGGCCTGCACGAGCAATACGTGGCCGCGCGCTGGCGCCAGGCGCTGGGCTCGACCATGCATTGCGTCGCCGGCGACGGCGTCGGCATCATTGCGGGCGCAGTTGTCTCGAGCGCGTTCGGCATCGCCGGCCTCGCCGAGGTGGCCCTCGAATACGTCCTGGGCTTCGCCTTCGGCTGGACCATCTTCCAGGCGCTGTTCATGCGCGACATGGCGGGCGGCTCGTATCGGCGCGCGCTCACCGACACGTTCATCTCGGAGCTCCTCTCGATGAACCTGCTGATGGCGGGAATGGTGCCCACGCCGAACCAGATCACCAAGATCGGAACCACCGCCACTTTCGGAATGGAGTTGAATCCAATCAGCGCCGGGTAGAAGCTGTCGTACATCAAGCTCGATGAACCGACCGCAATTCCTGCCAGCAATCCCACGACGACCGCGAGCAAAAATCCGATCACCGTGGTCAAAAACGTTTGCCATGCATTGACAAGGATCGGCTCACGCCACTCCCAGCCGGAGGCAAATATCGCCGACGGCGCCGGCAGGACGAACTGCTCGATTTGGAACACGCGCACCACGATCTCCCAGATCACAAAAATCCCGATGATCACTATCCAGGGAAGGATGTGGCGTAGCACCCTGCGCCGCAGCAGGTATGGCTTGCGGGGCCGGACCGGCGGCGTGTCGTCGAGCATGTCGACCGTGGCCACGCGGCGAGTCTCCGCTCAGGCTTTCGTCGACCGGGCCGCGCTGATGTGTTCGCGCAGCTCATGGACGAGCGCAACCGAGTAGGGTTCATAGGTGGCGTCGAGGTTGCGCGGCCTTGGCAAATTGACGACACGCTCGGCGATGATGCGGCCAGGTCTCGCACTCATCACGAGGACGCGATCGGCCAGGAAGACTGCCTCTCGCAGGTCATGAGTGACGAGGACGACGGTTGGCTGGCGGGCAAGCCACAGATCCTGCAGGGCGAGCCATAATTCCTCTCGTGTGAACATGTCGAGCGAGGCGAACGGCTCATCGAGCATGAGCAGAGAGGGATCGTGAATCAGCGCGCGGCAGAGCGAAGCGCGCTGTTGCATGCCGCCGGAAAGCTGCCAGGGAAAGTGATCTTCAAAACCCCTTAAGCCGACGAGCGCGAGGAGATCACGCGCTTTCGCCAGATAAGCGGCCCGTTCGCGCCTGAGCCTGGAGCAATGCGGTTGCACGATCTCCAGCGGCAGCATGACATTGGCAAGGGTTGTGCGCCACGGCAGCAGGGTGGGATTCTGGAAGGCCATCCCGGCGATGCTCAGCGGACCGGTTACCTCCCGGCCGCTTACAATGACGGCGCCGGCTGTGGGCGGCCATAAGCCGGTAACCACCTTCATAAGGGTGGACTTGCCGCAGCCGGACGGCCCGACCACGGCGACGAATTCGCCGGTCGCAACGTGCAAGGTTGCCCCGCGCAAGGCGAGCGTGCCGTCGGCATCTTCGCCATAACGCAACGAGACGCGGTCGAGGTCGACGAATTTCATCGCCAACCTCTGGCAGTCGCTTCGGCAAACCGGATTGAAATCGCGGGACACATGGGATCACTTGTATGCGCTCGGCCTGCCTCCGTGTGCAAATCCAAGAATCATGCCAGGCGCAGGATGCTGCGATCGATCATGGCATGCACGCCTTTGACGTTGTTGACGGTTTGCGTGACATGCAGGTCGACGGCGAAGCTGCTCAATGCATAGGCTTCATCCCGCGAAATGCCCGTTAACGTGGTGATCCAATCGAGCATTTCGTGCAAAGCCTGACGCGCCGCATCGTCGAGATCAGCATCTAGGCCAAAAGTGATGAAATGGGTCGCTGTTTGCGCGCGCGGCAGTTGCCAGCCCAAATCTTTTCGCACATGGAACTCGAACGTGCCTGTGAGCGACGTTTCGATGGCGGTGCCATTCACCTCCCCGTCGCCTTGGGCGGCGTGGCCATCGCCGGTGGAGAAAAGCCCGCCCTCATTAAGCACTGGCAGGTACACGGTGCTTCCGGCCGTGAGTTCCTTGCAATCGATATTTCCGCCGAATTCGCGCGGCTCCTTGCTGTTCTGCCGACCAAATCGCTTCGGCGGGGCCACGGCGAGTTGCCCGAAGAACGGACGCATCGGTACGGTCAGGCCCGATGGCAGGATCGCCAAATTGCGCTCGCGGTCAAGCTCGAGATGGATGAGGCGATAGTATGGAAACTCCTCGGGCAGCGTTCCGCCATAGGCGCGGAAGAGATTATACCCCCAATTCTGCCGCAGCTCGATGTCGCAGATACGAACCTCCAATACATCGCCGACTGCCGCGCCGCGCACGAAAATTGGGCCGGTGAAAATGTGATTTCCGGTACCGCGTTTGACCTGTTGATGGATATTGCGGAGCTCGGGCAATACCTCGAAGCCCGTCGAACTTGGCGGTAGCCACTCGGGATTTCCCGAGACACATTCGATGACGACGCGGTCGCCTGCATCGATGGTCAGAGCCGGATTAAGCCCGCCATCGAGATAACCCCAATGGACGGTCTCCGGACCGGATCGCAGCAGGTGCGTCTTGCCGGCCGTTGCGTCTTTGGCGCGTGAAACATCCATCACTGTCTCCCGATGTGACGGCTTCGCCCAGCTTAGGTGCCCGGAATGGTAGCACTTGCACAAGCGAGAAGCAGCACTTGGCAATATCGCTTCACGCGCGCTTGCCAGTTTGGCCATGTGCTTGTGCTCGAGCACCATCAAACGCGCGTCGAGTGGTCGCGGCATGCGGCGAAGGATGACGGCAAATCGACGACGATGTTCGCGTTCGTTGACGGGCCTGCCAAGCTTCAATACGCTGCTCTTTCAGCCGCAGACGCGATGCATGCTCGGCTGGGATGGAGATAAGCGATGACCGCGGCCGGTTTTGACGGCAACACGCACAAATTGTTCAACCTCCGAGCGGCTTGCGGGGTGTGTTCATTATCGTTGATTTTTGCCGTCCTATCTGCCGTCACCGCCGCCGCGGAAACGAAGAACGTCAGGATCATGATGGATTGGATCATTCAGGGCACGCACGCGCCGTTCTTCGTCGCGCAAGACAAGGGATACTTCAAGGAGCAAGGGGTGGTCTTGGATGCACTCGATGCCGGAAAGGGCGCCACCAACGTCGCGGTCTCTGTCGCGGGCGGTGTCTATCAATTCGGCTGGGTCGACCTGCCCTCGATGATCCGCTTCAACGCCGCAAATCCCGCCTCCCCTCTGCTCGCCGTCTACATGAGTTTCGACGCATCGCCCCTTGCCGTGATCACGCGCAAGGACGCCGGCATCCGCAAGCCGATGGATCTTGATGGCAAGAAGATTGCAGGCGGGCCGGGCACCGCCGTCCACGACACCATCTCGATTCTGCTCAAGGTCGCCAACGCCGAGAGCGTGAAGATCAATTGGGTGGCCGTGCAGCCGCAATTGTTCGGCCCCATGCTCAAGCGCGGCGAAGTCGACGGCACCGGCGGCTTCACCAATTCGAATATTCCGGCCGCGCTCGAGCTCGGTTTCACCCTCGACGATCTGTTCGTCATCAAGTACTCGGATTTCGGCGCCGACATGTACGGGCTCGCCTTGGTCACTACGAAAAAATTTGCCGACGAGAACCCACAGACCGTGCGCGGCGTGGTCAGCGCGCTGAATCAGGGAACCAAAGATACGATTGCATCTCCGCAAAAAGCCTTGGAGGTGCTCAAGCGCAACGATCCAATGATGAAGCTCGACATCGAGAAGGTGCGCCTCGACATTGCCCTTGGGCTGACCAACACGCAGCACGTGATGAAAAACGGTCTTAGCTCGGTAACCCCGGAGAAATTGAAGAAGACGATTGACGCAATGGTGGCCGCCTATCAGCTTCGGGTCAGTCCTGATCCGGCGACGGTGTACACGGAACAGTACCTTCCGCCCGTTGCCGAACGGATGCCGCCGAAGACCACCAACTAACTGACGTTCAGATCGTACAGCGTTCAGCTCAAGCTTTGATCCACGCAGTCTTCATAGACGGGCATGCGAGAGATAAATCCGCCTGAAAGAAGGCATTCCCCGAGCCGCGCGAATCCTTGCCTGGAAACATCAGGAGTACGCGCCCAAATCCCCGCTTCGGCATAACGCCGCAGCGAACTCACCAGAATATTGCGTTCGATCTGAGGGTAGAAAGACGCGGTGATTTCCGCCAGTTCTTCTGCTCCATGTTCGGCCAGCCAGCCCTGCATGTGCCCAATGGCGCGAGTCATGCCCGCAAATGCATCGCGGTGGCGCTTAAGTCCAGTGCGCGCGGCGATGAACGTCGTATAGACCGTTGGCCCTCTGCTACTGGCTGCATAGAGAATTTTCCCGAGCCCCGAATGCAAGGCCATGGATGCGTAAGGTTCGAGAAGTTGCGCGACGTCGAGTCGCCCCGTGCATAACGCTTCGAAGTTGGCGGCCATAGACTGATCGGGTTGCCGCGCCAGGCGGGACGGATCCATGCCCTGCTCACGCAGATCGTTCTGAAGGCACATCCACGGTGTGGGTACTTCCGACACCGCTGCGAACCTGAGGGACGCCAGGTCCTGGAGCTTGAAGTCGGTACGATGATGCCCGCCCACCAGAAAAAACGGGTCGCGCGCGACGACTTCGCAAAAGCAGACGAGCGGGGAGTTTCGCTGCAGGTCGTGGGCTTTCATGACGCGCATCGGCCCACCCCAGGTGATGTCAATCGTGTCATCGAGAAGGGCGGACGCGCCGCCCCCTGGAACGGACGAGTCGATCAGTTCGACCTCGACGCCCTCTCGGGCATAGAATCCGAGCGACTGCGCAGCATAGAGCGGCGCGTAAAACAGGGCGCGGAAGTTTTCAGCGAGCCTGATCGGCATGACAGGATCGAGAACGCTTGGAGATAACCCGAATTGTTGCGTGGATGTTCTCGGCCACTCAGTCCATCGAAACCCCGCTGGCCTTGATCGGCCCGGCCCATTTGTCGATCTCGCTCTCGACGAAGCTTTGTAGATAGGCAGGGGAGCTGCGTTCGCCGGTGACGAGATCGGCGCCGATCTGCTGCATCCGCATCTTCACCGCAGGCGTGTCGATGGTGGCGAGGATGGCAGCATGGAGCTTGTCCATAGCCGCCGCGGGCGTTCCTTTCGGGAAAAACGCGGCAAACCAATTCGACGCATCGAAATTGGTCAAGCCTTGCTCGTCGGCCGTCGCCTGAGCGGGCAGGCTCGGCGAGCGATTGCGCGTGAGGATCGCGATTGCCTTGATCATCTTGCTGTGAATCTGAGGAATGGCGATTGGGGTGTCGGGGCATTGATAATCGATGCGACCGGCGATGAGATCCTGCATGGCCGGGAGCGGCGCCACGATACGGAACATGTGTGACGTTTACATCGATGGCCGCATTCAACAATGCGCAGGCGAGATGGCTCGCGGATCCCGCTCCGCCCGAGCCATACTGCATCGTTGCTTGGTTTTCCTTGGTATAGGCGATGAATTCGCTCAGATTTCCGGCGGGCAAATCCTTGCGAGCGAGCAGGACCAGCGGCGTCTGCGCGATGAGCATGACCGGCGCGAAATCGGTCGCAGCGTTGTACAGTGGAGTCTTATAGAACGTCTGATTTGCGGCATGGGTGCCCATATTGCCGAGCACGAACTGATAGCCGTCAGGAGGCGCTTTCGCGACCCGAGCGGCGCCGGCCATTCCGCCCGAGCCACCGACATTTTCGATAATGACCTGCTGACCCAAGATCTCGGAAAGGCCGGGGGCTAGGATACGTCCGACGGTATCTGCAGGACCACCGGCGGCGAATGGAATGACCATTGTCACCGGCCGAGTCGGCCAGTCTTGCGGCAACGCCGGCGCGACGGAGTTGAGACTGAAGAGGGTTGCAACAGCCACGGACGGGAGTAGCCGTGCCATTCGAGCCTCCGAGCCAGAAATGTTGACAGACGGCAGAATAACAGTTGGTCCGAGATGGAAATAGCCGGCTGCGCACTGGGTCACGCATTCAAAGTGGACGTTCAAAGGTGGCATTAACTGTCGCCCGCATCCCCGATTGGCCGACGCTCGATGCAGCCCTGCGTCGCAAGATCAGTTCCACGGCGACGCAGCGCGCGCGACGGCTCGAGCCACGGCTCAACGCGTTCGTCGCCTTCGAGGAAGGGCTTGTCCCAGTCGAAGGCCATCTTGGCGGGCTGCCCTATGCGGCCAAAGACATGTTTCGAACGCGGTCCCGTCGACCCACTGGAGGACTTGCGACCCCGGGCGATATCGCCATAGAGGGGAAAACGGATCTGTTGGCGCGACTTGACGGTGCCGGCGCGCGCCGCGTCGGATTCACCGGCATGCCCGAACTCGCGTATGAGCCGTCGGGCTACAACCAAGGACGCGGTCGCGTGCGCAACCCGTGGAATCTCGATTTCGTCGCCGGCGGATCGTCCTCGGGCTCCGCGGCGGCCGTTGCCAGCGGCAGCGCGGTCGTCGCGCTCGGATCGGACACGGCCGGCTCACTACGCATCCCGGCTCATTGCTGCGGCATCACCGCCTGGAAGCCGACCTACGGCGTCGTTGCGGGCGCCGGCGCGATGCCGCTCGCGCCAAGCCTCGACACCATCGGCTTGCTGGCACGCAGTGTCCGCGACATGCGGGAGGCGGTCAATCTCCTCATTGCAGATGATGCGCCATCCGCCGGCGGAACAATCGCGCATGCAAGGGTGATCGCCGATTGCTTTGCGGCGGCCGAACCGCCGGTTCGCCAAGCATGCCTTCAAGGCGTTGACTGTATCGAAGCAAGCGGCACGCGTATCGAAGCTCGTGCGGCACTCACCGACATCGAGGCAGTCGATGCCCATGCCCTCGTGATTTTACAAGCAGAAGCGGCGCGCATCCATCGAGCGCGCACCCAGGATCCCGACATCCCTGCAGTGCTGCGCAAGCGTCTCGCGAAAGGGCTCGCCATCGACGATGCGACGCTTGCCTCAAGTCTCGCAATGCGCGAGACTCTTGCGCATGATTTCACCACGCGAGTGTTCGGTGCCGCCGACGCCATCATCCTTCCCGTCATGGCAATCCGTGTACCTCGCGCCCTCGAGACCGATCCGGCTGCGGACGAATTTTCGGCCGCCACGCTCTATGCGCTCAGCCGCTTCACCCGGTTCGTAAACGTGTTGGGTTTTCCGGCCATCGCGGTTCCAGTCGGTTTCGACGACCGAGGACTTCCGGTTGCGCTTCAGATTGTAGGCCGATCGCGTACCGATCAGACGTTGCTCGCGCTTGGAGAAGCGGTTCAGGACAGAAGCAATTGGCATGCACGCGTGCCGGATGCGGTCGTCGATGCCGTGGGCGATGTGACGGAGCTTTGAGCCGAGGGGGAATGGATGCCGCATCTGACCACCGACGACGGGGTGAAGCTCTATTACGAGGACAGCGGATCCGGCATTCCGATCGTCTTCGTGCATGAATTCGCGGGCGACTATCGCTCATGGGAAGCGCAGGTCCGCTATTTTGCGCGCGGCTATCGCTGCATCACCTACAATGCGCGGGGATATCCGCCTTCGGATGTGCCGGCAGAGGCAGAGCGTTACTCGCAGGATCGAGCACGCGACGATATTCGTGCCGTGCTCGACGCGCTAAAAATCGACAAAGCTCACATTGTCGGCCTTTCCATGGGCGGCTTCGCGGCGCTCCACTTCGGTTTCACCTACCCGCAGCGTGCGCGTTCGCTGGTCGTCGCTGGCTGCGGCTATGGGGCCGCCCCCGACCAGCGTCAGCAGTTCGCAGAGGAAGCGGAGGCCGCGGCAAGGCGGTTCGAGGAGACCAGAATGGCTAAGGCGGCTGAAGCTTATGCGCTGGGGCCGACGCGCGTGCAGTTCCAAAATAAAGACCCGCGCGGCTGGAAGGAGTTCCTCGACCAGCTCACGGAGCACTCGAGTGAAGGTGCGGCGCGCACCATGCGCGGCGTCCAGAAGCGGCGACCGTCTCTGTTCGATCTCGTCGACAAGATGAAGACGATCACCACCCCGACCCTCGTCATGACCGGTGACGAAGACTGGCCGTGTCTCGAACCCGGGCTCCTCATGAAGCGGACGATTCCGACGGCAGCGCTCGTAATCATGCCCAACGCCGGTCACACCATCAATCTCGAAGAGCCGGCGGCGTTCAACCAATACCTTACCGATTTCTTTCGAGCGGTGGATGCCGGCGCATGGCCGCACCGCGATCCGCGTGCGATGCAAGCAGCAATATTGGGAAGGTGACAAGAGATCCGGCTTCCGGTCCGGCCGATCTGCGCGCTCGTCATGGAGCGGGCTTCAGAGATTCATCCGCGCGGCTGCTGCGCTACGGCCGAGATAGGCTTGGCGCACGCGATCGTCATCCCGCAACGTCGCACAGGCACCGCTCGCGATGATAGAGCCGGTCTGCAACACATAGCCGCGGCTAGCGGTTTCGAGCGCGTAGCGCGCGTTCTGCTCGACCAGGAGCACGCTCGTCCCAGCGGCATTGATCGCTTTAATCGTACGAAAGATGTCTTGCACGACCATCGGCGCAAGTCCGAGCGAGGGCTCGTCGAGGCAGATAAGGTATGGCTCGGCCATTATGGCGCGCCCAAGCGCGAGCATCTGCTGCTCGCCCCCCGACAATGTGCCGGCATTCTGGCCCTTGCGCTCGCTCAGCCGCGGAAACATGTCGAATGCCTTTTCGGTGAGCGCGCGCACCTTTGCCGCCTGTTTACGGTACTTGAAGGCCCCGAGCTCCAGGTTTTCCTGAACGGTGAGAAACGGGAACACGCGCCGGCCTTCCGGAACGAGCGAGATACCGAGTCGAGTGCGCTCATATGACGGCAGGCGCGTAATGTCGTCGCCGCGGAAATGGATCGAGCCGGCGCGCGGGAGGAGTGCGCCGGCGATGGCACGCAACGTGGTCGATTTCCCGGCGCCGTTGGCGCCGATCAAGGTGACGATCTCGCCCTCGCCGACATGAAAGCTGAGATCGCGGCAGGCCGAGACCTCGCCATACGCCAATTCAAGTCCTTCGGCTTGGAGCAGAGCAATCACGTCACGTTCCAAGATAGGCGGCTATCACCGCCGCGTTCCGCTGGGCCTCGGCCGGAGGACCCTCAAAAATGTGCTGCCCATAATCCATGACCATCACCCGATCTGCGATCTGCATCACCAGATCCATGTTGTGCTCGACGACAATGACGGTCATGCCGCCCTCGCGAAGAAGACGAATCCGTTCAAGCAGGCGGTCCACCTCGGCGGCGTTGAGCCCGGCGGCGGGCTCATCGAGCATGAGAAGTCGGGGCGAGGTCGCAAGCGCGCGCGCCAGTTCGAGCATTCGCTGCTCGCCGTAGGGCAGTGAGGCTGCGAGCACCGGGGCCCGCGCTTCGAGCCCGACGAAGGCCAGCAGCTTCAGCGCTGCCTCCCGGCAGCGTTCTTGGTCACGCGCGAACGCGGCCCCGTGGACGACATATTGCCAGGGCGGGATATCGTGATGAATGTGGAAGGCGGCAACAACATTCCCGAGCACCGATAGCCGCTTAAAGAGTCGTATCTTCTGGAACGTGCGGGCGAGCCCGAGTCGCGCGCGCTTGTGCGCCGGCAAGCCGACGAGGTCGACGCCATCGAAGACCATTCTGCCGGCGTCCGGCTGATAGACCCCGCTCATCAAATTCAGCAGTGTCGATTTGCCCGCCCCATTCGGACCGATGATCGCGAAAACTTCGCCATGCGGCACGCTCAGCGTAATGTCGCGAACCGCCTGCACTCCGCCGAATCGCTTGTGCAGACCCGCACTCGAAAAAAAAGCAGCAACTGCGGCAGGTCCTGCATGTGTCCGCGCGGCAGGATTATCCGATCTGGTCATGGACGGATGCCGCCGTCAGCGGCGGCTGGTAACCGGCCAAGGCGTGCGCGCAGGATGTGCATTGCCTGCACCATGCCACCCGGCATGAACAGCACGACGAGAGTAAGCGCGGCACCGTAGAGAACGAGACGAAGATCGCCGAATTCACGCAAAAGCTCAGGCAAGAGCGTGAGCAGGATGGCGCCCCAGACCGGCCCGATCAGCGTCCCCATGCCGCCGACGATCACCATGGCCAAAATGGTGAATGATTCCGTGATGATAAAGGCATCCGGCACCAACGTACCGACGAAGCTCGCATAGAAGGCCCCGGCGGCGCCGGCGAGCGCCGAGCCGATACCGAAGGCGAACACTTTCCAGCACGTGCAATTGATGCCGAACGAGGAAGCCGAAACCTCGTCCTCCCGGATGGCAGCAAGGGTTTCGCCGATCGGGGAGCGGACGAGCTGGTCGAGAAGGAGATAGAAAATGAACGCGAAGCCTGCGACCAGATAAAACATATTCGCCGTGTTGCTGAACGAGATGAGCGGCAGTCCCGGCAGGGAAATCTCCGGCGGCGGCTTGATCGCATAGATGCCGAGCGGGCCTTGTGTCAGGCTGATCCAATTCAGCAAAATCTGGTGGACGATCACCGCGAAGGCGAGCGAAGCGATTGCAAGGTAATGTCCGCGCAGGCGAACCGCGAAGATGGAGAGCGCCATGCCCGCGGCGCCGGACAATGCGATGGCCAGCCCGAACGCTACCCAGAACGGCACTCCGAGCTTCATAATGAGCAGCGTGGAGGCGTAGGCGCCGATGCCGTAGAACGCCGAGTGACCGAGGTTAAGCTGGCCGGCATAGCCAAGAATAAAATCGAGGCCAATGGCCAGCATGATGTTTATTGAGCAAACGACCAGGTTCGTGCGCCAATAAGAGTCCTGAAAGACAAAAGGTAAAACCGCAATGAGGATGACGGCCCCAACGCGCCAGCCGCGCCGACCAATCCAGCCCCGCTTCGATCGCACGGCGAGCGCCGGATGACCGTCGCTAGACATTCTCTTCACGCTTTTCGGCGATCAAGCCGGTCGGCCGCAAGGCGAGCATCAGCAGGAGCAGCGTGAAAACCACAATATCGGTCAATCCGGGATTTATCAGCTGGGTCGTGTAGCTCTCGATCAAACCAACCACGAGCCCGGCGATGATCGTGCCTTCTACATTGCCAAAGCCGCCGATAATCACGATTGCGAACGCCTTTACGATCACCGTTGTTCCGGCAAAGGGCGTGAGCACCAGAATAGGCCCGAGCATGGCGCCGCTCATGCCGGCGAGGGCGGAAGCGATCACGAAAGTCAGCATGATCAGCTGATCGGGGTTGATGCCCATAAGGCCCGCGGTCTCGCGGTCCTGTGCGACGGCGCGCAGGGCCTTCCCCGTGATGGTAAATTTCATGAACGCGTAGAGCAGGGCAATAGTGAGCGCGGATACGACCACGATGATCCCGTTCTGCCACGTGATGAAGGTGCCGCCCCAGAGCCGAATGACTTCATTGCTGTAGGGGCTGTCGAAGGCATACGGAATTGGCCCGAACCAGAGCAGCATCGCATTCTGCAACAGGATGGATACGCCGATGGTTGCGATCAGCGGCAGCAATTCGCTGCCGCGTTCGCGTAGCGGCGCAAAGATCGCCGCGTTCACGACCCAGCCGAGCGCGGCACCGACCATCAGTGCGACGCCGATGCTGACGAAATAATTGCCGCCGAAAGCGAAGGTGAAGAAGTAGGCCGCGAACGCGCCGATGGTCACAATGTCGGCATGGGCAAAATTGATCTGGACGAGAACGCCATAGATAAGCGTGAGCCCCAATGCCACGAGGACATAGAGGCTCCCGAAGACAACGCCGTTGATCGCCTGCTGGATCGCGACGGTCACCATGACCGCTCAGTTCCAGCCGAGCGCCTTCCAGGACAGATCCGGCAAAGTTTCCATGTAGTGGATCGTGTCCATCTTGATGTTCTGGTTGGTCTTGTCGAACTCGACACTGCCGGTCACACCGGAAAAGTCCTTCGTAGTGGCCATGACGTCGCGGATGGACTGCGAGTCCTTTCCGCCGCGGCGAATGACGTCGGCGACGACCAGGATCTGATCGAAGGCATGCGCATTGATATGCGTCGGCTCCTGGCCGTACTTGGCCTTGAACGAGCGGATGAAGTTCTGCACCACCTCGCGCTTGTCGGTCGGATCGAATTGGACGATGCGGACGTAGCCGAGCGCTGCCTTGCCCGCCTTCTGCTCAAAGCCGAACGGCAACCAGATCGTGCCGAGCTGGATCGATTGCCCTCCCCCGCCCTTCGTGACGCCGGCCTGCGCAAGCGCTTGCGTGATGCGCAGCCCCTGCCCCTCGAGCGTGTAGGTCGGGATCACATCCGCCTTGCCGACGCCGGCTATTCGCGTCGCGATCGCGGTGAAGTCGTTCACGTCCCGGCCGAAGCCGATGTCGGCGAGGATTTGCCCGCCGAGCGACTTGAAGGTATCGCCGAAGACTTTCGCGTTGCCGATTCCGGCATTGGTGTTTTCATACAGCAGCACCGCCGTGCGCGCGTTAAGGCGTTTATAAGCATTGGTGGCGATATCGACGCCCTGCATCACCTCGTTGGGCATGATGCGGAAGGTCCACGGGTTGCCGGGATCGGTGACCTTGATCGACGAGGAACCCGCGTTGAGTAACGGCACCTTTGCCTGTTCCATGAGCGGCATGATCGCCAGTGTCGCATCCGAGCACTCTTCACCAAGCACGATATGAGGCTTGTATTGCTCGAGGAGCCGCTTGGCCGCCTGCGTCGCCGGCAGCGGGCTGCATGCCGAATCCTCATATTGCACTTCGAACCGATAACCGTTGACTCCGGTCTTGTTGAGCTGCTCGACCGCAAGCTCAATACCCTGCTTGTCCTGTACCCCGAAATAAGACCCGGGGCCGGACATCGCGAACAACCCCCCGATCTTGATGACTTTGTCTTGGGCCTGGGCGGCTGTTGCGACGGCGAACAGGCCGACGCTCGCGGCCACGCCGATACGGAGAATGGCAGAACAGTTTTTCATGACGCTCTCCCTCAGAGGCTGTTTTTTATTAAACCCTGAAACCCGATGCATGCCAATCAGGCGTTCGATAATTCGAGCTGCGATCAATGATCACGGCCGCTCATTCCGCCTTGATGTTCGCTTCGTTGACGGTGGGCCACCATTTCTCGATTTCGGCGTTCTGATAGGTCGCGAGCACCTGCGGGGTTTGCTGCTCGCTTGGAAAATCTGCTGACCAATTTCGGCGAGGCGCGGCCGTACCTCTTTGCCCGAAAGTCATATCCGTCCGTCGTTGCCGACCAACCGCGCTGGATTCCAAAACTATTGCCGCCTCAGTCACTTAAATAGTCGCCGCGCAGATTGGAGGCTGTCCAGAGTTAAACTGGCGGCGAGGCACATTGAATCGTTGCACCTGGGAGCCATTTTGACGATACTCTGCCGCGACTCGAACCGCCGTACCACCTCATCAGCGCGCGAAATCGAACAACGAGGGCAAGCTCGAAAGTAGTACACACTGCGATCATCGCGGGAGAGATCGGTCTTCCGACGCCGAAGGAGCAACCGCCCCGGAAACTCTCAGGCAAAAGGACCGCGATGATTGACGTCTCTGGAAAGAGGCGCGCGTTGCGCCCGCCGACGGGATAACGTTCTCAGGCAAACACACAGAGGGGGCACCGACACAGCGGCGTAATTGTCGCCATGAGGTGCTCCGATGTGGCCAGACTTTCCTCTCATCCGTTTCCGGCCGGCGCCTTCCGCCAACCAGCGGAGGCGCGTGTGAGCGAAGCGCATCAACCGATTCCGCTGCTGCGCACGCCACTGCATAAGTTTCATGTCGAGCGCGACGCCCGGCTGGTCGCCTTCGCCGGTTATGAAATGCCGGTGCAGTATCCGACCGGGATCCTGACCGAGCACCTGCATACCCGTGCTGCGGCCGGCCTATTCGACGTCTCGCATATGGGGCAGATCGCCGTGCGCCCGATATCCGGGCAACTGGACGACGCCGCTCGCGCGCTCGAAACGCTGCTGCCGATTGACATTATCGGCCTTGCCCAGGGGCGGCAGCGCTATGCGCTGTTGACGAACGAGACCGGTGGAGTTCTGGACGACGTCATGGTCGCCAACCGCGGCGATCACCTATTGCTCGTCGTCAATGCCGCCGGCAAGGCAGCCGATTTGGCGCATCTGCGTCAACATCTCGGACAAATCTGCAAGATCGATCCTCTGCCGCACCGCGCGCTGATTGCGTTGCAAGGTCCGCTGGCGCAAGCAGCGCTTGCCCGCCTCGCACCGGCGGTTGCCGCGATGGATTTCATGGAGGTGCGCACGGTGCCGATCCTCGGCGCGGCCTGCGAGATTTCGCGGTCCGGCTATACCGGCGAAGACGGATTCGAAATCAGCGTTGCAGCCGATCGCGTCGAAGCCTTGGCGCGTACGCTATGCGAAGACAGTTCGGTGATGCCCATCGGTCTAGGCGCGCGCGACAGCTTGCGGCTTGAAGCCGGCCTTTGCCTTTACGGATCGGATCTTGATTCAACAACCACCCCGGTCATGGCCTCACTCGAATGGACGATTCCAAGAGTCCGTCGCGCCGGCGGACTGCGCGCGGGTGGATTTCTGGGCGCGGAAGTCATTCTGCGGCAGTTATCGCAGGGGGCACCGCGCCGCCGCGTCGGACTGAAGGTTGAGGGTCGCGCGCCTGTGCGGGGCGGCGCCAAGCTCTACGCGGATGAGATTTCGGCGAACACCATCGGCCTGGTCACGTCCGGCGGGTTTGCGCCGACTGTGCAGGCGCCGGTCGCGATGGGCTACATCGACAAGAATTTTGTAACGGCCGGTCAGCGGATTTTCGCCGAGGTGCGCGGCAAGCGCATTGCGTTGCGAATTTGCGACCTGCCTTTCGTTCCGCATCACTACAAACGCAGCTGAACCGCGGAGGCCAATCGCGATGTTGAAATTCACGGAAGACCACGAATGGCTTCGTATCGAAGGCGATATCGCTACCGTTGGCATCACCGATTATGCCCAGGAACAGCTCGGCGATCTCGTGTTCGTTGAATTGCCGGCGCCCGGAGCGATACCGGAAAAAGGAGCACCAGCGGCAGTTGTCGAATCGGTAAAGGCCGCTTCGGACGTTTATGCGCCGGTAAGCGGTGAAGTCACCGAGATCAATCAAGCTATCGTCGATGAGCCGGCGCTCGTGAACCGCGATCCGATGGGCAAGGGCTGGTTCTTTAAAATCAAGATTTCCGATCCGACTCAGATCGAGCGCCTGCTCGACGAGAAAGCGTACCAGGCGATGATTGCGTGAAGGATTCCGCCGCGGTCAAGCCGAAGCTGCGATCAAAGAGGTGAAAGCGATGTTTCCCAGGAGCTGCGCCGCCGATTTTGACCCGAGCGATTTTTCCTGCCGTCATATCGGACCGTCGCCGGGAGAGATGAGTGAAATGCTCTCGACCGTCGGAGTATCCGACATCGGTGAGCTCATTGCACAGACGGTTCCCGATGCGATTCGACAAGCTGACCCGCTCGCGCTCCCGCCCGGAATTTCGGAGGCGGAAGCGCTGCGGAAGCTTCGCGTCCTCGCCGGCAAGAACAAGGTTTTCACGTCGCTGATCGGCCAGGGCTACTATGGAACGATCTTGCCGCCGGTGATTCAGCGCAACATCCTTGAAAATCCCGCCTGGTACACGGCCTACACGCCCTACCAGCCGGAGATCAGCCAAGGGCGGCTGGAAGCACTGTTGAATTTCCAGACCATGATCTCCGAGCTCTGCATGCTCGACATAGCGAATGCATCGTTGCTCGACGAGGCGACGGCGGCGGCGGAAGCCATGGCGATGGCACGGCGGGTGGTGAAAGCACGCGCCAACGCGTTCTTCGTCGACGCCGAATGTCATCCCCAGACGATTGCAGTGGTGCGCACACGCGCCGAGCCGCTGGGTTGGAGCATCAAGGTTGGCGATCCGTTGAAAGAGCTCGAGCCGGCTGCAGTGTTCGGCGCGCTGCTGCAATATCCCGGGAGCTCAGGCGAGATCCGGGATTTTCGCGCCGTCATTTCGGCGTTGCACGCGGCTGGCGCGCTGGCTGTCATGGCGGCCGATCCGCTTGCGCTCGCTCTGCTGACTGCGCCCGGCGAATTGGGAGCGGACATCGCGATCGGATCGACTCAGCGCTTTGGCATGCCGATGGGCTATGGCGGTCCGCACGCCGCCTTTATCGCAACGAAGGAGGCCCATAAGCGCGCCCTTCCCGGCCGCATCGTCGGGGTGTCGGTCGATTCCCGCGGCCAATCGGCCTACCGGCTCGCTCTGCAGACCCGCGAGCAGCATATCCGTCGCGAGAAGGCGACCTCCAACATCTGCACTGCGCAAGTTCTCCCGGCGGTGATCGCGGCGATGTACGGCGTCTATCACGGCCCCGACGGTCTCAGGCATATCGCGCGCCAGGTGCATCGCACCGCTGGAGTAGTGGCCAAGGGGCTGGCGGCGCTTGGCTGGCGCGTGCAGCAACTCGCGTTCTTCGACACCATCACGATTGAAGTGGGCGCGCGTCAACACGAAATTCTCAACAACGCCGCGGAGAATGGAATTAATCTGCGCAAGATCGGCGCCGCCGCGCAGGCCCGCCTCGGTATCAGTTGCGATGAGACAACCACGCCGGCAGTCGTCGAGGCAGTGTGGCGGGCGTTCGGATCACGAACCAAGATTCCGCTCGCCCTCCCCTCGTTCGAACAACTGAACGCGCAAACGGATAGCGCGATCCCCCCGCAACTCGTCCGTCGCAGCGACTTCCTGACCCACCCGGTTTTTCATCTCTACCGCTCGGAAACGGAAATGCTGCGCTATATGCGCCGGCTTTCCGATCGCGACCTTGCTCTCGATCGCAGCATGATTCCGCTCGGTTCTTGCACGATGAAGCTCAACGCGACGGCCGAAATGATCCCCATCAGCTGGCAAGAATTCGCCAATATTCATCCCTTCGCGCCCGCGGAGCAAGCCGAGGGCTACGCCGAGCTAATGGCGGACCTTTGTGCGAAACTGTGCGAGATCACGGGTTATGACGCGATCTCGCTGCAACCAAACTCCGGCGCACAGGGCGAATATGCCGGGCTGCTCGCCATCCGCGCTTACCATGCCAGCCGCGGGGAGTCGCAGCGCACCGTCTGCCTGATCCCAGCGTCGGCGCACGGTACTAATCCCGCGTCCGCGCAAATGGCCGGTATGGACGTCGTCGTCGTCAGTTGCGACAGCCACGGCAATGTCGACCTCATCGATTTGCAGAAGAAGGCAGAGCAATATTCCAGCCGCCTCGCCGCGATCATGATCACCTATCCGTCCACGCACGGGGTATTCGAATCGGGAATTTCCGAGATTTCCAAGATCGTCCACGCCCACGGCGGACAAGTGTACCTCGACGGGGCGAACCTCAACGCGCAGGTCGGTTTGGCCCGGCCGGCGAGCTATGGCGCTGACGTCGGCCATGTGAATCTGCACAAGACGTTTTGCATTCCCCACGGCGGCGGCGGGCCCGGCATGGGCCCAATCGGGGTCAAAGGGCATCTTGCGCCTTTTCTTCCCGGTCATCCAGAATTGCCGAGTAGACCCGCACAAGTCGGCGCCATCAGCGCCGCGCCATTCAGCTCGGCGGGCATTCTGCCGATTCCATGGGCCTACATCGCGATGATGGGGGGCAATGGCCTGCTCGCCGCTACGCAAGCTGCCATCTTGAATGCCAACTACATCGCCAGGCGGCTCGAAGGTCATTACGCGCTGCTTTACAAGGGACCGCATGGACGCGTGGCGCATGAATGCATCATCGACACGCGGCCATTCAAGGACACCGCCCAAGTTACGGTGGAAGACATCGCGAAGCGGCTCATCGACTACGGCTTTCACGCGCCGACCATGAGCTTCCCGGTTGCCGGGACTCTGATGATCGAACCCACGGAGTCGGAATCGAAGGCGGAACTCGACCGCTTCTGCGATGCCATGATCTCAATCCGATCGGAGATCGCGGCCGTCGAGCAAAAAGTGATGGACCCCGAAAACAACGTGCTCAAGAACGCGCCGCACACCATTTCCGATCTCGTCGATGAGACCTGGGACCGCCCTTATGCGCGCGCGGTCGCCTGTTTTCCGGCGAAGCGGCTATTACGCGACAAGTATTGGTCTCCGGTGAACCGGGTGGATAATCTCTACGGCGACCGCCATCTCGTCTGTTCGTGCCCGCCGATCGAAAGCTACCAGTCGGCGGCGGAATGACGCGAGCCTATATAAAGCGATGTAAACTCGGAGAGGTCGGCGCTCCGTTCGCCCGTTAGCTGACCCAGAGGTGGCGAAACTCCGTCGCGACGACTCGGTCGTAGGGGACCGCTCTCTGCAGCAACCCGCTTGCCACAGCAAAGCGGTTGAGGCCGGCGACCGCCGCTTCCGAGATGCCCGGGTCATAATAGGGCAGATCGCGGGCGACCACGTGCGCGATCAGCGCCGCCTCGGTTGGTGGAAACAATGCCTGTCCCACCTTTGTGGCGAGGCCGACGTCGTCTTTTAAGGCCCGCTGGGCCTTCACCACGGCACGCACGGCGGCCGCCGCCATGTCCGGATCGCGCCGGATGACGTGATCGCTCGTCACTAGGGTTGGCAGCGTGTAGTGAAAAGCCGCCGGCGGGCCCAATCCGCGCCGCACGTCAAGGATCACTTTGCCGACGCCCGCGCGGACAGCGTTCTCGGCCCCCATGGCATTCGCCCAAAATCCATCGAGCTTGCCGTCCGCGAGCGCTTTCGCCGCCGCTACTCCAAAAGATACGCCGGGCTCACTTGCGCCGGGAACGCCGACGATGTGCACGCCGTCGCGATCGAGATCGAGTCCCGCATCGATCAAGAGCAGTTTCAGTCCCTGATCCACCAGCGGTGCCGCGCCGATCGTGCGGCCCTTCACGGCGTTAACATCGCCGGGAGTTGCGGCAAGATCGGCCCGCATGACCAGAAGCCAGTACATTCCCTGGGCTAGCGCAGCGAGCAATTTGGCGCCCTCCCCTTCGGGAAAGGCCCGAAACACAACATGCGCGGGACCCGCGACGAAATCGATCTTGCCGTCGCGCAGCGCCTCATAAGCTTTGTAATTCGGGAAGATCAGCTCATGGGCGACGTCGAGCCCTTCCCGCGCGAAGAAGCCGAGCTCGATTGCAGCAATCGCCGGAAAATACGAGTTCGAGACGAGATCCGGCACCGCTATGCGTGCAACGCTCACACCACCTCCTGCCGCGCGAGACGCACAATCAACGTCAGTTCGCTACGAATCCCGGCGCATAGACGTCGTTCACGGTCACCGGCGCCTTGAGCTTGAAGACGCTGTTGACGACGTCGATCGTTTCTTGGAGGCGGGCGGGATCGATGCGGCCGAGGTCGCTGCCCTTGATTTGCGCCAGTTCGGCGACTGCCTTGGTTTCCCCCTCGGCAACTGCGACATCGATCGCCGGGTGATATTTGTTCATTATCCGGCCCGCCTCGTCGGGCCTGGCGAACGCGTCCTCCATGCCGCGAATGGTGGCAGCGACAAACCGCCGTACAAGGTCGGGCTTGCTCGCGATGGTATTGTCGGTCGCAATGATGCCGTTACCGTAGAAGCTCACACCCGCATCGGCAAACGCGAAACGGACGAGCTTGGCCGGAGCTGCTTGCATGCGCAAGAGCGGCTCACCGACCGTGAATTGACCGACACATGGCACTCGATTGCCGGCGAGCAGTCCCGGTAGCGAATCGCTGCCCGCAATGACCCACTTCACCTTGCTCGCGTCGAACCCGGCGGCCTTGGCGTAGACCGGAAACATGTCGACCGTTGCTCCGCCTGCTGGATTTGCAATCGAGGCTCCCTCGAGATCGCTGGACCGCTTGATCCCGGAGTCCTCGCGGCAGAACACCGCCTGCGGGGGCTTGGCATACACGATCGCAACGAGCTTGGCCGGAATTTGATCGTTCCCGCGCGCCAGCACGAGC
>Ga0081540_1001365_pt1 | contig 21178 bp, 18 predicted proteins | sample TabmetS2T1R1_FD_71024 | JGI IMG/M metagenome (GOLD analysis project Ga0081540, IMG submission 71024) | Tabebuia heterophylla rhizosphere microbial communities from the University of Puerto Rico - S2T1R1 | ecosystem: Host-associated > Plants > Roots > Rhizosphere ... | reverse complement strand
GAGGTCGAAATTCGGCGATGACTTGCCTGCACCTACGCCACCGAGTGCTCCAGCGATCAGATTGATCAGAATCTGTTCCATTCTTGATCTCCTCCATGCGAATCGCGACGAATGGGTTTGATCAGGCTATCACCGCGCACACCAACTTACTCCCGGGAGAAGCACGCCCCTGAATAAAAAATCGGGTGCGGAAATCACCCCGGCGCCGTACCCACAGCCATACACAGGCATTGCCGCCCAGAAGTTTGCCGGGCCGAATTCGAGGGGCTATAACTCGGTAAAGTTTGCGAGAACGGTGCTACAATGGGTTTGCAATCATTATCCGACCACAGCGTTACTGTGCTTTACGAAAACATCAGGCACCAGGTTGAAGCTGATCGGCCCCACGAATATCGCCTGACATCAACTCCGCTCATTAAACAGCGGGATGGCGGCATCAGTTACGGCCTGATTCAGTCGTTGCGCGAGAAAAACATCAACGTCGTCGACTACAAACCGAAAGGCGACAAGCAGGAACGCCTCATTTGTCAAATCGACCTGTTCGAGGGCGGATCGGTGCTCCTGCCAAAGGATGCGCCCTGGTTGGAAGAGTTTGTTTCGGAGTTACTCTCATTTCCCGGCCGGCACGACGACCAGGTCGATGCGCTGGCCCAAGGTCTCGCCTGGCGACGAGAGACGTGGAAGGCACCGCTTGTTCAGCGACGGACTTTTGGATCATATTGAATCTTTCTCTCGATCTGTCGCGGGTTTGAGCGCGGTTCGCGCCGTATTGCCGGCCCGGCATGCATTCGACGGCAAGGCGAAATAGATCGCCTATGTTCGGAAGTATTCAAGACATTGAATAAACTAAACTATTTCTTCTGCTTGCACTTAACTGCACTCATTCTGGCCGGATTTTAAAGAGTTTCGCCCCTGCCCTGGAGGCGGAAGAAGATCAAATCTCACCCACGGTCTCCCTATTCCGTTTACGCGGCTATCGCTTTTCGGCTTTTTTCATTCGCGGCCTGTCCCTACCGCAAAACAATCCTTACGTACTGATGATGCAGTCAGCCGAGAATGGGCCGCGCCTCGATACTTCCAGATCGCTGAACTCGACGGTGAACGGGCGCATCCTTGCACAAGGCCAGGTGCGTTCGGACTGCATTGTAATAGTCCATGTATGAAGACGTGGCGCAGGTGCCGCTCGCCGAACACAACGATATGGTCAAGGCACTCCCGGCGGATCGAGCCGATCAGGCGCTCGGCATAGCCGTTCTGCCACGGCGAGCGCGGGGACGTGGGACGATCCCGAATGCCGAGCGAGCAGACGCGGCGAATAAAGACATTGCCGTAGCAACGATCGCGGTCACGGATCAGATAACGGCGGCGCGTGGTTGCGCAAGAAGGTTTGCCATCCATGGCTGGGTGGCCCCCGTCGCTTCACCATGAATTTGGCGACGCTCGACTGCGCGACCTCAAACCCGAGCTTGAGCAATTCGCCGTGGATGCGTGGCGCCCCCAATGCGGATTTTTGATGCTGATCCGCCGGATCAATACGCGCAGTTCGGTGTCGATCTGCGGTCGGCCTCCTGAAGATCGCAACTTCCAACGCCAGTAGCAGCGAAAACCGGCCCTGTGCCAACGCACGAGCGTCTCGGGCCGGACGATGGTGAGGACCGACAAGATTGATGGAAACCAGCGGTATAGCTGCATCAAGAACCAACGATCATGGTTCGTGAGCCGAATGCGACCCTGCAGCCTCCGCCGCAAGACCATCAACTGATGTCGAAGCGCCGCGTTCTCAGCTTCAAGCCGCAACCCCGACTTGAACGACGAGGTCAGGACGGCCAGCACAAAACAGAGAGGCCCGATCATCAGGCCAGCTTAGGCGATTCCGTCACATCATCAACTCGGACAAGGTTTTCGGTACACACAGGTTTCATTTATCGTGCGGGCGCGAGAACTATGTCCGCTAGCCAGCGCACATCGTGCTCAACTCGGCGGCGGCGGCACTTCCGAGATGGGCCAAACCGGAAATGACCACCGGCCATTTTGCCACGTGGGAATTACCGCTGAAACATGGTCAGGCGCAGTCTGAAGGCTGTCAAGCTAGCAAGGTGAAACGTTTGCGCCCCAGACAAGCGCGCCGTGGTTCGAGGGTTTCACCTTTTACCTTTTGACTATGACAGCGGTCATTGTGGCCGAGATACCAGGCCGGCAACGCGACGGAAGCGATAACGTGCCATGGGTATCCGGGACAAGCCTATTGCAGCAGCCTCACCCTGGCAGAATGGCTTTGCCACTGATCGGGTCGATCCGCCGCGAGTGCTTGGATCACATCGTCGTTCTCGGCGAGGCCCATCTACGCCGAATCCTGCGATGCTACAGGCGCTACTACAACGACGTCAGAACTCATCGGTCATTGGACAAAGACTCGCCTGTCTCTCGTCCGGTTCAGCGGTCCGGACGCATCAAATCGTATCCCGTCCTTGGCGGACTCCATCACCACTATGGCCGAGTTTGAGTTTTCGGTACACACAGTCCGTCTCCGCATCAAGGCGGAACGGACCGAGGACGTACGTTCCGGCCATCTCCCGATCTAGCGCCAGTTCAGAAACGCTTAAGAAGTTTTTCGGCGCAATTTCCTGACTTCCGGCCGGTGCGGGCTCAGATTGCTACGGCCCGACGACGGACGCTTCAGATCATGGTGCGGGTCGTGCGCCAAGGCAAGGAGATCGCTCGGTATTCGAGCTCCGGGAGAAACGCAAATACGAGCACATCCCAAACGAAGGGAACAAGGAATGCTTGACACTGAAACAAGGAGCGCCTTAGCCAGCGGGACTGAGGCCGGACAAGATTCGCACTGTTTGCGACGCGACGGTGATGATTTTAGCGCCGAGGCGCTTCAAATGAGTTGGCCTCCAGCCAGGTCTGATGAGGTCGTGTCTGGCGCGCTTCTGGAAAGCCATTCTCGCAGATCGGTGCTTTACCTCGCAGTTGCCGGTGTCGCGGGCCTTCTGCCACTGCAGGGCGCGCAGGCCGAGGAACCGACGCTCCCCAAAGTTAGCGACCTGCTCGCCCGCGACGGCAGCGAGGGCAAGCCTATCGCCCTGAAGGCGTCCGACCTTGAGCCCGGCAAGCCTGTGCTCGCATTTCCATTCGAGTTGGACGCAAATAAGATGCGCGACGGTTCGCGCCTCAACAAGGTCGTGCTCTTGCGGTTCGACGAGGTTAGCCTCGACGACGATGAGACAAAGGCGCGCACCGCGGGCGGCGTTTTAGCGTTCTCCGCGGTATGTACGCACCAGGCCTGCGACGTAAAGACTTGGCTCGCCGCCGAGAAGGCTCTGGTCTGCTTCTGTCACAGTTCGAAGTTCCTTCCGCTCGAAGGTGCGCGCGTGATTGCCGGTCCCGCGCCGCGCGCACTTCCTTTTCTGCCGCTCAAACTTGACGGCGAGGTGCTGGTCGTCGCGGGCACGTTCAGTACCCCGCCCGGTCCGCAGAAAGCTTGAAACTCGCCACAATCAACTACCAGCACAAAAACCATTAGGGAGAGAAAGCCATGAGGGGTAGATCGAAAACGGCGGCGCTGGCCGCCGCGTTGTTCAGCTTCGTCGGCCCAGCGTCGGCCGCGGATTATGCCCCCGTCACGGATGCTCGGCTACAAGACCCCGAGCCCCACAACTGGCTCATGTACCGCGGCAACTATGGCGGCTGGGGCTATAGCCCGCTGGCACGCATCACCGCAGCGAACGTTTCCGGACTTCAACTGGCCTGGTCGTATTCGACGGGGCAGGTAGAAGGCCACCAGTCACCACCGATCGTCAATAACGGCGTGATGTTCGTCACCACTCCCGGGGCACAGGTGATTGCGCTCGACGCCAAGACCGGCAGCGAACTGTGGCGCTACAAGAAAGAGTTGCCGGCAGAGTTGCAGCAGTTGCATCCCACCAACCGCGGCGTGGCGCTTTATGGAGACAAGGTTTATGTCGCCACGGTCGATTGCCACCTGGTCGCCCTCGACGCGAAGACCGGCAAGGTGGTGTGGGACAAGGCGCCCGCCGACTGGAAGAGCATCCACTACATGACGCTGGCTCCGCTCGCGGCCAAAGGCAAGATCATGGTCGGATCCTCCGGTGGCGAGACCGGCGTGCGGGGCTTCGTCGCTGCCTTTGATGCCGAGACAGGCAACGAGGTTTGGCGTACCTGGACTATCGCGGCGCCCGGTGAACCCGGCGGCAACACTTGGCCTGGCGAGAGCTACAAGAACGGCGGCGGCTCTATTTGGATCACGGGCACCTACGACCCCGCGACCAACCTTGCTTTCTGGGGTACGGGCAACCCCGCGCCGTGGCCGACCGAAGGCCGCAAGGGCGACAACCTGTACACCACCTCGACGATTGCGCTCGACGTGGATAGCGGAAAGCTCAAGGGTTACCACCAATACACTCCCAACGATGCCTGGGACTGGGATGAAGTTTCGGCTCCAGTGCTGATCGACGCGACGGTGAACGGCAAGCTGTCCAAACTCGCCGTTCATGCGGCGCGTGACGGCTACCTTTGGGTGCTCGAACGCACCAGCGACAAGATCAACTTCGTGAATGCTTGGCCATATGTCTATAACGACGTCTTCACCGGCATCGACAAGAGCACCGGGCGGCCGTCTTACGATCCAAGCAAAGTCCCGGGGGCCGGCAGGGCCGTGAAGTTCTGCCCGTCGTTGTGGGGCGGCAAAGACTGGCCGCCGGAGGCTTACAACCCCAAGACCGGCCTGTTCTATGTCCCGGCCAACAACAACCTGTGCGCTGAGCTGCCCGCCGCCGATAAGCCTACGCCCTACAAGGCCGGAGATCTTTACATCGGCTATCCGATCGAGGGCGTGCTCGGTAGTCTGCGCTTCAAGGACAACACCAAGCCGGATAGCATCGGCGAGTTGCAGGCTTGGGACGTGACAACTGGAAAGCTGCGTTGGGCGCATAAATTCCCGACTTTTCAGTGGGCGCCGCTTCTTACCACCGGTGGCAACCTCGTCTTCGCAGGGGGCACAAACGATCGCATGTTCCGTGCGTTTGACGCCGAGACGGGTAATGCGCTGTGGCAAACCCCAATGCCATCTGGCGTGACGGGTGTACCCTCCTCCTTTGAGGTGGACGGCGAGCAATATGTAGCGGTGCTGGCGGGGTGGGGTGTAGACGCACAGCGCATGCAGGACGGCTTCAATTCGCTCGGCGCCAAGACCATCGTGCCGCAGGGCGGCGTGGTAATGGTCTACAAGCTTGCTAAATCGTGAGACGATCGACGAGCATTCCGTTTCACAAATGCAGCGCCTGCCGCACTCCCGGTGTGCTAGGCGCTGCTCGTTTCCGCGGTATCGCGAGCCCTGCCGGACATCATTGTCCTCATCTCGCAATTCGGCGCCCTTCCGGGTAACGAAGACACCTGTCGGAGTTCTTGAGGTGACGGAATAGGCTAAGCGGGATGAACTCAGCTTGAATCGATTGGGGAGATTGAACGAAGCCGCTGGCGCGGCGGTTGAGGAGAGATCGCAAAGGTAGGGTCCCGTCTGCAATGATTGCGGGTTTTCGAAGTCCACAACCCCTTAGTCAACGGTTTTCCGATGGCTGAGATCAGCTGCGTGTACTGAAAACCTCATCTGGGTGTGATGCCAAGATGGAATCGCCTAAGCTGGCGGGATGATCGGGCTTCTGCTTCGCTCTGTCCGCCCTAGCCTCGCCATTCAGGTCGAAGTTGCGGCCTGAAGCCGGCGGGCGGAGGACCGCGTCCGCTACATTGAGAGCCTGCGCAAGGCAGGATTGCCGGAGTGAGCCGCAATCTCCTGAACGAATCCACGGCCGCTGAGTCATGGCAGACCTAGTTACCACGGGAGGGTTGAGGCGCCCCTCGCCGGCCGGATGAATGCACCTCGTCCGCAATAGAAAGGATGTTCTTGAAACGGGAGATGCTTGATCAGAAAACCGTAGCAAGCCGTGTGCAGCGCCTAATTGACCAGTCGCGATTGCCGCAGCCGAAGACGCTGTGTTCAACTAGCGCGCACCTTCCTCCTCTCCCGCTCGACCTCCTCGGCGTCCTTCCTCGTCGATATTCATCAGGTCGTTTTTGGCATGTCGGATCCGACGCCCGTGCCAATCATCATGGGCACCGCGCCGAGCAGGGCTGTCATCGTGGTCATCAGAATCCCGAGCGCTGTTGATCGGCACCAAGCAAAGCCGGACAAATGGCGTTCTCGTTACCGTGCGAGATTCCGGGCCGGGGCTCCGGAACATCTTGAGCGCATCTTCGAGGCTTTCTACACCACGAAGTCCAGCGGAGTGGGGATGGGGCTGTCGATCTGCCGGTCCATCATCGATGCCCATGGGGGCACCGACAGCACGCGCAGTATGCGACGGCACGGTGGCCCAGCGAAACGGGCTCGCCGCCGCGGAACAATGTGTCCGTCTCCGCATCAAGGCGGAACGGACCGAGGACGTACGTTCCGGCCATATCCCGATCTAGCGCCAGTTCAGAAACGCTTAGTAAGTTTTTCGGCGCAATTTCCTGACTTCCGGCCGGTGCGGGCTCAGATTGCTACGGCCCGACGACGGACGCTTCACATCATGGTGCGGGTCGTGCGCCAAGGCAAGGAGATCGCTCGGTATTCGAGCTCCGGGAGAAACGCAAATACGCAAAATAGGAGATTCCAATGACGGTCCTTCCGACTGCAGTGTTGATGCAGCGCGCACAATCCCGGCCTGAAAGCACGGCTTTCGTCTTCCAAGAAAACGTGTGGACATATCAAAAGCTTGCTCAGGAATCCGAGCGTGTCGCGCGAGGCCTTGCGGCGAGCGGCGTCAAAGCCGGCGATCGCGTCGTGCTGCATATGATGAACCGGCCCGAAATGCTCATTGCCTATTATGCGTGTTTCAGGTTGGGTGCGATCGCGGCGCCGCTTCGCACCGCCTTCAAGTTTGCCGAGCTCGCGCCCATGCTGCAGCGGCTTCAGCCTGCGCTCTATATCGGCCAATCTTCGCTCTACCCCAACGTTGCCGCGGTCAACGCCGCGATCCTTCCTCGCCAGAAACGCGTTATCCTCGATGACGCCAATGGAATGCACGGTGTGCAATCGTGGGAGGCGCTGAAACAGTCCGCCCATGCGGATTTGCCGATCCCGGCCTCAAGTGAGCCCGCAGTGCTCATCAACACCTCTGGCAGCACCGGCCAGCCCAAATTCGTTGTGCATACGCAGGCTACGCTTGCGGCAATGACGCATCTTCTCTGCAAGCATTTCGGCCTTTCACCGGATGGCGTCATCGTCTCACCACTGCAATTGGCACATGGTACCGGCCTCTTCTGCTCCCTGAGCTTTGTCCAAACCGGTGTGCCCTTCATCATGCTCCAGAGCGCCGACCCTGACATCGTCCTTGACAGTATCGAACGCTATCGGGCCACCTGGCTGCTCGGTTTTCCTTACCAATACGCTGGACTGCTGGAGGCGCAGCAGGCAAAGCCGCGCGACGTGTCATCGCTCCGGGTTTGTCTGACCGGAGCTGACGCTTGTCCGGTCGAACTGCAGAAGCGGGTCACGGCAGCCTTGAGAGCGCCCCTCTACAACGTTTGGGGAGCCACCGAGGTCGCAGGCCAGCTGACCTTCGGACTGCAACCTGGACCCGTGGTTCGCATCACCGAGGACGCGCAAATTCGGCTTGTGGACGAGAATGGTACCGATGTTGCACATGGTGAGATCGGCGAACTCCTGATCCGCGGACAGAATGTTTTCGTCGGTTACTGGAACGATCCGGCGGCGACCTCGCAGAGCCTGAAGAACGGCTGGTATCACACCGGTGACCTCATGCGACGCGGGGAGGGCGATGAGCTCTGGTTCGTGTCACGCAAGAAGGACATCATTATTCGTGGCGGGACCAATATCTCGCCGGCCGAGGTGGAAGAAGCTTTGGTTGCCTGCCACCCTGCGGTGGAGGAGGCGGCCGCGGTTGGCAAGCCCGATCCGGTGCTCGGTCAGCGCCTGTTTGGCTTTATTAAGCTCGCGGCTGGTGCGAAGGAAAGCGTCGTCGCCGAGGTTCTTCAGAACGTCGCGGCGCGCCTTGCACCCTATAAGATTCCCGAAGGTCTACGGGCGATCGATGCGTTGCCGCGCAACGCGCTGAGCAAGGTCGACCGCAGGGCGTTGGAGAGAATGATTGGCGAAGATGAGAGCGCTGGCTCTCGGTCCGAAGCTGCGCCCTCGCGCGCGGGCGGCGAACGGCTCGCACGTCGCGTCGCGCTCGAATGTAATTGGAAACGAAGGCCCAGAGCCACAAGCCAACAATCGTGATGGCTGGCTCGTGTCCGCGGCGCTGCCAACGCGTGTTGTTACCGTCCACAATGAAATATCGGAGGGCCGGCGAGAAGTCCTCGACGCTATCAACAGCCGCTCATGCGAGAACGACCGTCGATCGCCGCGGCTACGCGGGTGTGAAGAAAACCAGATCAGTCGCGATCATGTCGCCTAATCAGGAGAATACGAAGATGACTCAATTGATCAAAAAAAGCTTCATCGACTCTGGTAAGCCGACCTGCCGAGTCGTTCGCTCAAGCTGCTCCTTGTCGGCCTTTCGATCCTGTACGTGCATCGTGCGGTGACAGTTCGGACAAATAGCCACAGTATTTTCTACGGTATCCGGGCCTACTCGGCGCAACCGCCGATTGGGTCGCAGGTCCCCCCTAGCAGCAACGCTTGGTCAAGGCTCGGGGTTCGTCACGTACGAGCCAATCGCCGACATCACGGCGCTACAAACTACCACCAAATCGGAGTATTATGCTCGGGATGCCGCGCGATCCGGGAAGCCCCAATGGCAGGGTTCCGGAGTGAACCGTCCTACAGGGCGCCAACACACCGTCGACAAATTGTACGAAAACGGAATCCTTCCTGAGCGGATGGAAATCGCAAAGTACGCGGACCAAAGGTTCAAGAACGATTGCGGCGGTTTCGATCCCGCTCAACTCCAGGCGCAGGCGCGCGCTCGGAAGTTGCAATAAAAAGACAACTGGAGCACCGAGAGAGGAGAACGTTCAATGACGGTTATCGAGCACCTTGCCAAATGGGGTTCCGAAGCGCCCTTCGAACATTCAAAGGCCGCACGCGACGTCGCACGGCATGCCGTCGAAGACGTGATCGCGTGCATCATCGCAGGATCCAGCGATCTTGGCGCCTCAAACGTCCGCAAGATGGTCTTCGCGTCCGACAGCGCCGGTCCGGGCACGGTCGTCGGGGAGGAAAAGACCGTGCTGCCGCAACTGGCGGCGCTTGCAAACGGGACAGCCGGTCACGCATTGGACTATGACGATACGTTCCTTCCGGGCGTCAACCACGCCAGTTCGGTTCTCGTGTCGGCTCTCATGGCGCTTGGTGAGCAGGCGGGATCTTCGGGAGCCGATTTGATCGATGCCTATCTGGTCGGTCTGGAACTCCAATTTGCAGTCGCCAGCGGCGTGATGCGCAGCCACTACGATTTCGGTTGGCACTCCACTTCCACGATCGGGTGCATCGGCGCCGCCGGCGCCTGCGTGCGATTGCTCAAGCTGGATGCCAAGCGCTTTGCGCATGCGCTCAGCCTCGGGACGAGCATGGCGTCCGGATGCAAGGTCCAATTCGGCAGCATGGCGAAGCCCCTTCACGCCGGGCTTTCCGCTCAGCATGCCGTCGAGGCGGCGCAATTGGCCGCGGCCGGCGTCGAAGGACGACTGAATGCGCTCGAGGGCGGGATGGGCTTCCTCGAATTGTTCGGCGGCAAGGGACCGGCGGGCTGGGGAAAGAACATCGAGAAGCTCGGCGCGCCGATGGCCGCTGAATCTCGCGGTCTGATGTTAAAGCGCTATCCGTGTTGCGCCTCGACGCACCGGGTTCTCGACGCGTTCTTCGAGCTGAGGGCCCAAGAGAGGTTCGAGACGGACGACGTCGAAAGCATCAACGCGCTGATCGGGTACAGCAACTCTCGAAATTTGATGTACACGAATCCGGTCTCCGAAATGGAGGCCAGGTTCTCGATGCAATATTGCCTGGCTGTTGCTCTCGTCGACGGCGCTCCGAACCTCAGTCACTTCACGCCGCAATCCGTCAAGCAGGAAAAATACCGCCGTCTTTTCGGACTAACGACCGTGAGCTCCTACGATCCTGCAGACGAGCAGAAGAACATCGACCTGATGCGTCCTCACGTCATTACCGTCAAGCTGAAGAATGGCCGGACGCTGGAACGGGCGCGGGACCTTCCGGTCGGTACCCTCAAATACCCGTTCAGCCTCGAGGACCGCAAAGCGAAATTCGACGATTGCTGCAAATCCCGATTGGACAAGGCATCGTCGGACAAACTGTTCGAGGCCATCAACAATATCGAGAGCGAAAAGCAGCTGTCCCGGTTCACAGGCCTGCTGCGCTTCGGTGCGAAGGCCCCCCACGCATCCCGCACCCCGACCTTCGCCTGAGCACGACCGGATGCGCGGCCGCTGGCCGTGCATCCGGTCCACGCAATCCCGTCATTCGACGAGGGATTATATGTCGTCGGAGCTACTCCCCCTGAGCCAGGTCCGCGTAGTGCTCAACGGCCGCGGGTCCATTTGCGTGCATGCTGCTCAGTGCGCGGTCATCTCAGTGCGCGTCCTGAAGCGTCGACAAAGCCTTGATCTGTCCGGAAACTGACGACCCGTCGCCCTTCACGACCCATTTGCCGGACAAAGCTCTCTTGGCCAATCCACCGCACGATTTTTGTGCCGCCCTGATCAACCTCGAACACGCGACGAAACTCGCCCGGTGGCACACTCGACGGATCATAGGCGGCCTTGTGGACGGCGGCATAGAGCTGCGGCTCAAAGGCACTGAGTGTAGCGTCATCGAGCCGGCGATACTGCACCCGGCGCAGCTCATGGTCCTCGGGCAGTTCGCGTTTCAGCTTCACGGCCAGATCGCGGCGATAACGCGCAAGGTCCTCGCCCAAAACCGGGCTCGGCGCCCTGATATCCTAACGGCGAGCGCATCGTCAGCGCGCTGTTGAAAAGTCCGCGCGCGGCTTTGCATCTCCAAAAGCTGCTCACGGTTCATCGAGGCAACGGCAGACATCATCACTCCTCGCTTAAACTGATCGCGGCCGGCGCGCGCCTTTTGCGGCGCTTGTGGCGGATAGCCATGGGCCGCCGGATCGGATTGCGGATCATCGATCGGATCGGTGCCGGAGGCCAGCGGGTCGAAGCCTTGCGCATCGCGCCCGCCCTTGACGTAGCCCAGCGGTACGCTCGGATAGGGACAGTACCGGGCGCGGCGGTTCATTGGTGCGCAACGGCGCCGGCTCCTCGGGGTCGGCATCAGCGGCATAGCCTTGCGGATCATACTTTTCCTGATCCGGCGGGCCCGACGGCCCGCCGTCATGCGGGGCCGGCGCACAATCCGGATCAGGCAGCGCGTCCAACATCTGCCGAATTTCGCGCTGCTCGCGCTCCTGATCGGCCCGGCGCTTCGCGGCAGCCTCGGCCTTCGCCTCAGCTTCACGCTTCGACACGAAGACGTCGAGGCCACGGGTGAGCTTCACCGGCATCGGCCATGCCGAGGGCGAAGGCGTCGAGGGCGGCGCCGCGGGTATCGAGGCGTTCGGACAAAGCGAGCAGATGCTGCTCGCGCCTCGCTTTGCGCTACGAACTGCATAAAAGGCAGGAACTCGAATCATAGTTGCCTGACCGGGCGATTTTGCCTGTCAGGCCTGATTGAGCGCCTCGAGGCTCTCAGGCAAAATTTGTCCACCGTCCACGATCAAAGTTTGTCCGGTGATATAGCCGGCTTGGTGAGCGCCATAAACCTTCGTATCGTTCTGTGCCCCCTTAGGATGCCCGACCATTACCTGCGTCCAATTGAGCCGCTGATCGCGATCGTCTTAAGCTGCATGCGTTGGAAGAACGCATTTTCCAGGAGCTGGATCGAACTGCAAGGAGACTACCAATGTTGCTTTTGCTCATTCGCATGATCCAGGCGTTCCGGGACCGTCAGCGCAATATCGCTGAGCTGTCCCAGTTCAGCGATCGGGAGCTGGCCGATATGGGCCTTCATCGCTCGGACATTCCGCGCGTAGTAGCCGGCAACTATAACGGCTGATCCACCGTTGAGCAAAACCGTTCACGCGACGACAAGCTCATTCGAGAGAACGACGCAGAAGAAGCGGCAAGGACCGCGTCGCGTTGCTGCGTCGTCCAGATGCGGCGACCTTCGACGTTCTCGTCAAGGCGACCGGTTGGCAGCAACATTCCATTCGGGGCTTTCGGGCCGGAACGGTTCGCAAGAAGCTGAAGCTACCGTCGCGCTCAGAGAAGATCGACGGCGCTAGGATCTATCGGATTGGGGCGGGCAAACCGGCCAAGGCCGCACGACCGGATCGTTCGTGCGCGGCTTGATCCGATGACCGGCAGATCTATCGGGATGGACGACTTGAGGCCGAGATCGGTCGTTTGCCCGACCTCAGCTTTCAGGAGCTTAGGGCCCGCTGGAAGGCGTTGTTCGGCAACCCGGCGCCGCTCTCACTACGCCGCAGGTTCCTGGCGCACGCAATCGCCTACCAAATGCAGGTCAATGCATATGGTGGGCTATCCGCATCCGCAAAACGGCGACTTCAGCAGATAGCGGCTGCCGTGCGCCGTGGCGATCTCGACGTCGCTGGGATCGCCAGCAGGATTCGGCCGGGGGCACAGCTGATCCGCCAATGGCGAGACCAGACTCATACAGTGACCGCGACGAAAGATGGCTTTGAGTGGAAGGGGCGGATTTTCAAATCTCTTTCGGCGATCGCCCGGCAAATCACGGTACGAATTGGAATGGCTACACCTTCTTCGGAGTCAAGCGGGTTTCACCAGGTAACAAGAACGCTGCCGGCTCCCGATAGAAGCCCGGAGTGGCGCCGTGAGCAGGTCAATTGAGAACAAAGGATTCTTCGGTGCGCCATTCATACGCGCAAGTCATCCGAGGAAGGCTTGGAGCAGGATTTCAATTCGTTGCACGCACAGCGGGAGTCCTGCGAGCCTTTATCAAGAGCCAGAGGCACGAGGGATAGACGTCAACCACCTACGACAACGGCGGCTATTCAGGCGGTACGATGGAGCGCCCTGCCCTCAAGCAGATGCTGGGTCACGTCCAATCGGGGGCGGTCGATGTTGTGGTGGTCTATAAGGTCGATCGCCTCACCCGCTCGCTCTCGGACTTCGCCAAAATCGTAGAAGTATTCGACAAGGCCGGTGCTTCCTTCGTCTCAGTGACCCAGCAATTCAATACAACAACCTCGATGGGGCGCTTGACGTTGAATGTGCTGCTTTCCTTCGCCCTGGCAGCCGGCAGCATCTTAGCTGCTTGCACGCACGCTGTTCGGCTCGATCCACACCCAGCCAACGAAGCCGGCAAGTGCAGCGCAACTCGCGGGCACCAGCATTGTCGCGTGTAGCGCGCGCTCGAATGCGGCGATTGCCTCCGCATTAGCGCCGGGCTGACCGGACATCACGGCGTTTAAGGCTTCGTTCGCTTGCGCAGGGGTCGTTCCGGTAAGATGATGCAAAAAAAATGCAAAGAACACTGCCCCGAGCGCGGCAACCGCAAGCATGTCAGCTACTCGAGCGACCGCGTTGTTGACGCCCGAAGCAATCCCGGCATGGGCTTTGCCGGCGGCGCCCATCACAGTTGACGTCAGCGGCGGAACCGTAATTGCCATCCCCGCGCCCAGCAAGGACATCGACGGAAAAACGCCTGCCCAGTAAGGTTGTTGCCTGAGATCGACGAACGCGAGCATCGCCAACCCGCAGGTCGCGACGATGGGTCCGACAGTGAGCAGTAGGCGCGACCCCAAACGGTTAGCAATCGTCCCAGCGAATAATGACCCGAATCCCATTATCAGGGCAGAAGGCAGCAACGCCGCGCCGGCTTGTGTCGCGGAGTAGCCACCGAGGCGGATCAAACCGAACGGCAGATAATAGAGCGCGCTTCCGAGCGCGAAGTAGAGCAACAGCGTCAGTACATTCGTTGCTGAAAAATTGCGTGATCGACAGAGCGACAACGGCATCATCGCTCGCTCATGGAGATGAGCTTCGATTACAACGAACGACGTTAGGAAAGCGCTTCCTGCTCCCAGGGCGGCCAGCACTGTTTTGTCGCGAAATCCCGCCGCCGGAATGGCGCTCAGACCCCATGTAATCGCAGCAAGCCCAATCGCCGCAGAGGCTGCGCCGCTCCAGTCGAGTTGCTGCGCCCGGGGATCTTTGCTTTCGCAGCCGAAGCGAAGCGCAAGCCCCGCCGCGGCAATGGCGAGCGGGACGTTGAGGAGGAAGATCGCCCGCCAGGATACCTGATCGACCAGCCAGCCGCCCAACAACGGACCGGCTGCCATCATCAATGCACCTGCGCCCGCCCAGATCCCGATTGCCTTACTCCGTTCATGCTCGCCAAAGGTAGCCCCCAACATTGCCAGACTGGCCGGCACCAGCAGTGCGGCCCCCAAACCTTGAGCCGCGCGGCTGACAACAAGCACCACCTTGTTGGGTGAGAGCCCGCATGCGATGGAGGCGACGATGAATACCGAAACGCCCAGAACAAAAACCCGACGACGGCCATAAAGATCGGCCGCCGAGCCTCCGATAAGCACGAGCGCACCGAGCAGCAGCAGGTAGGCGTTGACGATCCACTGTGTCGCTGCCGCATCCGCATGCAGCGCCTGCTGGATTGCAGGTAACGCGATATTCATTACTGTGCCGTCAAGGAAGGTCATGCTGGACCCGACTATGGTCGCGACCAGCGTCAGCCACTTCCGTCTCTGTGACAAGGCCGCATCAAAGGCCGGTGTCGCCTCGATAACACCGGCATCGCAGGGCGGTCGCACGAATCCAACCATTGGATGCTCGAGAAGGAGGTTATCGCCGGTTAGGGTGCACTTGGCGAATATCATTGGCAACCTGTTGGTCGTTGTCTGCCACGTCTCAGAACCTCCGCGCTCCGTCTTGATATTTCCCCGACGGGTCCACTTCGGTTGGAAGGTTTCCGTTGACTTAGATCAACCTCGCAGCGGCTATAGCAGCGGAGCTTGACAAGTGGACTCGCTATTCGACTCTGAAATTGCCCCGAGGGCTTTGCGTCTGAAGTGAAAGAGTTCAGTAGGTGCCTTATCGCTCTCGCTTCCCTCCTAAGGCGCGATGCTTGCGGTGCCCATCATACGTTTTTTGCCACTTCGCGGAGCTGGAATTTCTGAATCTTGCCCGTCGAGGTTTTGGGCAACTTCGTGAACACGACATGGCGCGGGGTCTTGTAGCTGGCGAGATTCTGCCGGCACCAGGCGATGATCTCCTCGGCGCTGGCGTTTTCTCCTGGCTTGAGCTCGACAAAAGCGCAGGGCGTCTCGCCCCATTTCTCGTCGGACTTCGCAACGACAGCAGCTGCCTGAACGCTGAGATGTTTGTATAGCACGTCCTCGACTTCGATCGAGGAGATGTTCTCGCCGCCCGAGATGATGATGTCCTTCGAACGATCTTTCAGCTGGATGTAGCCGTCGGGATGCATTACGCCGAGGTCGCCGGAATGGAACCAGCCGCCTTCAAATGCCTTCTCGGTCGCCGATTTGTTTTTTAGATAGCCCTTCATGACGACATTGCCGCGGAACATCACCTCTCCAATGGTCACGCCGTCGCGCGGCACCGGACGCATGGTCTCAGGATCCATGACGTCGAGCGCTTCGAGCGGCACGTAGCGCGCGCCCTGGCGCGCTTTCCTGGTCGCCTGCTCGACCGGCCCGAGTGCATCCCATTGCCGGTGCCAATCATTGATCACAGCCGGCCCATAGGTCTCGGTCAGCCCGTAGAGATGCGTGACGTTGAAGCCGGCAGCTTTCATTGCCGCCAGTATGGCTTCCGGCGGTGGCGCGGCCGCGGTGAAGAAGTCGACGACATGCGGCAGCGGCTTCTTCTCGATTGCCGGCGCATTGAGCAGGGTGGCCATCACGATCGGCGCGCCGCACAGGTGCGTTACCATGTGGTCGGCAATCGCGTGATACACCGCTGGCGCGCGCACCGAGCGCAGGCAGACGTGGGTGCCCGCCGCGACCGAGATCGACCACGGAAAGCACCAGCCATTGCAGTGAAACATCGGCAAGGTCCACAAGTAGACTGGATGCTTCGCCATCCCGCAGGTGACGACGTTGCCGATCGCCAAGAGATACGCGCCGCGATGATGATAGACCACGCCCTTGGGGTTACCGGTGGTGCCCGAGGTGTAGTTGAGCGAGATCGCGTCCCACTCGTCGTCCGGGAGGCGCCAAGCGAAATCCGCCTCGCCGCCGGCTAGGAATTCCTCGTATTCGCGCGAGCCGAGCCGCTCTCCGGGCCCTGTGAATTCCGGATCATCGTAATCGATGACGAGCGGCTTGACCTTGGCTAGCCCGAGTGCATTCTTGATGGGCTTTGAAAACTCCCGGTCCATGATCAAGATCTTGGTGTCCGCATGGTCGAGTGTGAAGGCGATGATCCGCGGGTCGAGCCGAGTGTTGAGCGGGTTGAGGACGGCGCCCGTCATCGGCACCCCGTAATGCGCCTCCAGCATCGCCGGCGTATTCGCGAGCATGACGGAGACGGTGTCGCCGCGCTGAATGCCGCTCTTGGTGAGCGCCGAGGCTAGTCGACGGGCGCGGGCCTAAAAATCGGCATAATTTCGCTTGCGCGGCCCGTGGATGATGGCGGTATGGTCGGGAAACACCGAGGCGGCGCGTTCCAGAAACGATAGCGGTGTGAGCGGTTGGAAGTTTGCCGCATTGCGGTCGAGATCGACATCATAGGGACTTTGGGCCATCGCGATTCTATCCTTCTCACGGTTATGACCAGGGTTCGTGCACTTCATTCATCAATGTTCGATTGCATGGGACGGCACGTCGATTAGGGGGCCAAATCTGAGCCCGGACCGGCCGAAAGTCCTGAAACTACAATGAAGAAGTTCCTAAGCGTTTCTGAAAAGGCGCTAGATCGGGAGGCACGGTCAGGCATTAACTTCGTCTGGCATCCGGCAGGGTATGGCAGCATAAGAGCCACGACGCTTTTCAATTCTGCATCTGCAGATTCATCAGCTCGGCCGGAAGCGCCATGTTGTCGTTCATATCTGCGATGATCAGAAGCGATCCGACGACGACAAACGCAACCAAGTCTCTGAGGTCAACACTATCAACCGCAGTCGCGCCCGGCGTTTGGCTCGCAAATTGTCGTTGACCCTGCGGGACTCTTGGCCGCTGGTGGGAAACCGGAATGACTGCTCATGGGGGCGAATTCAACCGGTCAGCGCAACACCTTCTAATCTTGCGAGGTGCGGAGGTGGGCCATGGTGACGTCACGGATTTGGTTCACAGCAGCGCAGAAGTCGAGCTATGGAAGAACGGGCAAAGTGCTGCGGCTATTTCTCGGGCGCTGGAAAGGAAGAACAAGACCGGCGTTGAGCGGATCGTGGTACTCCATGGAGGGATTGTGCCGGCGCTGCGTCGGAGAGCCTTGGCAGCACTAAGGCTTGAGGAACGTGAAGAGACTTCCCGTGGCATTGCGCCAAACGACAACGCTGGGGGCGGCCTGCCTGCCGCCGTTGCGGCAGGTTGCCCAGGGGCCTCGGACGGGCGCCATCGCGCCTGATCTCCCGGCTTACTGTCGGTGGGCCGGTCGACAACCGAAGCAAACATCAGGCAGGGCCTTCCCCAGCAGGGCGCGAAACTTCGAGCCGGGCGAGATTGGCCCCGACCTATTAGGGCCGCCTACAACATGGGCCCGTTCGATCGCGATCAATGCCGGTGAGGAGCAACGGGGTTTCAGCTATAGGCCCACAGGATGATCAATACGATGATAGCATTTATGGTCGCTGCCAGTAGCGAGAGCATCAATACATCTATCGCTGACGGCACCGTCGATCGAACAGCAGGAATTTGTGTTGGCATGGACACCTCCGTGGCATCAATCCTGAGCCGGCTTTCCTGCAGTTCGCGGAACTGTGGCGGAACTCGCTCCAGCATTGCAATCTCCCAGTCAAAGACGCGCCTTGAAACGAAGCTTTGATCCTTACTCGGCGGCGTGCAGCCGCGGCGGATGCACCCCGTTTGCGAGCTGGCTCGCATACACCTGCTGCCAACCGCTCGTGTCGCTGCTGACGAAATACCCGCTACGCGCACCGCCATAGACGCTGGCGTCGTCGGAGCCTGGCGGCATGATCCCCTGGTCGCGCAGTGCGCGTGCTGCCATCAGCAGGCGTCGGCGGTGCGCGTGATCATCTGATCGGATGGCAGATGTCTCATTCGTGATCGACAATCGGCCCCATGCTTTCGGTGATCGCCTGGTCCTGCAGGTGATGCCGTCGATGCCGCACGGGTCGCGATACATCTCTGAAACTCGAAATGACCGTGCGATTGCTGCAGAATTCAACATGACCAGCACCCTCGTGACGAACTTCCGTGTTCGGGTTTCACGTGCCAACAGGCCCCGGGCGCTCAATTGAACACCACGGAGTAATCGTCATAATGGGCAACAGGCAGGTCCCTTGCGCCCATTATGATCTGGAATGGACTGGGTACGTCCGCCGGGTGCGTAAGGATCTGTGCGCTGGCTGGCACGTCGATACGCGCCTGAGTGTTCGAGGTGGCCCAAACTCCGGCACCAGCGAGCATTAACGAAATTGCGGCGACTATACTGATCTTGCGCATTTGTTTCTCCCTTAAATACCAAGTGATCTCCTTGCCTTGGTGCACGACCCGCACCATGATGCGAAGGGTCCGTTGTCTAGCGTTTCTGAGTCTCCTCTTCGGCACGCAGGGATGGCCGCATCAAACCCGAAGCTGAGCGAGGAACGTCCATCCGCACGCGAGCACGGACAATTGGCCGCGCGACGGCTTGGTCATGGTGGAGCATGCGATCTCGTATTCCGCGAGCGTCATAGCTGTGGTCCTTCTGCTGAGAACATGAGGACGCAAACGGCGAAAACCTGTTCCGCGGTTCTGAACCGCTACCGGCGTGGCGGATGGCATTGCTGTGCGTCCTGGTTGAGCGGGCGGGTGTGCGCGCGGCTATGCTGCAATGTCCTGCGAGGCTGCCGTGGCGACGGAAACATCCGCGCGGATCTCGTCGAGATCGAAGTCGAGCCGCGCGCCGACCTTATCGGCGAGCTGGCGCATCGGCCAGTTGTTGCGCGAGATGGACATCCGCAGCGTGGCAATGCCCGCTTGCTCGGCCCAGCGCGTTGCGGCTTCGAGCAGGGCCAAGCCGAGGCCCCGGCGGCGCCAATCCGCGTCGACCGCAAACGCTACCTCGACGACCCGGTCGGAGATCGCAAACGCCTCGACCACGCCGATGAGCCGGCCCGCCCCGGCCCGCCGGGCGGCGGCCGCGGACAGGCTGCCGCTCTTGCCGGCCGCACCGAGAACCGCCACCACCGGTCCCGTGGCCCCGCGGTCGTCGGCCGGGGCGGCCTGGCCGACCACCCGGCTGGTGAGGGCGGGCGCCCCGCACACGTCCAGCACAGCGAGCGCCAGCGGGCCCGGCAGGTCGGCCGGGAGCACCGTGGCGATCGACCGGCCGAACAGGATCGCGTGTCCCCGGCACGGCACCTGTTCGGACCGGCCGTCCCAGCCGGCCAGGCCGTCGGTGATCACTAGTGGGGTGAGGCTGAGCGAGACGAGGGTGGCGATCCGGTCCCCCGGCGCCAGGCCAAGCGGGGAGCCCGGCCCGGCTTTCTCCACCGTGCCGGTGAGCATGCCGCCCGAGCCGGTCACCGGGTTCTGCATCTTGCCGCGTTCGGCCACGATCTGGCAGACGGCGGCCCGCATGTGCGTGGCGGCGCCGCCGGTGGCCTCGCGCAGCTGGCGGAAGGAGGCCGCGTCGAGGTTGAGCCGCTCGACGCGCACCCGCACCTCGTCCGGCCACAGCTGCGGGCCCGCGTCCAGCCGCCAGGCAGCCTGCGGCAGCACCCCCGCGGGCGCCAGCACGCGGTGCAGGCCCAGCGGCGACCCAGGCCCCGGCCGGCTCACTCCCCCGCCCTTCCCGGCGCGTCCGCCGCGTTCATCGTTTCGCAAATTCTTCTTGTGAGAGGCTACTGTCACAGAAGCTTCTTTCGCGTAATGGTTGTTTATACGGCCATGCTCCGCCTGCCAGCGGTGGTGGCCCCCGTGACCGCGGCGCCCGCCGGGCTCAGCCGGGTGCCCGGAGCGTGATCGGCAGCTCGGCGAAGCCGCTGAGCGTGTTGTTGAGGCGGCGGCGCGGCTCGCCCGCCGGCTCCAGGGATTCCACCTGGCGCGCGAGCGCCTGCAGCAGCACCTCGCCCTCCAGCCGCGCGAACGCCGCCCCGACGCAGGCGTGGATGCCGTAGCCGAAGCCGACATGCCCGACGGCGCGGCGCCGGATGTCGAACCGGTCCGGGTCGGGCCACCGGCGGGGGTCGCGGTTGGCGGCCGCGAGGAACAGCAGCACCTTCTCACCGGCGCCGATCGTGACCCCGCCGACCGTGACCTCGCGGGTGGTGGTCCGGAAGAACGTCTGCACCGGCGAGGCGTAACGCAGCGTCTCCTCGAACGCGGCGCCTGCCAGCGACGGGTCCCCGCGCAGCAGCCGCCACTGCGCCGGGTCGCGGGCCAGGCAGTCCAGCGCGCAGCCCAGGCCGATGACGGTGGTGTCCACGCCGGCGGTGAGTAGCGAGCGGACCAGCAGGGCGGCCTCGCCCTCGGTGACCGCCCCCTCGTCGGCGCTGGCGTAGATGCGGTCACCCAGCCCGCCGGGAGCGAGCGCGTCCCGCGCGCAGTGCGCGGCGATCCACGCCGCCACCCCCTGGACCTGCGCCATCGAATCGGCCTGCAGCTGGTTGCGCGGGCCGAACGCGTTGAACGCCATGTTGCCGTAGGCGAGCAGCTGGTCGCCGCCGTCCGCCGTGATCCCGACGGCGCGCGGGAACACCCGCAGCGGGTAGGTCTCGGCGATGTCGGCGACGCCGTCGACCGTGCCGCGGGCCAGGAGCTCAGCGACCAGGGCGTCCGCGTCGCGGGCGAAGTCTTCGCGGAGGGCGGCGATCGTGCGCGGGGACATCGCCCGGGCGACCGCCTTGCGCGCCCGCGAGTGCTCCGGCGGGTCCGCCTCCAGCAGCAGGCTCGGCGGGGGCGCCGGCGCGTTCTTTTCCGTCCGCCGCACCATCCCC
>Ga0081540_1001364_pt1 | contig 21178 bp, 20 predicted proteins | sample TabmetS2T1R1_FD_71024 | JGI IMG/M metagenome (GOLD analysis project Ga0081540, IMG submission 71024) | Tabebuia heterophylla rhizosphere microbial communities from the University of Puerto Rico - S2T1R1 | ecosystem: Host-associated > Plants > Roots > Rhizosphere ... | reverse complement strand
TGAGCGTGCGCTCGCTGTCTGCCGGGCAGACCGCGACCGTCCACGTGACGATGGTGGACCAGCTGTCGTCGTCCAAGACCCTGGTCGTGAGCCCCGGTGGTCTGACGATCACCGTCAGGGCCTCCGGGCTGCTCGGCTGACCGGCGGCACGCTCTCGCAGCGCGGCCTGTGCCGCAACCAATTGGCGCCGGATTCTCGTTCCACATTCTGCTACCGCTGACTTACCGTTGGCGCATGAAGGACGCGCAGATGGTAGAGGCGATCCTGACCGGTCGGGAGGCCGGGCTGGCCGCCGCCTATGACCGGTATGCGGCGTCCCTGTACGGCTATTGCCGCAGCCTGCTTGCCGAGTCGGCCGGCGCCGCTGGTGCGGTCCAGGACACGTTCATCGTCGCGGCCGACGGGCTGGGCGGGCTCCGCGATCCGGCCCGGCTGCGCCCCTGGCTCTACGCCGTGGCCCGCAACGAATGCCACCGCCGCCTCCGCGCACACGCGTCGGCTGCCCGGCTCGACGGGGCCGGTGAGACGGTTGAGGTGAGCCCGGATGCCCCGAAGGCAGGCCTGAGCGCGCAGGCGGGCGCGGCAGCCGGCGAGCCGGGCGTGAGGGGCGAGCCGGCAAACCAGGCCACGGAGGCCGAGCGGGCGGAGCTGAGCGCGCAGGCGGGCGCGGCGCTCGCCGGGCTCAGCCCCGGTGACCGGGAGATCATCGAACTGAACCTGCGCCACGACTTAGCTGGCCGGGACCTCGCTGACGTGCTCGGCGTGAGCCCCAACCATGCGCGCGCCCTGGTGACCCGGACCCGGTCCCGGTTCGAAAGGTCGCTGGGGGAACGTCGTGGTCTCGACACCGCGGTGCTGCTCGGCCTGCTCCCCGCGCCGTCGGCAGCCCTGCCTCCGGTCGGCCTGCGCGATCAGCTGCTCAGCCTCGCCGGCGACTTCGGCCCGGTGTCTGTGTCCTACCGGGCCGAGGTGGCCAACCGGGCCGGGCCGTTCGGCCGATCCGGCTTCCCGAGGCAGCACGATCCGCCGCGCACGCCCTACCGGCCGGGAATGCCGGCCCTGGCCGCCGCCGCCGGGGTCGCGGCCGTCGTCGTGATCGCCGGGGTTCTGTCTGCCTCGTACGGGTTTACGCCGCCCGTCCCGCACTCCTCCGGATCGGTTCCCCCGGGGCCGTCCGCCGCGCCGCGCGCGACGCCGTCGGGCAGGTCGGGTGCGGCGGCCTCCACGGCGCCCGCCAACGACCCCTCCTCGGGGGCGCCGCGCATCGTCTCCATCTTCCCAGGGGCGGCGTCGGCGATATCGGTGGTCCCCACTGCCCGCTCCTCGCCGTCGGCCAGCCAGTCGTCCACCCCTGCCGCCACGGCCACCTCGACACCCACAACTCCCCCTACGCCCACGCCTCCTCCCACGCCCACGCCGACCCCCACGCCGACGCCGACGCCGACCCCCACGCCGACGCCGCCCCCGACCCCCACGCCGACGCCGACCCCCACGCCGACCGCCACGTCCACGCCAACGTCCACCTCAACCGCCGGGTCACCATCCCCGAGCCTGGTGGAGGCGCCCTAGTCGGGTCGGCGACGCCGGCGTTGAAGCTCAGCAGAGCCTGTATCCGGATCCAGACCCTGTGACCCGGCCCGTGCGGCCTCGGCCGGCACGGGCGGCCTACTGAGCCTTCCGGTGCGATGCGCCCGGCCGGGCGCTACGCCTCGGCCTCGCCGCGCAGCAGGGCGGCCGCCGCGGTCATGGCGGTCAGCTTGCCGAAGGCCGAGTCGCGGGGCAGGTATTTCATCCCGCAATCCGGCGCGAGCACGACGCGCTCGGCGGGCACGTATGGCAGCGCCCGGCGAACCCGGGCCGCCACCTCCTCGGCGCTCTCCACCGCGTCGTCGCCGAGGTTGAGCACTCCCAAAATGATCGTCTTGTCGTCCAGTTCGGCCAGCACCGAGCAGTCCAGCCCGGACTGTGCCGTCTCGATCGCGATCTGCTCGCAGTCCGCGGCGGCCAGTTCCGGCAGGAACGAGTAGCCCTCGGGGCGGTCGTGGATGATCGCGGCGTAGCCGAAGCACAGGTGCACGGCGGTGGTGCCGGTCACGCCCGCAAGCGCCCGGTTGATCACCTTGACGCCATAGCGGCGCGCCTCGTCCGGGCGTGCCTGCAGGTAGGGCTCGTCAAGCTGGACGATGTCGGCCCCGGCCGCGAACAGGTCCCGCACCTCTTCGTTGACCGCCTCGGCATACCCGAGCGCGAGATCCTCGGTGCTGGTGTAGTAATCGTTCTGCGCCTGCTGGGCCATCGTGAACGGGCCCGGGACCGTGATCTTGACCGTCCTGCGGGTGTTGGCGCGCAGGAACGCCACGTCGTCCGCCTCGACCGCGTGGCGCCGCCGGATCGGCCCGGTGACACGCGGCACCGGGTTCGGGTGGCCGCTGCGGTCGAGCGCGGTGCCGGGGTTGTCGATGTCGACCCCGTCCAGCGCGGTGGCGAACCGGTTGGAGTAACTTTCCCGGCACATCTCCCCGTCGGTCAGGATGTCCAGGCCGGCCTGCTCCTGCGCCCGGATCGCGAGCAGGGTGGCGTCCCGCTGCGCCTCGGCCAAATGCGCCGGGTCGACCCGCCACAGCTCGCGCGCCCGGACCCGGGGCGGGAACCGGTGCCGGAGGCGTTCCCGGTCAATCAGCCAGTCGGGTTGCGGGTAGCTGCCGACGAGTGAGGTGGGAAACAGCATGTCGGATCTCCAGAAGGATCAGGCGGCCGGGCCGTCGCACGGTAGCGCCGGCCGATCCCGGAGAACCAGACCGCGCCATCCGTCACGATATGCCCGGGTCGGGATGAGTGCGGAGGATCTCGGTGGTCACGCGCCGCCGGGTGACGCTCAGCGGGCCGAGCCCGGACAGGGCCGTGGTGACCCGGTCGGCCAGCCCAGGCTGGGCGGAGAACGTCTCCGCCAGCCCGATGGTGCCCACTCCAGCCAGCCAGGAGGGCTCAACCTGGCCTGTGTCGCCGATGACGTGGGCCTTGGCGCGGCCCGCCCGGGCCAGCGCGGCGAGCTGGCGGGTGTCCGGCTCGTCCTCGGTGCCGAGCACCAGGACCAGGTCGCTGGCGGCGGCGATCGCGCGGATCGTCTCCTTGCGGTCGGATGCCGCATAGCAGAACCCGTCGGGGTCCGGCCCGCGCAGCGCCGGGAAGCGCGACCGGAGCGCCGCGCTCACCGGTGCCGCTTCCTCGACGGGGATGCCTGGCTGCAGCACATAGGAGACCCGCCGGGGGTCGGTGACCTGTACCGCGCTCACGCCAGCGGGGCTCTCGGCTGTGACGGTGTGGTCCGGTGCCTGGCCGGCGATCCCGGCCGCCGCCGCGTGGCCGCGAGGGCCAAGGATCACCACCTGATCACCGCGTTCGACGAAGCGACGGGTCTCCGCGTGCACGGCCGCCACCAGCGGGCAGGTCGCGTCGATGGTCCGCAGGTCCCGCCGTGCCGCCTCGTCTAGCACGGCGGGCGGGACCCCGTGCGCGGGGATCACCAGCGTGGAACCATCCGGGACCTCCGACAGCGAGGAGGCGAAGACCGCCCCGGAAGCCGCCAGGTCGTCGCGTGCCTGCGCGCTCGCCGCCAGCCAGCCATACACGTAGACCGGGCCGTCGGTGAACATGACCGTTTCCCGTGCCTGCTCCAGCGCGCGCACCGCTCCCTCGCACCAGGGGCTCACGCCGCCCAGCAGCCGGTGGGTGCCGACCGTGGCCGACCATTCCTCCACGGCGGCGCGGGCGGCGGCGGCCGCGAGCCCATCGACCGCGTTGGCCGCGGCCGCGATCCCGGTAGCCTCACCGCCGCCGTGGAGCGCGGACATAACGAACAGGACTGCACCGTCGTCTGCCTGCGATGCCTCCGCATAATGGGGCACCGGCCCGTAACGGACGGTCATCCCGCGGCGTTCCAGCACGCCGCCGACGAGGGGTGCCGCGGGACAGGGCAGCAGGCCACGGGCCGGGTCCCCGATCGCGGTCGCGACCATCACCTCGCCGGGCGCCACGCTGGTGCCCGGCGCCAGGCATTTGCGCGCCAAGGGCCGGCTCATCGTGGTTCACCCCCATCTTGCCTGCTCAGCCTCGCGCCGCATTACTGAGTGCTATCTAAGCCACCCCAAGTAATGGCGGTTGGCCGACACGCGGGGCCGCGTGCTGCTTCTCCCGACTTCTCCGGGACTCGTCAGGTTCTGCCGGCCCCGTCAGGAATCAGGGAAGTCGGTGCGGCCCTGCTGCTCGGCGAGAAACCGCTCGAACTGAGCGCCGAGTTCCTCCGCGGTCGGCATGTTCCCCTCGTCGTCCGCGAGCAGGCCTTCCCGGCCGGCGGCGTCGACGAACGCGTCGTACTGCCGCTCCAGCGCCTCGACCAGTTCGGTGATCTCGTCGGACGCCTCGACCTGGCGGCTGATCTCCTCGTCGGTCCGCCGGGCCGCCTCCCGCAGCGCCTCGTCGGGCAGGGACAGGCCGGTCGCCCGGGTCACCGATTCCAGCAGCGCCACCGCCGCTGCGGGGTAGGCCGCCTGCGAGAGGTAGTGGGGGACGTGAACGGCGAACCCGACGGCGGACCGGTCCTGTTCGCCGAGGCGGAACTCCAGCAGGGAAGCCACGCTGCCGGGCACCTGCAGCCTGTCAACGATCGGCCGGGAGCCGACGACCAGCTCGGGCCTGGTCCCGTGGGCGGTCACGCCGAGCGGGCGGGTGTGCGGGACGCCCATGGGGATGCCGTGGAACCCCACGGCCAGCTCCGCACCGATCCGGGTGGTCACCGACTGCACGGCGTTGGTGAAGCGCTCCCACTCATGATCGGGCTCGGGCCCGGTCAGCAGCAGGAACGGCGTCCCGGTTGCGTCGTGCGTGAGGTGCACGGCCAATTCCGGCGCCTCGTACTCCTCCCAGTGGTCCTTGTCGAACGTCATCTGGGGGCGGCGTGACCGGTAGTCGATCAGGCGGTCCACGTCGAACGTCACCACGGTCTCGTGCTCCAGGCTGCCGAGCAGGTGCGCCGTGAGCAGCCGTCCGGCGGCGCCCGCGTCGATGAACCCGTCCAGGTAGTGGAGCAGCGGGGCCCCGTCCAGTGCCGGCGCGCCGGGGCCCACCTCGTAGAGGTCTCCCGCATCTCGCACCATGATTACAGCCTCCTACGCGATTGGGCTCTTCACCTCGTAGTAACCAGCGACTGGCAGCCATCCATCCCGCTTCCTGCGGGCAGCTGTGCGCCAACGGTACCCGCGCCGGCGTGCCGGTGCGAGACGCCGGTGTTCCGCAGGGTTACGCGGAGATCACAGCCTGCGCCCGCGCGGCCTTGACGGCGGCAGAGAGCGTGTCGATGTCGTAGGCACCGTAATGGCGCTGGCCGTTGATGAAGAAGGTGGGCGTGCCGGAAACGCTGCTGAGGTCGGCCGAGTCGACGTCCTCGGCGACCCGCCCCGCACCGGCCCGCTTGCGCAGGTCAGTGGCGAACCGCTCGCCGTCAAGCCCGATTTGCGACGCGTAACGCATCAGGTCGACCGGCCGCAGCGCGTCCTGGTGATCAAGAAGAAGGTCATGCATCTTCCAGAAGGCGTCCTGCTCGGCCGCGGCCTCCGTCGCTTCGGCGGCGAGCTGGGCGTGCGGGTGGACGTCGGTGAGCGGGAGGTGCCGCCAGACGTAGCGGACGTCGCCGAAGTCGGCGAGCAGCTCGCGGACGGCCGGCTCTGCCCGCCCACAGTATGGGCACTCGAAGTCGCCGTACTCGACGACCGTGACCGGCGACTCGCGGGGGCCGCGGATGTGATCGCGATCCGGGTCCACCGGCACGGCGAGATCCAAGATCACCGATGACGTGCCGAGCAGCGCCCGGAGGCGGGTCCGCTTCGGGAGCAGGTCGGTCACGCGGAACACGGCCCAGGTGAGGATCGCCGAGCACACCCCCGCGGTCAGCACCCCAACCTTGGCCTCCGCCAGGTCCGGGCCGGTGAAGGCCAGGCTGGCGATGAGCAGGGACACGGTGAACCCAATGCCGGCGATGGTCCCCGCGCCAAGGACCGACGCCCAGCCCGCGGGCGGCCGGAGCCGCCCTTTACTGATCTTGGTGACCAGGTACGAGACACCGACGATGCCCAGCGGCTTGCCGACCACGTACCCCGCCACGATGCCGAGGGTGATCGGTGAGGTAAAGGCGCGGGCGAGGAACGGGCCGCTGATCTGGACGCCGGCGTTGGCCAGCGCGAACAGGGGCACGATGAGGTAGCTCGTCCACGGGTGGAAGATGCCCTGCAGCCGGTCGTTGGGCGAGATCGACGTGGACAGGCTGATGGTGGCGACCCGGGCGAGTTCCGGCGTCGGCTGCTCGCGGAACATCCGGAACTGCTCCGTGGCGACCTCCAGGTCACTGCGCGCGGCCGGGTAGGCCTGCGCGAGCAGGCCCAACGCCAGGCCGACCACCACGGGATCGACACCGGACTTCGTGAACGCCACCCACGCCACCAGCCCCAGCACCAGGTACACCACGCCCCGCTGGATACGGAGCGCCCGGACGATCAGCACCACGCCGAGCGTGGCCAGCCCCGCCATCAGGGCGGGGAGCGAGATGTTGTGGCTGTAGTAGACCGCGATGATCGCGAGCGCGGCGAGGTCGTCCACCACGGCGAACGTGAGCAGGAAGGTCCGCATCCGGTCGGGGGCCCGCCGGCCGACCAGGGCCAGCATCCCGAGCGCGAACGCGGTGTCGGTGGACATGGCGGTACCCCAGCCGTGCGCCGACGCCCGGCCCGCGTTGAAGGCGAGAAAGATGGCGATCGGCACGATCATTCCGCCAAGTCCGGCCAGCACCGGCATCGTCAGGCGGCGGCGCTCGCGAAGTTCGCCCAGGTCGAACTCGCGGCGCGCCTCCAGCCCGACCACGAAGAAGAAAAACGTCATCAGGCCGCTGTTCACCCAGGTGTGCAGATCCTGCGACAGGCCTGCGCCGCCGAGCCGGATGGACAGCTGGGTATCCCACACGGTCTGGTAGGACGTGGGGCTGATGTTCGCCCACGCGAGCGCGGCGATCGTTGCGCCGAGCAGCACCGCCGCGCTGCCGGTCTGGGTCCGCAGGAACCGGCGCAGCGCGGTCTGGCGGCTCCGTGTCCACGCGGTGTGGTTAGACAGGGTCGCGACCGGCCGGGATTCAGTCACCCCAGGATTCTCGCTTACCGCCGGGCGCCGCGGCCATCCCGGCAGGGCAGTCCCGGTGGCGTCAGCCGCCGGCGGCCTGGTACGTGAGGTGCAAGACGCCCGTGCTGAACGCCTCGGACCCGGCGAGCTGGAGCCCCACGCTGGGGCCTTCGGTGCCGAACAGGCGCTTGCCGTGGCCCACGACGACCGGGAACTGGAGCAGGTGGAACTCGTCGAGCAGGCCCTGGCGCAGCAGCCAGTCGACCAGCGTGCCGCTGCCGCTCATGTTGATGTTCCGGCCGGGCCGCTGCTTGAGCTCGGTGATCTCCTCGGCGACGTTGCCGCTGATCAGAGTCGAGTTCTGCCACTCGGCCTTGTCCAGGGTCGTGGACACGACCACCTTGTCGAAGTTGTTCATCCGGTCGGCCATCCCGCCGGTCTGGCCGCCAAAGGAGTCGGCAAAGCCCTGGTAGGTGACCCGCCCCAGCAGCAGGGTCTCCCCGTCGGCCATCATCGACTCGATGAGCTGCCCGACCTCCGGGCTGAAGTAGGGACCTGTCCAGACATCCGGCGCCTCGACGACGCCGTCCACCGACACGAACAGTCCTGCGACTATCTTGCGCATGACATCTCCTCATCACCAGCCGTGTGCGGCCGGTTCCCGGCCGCCCTCTACTGGTGCTTCGACCGGGCTGCCGCCGGATCGACGCGGCGCGCCAGATATTTTCGGGCGGCCCGGTGGCGGGCCGAGCGCGGGCCGCTACCCAGGACGCCGGCTGTGCCGGCTGGTGTCAGCTGCCGGGAAAGCAGCGGGCCAGGGACGCCGGGCCGCTAACCACGCCCGGCCCTGTGGGCCCGCCAGCGCCTCAGCATGGCAGGCAGCTCGGCCTGGAGGAAGACGAAGAAATCGTGGGAGTCGGCGAGCCTCCTGCCCGCCCGGGTCTCCGGGCCCAGGATCTTGATCCCTTCCTGCGCGGCGTTCGCCCAGCGCGCGAGCAACGGGTCCCTGGCGAAGGAGATCTCGTACCAGAGGTCATCGAGCAGCAGGTACACGTCACGCCGGCTGCCCGGCTCGCGCTCACGTCTGATCATGCCCACGTGTTCCAGGTAGCGCACGGCGCCAGAGATCGCCGCCGGGCTGGCCCCGAGGAGCTCGCTGAGTTCGCCGGCCGTCAGGCGGCCCGAGTCGGTGACCATCAGGGCGGAGAACACCCGGGCCGGCATCGGCGGGACGCCCGCCTCCACGAGGACGGAAGCGAAGCGCTCGATGAAAGGGCGGACCGCCTGCTCATCGCGTTCCGCCTGCTCATCGCGTTCCGCCTGCTGACCACGTTCCGCCTCTTGCTGTGCCATCGCTGGGCACCCCTTCCCTCCGGCTCTCGGCACACGCCCCGTGGTGGTCTGTCCCGCACTGCCCGGCCGGGGAGGCGGCGGGTAGACCTCAAATTCGTTCTGAAGTTTCATGATTTTCTGAAGTTAGTGTATGGTCTGAACCATGACCGTGGCAATCGAAGTGGCCGGCCTGGTCAAGAACTTCGGCCGGACGCGCGCGCTGGACGGGCTGGACCTGACCGTGACACACGGTGAGGTGCACGGGTTCCTGGGGCCGAACGGCGCGGGCAAGACGACGACCCTGCGGATCCTGCTGGGCCTGCTGCGCGCCGATGCCGGTACCGCACGCCTGCTCGGCGGCGACCCGTGGCGGGAGGCGACCGCGCTGCACCGGCGGATCGCCTACGTGCCGGGCGACGTCACGCTGTGGCCGAACCTGTCCGGCGGCGAGGTGATCGACCTGCTCGGGCGGTTGCGCGGCGGCCTCGACAGCCAGCGCAAGGACCTGCTCCTGAAACGGTTCGACCTCGACCCGACCCGCAAGACCCGCGCCTACTCCAAGGGCAACCGGCAGAAGGTGGCGCTGATCGCGGCGCTCGCGTCCGGTGCGGAGCTGCTCATCCTGGACGAGCCGACGTCGGGCCTGGACCCGCTGATGGAGGCGGCCTTCCGGGAGGCTATCGAGGACTTGCGGCAGAACGGGACGACCGTGCTGCTGTCCAGCCACATCCTGAGCGAGGTCGAGGCGCTCTGTGACCGGGTGACGATCATCCGGGCCGGCCGCACCGTGGAGAGCGGGGCGCTCGCCGACCTGCGTCATCTGACGCGCACCTCCATCGACGCCGAGCTGGCCGGCCCGCCGCCGGATCTGGCCGGGCTGGCCGGCGTGCACGACCTCGACGTCACCGGCGACCGGGTGCGCTGCCAGGTGGACAGCGACGCCCTCGACGAGGTGCTGCGACGGCTGACCAGCGCCGGGCTGCGCAGCCTGGTCAGCCAGCCACCCACGCTGGAGGAGCTGTTCCTCATGCACTACGGGCCGGAGGAGGCGCGGTCATGACCAGCCAGGCCGCCGCGAGGCCGGCCGGCCTGGCCCTCGCCGGCACGGAGCTGACCGGCACGGGCATCCTGACCCGGCTGGCGCTGCGCCGGGACCGGATCATGATCGCGGCCTGGGTCTACGTCCTGACGGCGTTCGCCTACGTCAGCGTGGTCAGCACGAAGAAGCTTTATCCCACGGCCGCGTCCAGGCAGGAGTTCGCGACCGGGGCGGGCGCGGACCGCGTCACGCGCGCGATCTACGGGCCACCGGGCGACCTGCACACCCTGGGCGGGCTGGCTACCTGGAAACTGGGCGTCTTCGGCGTCGTGGCCGTCGCGGTGATGAGCTTGTTCATCGTGGTCAGGCACACCAGGGGGGACGAGGACGCGGGGCGTCTCGAGCTCGTGGGCGCGGGGGCGGTGGGCCGGCTCGCCGCGCTGACGTCGGGGCTGCTGACCGCGCTGCTGGCCAATCTGGTCGTGGCGCTGCTGGTGGCGGCCGGCCTGGCGGTACCGGGGCTGCCCTGGGTTGACTCGCTGGCGTTCGGGCTGGGGATGGCCGCCGCCGGCTGCGTCTTCGCGGCGATCACCGCGCTGGCGGCCCAGCTCGCCGGGAGCAGGCGGCCGGCCATCGGCATCGTGACCAGCGTGATCGCGCTGGCCTACCTGCTGCGGGCGGTCGGCGACGCGGCCTCGCCCGGCAGCGGGGCCGCCAGCCTCTCCTGGCTCTCGCCGATCGGGTGGAGCCAGCAGCTGCGGCCGTTCGGCCCGCTCCACTGGTGGTTGCTGGTGATCCCGGTGCTGTTCACGATCGCGGTGACGGCCGTCGCCTACGTTCTCGCCGGGCACCGTGACCTGGGCACCGGCCTGCTGCCGGTGCGGCCGGGGCCGCCGGTGGCCGCGGCGAGCCTGGGCAGCCCGCTGGGCTTGGCCTGGCGGCTGCAGCGCGCCACCCTGGTGGCGTGGGCCTCCGGCCTCGCCGTGTACGGCCTGGTCATCGGGGGGCTCGCGGCCGGGATCGGGCCCCTGGTCGGCAACAACGCGGCCGCCAGGGAGCTGTTCGTCAAGCTCGGCGGGCAGACCGGGCTGGTCAACGCGCTCCTCGCCGCGATGATGGGCTTCATGGGGGTGGCCGCCGCCATCTATGCCGTCCAGGCGGCGCTGCGGCTGCGCGGCGAGGAGTCCAGCCAGCGGGCGGAGCCGGTGCTCGCCGCCGCCGTGGGCCGGAACCGGTGGGCGTGGAGCCATCTGGTGTTCGCGGTGGCAGGCCCGGTCGTGCTGCTCCTGCTGGTCGGCGTGACCACCGGCCTGGTCTATGGGGCGCATACGGGCGATGTGGGCAAGGCCCTGGGCCAGCTGCTGGGCAGCGCGCTGGTGCAGTTGCCGGCCGTGTGGGTGCTTGCCGGGATCGCGGTCGCGCTGTTCGGGCTGGTGCCGCGGTGGTCGGCCGCGGCCTGGGGGGCCCTGGTCGCCTTCCTGCTGCTCACCGAGTTCGGCCCGTTCCTGAACCTGAGCAGGTGGGTCACCGACATCTCCCCGTTCAGCCACGTGCCGAAGCTGCCCGGCGGGGATTTCACCGCCACGCCTCTCCTCTGGCTGGCCGGCATCGCGGTGGCCCTGACCGCGGCCGGCCTGCTCGCCCTGCGCCGCCGCGACATCGCCTGACCCCTGCTGGCCGCCGCCGGCCGGCTTCGGCGGCACGCGGCCGGGCCCCCGCCACCCGCGTCAGGGATGGATCTTCTTGTGCTCGCTGAGCATCGTCACGAACGCGTCGATGCGTTTCGCCCTCGTCTCGGGGCGCTTGGCCGTGCCGATCCGGTAGAGGATCGCGTACCTGTTGGCGCCGTCGAGCGTGGCGAAAAACGCGCGTGCCCGCGGGTTCGCGGCGAGCGCACGGGCCAGGTCCTCGGGCACGGTCACCCGCGACTGCGACTCGTATGCCTGCTCCCAGCGGCCGTCGGCCCGCGCCCGCTCCACCTCGCTGAGCCCGGCGGGCCGCATCCGGCCGGACGCGATGAGCGCCGCCGCCCGCTCGGTATTGATCTTCGACCACTTGCTGCCCCGATTGCGCGGCGTGAACCGCTGCAGCCAGTAGTCCTCATCGAGGCGGCCCTTCTGGCCGTCGATCCAGCCGTGACACAGCGCCACGTCAACCGCGTCGGAGTAGGAGATGGTCCGGTCGGCCGACCCCTTCTTCGCGATCTTGAGCCAGAGGCCGGGCGAGTCCGCGTGGTGGGCGGCGAGCCATGCGTCCCACGCGTCCGTGGACTCGAATGACACCACGGGCAGCGAGTCGGCCGGCATGACGGCAGTCAATCATGCCGATCGCGCCGGGCGCGATCGGGCGTGGCCGGGAATGCCGGCCGCCCGCGTCGTACCGCTCCGAACGTGGTAGATGTGGAGAATCCACAGGTAGCGGAGGCCGTGCCTGACCGATCCGAAGGTTAGTTGTATTTTCGCAAGTGTCAGAACGGCAGCGTGACCGTCGAGGGAGCCCGTGCCCGAACTCAGCCGTCAGCGACGACTGCTCGTGCTGGCCATCTGCTGCCTGAGCCTGTTCATGGTCGGCATCGACAACACCATCGTCAACGTCGCGCTTCCCTCGATCCAGCGCGGCCTGCACGCCCCCGTGTCCGGCCTGCAGTGGATCGTGGACGCGTACACCGTGGTCATGGCCGGCTTCCTCATCCTGGCGGGATCGACCGCGGACCGACTCGGGCGGCGCCGGATATTCCAGGTCGGGCTGGCCTCCTTCACCGTCGCTTCCCTGCTGTGCAGTCTCGCGCCTGGCCTGGGCTGGCTGGTTGCGTTCCGCGGGCTGCAGGCGATCGGCGGGTCGATGCTGAACCCGGTGGCGCTGTCCATCATCGCCAACACGTTCACCGACTCGCGCGAGCGCGCCCGGGCCATCGGCGTCTGGGGTGGCGTGTTCGGCCTGTCCATCGCGCTCGGCCCGGTGCTCGGCGGCGTGCTCACCGACAGCGTCGGCTGGCGCGGCATCTTCTGGGTGAACATCCCCGTGGGGGTGGCGGGGATCGTGCTCACGGCGCTGTTCGTCCCGGAATCGCGCGCCGCCCGCCCGCGACGCGTCGATCCGGTCGGCCAGGTGCTGGTCATCGTTGCCCTGGCATCACTGACCTACGCGATCATCGAGGGCCCGAGCACGGGATGGACCTCCCCGCTGATCCTGGGCCTGTTCGCGGTCGCTGCCGCCGCGGTCGCCGGACTGATCTTTTACGAGCCGCGGCGCAGGGAGCCACTGCTGGACCTCAGGTTCTTTCGCAGCGCCCCGTTCTCCGGCGCCACGCTGATCGCGGTCAGCGCCTTCGCCGCCACCGGGGGGTTCCTGTTTCTCAACACCCTGTACCTGCAGGACGTGCGCGGTCTTTCGGCGTTGCACGCCGGGCTGTACACCCTCCCGCTGGCGGTGATGACGCTCCTGCTCGCGCCGCTGTCGGGGTGGATCACCGGCCGCCGGGGGCCGCGCCTGCCGCTGCTGGTGGCCGGGGTGGCCATGACCACCGGCGGCCTGCTGCTGACCGGCCTGGCCCCGGCCACCCCTGTGTTCTGGCTGCTGACTGCCTACCTGACGTTCGGCATCGGCTCCGGCCTGGTGAACCCGCCCATCACGAACACGGCCGTGTCGGGCATGCCCCGCGCCCAGGCGGGCGTCGCAGCGGCCGTGGCGTCGACCAGCCGTCAGGTCGGCCAGTCCCTGGGCGTCGCGGTGGTGGGGGCGGCCGTGACATCGGCACTGCACGGCTCGCTGCGCGCGGGCCTGGCGCAGGCCAGCCACGTCGGCTGGTGGATCATCGCCGGTTTCGGCGCCGCCGTTTTCCTCATCGGGCTGATCACCAGCGGCCGGTGGGCACGAGCCACGGCGGCGCGGACCGCCGAGAGGATCACTGCGGACGAGGCCAGGATTCCGGTGGGCGCGCCCTGACGCGTCCCCGCCCGGCCGGGGTCAGCTACTGGCCGCTGCCGGCGTGCCCATCAACGAGAAACCCGCGCCCTGGTCGTCACGCACGACGGCCATCCGCCCGTACGGAGTGTCCCGGGGCTCCCGCAGCACTGAGCCGCCGGCCCCGGTGATCGTCGCGACGGCGGCGTCGGTGTCCCCGACCGCGAAATACGTCGACCAGTGTGCCGGGGCGTCGGGTGGGAAGCCACTCCCCAGATCACCGATGCCGCCCACTTCCTTCCCGTCGACCTTGAGCGTCGCGTAACGGAAATCCGGGGTGGACATGTCGCCATACTCGTAGCCGAACACCGCACCGTAGAAGGCCTTGCTGCCGTCCATGTCACGGCTGAAGTGCTCGTTCCAGCACACCGAACCCGGCTCGTTGACCAGGCCCAGCCCCGTGTGCTGCCGAGCCTGCCAGATCCCGAACGCCGCCCCCGCCGGGTCGGCGGCGATGGCGGCCCGGCCGAAGCTCATCACGTCTACCGGTGCCGCCAGGATCCGGCCACCGGCCGCGGTGACCTTGCCCGCTGTCTCGTCCGCGCCGTCGGACGCGAGGTAGACGGTCCAGACGGACGGAGTCCCCGGCGGCCCCTGCTTGGGCGCGATCCCGGCCACCGGGTGACCGTCCTTCAGGCACATGGTGTACCCGTCGGCCTCGGGCGGGCCCGCCTGGATGTCCCAGCCGAACAGCTGCGAGTAGAACTTGCCGGCGCGGGCCATGTCGTCCACCGCGAGATCAACCCAGCAGGGTGTCCCGCTGGGCCAGGCCGTGTCGCGCGTGACCATGCATCCTCCCAGGTCCCGGGGCGGCGTGTCCTCGCGCCGAGCCCATGACCGCACCAGCTTACGCAGCGGCGGTTCCCGCCGGATCACCCGGGAAGCAGCCGGGTCACTCACGCGGAGCAGCCGTTGCGCCGGCCCATAACCCGTGTCAGCTGTCGTTACTGCCCCACCAGCCAGAGCGCGCTGACGGCGAGCGCGCACAGCGCCACCATCTCGAACAGGCCGACCCACAGCCCGGCCGGCACCCTGGTGAGCACGGCGAGCTGGTCGGCGTCCGTGCGCCGGGTCAGCCTGCGGCGCCGGGCGCGCTGCAGTTCCAGCACCGGCCGCACACCGCCGAACAGCAGAAACCACGTCAGCGCGTAGCCGAAGGCGTATGCGCCCAGCGCGGAGGCGCGCCAGAGGACGATCGCGATGGCGGCTCCGATGATGACGACGGCCAGCAGGCCGTAGGCGTTGCGCACGGCGACCGCGAGCGCGGCCAGCAGGGCCAGGCTGAGCATGAGCATCCCGGCCACATGACCGGTGGCCAGCAGGGCCGCCGCGCCGAGGCCGAGCAGGGGAGGGGCGAGGTAGCCGGCCGCGGCGGTGAGCACGACGCCCGGCCCGGCCGCGTTCCCCTCGGAGACCGTGACGCCCGCGGTGCTGCGCAGCACCCGCACGCTGCTCACCCGCCTGCCCGTCAGCAGCGCCATCAGCGCGTGGCCGCCCTCGTGTGCGATGGTCACCACGGTGCGCGCCACCGGCCAGATCCGCGACGAAGCCACGGCGACGAGCGCCACCAGCGCCGTGGCCACGACGAGCAGCCGGGACGGATGGTGCCCGGTCCCGGTCAGGAAGACGTCGGCGTGGCTCCAGAGCCCGTCCGGCCTTGCCGCGTCCATGCCGGTCATACTGCCATTTCCCGGCCGCTTCTCCCGCCTGGTGGAACGGCGTGGCGCACGCCTTGTCGGGCTGGGCGGGTGCTGCCAGGATCGGCGCATGCTGAGCGTCCAATTCTTCGTCCTGGGTACCACCGACATGGGCCGGGCCATCGACTTCTGGACCCGGGCACTGGGCTACGTCGTCAGCGCGGGCGGGGCGGAGGCTCGCTGGACCGAACTGGTGCCGCCCGTCGGGCACGGCGCCGCGCTGGCGCTCCAGTACAGCGAGACCCCGATCCAGGAGCATCCGCGGGTCCACCTCGACCTGTCCGTGGGCGACGCCGCCGAGCAGGCGACCGAGGCCGACCGCCTGGTTTCGCTGGGCGCCAAGCGGGTCGACTGGGACCTGTACCCCGCCGACCCCGACTTCGTGGTCCTCGCCGACCCGGACGGCAACCGCTTCTGCGTGGTGGACCTCAGCCACGTTTAGCCGGTCGGCTGACGGTGACTCCGGGGGCGGCGGCGCGAGGGTCAGCCGGTTCTCAGCAGCGTGGCGTGGCCCGCGGTGATCACCCCGTCCCGGACCACGTATGACGCCCGGTACGTCTCCACGACGCCGTTGGTGTGGTGCGCGGCAAAGCGCACGGACACGCGGTTGCCGTGGGCCGCGACGCGGGTCAGCACGTCACGAGACGTCCCGTGATAGCCGTCGATCATCCCGCGGTAGGTATGGCTGAAGTTCTTGCCGCCCAGGTTCCACACCGTGCGCCAGTTACGGGCGTTGATGGCGGCGAAGTAGGCCTCGACCACCGCCCGCGGGGCCGCCACAGGCGCGGAGGAGGCCGGCGGCGTCGGCTGGCCGCCGGAGTCCCCCCGGGACGTGAGCGCCAGCGCGGCGAGGCCGGCCACGGCCAGGATCGCCACCAGCACCCCGACCGCCAGCGCCGTCCCCAGCACCGGGCGGCGCCGCCGCCGGGGCGGCGGCGGTGGGGGGCGCCATTCCAGCGGCGCGGTGACGCTGGGAAAATGCCCGACGTCTGCCCGCTTCCGCGCTGGTTCTTTGCGGAACAAGTGGTCCAGGAAGTCGTCCGGTGGCGGGCCGTCCGGCGGCAGTCCAGAACCCGCTGGCTGCCCAGGGCGGGGCGCCCGCGGGGACACCCCGGGATCCGTTGCGGTGGCTCCGGTGCCGGCCGATGACTCGGGACTGGGCCGCGGTGTGGGGACGCCGCCTTCGGCGGGCCGGCCGGGGTCGGGCCGGCTCGCCGGCTCGCCGGCGCTTCGCACGTCGACCGGCGTGGTCGGCGACCACACGACCGGCATCGGGACGGGTGGTTCCGGGGCGGGTGGCCGCGCTCCGGGCGGTTCCTGTGCTGCGGGTTCGGGCGCAGGCGGTTCCCGCGCGGGTGGGACCGTGGCCTCCGGCGGCGGGCCGGGCACGGGCCGGGCGTACCCGACGAGCGTCTGGGCGACGGGCGGCGGCAGCCAGTCGGCCGCCGAATCGATGGTGCCCACCTCGCTGAGCAACTGGTCGGTGGTGGGCCGCCACCGGGGGTCCTTGGCCAGGCACCACTCGACCAGAGGCCGGATCCGCCCGGGCACCTGGCGGGTGTCCGGCAGATCGTGGACGACGCGGTAGAGCAGCTCGGTGGCCGCGCCGGCCCCGAAGGGGCCCTCGCCCGCGGCGGCGAACGTCAGCACGGCACCCAGACTGAAGATGTCGCTCGCCGGCCCGGCCTCTTCGCCTCTCGCCTGTTCCGGCGACATGAAGCCGGGCGAGCCGACCACGAAGTTGGCACGGGTCAGCGCGGTGGCATCCGCGGCACGGGTGATCCCGAAATCGATGATCCGTGGCCCGTCGCTGGCCAGCATGACGTTCGACGGCTTGAGGTCACGGTGAACCATGCCCTCGGAATGGATCGCCCCGAGCCCCTCCGCCAGCCCGGCGGCCAGCGTCAGCACGGAGGCGAGGGGCAGCGGGCCCTGGCCGCCCACGGCATCGGCCAGCGAAGGGCCCGCCACGTACGCGGTGACCAGCCACGGCCGTGGTGCCTCCGGGTCGGCATCCACCACCGCCGCCGTGAACATGCCGCTCACGTGCCGCGCCGCGGCCACCTCCCGCGCGAACCTGGCCCGGAACTCACGATCGGCCGCCAGGTCGGCATGGATCAGCTTCACCGCCACCAGGCGCCCCCCGGGCGACTGGCCCAGGAAAACCTGCCCCATGCCGCCGGCCCCCAGCCGTCCCAGCAGCTGGTACCGGCCGACCCGGTGCGGATCCCCGGACTGCAACGGTTTCAAGCGTGGTACCCCCGCCCCGTGCCGGCGGCCGCACGCGGGCTGCCCCGTGGCTGGTGGTCGTGGGCGGCGGTGGCCGCCCGGTGGCTGGTGGCCGTGGCGGCTGCGGCCGCCCGTGGCCGGTGGTGGTTGGCGGCGGTAGCCGCAGGTTTACCGCTTGTGGACAGGCCGAATGTAACCCGGAAACATCCGAACGCATACCCTCACCTGGGGTGCTACACAGGGATACGCAGCTCAGCGCTACAGGGCGCTACTCCGGTCGCCTCACCAGGGCGTACAGTCCCGAGCTGAAATGTGCACATGGTGTGCACGCGGGCTGTGCTGGCCCGTCCCCCAGGGGCCGGCCCGGGGGCCGCCCGGCCAACCCCCTGCCGTCCCCGGGCATGACCGCGCACCCGGCAGCACCAAGAGCCGGCTTGTGACGCGGCACCGCGAGGCGCATGGGGCCGATGGGCCGCCCGCCGAGGTCGGCGACGATGGATAGCGTTGCCACTCGGGCCCGGGCACGTTCGTCAGGAGACAGAACGATGACTAGTTACATGCTGGCCGACGCAGAGCCGGCCGACGGCCCGCCGCTGTCGGCCCGCCCCGGCCAGTTCGTCAAGCTGATGTTTGTCCCTTACCCCGGCACCGATGGCATACCCGAGGCTGTGTGGGTACAGGTGACGTCGGCCGATGGGGACAGCTACAGCGGCGCGCTGTGGAATGTGCCCACGCCAGACATGGGGCTGCCGGGGTTCGGTGACCGCGTGAGCTTCGCGGGCCGGCACATCATCGCGGTGGAGGATGACAGACCATGACCCGCGCCTATGCGCTGAGCGTGCTGGCGCGGCATCCCATCTACCTGACCATGCACTGCTCCGTATAAAGCGCGCTGCCGTCCCCCTCCCTGCCCCTCCCGCGTCGGGCCGGGTCGTGCATGTGCAGACATAGCAGAAGCCCGCTCGCTGGGAGGGGGCCTCTGGGCGGTGCCAGTTACTTGAGCGTGTGACGTGCGCCCCTGCCGGTCGTGAGGACGGGCAGCGGACGCCCGGCATCGGCGGCGCTGCGGCCTGCTTAGATGGGCTACCTGATCGCGACGGGATGGCTGGAAGGGGCTGGATCATGGTCGCTGGAACACGTGCGGGGCCCGTTCTCATCACGGGCTGCTCGTCCGGGATCGGCCGCGCCGCCGCGACCCGGTTGCACCAGGCCGGGTTGCGCGTGTACGCGACGGCACGACGGGTAGAGGCGATCGCCGATCTCGCCGGCTCGGGGATCACCACGCTGGCGCTGGACGTGACCGACGAGACGTCCATGGCCGAGGCCGTCGCCGCCGTGGAAGCGGACGCGGGCGCGCTCGGCGCGCTGATCAACAATGCCGGGTACGGGCTATACGGGACCGTCGAACAGGTGCCGATGGCCGAGATACGCCGCCAGTTCGAGACGAACTTCTTCGGCCTGGTACGGCTCACCCAGCTGGTCCTGCCGGGAATGCGCGGCCGCCGGGGCGGTCGTATCCTCAACGTTTCCTCGATGGGCGGCCGGGCCACCCTACCGGGCGGGGCCTTCTACCACGCGTCCAAATACGCGGTCGAGGCGTTCAGCGACGCGCTCCGGATGGAGGTCGCCCAGTTTGGCATCGAGGTAGTGCTGATCGAGCCCGGGCCGGTGAAGACGCCGTGGAACGACGTCGCCGCCGGGTCCCTCGGCGACACCGTCGGCGGATCCGAGGCCGATCCCTACGCGGCCTACAAGGCCGCGGTCGGCGTCTCGTTCACCAGGGCCACCAGCGGCCTCGTGTCGCGGCTGAGCTCCGACGCACAGGACATCGCCGGGGTGATCACCCGGGCGGTCACCGCCCGGCGGCCGCGCACGCGCTATCTGATCAACCCGGTCGCCAGGAGTGTCGTGGCCATGAACCAGCTCCTGCCCGGCCGTGCCTACGACGCGATCATCCGCCGCCAGTACGGGCTGCCCGGCTGATCCGGCCCTGCCAGGCCGGCGGGTCCGCCCGGCTGATCGGCCCGGCCGGCAGTCAGCCCGGCTGATCCGCCCGGCCGGCAATCAGCCGGGTGATCGGCCCCGCGATCGGCTGGCGATCAGCCAGGCTGACCCAGGCCCGCCACAGCTGCATGTTCGTCCGGCCTTGTTCCCTGTCCGTCTGTTCACCTTTTGTTAACCGGGAGTGCGTGCTAGCGGACGGACCATCGTCGCCGTCCCCGCCGTAGTGGGAAGGGTCACGGGCCGGCGCGAGGGAGGCGTACCGGATGGCGGACCTGCTCGCGATCGCGGCGGCTGCCGTGTGGCTGCTCGCGTTCGGCTGGTGTGCGGCGGTCACTCGCCGGCCGGCGCTGCCAGCGGATACAGCGGGCCTCGGGCCGGGGCTGCAGCCGGAGAAGCCGGCGCTGGTGAACCTGGCTGCGACCCGCTGCCGGCTGAACGGCGCCGCCTACCCGGCCACGATCCTCGATCTCGCCGCCGCGGGCCACCTTGCGGTCGCTGAACGGGAACCGGGGCAGCTGTGGTGTGAGGTGCCCGCGTCGCCGCCTTAACGACCAGGGCCACCGGCGCCGTGTACCGCGGTGAGGGCGTCACGGTCATCGTCACCGTCGCCGATGGCTTCCTCGGCGGCCTGGCGTCGCTGGCCCGGCGTCACGGGCACGCGCTGCCCGGGGTCGGCGACGAGGCGTGGCTGCTCAACCGCGACCGGACGGTCGTCCTGCGGGCGGGCGGCCGGACCGCCAAGGTCACCCTCGGCGGATCCGCGGCACGCTCCCTGCCGCCGGATGTGGTGACCCGGCTGGCGGCCGCCGTGGCCGAACGCCTTCCCGATCACACGACATCGCCGGGGGCGCAGACGTAGCCGTCGGGGAGCCCGCGGCACGGCTCCAAGTCCACCCAGTTTGGGTTATACGGCGAGCTTCCATCTAGTTTGGGTTATAGGGCGAGCTCGGCAGGCCGGTGGCCGGGGTGGAGGTGAACCTGCGCAGCATGTCGGTCTCCCTGGCCAGCAGTGCGCGCTCGGCCGCCAGCCGGCGCCCGGCGTCCGGCTCGGCGAGCAGGGCCTGCCGGTCGCTCAGGTTCACGATCATTGACGCGGCCACGACGTAGGAGAGAAGTACCGGCTCATCCGGCAGGTCGGGCACGTCGACCCGGGCCGCCCCCTGCGTGGCAAGCGCGTCAAGATAGTCGCGGAACGCGCGCTGGACCGCCGGGACCGCCAGCGCGGCCGCCGCCTCGTCGCCGGCCTCTTCGGCTAGCAGGTCGGTCTCGCCCAGCAGGTAGGGCCGCGAGTGGTCGAGCCCCAGCAGGCGGAATCGCTGGTCGCCGACCGTCACCAGGTCGAACCGGCCGTCGTCGTGCGGCACGACCCGGCGCAAGGTCGCGGTGCAGCCGATCTCGTAGAGCGCCGAGATGCCGTCCACACCTGTCTCACGGCCCTTGCGGATCGCGATCACCCCGAACTGCCGTGGCTCGGGCCCGTCCAGAAGGTCGCGGACCAGCTGCCGGTACCGGTCCTCGAAGATGTGCAGTGGCAGCACCAGTCCCGGGTAGAGCACGGTGCCGAGGGGGAACAGCGGTATCGTCTCGCCCATGCTGCGACAGTATCTCGACCTTATCTGCAGGCATCCATCCGTGCCAGTATCGGCAGGTCAGCGGCCATGTGCCGTCTGAACGTGTCCACGCTTGTCTATGTCCGTAGGCTCCCGAGTTAGGCTCCCAGGAAGCCGGCCGCCGCCGCTCATAGGGCCGCAGC